>Ga0194131_10007232_pt1 | contig 15022 bp, 13 predicted proteins | sample TA2KigO120mmetaG_FD_148631 | JGI IMG/M metagenome (GOLD analysis project Ga0194131, IMG submission 148631) | Freshwater microbial communities from Lake Tanganyika, Tanzania - TA2015053 Kigoma Offshore 120m | ecosystem: Environmental > Aquatic > Freshwater > Lake | place: Tanzania: Lake... | reverse complement strand
TACCTGGCGCACCCAGACCGCTTCGTCCGGCGCCCTCCCAAGCCTTTGCCCCTGCCATCGGAGGTTTGGATCAACAAGCCGGTCGACACCAGCCCAACAGACAGAGAGGAACGTCAGTAAATTCCCATGCCGGGTGTCTCAAAGTTGTTGACACGCGCCGGCCGCTCCTCTCTTCGCACAACTTTTACTAGAAAAATCAGTTATGCCAGAGAATGCGGCTTTCCGCTACACTTCCCGTGAGAAAAACGGGTTAAGACCATGGGTTGATGATCGAGTTGAGCGAAGCCGGCCGACGAGTCCACGAAGAGGTGTTCATCCTGGTACTGCATAACCTGAGGGTAGAAGACCGCTTCCTGCAAGTCGTTTTCGATCTGTAAATTTGTTGTAAAAAGGGGTCAGGCGGTTCTGCTGAGATGTTCGAGTGCGCGTTTGCGATACTTGGGCAGAACGTAGGCACAATTGGCGATGGCGCGAAGCGTTCGCGGGTCCCCACGGCCATCCCAGAGCGTGAAGTGCTGCGCGAGAGTGACTTCGGCACCGGACGGCTGGGAGAGTGTCATCGAATCCCCGGCGGCGATCCGGCCCGATCCTTCCACGGCAAAGTAGATTCCGCTGCGTCCGGCCTCGAGGAACATCTTGAGGAATGCCTGAGAGCCGAATTTCAGTCCCAGTTTCATGCAGGGGACTCTGGGCTGAACCGCTCGCAGGAGGATGCCGTTCAGTTCGAATCGATCGCCAACACGGACGCCGTGTTCATCCAATCCTTCGACGGTGAGGTTTTCGCCAAACATTCCATATGAGAGGCCAGGATAGCGCCGGCGCCAATAGTCGTAGTGCTGAGCACCATAGGCATAGACGGCTTTGTCAGGACCTCCGTGATAGCGGGGGTCCGCGATGAAATCCTCAGTGAAGCCCAGTTCGGTCAATTCCGCGGGTTGATCCGCCGGTTCCTTGAAGATCCCGGTGAAGACTTCGCGGCCATCGACGGTGAAACTCCGCCGCTGAGCGAGGTTCACCGAGACGATGCGCATGGCCGGTTACTTCTTTGGGACCGGAATGGCCCCACCAAGATTGATGGATCCACCGCCTTCACTGACGTAGTTGCGGTTCCAGCTCGGAATTTCGACGACGACATCGCCGGTCACCACGCACTGGCAGCCAAGGCGTGAGTGCAGGGTGAGTCCCGGGGCCATGTCGAGACGGTCCGCCTCATCGTCGTCCATTTCCGACAGGTTCGCGTCGCCGCTCTTGACGATAACGTGGCAGGTGGTGCAGGCACAACTTCCGCCGCAGGCATGTTCCAGATGAAGTCCGAAATGAAGAGCGATATCGAGGAGAGATTCCGGCTTCCCATGTTCGCTCGAAGGCAGGCGGCCGGATTCGAATTCCACCGTCCTCCCTTCGGGCAGGAAGGTCACTTTGGGCACATCCCATTATACCGGCCCGCTGCCGGTCAATCCTTCGGCGGATGCCACAGCGTGGCTTCAATGAAGCGCTCATTGTGCGGCGCATCGTTGTAGTAGTAGAGGGTTACGATGCGGCCATCAGGCCTCTGTACGCTGCGCGGGTACCCGATGTCCCAGGCGGCGGCCCCGTCGCGGACCGTGATCTCGGGTCCCCAGATGATGGGCCAGCCACGGCCCAGCCGGGCGCGGATGGAGTAGGGTTTTGAGCGGTAGCCATAAGTGACACAGAAGCGCCCGTCCTTGAGCCGGATGAGGTGTGCCGGATTGCCGCTCAAGTCTCCGGTTGCGGCGATGCGGCCGGTGGAGGTCCAATGGGCGCCATTGTCGCCGGAGACGTAGCCTTCCACCCAGTTCTCCGGCTCCTGCTTGACCCGAATGGCGGTGAAGAGCCGGGTGGGCGAGAGGCGCAGCGAAGAGGGCATGATTGCAAAGCCGGCCGGTTCATCGCCGATCCAGCCAATTTCCTCCCAATGCAAACCGCCGTCACGAGTGCGCAGGCACAGCGGGCGGCCCTCTCGCCGGTTCCGCTTCCCGACGGTGACAAAGACCGTTGCTTCGCGGGGGCCGTCGATCAGATAGTCGGTTCGCGCCGCCACGCCGGTTCCGAACGGTGGGAAATCGAAGGGTCCCCGCCAGGTCTTGCCGCGATCGGTGGTGTACCAGAGACGGGACGGGCCGACGTGATTGTCGGCGAAGCGGAGCGTCATGGCAAAGCCTGGAGCCGTGAGCGGCATTGGGTGGTCGAGCGGCCGTGCCGCCGAGCCGCCTTGCTCAGGCGGCAGCAGGCTGGCCGGAGTTTCGATCTTCCAGGTGCGCCCTCCGTCGAGCGACCGGGCGAGGCGCGGCTCCTCGGGTTTCGATCCGTCCATCTGATGGCGGTCCGGCGGGCGCTGCTGCCACCAGGCAGCGCTGAAACCGGCAAGAATCTCGTTGCCCCAATGCCAGATCCCGTGATTCGCCGGCCAGCCGCCGAAACGGCCAGCTTCACGGTAGACAACGATGTTTTCAGAGGTGGGCCCGGTCGCCGATTGAGCCACAAGGGCAGCCACGGCGAGAGTTGCGATGTACATAGGCGATCCCCATTATGATTGAGAGTGATGTTTGCCCGCCCAGCCACCCTCCTGCTGTTTGCGATTGCCGCCTCCGGCGCGCCACCAGGCGTTTCCATTGAGCGGGTCTTCGGCCCGGAGACTCCCACTGGCCGCTACAAGCATCCTGCCTCCATCGCCGAACTGGCGGACGGCAGTCTGTACATTGCCTACTACGGCGGCGATGGCGAGTATGCGCCGGGCACCGGTGTTTTCGGCTCCCGGCGGGACCGGGCCTCGGGAACATGGTCGAAACCCGCGCTGATTGCCCAGGACCCTTTCTATTCCGTGGGCAACGCCGTGGTGTGGCAGGCGCCGGATGGTGTGGTGTGGCTTTGGTACGTGGTGCGCCCCGGTGACACATGGTCTTCGTCGCGGATTGCGATGAAGATCTCGCGCGACGGCGCAAAGACCTGGTCCGATGCGTCGGTGCTCAGCTTTGAAGAGGGCACGATGGTTCGCGGAGCTCCCATCGTTCTAACTGGCGGCGACTATCTGCTGCCGGTGTGGAAAGAGACCGGCAATGACCGGGAGGAAGTGGGCTCAGACACCGTCTCCTTTTTCCTTCGCCGCGACGCGAAGACGGGCCGTTGGAGCGAGAGCAGCCGCATCCGGTCGCGACGAGGCAACCTGCAGCCGGCCGTGGCGGAGTTGGACCGGGATCACCTGATTGCCTATTGCCGGCGCGGCGGCGATTACAAGCCGACCCAAGACGGCTGGATCGTGCGCACGGAGTCCCGCGACGGAGGCCGCACCTGGACGCCGGGCGAGGACTCCCGTTTTCCCAATCCGAATGCGGCCGTGGAGTTCCTGCGGTTGCGCAGCGGGCATCTGTTGCTGATCTACAATGACTCGATGACGGGCCGAACACCGCTCACGGCGGCGCTGTCAACGGATGGTGACCGCACGTATCCGTACAAGGTGAATCTGGCGGAGGGGCGCAACTCCTATGCCTATCCGTTCGCCACCCAAGGGCGCGACGGCAGGATACACCTGGTGTTCACCTCCGATCAGCGCACGGTGGTTCACCACGCGGTGTTCGAGGAATCCGCTTTGATGGGGGCATCGAAATGAGTTCGCTTTCCCGGAGACAGGCATTGGGCACGCTGGCGGGCGCCGCGGCGGCCGCCGCGCAAAGCCGCGGCCTGCACGATCTGCTGATCCGCAATGGTGAGGTGCGGGATCCCTCGCGCCGTTTTGCGCAGCGGGCGGATGTCGCCATCCGGGACGGCCGCATTGCCGCCATCGGCACCGGTCTGAACGTGCAGGCCGTTGAGACCATCGACGCCGCCGGGCTGTACGTGACGCCCGGCTTGGTGGACCTGCACACACACTGCTACCATAGCGCCACGCCCCTGGGCGTGGAAGCGGACCCGATCGCGGCCCGGAGCGGTGTGACTACCTGGGTGGATGCCGGCAGCTTTGGCTACGATCAGGCCACCGGGTTCCGGCGATTCATCGTGAACCCGTCGCAGGCGCGCATCTATGGCTACGTATACCTTTACCCCAGCAGCCGCAACCCCGATATCGACGTCATCAAGTACGTGCGCGGCGGCATTGAAGCGACGGGCCGGATTGTGGAACAGAACCGGGATATCCTGCTGGGAGTGAAGTTTCAGGTGGGGTCCAACATGAACGGCCGTTACAGCCTGGAGATGCTCAAGGCGGCCCGCGAGTTGTGCACCCGCTTCAAGCTGCCGCTGATGGCCCATGTGAGCTTCGCACCGCCTGAAACCTCGGAGGTGATGGACCTGATGCATCCCGGCGATGTAGTGACGCACTGCTACAACGGCCACACGCTGGGCATTGTCGACGCGGCGGGGAAACTGAAGCCTGGTGTGAAGGAGGCGCGTGATCGCGGCGTGCTGTTCGACGTGGGCCACGGCCTGGGCAGCTTCAACTTCGCGACGGCACGGAAGGCGCTGGACGCCGGGTTCGTTTGCGACACAATTTCGACCGATATCTACAACCTGAACCTGAATGGCCCGGTGTACGACATGCCCACAACGATGTCGAAGCTGCTGCATCTGGGCATGAGTTTCGACGATGTGCTGATGCGGACGACGATCAATCCGGCCCGGATTGTGAACCGGCTGCCCGGCATGGGGACGCTGGATGTGGGTACGCCCGCCGATGTCGCGCTGCTGGCGTTGGAAGAGGGCGGGTTCCGGCTGATCGATTCGCAGCGCAACGTGGTAAACGCGAAGCGGAGAATCACTGCGCGGGCGACGATTGCCCGGGGCCGGAGGATCACTGTGGCCGCGGTGGGGTAGCGCGGGCCCACGCAAGCTGCCGCGCCCATACCCCTTGACACCGGCTGGCTTTCGAGTCACTATTCGGCTTGGCCGAACGCGCGGCCGGTCGGGTTCGGAGGCCCTGCTTCACCGGCTGCCGCGGTCAAGAATTGTCAGGGAGGTGTTTCATGAATGTTGCCGCTGCTTCGGCGCCGCAGTCAATGCGCTTCACGGGCAAGGTGGCCGCCCTGCTGAAAGGAAAATCCGGGCATGTCTGGTCCATCCCGCCGGGCGCCTCGATCTATGAAGCCATCGATCTGATGGCGACGTGCGGGGTGGGGGCGCTTCCCGTTGTGGAGCACTCGGCCGTCGTGGGCATTATTTCCGAGCGTGACTACGCTCGCAAGGTAGTGTTGCAGGGGCGCAACTCGCGCGATACGCCGGTGCGCGACATCATGGTCTCACCGGTCATCACGATTACGCGGGACTGGACGGTGGACGATTGCCTGCGCGTGATTTCGAATCAGAAAATCCGTCACCTGCCGGTGGTTGAGCAGGGGCGCCTGACCGGAATGATTTCGATTGGCGATCTGGTGGAGTGGGTGATTCAATCGCAAGAGCGCACGATCCAACAGTTGGAAAGCTACATTCGCGGTTCGTATCCGGCCTGAGGCCGCCTAGTCCATCACACGGAACACGAAAAGGCCTGTACCCGAGGCGATGGCTACGTACTGATGCCCGTTCGCCATGTAGGTCATGGGCGAGGCAATGATCTGTCCACCCAGATAGCGTCTCCAGAGCAGTTTGCCCGTCTTTGCGTCCAGGGCGAAAAAGTGGCCTTCGCGGTTTCCGCTGAACAGCAGATCAGAGGCTGTGGTAAGCAGACCGCTTTCGCTCATGTCGGCCATGGGATAATCCCAGACCTTCTTGCCGGTAAGCGGATCGAGAGCGCGCACCGCCGCGTAGCCGTCCTCCGGCGTCCGGCGCATGATGGCGTCGCGCCGGGTGGGCGGCACGGGGGCCTTGACGCCGCCACCGGCGTACCATTTGCCCTGCTCATACTGCTGATCCCAGGTGAAGTACGTGCTGTGATAGTCGTCCCAGGCCGTGAGATAGAACAGCCCGGTGCGCGGACTGAAGGAAGGAGCATACCAGTTGGTGCCGCCTTGCACACCGGGCCAAGTCTTGGCTCCCTGCCTGCTGGGCGCGCGGCCGGGTTCCAGGATGGGGCGGCCCTTGGCGTCCAGGCCCTTGGCCCAGTTCTGTTTGACGAACGGCTCGCCGAGCAGGAACTCGCCGGTGGCCCGGTCGAGGACGTAATAGAAGCCGTTCCGGTTGGCCCAGAGCATCAGCTTCCGCATGCGGCCCTTCCATTCGCGGTCGATCAAGACAGGGGTCTGTACGGCATCGAAATCCCAGGCATCGTGAGGGGTGAACTGAAAGTGCCACTTGAGCTTCCCGGTGTCCGCGTCCAGGGCCAGAACGCTGTCGGAGTAGAGATTGTCGCCGGGGCGCGCATCCGGGTTCCAGTCCGGGCCCGGATTGCCAGTTCCCCAGTAGGTCAGGTTGAGGTCAGGATCATAGGATCCGGTCAACCAGATGGAGGCCCCGCCGTACTTCCAGGAATCGCCGCCCCAGGTCTTGACGGCAGGGTCGCCGGGCTCGGGGATCGTCTTGAACCGCCACACTTCCCTGCCCGTAGCCAGTTCCAGGCCCACGATGAATCCACGAATGCCCAGTTCGGCTCCGGCGGTGCCAACGATCAGCTTGTCCTTCACGATGAGCGGCGCGTGGGTGAGTGCATAACCCTTGCGGTAGTCGCCCACGGTGGTCTCCCAACGCACCCGGCCATTGCGCGCATCCAGAGCCACCACTCGCATGTCGTGCGTGACGTGATAGACCACGCCGTCGCGGTAAGCCACGCCCCGGTTCACCTTGCCGCAGCAGGGATAAGTAATGTCGGGCATCTTCGGCTCATAGGCCCAGTAGGGGCGGCCCGTTGCGGGATCGACGGCCCAGACCGTGTTTGGAGCCTCAGTGAGATACATCACCCCGCCAGCGACCAGTGGCGTGGTTTCGAACTTCTCCAGCGAACGCTGCTGGAACACCCAATCCAACTGAAGCCGGCCGACGTTGGCCGGATTGATCTGGTCCAGGGTGCTGTAGTGCAGGCTCTGATAGGATCCGTGATAGGTGGGCCATTCGGCGCCGCTCTGCGCGGCCGCCAACGCCGCCAGAATCGCCGCGTGCATCACCGTTTGCCTCCCACCAGAAACGCCACCAGATCCTCAATTTGCGGGCCGCTCAGCTTGCCCTTCAGGGCCGGCATGGGCGAGCGCCGGTCCACCTCAAAGCGCGCAACATCCGACTTCATCAACGTGGACAACCTCCCGGATCCGTCCATGTACTGCACCGAGTAGGTGTCCTCGTTCAACCTCAGGCCTTCAACGGTTCGCCCGTCGCGGGTCTGGGCGCGAAGCCGCCAGAAGCCCGGCGCCACATCGCCTTGCGGGTCAAGCAGCGATGTCCGGATCTCCTGCAGTGTCCGTTCTGAGCCAATTTCCGTCAGATCGGGGCCTGACGCTCCACCCTTCCCCTGCCGGCTGTGGCACCCCAGGCAACCCTGGGATTCGAACAGTGCGGCGCCGCGCCCGGCGTCTCCCTTGGCCAGTTCGCGTGTGCGGCCGGCGCTGAGCGACCGGACGTACGCAAGCGTCTGCCAGATGGATCGCCCGCTCAGGCTGAACGCGGGCATGGTGGTGCCGGAAACTCCGCGCGATACCACCTGGAACAGACCTTCGTCGGAACTGGCGCGGCGGAAGTTTCCGGTGGTGAGATCCGGAGTTCCCTGCCCGCCCCGTCCATCGCGGCCGTGACAGTTGGCACATTGGGAAAGGAAGGTCCGGGAGCCTTCCTCAATGTCCAAGGGTGTGGTGAAGGGATTGGTAATGGCCACCGTGCTTTCCTGGCCCGCCGCCAAGCCAGCCAGGGCGCATAGCGTGAAAACAGCGCGGAACAACATGAGGCTTCTAGAGATCCGTCAGGTGTTCCAGGCGGCCCGTGGAATCGCCCAGCGTTTCGGGTCTTACACCCATTCGGTCAAGCATCACAAGGAAGAGGTTCGTCAGCGGCGTCTCAACCGGATAGCGCAGGTGCCTGCCCTTCTTCCAGGCGCCACCGCCGGCCACCGCCACCGGAAGATCGTGGTGCGTGTGGCGGTTCCCATCGGCCAGGCCGCTTCCATACAGAACCATGGTGTGTTCGAGCAGTGTGCCATCGCCGTCCCGGGTGCTCTTGAGGCGGTCCAGAAAGTAGGCTAACTGCTCCACGTGATAGCGGTTGATCTTGGTGATCTTTTCGATTTTTTCCGGTTCTCCCTTGTGGTGCGTCATGCCGTGGTGTGCGTCTGGAACACCGATTTCGGGGTAGGTCCGGTTGCTGCCCTCGCGGCCCAGCATCAAGGTAGCAACCCGGGTGAGGCCGGCCTGGAACGCAAGCACCTGCATGTCGAACATCAGCCGCGCGTGTTCCTGAAACTCGACAGGGATTCCGGAAGGCTTATCCACACTCGGCACGAAGTCCGGTTTGTCATCCCGGGCGCGCTTCTCCGCCGCGTCCAGGCGCGTTTCGATCTCGCGAATGCCTGTGAGGTACTCGTCGAGTTTCCGCTTGTCGGAGGTTCCCAGTCTGGAGGCGAGCCGGGCGGCATCCTGGCCCACAAGGTCGAGCACACTGCGGTTGTAGAGCCGCTGTTTTTCACGCTGCGCCGGATCGCGTGGTTCATCTCCGGTTCCAAACAACCGCTCGAACACCAGGCGCGGGTTCACTTCCGGAGGCAGGGGCGTGGTTTCGCTGCGCCAGGCCAGGCTGTTCGAATAGGCGCAACTATAGCCCGAATCGCAATTGCCCACGATGCCCGCCTGCTCACAGCCCAGTTCGAGTGACGCGAATCGAGTCTGTTTCCCCAACGCCTGCGCGGCCACCTGATCGAACGAGACGCCGTTCTGAATGTCAGCGCCCGCGGTCTTCCGCGGGTGCACGCCCGTGAGGAAGCTGGCGGCTGCCCGGGCGTGATCCCCGGGGCCGTCCTTCAGGGCGCGGCCGTTGTTGTGGGTCAGGCCGCTGAAGACCACCAGATCGTTGTGGAACGGCGCCAGCGGCTCCATGATGCGCGGCATCCGGAAGGCAGAACCTCTTTCCCCAATGGCTTCTGCGTTGGCCTCTCCGGGGGTTGCCCCAGGGGCTTCCCCGGGGGTCCACTGATCCATGATGATGCCATTGGGCACATAGGCGACGGCCAGTCTCAACGGCTGCTTCGACCCTTCCCGCGCCGGGCTGCCGAACGCGGGAACCATGGCATCCAGAAAGGGCAACCCGATGATCGTGCCCACTCCGCGCAGTACGGCGCGGCGATTCAATTTGCGTGGCGTCATTGTCGTTCCTGTCCCTTCGCTATTATCTCTCCACGGCGCATGCGGAACGGCATGCTCTGGACGATGGCCCGTACCATGGCCCCAAACCGGTAACCGTCACGCCGCGTTGCTTCGGCGATCGAATCCACGGCTTCGCGATCATATCTCTCCAGCCCGCGGCCAAGAGCGTAGGTGAGGAGCTTTCCCGCCAGAGCCCGGGTGAAGGCGTCGCGGTCCGCGGCCAGGATCTTCATGAATCCAGCGGCATCCTGGAATGAACGGCCATCGGGCAGGTTTCCGGCCGCGTCGATAGGAAACTTGCCGTCCTGCGAGCGCCATCGCCCAATGGGATCGTAGTTCTCCAGCGCAAACCCAATGGGGTCAATCCGGTCATGGCAAACGGCGCACGCGGCGTTGGCACGATGCTGTTCAAGTTGTTTTCGCAGCGGAGCATCAAGACCAATCTTCTGCTCATCAAGCGGCGGAACATCCCCGGGCGGCGGCGGAGGGGGAGCCCCCAGGAAGTTGTCCAGAACCCACAAACCGCGCAGCACGGGCGAGGTGCGCGTGGGATACGACGAAATGGTGAGGATGCTGGCGTGGGTCAACACGCCGCGGCGTTCCGGCCGGTTCAGTTCCACACGGCGCATCTGGCGCCCGGAGACTCCCTCCACCCCGTAGTGGCGCGCCAGACGCGCGTTGAGGTAGGTATAGTTGGCGTCCAGGAAATCCGTCACGGGCCGGTCTTCCCGCACCACATTCTCGAAAAACAGCCGCGTTTCGGCCATCATTGCCTCGCGGAGGCCTTCATTGAAAGCGGGGAACCGCGCCGGATCCGGCTGCGCCGTCTTCAGGTTGCGCAGTTGCAACCATTGGCCGGCGAAGTTTCCGGCCAGCGACCCGGAGCGCGGATCCGCCAACAAGCGCTTGATTTCCGCGTCCAGAACCGCCGTTTCGGCCAATCGTCCTGTTTCGGCGGCCGACAGCAGGGGCTCATCGGGCGCGCTGCCCCAAAGGAAGTACGCCAGGCGGGATGCCAGTTCCACTGGCGTCAGAGAGCGATTGTCCCGCGAGGCAGGCTCCACGCGAAAGAGAAACTGCGGCGACACGAGCATCGCCTTCACCATCAGTTGAACGCCGTGATCGAAGGAATCTCCCTGCGTCCGCGCCAGCCGGTAGAGGTTCAACAGCCGGTCCGTTTCGGCCGCTTCGAGCGGCCGGCGGTACAGCGCGCGCCCGGTGCGCGCGGCGATCTTGCGGGCACAGTCCTCGGTTGCCGGATCCGAGTCACAGCGCATCAGCCGTTGGTAGGCGCTGGAACGGCTGGGGTCATGATTGTTAGGACCGCGAACCTCGAAGAGATCCACGAAGATCCGGCGTTCGATGGGGGACCCCGGAATCTGCGGGTCGCGCGGGCCGCTTTGGATGTAGTCATCGGGAAACGCGCCATAGAGCGTGTGTTCACCGGCGGCAACGAATCGCCGCACTTCCCACTCACCCTGCTGGTACTCGCCGTCCTGCACGTTGAAGGTACCCAGTTTCTCGCCGTCCAGAAAGAAACTCACCGGGACAATGGGTGTCTTGTCGGCCCGGCGGTCGGTCACCTTGATGATCAGGCTGTATTCGGCATCCACGGGAAACCGGTGCCGGGCCTCGAAGGCGCCGGGGGGATAAGGGTATCCATCGGGGTCGTCGGGTTGAACGCGGCGCGCCTGTTCTTCGCGGTTTGAAAGGATTCGGTGCAGGGTTGGGCGCAACGCGGGTCCGGTCCAGATAAGCTGCCGGGAAATCCGGTCCGCCGCCGCAAGATACTTTTCCATCAGAAGGGGCGAAAGGGACAGCACGTCCCCGATATTGTCGAAACCGTAGCCGGCGTCGTCGGCGGGAAAGCCGCTGGCGGCGTCCGCCTCCAGGCCCAGAACATCGCGAATGGTGGCGTCGTACTCCGCGCGGTTCAAACGGCGCGCGGTCACCCGGCCGGGATCCGGTTTGCGCGATCGGGCCAGGCGGGTTAACTCCGCGGTGAGGTAACTGGTGGCTGCCCGCAGCTCGGCGCCGGTGGGGCGCGGCAAGCCTTTCGGCGGCATCTGGCCGTTGGCTAGTTTGGCCACCACCTCTTCCCAGATTTCGGGATCGACAAAGGCCTCCCGGGCGCTGGAAAATGCCAGGTTGAGATTCCCCGCCCGAGCCTTGGCGTTGTGACACGCGCCGCAATACCTGGTGGTGACCGGCGCAACGGCGGTCTCAAACGTATCGGGAGCCGCAAGGAGAACGGCGGGCAAGAGGGCGATCCACTTCACGCCTAGCCATGGTATCACCGCCCGCTGGAGCGAAGCTCGGCCGGGATTCCGGCGCGCGGCTACTTGATTTCCTTGCTATTGACAGTGGCCGGCTCCGGGCCATAGTGCTCGCGGATCACCAGTGTCTGGTCGGAAAAGAAGCTGCGGCTGCCGGAACTGTTGTACGCCACGGGATTCGCGTTCACGGTATAGCCGGCGGGACCGCCCTGCACCTGGAAGGTGTAGCCGCCCTTGGTGCCGCCCGACAGGTCCGAAGGCAGCAGGTCAGCCGCCGCGGGGCTGGGACCACCGCTTGGCGGAGGACCCAACTCGGTGAGATTTTGCGCATACTTGCCAAACTGCGAATAGTACTGGGTTTGGGCCGTGTGCACGGCGTGGACGTGCCGGATGGCAGCCATCTCCTGCGAATACATTCTGGTGCGATTGAGTTTGGGCACCGCGATGGCTCCAATGATCAGGATGATGGCGATCACGATCAGCAGTTCGACGAGCGAAAAGCCTTTGCGGGGGTTGCGGCGGTTCATCACAGTGTCAGTCCTCTACCTGTTATGACGTTATCAGATCGGGCTGCGTGCAAGCGGGATGCGGCCCAATGGGCCGCGATAGACTATCAACTATGACCCCCCGCGCAAGTTCCCTCCGGCCATCGCGCCGGACCTTCCTGGCCGCCCCATTCGCCCTTCACGCCGCGCCTTTCGCCATCCATGCCGCTGCCACCACCGAAATCAGCGTGGGCGACATCAAGGTCACCTATGAAGATCACCTTTATCGCGCGCCGATCAAGTTCGGCGGCAACATCGTTGACAAGGTGACGCTCATGAACGTCGACTTGGTGATCCACGCGCCCGGCGGCAAGACGGTGAAGGGCTTTGCATCGATGCCCATGGGCAACGTGTGGTCCTTCCCTTCCAAGAAGCTCTCCTACGATGTGACGCTGAACGCCATGCGGGAACTCGCTGGGCGGATCCAGAAGCTCACGGCCAACAGCAAGCTCAAGGGACACCCCATCGACATCAACGTGGCGCTGGAACCTGAGTATCTGAAAGCCGCCGCGGAGGTAACGCGCCAGTTGAAGCTGGCCGAACCGATTCCAAAGCTCTGCACTCTGGTGACCGCAAGTCCGTTCGACGCCGCGGTGCATGACGCCTACGGAAAGCTGATGAACCGTAGCGCCTGGCAGACCTACGGCCCGGACTGCATACGTCATGACCTGGCCCACTACCTGACGCCGGAGTTCAAGGGCGAGTACCTGAACCGCTACGTTCTGACGGAGCCCAAGCGCCGGATGCCCATGTACCACCTGGTGGGTGCGGTGGATCCCATCGAAGCCAAGGACATCACCAAGCGGGTGGGCGATGGGCTGCCGGAAACTCTTCCGGAATGGATCGAGTACAACGGCCTGGTGAACCTCAAGATCAAGCTGAATGGTGACGATCTTGCCTGGGACGTCAACCGGGTGCTCACGGTGGACCGGGTGGCCTCCCAGGCGCAGAACAAACGTGGTGTGAAACAGTGGGTCTACTCGCTGGATTTCAACGAGAAGTGCCCCAGCGTAAAGTATCTGCTGGATTTCCTGCGTCAGATCAAGGAAAAAGCTCCTGCCGGATTCGACCGCGTTCAGTACGTGGAGCAGCCCACCGCCCGCGACCTGAAAGCGAATCGCCAGAACGTGATGCATGAAGCGGCGAAGCTGAAGCCTGTCGTGATCGACGAGAGCCTCACCGAGTTGGAAGCGCTGCAGATGGCGCGCGAGATGGGCTATAGCGGCACCGCACTCAAGGCCTGCAAGGGGCAGAGCCAGACCGTGCTGATGGCCGCGGCGGCGCAGAAGTACAAGATGTTCCTGTGCGTGCAGGACCTCACCTGCCCTGGGGCTTCCCTGCTCCATTCGGCCAGTGTCTCCGCGCACATTCCCGGAGTGGCCGGAATCGAAGCCAACTCGCGGCAGTACGTGCCAGTGGCCAACAAGGCCTGGGAAAAGCGGTTCCCCGGCATCTTCGTGGTGAAGGACGGCCACATGGACACGTCGGTGTTGAACGGCAAGGGCCTGGGCGTCGTATAAAGGGTCAGCCGGCGCCCAGGTAGAGGAATCTCGCCAGGAATAACGCCGTTAGAAGGTAGACCAGCCAGCCGATCTGGCGCGCCTGCCCGGCCAGCACCCGCAGCACGGTGTGGGCGATGAATCCGAAGGCCAGCCCGTTGGCGATGCTGAAACTGAACGGCACAATGGTGATTACCAGGAAGGCGGGCACGGCGGCCCGAAGATCATTCCAATCGATGTCGCGCACGTGCGAGATCATGAGAGCGCCAACGACAATGAGCGCCGGCGCGGTGGCGGCTGCGGGGATGGCGCCGGCCAGCGGGGCCAGAAAGAGCGCCACCAGGAAGAGCAGACCTGTGACCATCGCGGTGACACCGGTGCGTCCCCCGGCCACGACACCGGCGGCGCTTTCGATGTAGCTGACTACGGTGGAAGTGCCCGCGAGCGATCCGGCAATGGTGGCGGCGGCGTCCGCGGTCAGGATCCGTCCGATCCTCGGAATCCGGTTCGTTTCGTTAAAAAGCCGGGCCTTGGTTCCGACGGCAACCAAGGTGCCGACGTTGTCAAAGAGGTCCACGAACAGGAACACAAACACGATCTCAGCCAGACCCAGCCGCAGAGCGCCGCCGATGTCGAGCGCCCCGGCGGTCGCGGTCATCGCCGCGGGCGAGTAGCTTTGTGGATTCCACGTCACCAGCCCGAGAAGCGCTCCAGCCGCCGTTGTCACCGCCATCCCGATGAGCATGGCGGCCTTGACACCTCGAGCCATCAGGGCACAGGTGAACAGCAGGCTCCCCAGCGCCAGTGCCGTCGCGGGATTCTTGAGATTGCCCAGCGTGACAAAGGTGGCCGGGTGCCCGACGACCAGACCTGCGTTGCGAAATCCGATGAAGGCGATGAACAGCCCGATGCCCACGGCAACGGCCGCATAGAGGTCCTTGGGAATCGCTTCGACGATCAGCTGGCGCACGCCGGCCATGGTAAGCACCAGGAACAGGACGCCGGACAGGAAGACGGCGCCCAGGGCGACCGGCCAGGTGACGCCCATGCCCTGCACCACGGAATAAGTGAAGTAAGCGTTGAGGCCCATGCCCGGAGCCAGCGCGATGGGATATCGCGCCCACAAGCCCATCAGCAGGCTTCCGAAGGCGGCGGAAACACAAGTTGCCGCGGTCACCGCCGCAAGGGGCATCCCGGTTTCGCTGAGGATGGCCGGGTTGACGAACACGATGTAGGCCATCGTGATGAAAGTGGTGAGGCCCGCTATGACCTCTGTTCGCCAGTTGGCGCCCAGGCGTTCAAACTCAAAGTAGCGCTCCGCCCGGCGGATGAGTGTCTTCATGGAAGCCATGGAGTCTAGCCCGTTTTTCTCACGGGAAGTGTAGCGGAAAGCCGCATTCTCTGGCATAACTGATTTTTCTAGTAAAAGTTGTGCGAAGAGAGGAGCGGCTTTCCCCTATGACAGAGTGTAGCCAATCAGA
>Ga0194131_10007230_pt1 | contig 15028 bp, 17 predicted proteins | sample TA2KigO120mmetaG_FD_148631 | JGI IMG/M metagenome (GOLD analysis project Ga0194131, IMG submission 148631) | Freshwater microbial communities from Lake Tanganyika, Tanzania - TA2015053 Kigoma Offshore 120m | ecosystem: Environmental > Aquatic > Freshwater > Lake | place: Tanzania: Lake... | reverse complement strand
TGGTTATTGTAACGGAGGGCACACATTGTGTGAGGCGCCGGCGCTCCTGCGTCGGGCGCCCAGGGCCCCGGGGCCTCGATCGCTTCGCCATCGCCTGAAAAGGACTGCATCGTCACAGCGACCGCCGCCAGGGGCGCATCCCCAGCACACGTGAACTGAACTGCGCATCAATCGGAATCGTCACGCACGCCACCGGCGACACCCATACATCTGCTCGCGCTTCTTGAGCTTCCGCCACAGCTGCCCGCGCCCGGAGACGAAATACCAGCCCTCTTCAACCGTGCGGTGTGCGACGGGCCTGGAAATGTTCCCCGGAGCAAGCTCGGAGTGGGCCATGCTGCCGCCATCCAGGCGGAGCAGGACCCTGACATCCGATCCGTCGGGCGCAGTGACCGTTTCTTCGGCTGGCAGGGACATCGATTCAAAGGAAGGCATTCGCTTTACTCTCATCCTGCAAATGGCCCGGTGGTGCACGGCCGGTGAATTGCGAGTTTTCCTGCCGACACCCAGGGGCGACGGCAACCATTCCAACGCAGGCCTGCGCCCGGCGATGAACTCAAGGATCCCCGTGAGCCGCGTGGGCGGCTCCGCTCAGCGCCGTGCAATGCGGTCGGTCGCCGGGCGCCTCGAGCTGGAGATGGCCTTCGGCATGGCCGACCTTGACGCCGCGGCCCGGCGCCTGATCCAGTACAAACAGCGCGGCGTGACGGAGGGGCTGAAGAAGCGTCTAACTAGAGTCCTTCGACCAGCGCATTTGACAATGCAAGTCGACGATCCGGAGTTCGTCAACGCCGGGCCGTTTGCTTGTCCCCTCGAAAGCGCAAGGGCAGATGCGTTGGCAACTGCCATGGCAATTGCCAGTTCGCGCGCGAGCGCTCGCGTGAACTGCGACCGGTCCGGGTTCAAGGTGGGCGTAACGTCGTTCGAGCCACTTTGATTGGGACTAATACCGTTCCATCAACCAGAATAGCTGCTAGGCAGCAGAGCACGAAGTCGAACGGCTTGGTCGGTTCCTCTTACCCGCAACTGTTGGAGTCAATCCCCGCTATTCACAGGCCGTCTTCGCCGACAGCGACCTTCGCAGGTAGGTTAGTTATAGCGCTCCAGCCCCAGACGCAAGTCCGGCCGTATCGAAGGGCTACTGGCCAGCCTCCAGACCGATTGGGATCGTCGACGCCCAGATACCGCGCGAGTGCTGCGTCGACTTCCAGATGATCCAGCCGAAGGGCAGCACCGACGGAACCTTCGTGGTCATAGGAAGAGCGGTAGTGCGAGCCGACTGGTGCAAGGCGGTGCAAGGCGATTGTCAATCTCGACCATCACGTCCAGGTCGATTGGCGGTCCTGCAGCGTCCCATGCCGGCTCGTGAAACAGCAGGTCGACGTCAAATCGACGGCCTCCGTCATCCAGATCATTCTGCGGGGCCAGCGCGTCGCCCTGCACAAGCGAGTGGCTGCCCGCGGCTACAGCACCGATTGCGCACATGCCGAAGGCGCACCTGCACTACGGGCAGCAGACGCCGCGCCAGCTCCTCGAGCGGGCCCGGGCCGTCGGTCCTGCCTGCGACCAGGTGGCCGCCTGGATCATCGAGGCGCGGCCGTATCCGGAGCAGGGGTACCGCTCCATTCTCGGCATCCTGTCGCGAGGGACGCCGCGTTCTGTACGCCTATGCGCCGAAGCTGTGCCCTGACCTCGGCCAAGCGCGGGCGGACGGAAGCCTCGGCGCCAGCCCTGATCACCAGCCAGTGCCCAGTCGACGCCTGGCATGACCTGATCGCCGACGCCACCGTGGCGGATACCATCCCGGACCGCCTCGTCCACAACGCATACATGATTGCCCTCAGGGGCGAGTCCATGGACAGGAGCGCGACCTGACATGGCCTGTGGGAGGCGGATCCCGAGAACTTTCCGAAAGGGGGGAGCCGGGTTGAACCGCGCCGGGGGCATGCCTTTCGCCAAAGTTGCGCGATCCGGCCAAATCGATCACCGGCGAACACCAGCGCTGTCAGCCTCTGCGCGTGATCAAGTTGGGCCGAAACGCCCGATCATTTACACCGGAATGCCCCCGAACTAGAATGCACCACTCGGAGGCCAAGCTTGGTGCACAAGCAACCACCGTCAGACGCCGTCACTGATCTGGTGGCGCGTGGTCACGAACCTAAGGTTCAGCCCCCGCCACCGCAGCCGGGCATTCCACGTCTCATCCCAGGCCTCGAAGAGCCCGGGAGGCCTGCCGAACTGATGGTCCTGGCCGAGATCGGCAGAGCGATGGGATGTTCCCTGCACATAGATCAAGCCTTGGACCGCGTCGCGTCCTTGCTGCGCCCGCTGATCGCTTGGGACAGCATGGCAGTCTCACTCGTCGACTCTCCGACTGGAGCGTCGCGAATCCTCTTCTCTACGGGCAAGGCCCTTCCCGTCTGGGTCGCCGGCTCCAGTCCATCTGTCTGGAGGCACCCGGTCTTGGATGTTGTCACTTCCAAGTCAAGCCTCGTCATCCCTGACGTCGGGATGCCGCCTTGGCCCGCCCGATACCCGGTTCTGGCTCGCGGTCCGCAACGCGGTCCGGAGGCATCATTGATCGTGCCGCTCCTATGGCGCGACACGGCTATCGGTGCCTTGCTATTCACTTGCCATCAAGCCGGAACCTACACCGAAAGCCACGTGGCGGTTGGCGAACGAATCGCCGAGCTGATAGCCGGGGCGGTCGCGCACTGGGAGTTGATGAGCCAGCTAAGACGTCAAGCGCACGAGGCAACCATCGTTGCTGAGATCGGACGCGTGCTTGGGTCAGCTGTGAGCCTCACCGATGCGCTGCCAGACTTCGCCGTCCATCTTCGACGTCTGGTCTCCTGCGACCGGCTCGAAATCACCATTGGAGAGGGTGATAGATCCACGGCTCGGGTCTGGTGGTTAGACGGGCTGGGGACGCGAGTTTCGCAGGCGATCGTGCCGCTGACGGACAGCCTAGCCGAGTCCGCGATCCAGCGTGGCACGTCTGTCCAGAGGGCTGAGGAGTCCCAGAGCGTATCCATGCCTGTCGACGGTGACGGCAGGATGGAGTTGCCTTCATGGCGGACCGCGCTTGCCGTGCCGCTCACCGTCAGAAACGAAACAATCGGCGCGATGGTGCTTTATTCCGACGCGTCAGACGCATTCGGGCCCGCGACGCAAGCGGTGGCCGAGCGGGTCGCCACCCAGATCGCCGGCATCGTCGGTAACCTCAGTCTACAGGCCGAACCTGAACAAGCGGTCGCTGAGCGACAAATCATGGCGGACTTAGCCGGACTCGCTGCTCCAGGCGCCGAGCTAGAGCCCTTCTTGGAGCAGGCTGTTCGCCGCATAGCTGGCGTCATCGAATTTGACCGCCTCGTAGTCACCCGCGCGGACCATTTTCAGGATCTCGAGATCACTATCCACACGACGGACCGCGACATCGGAGGCGGCGTTCGAAACCCCCGAACGATGCTCACAGGGTCGATAACCGCTGAGGTCCTGCGAGCGGGGCGTGGCATTCTGCTGTCGATCAACCCGAAGACCGGCATGTTCCCAGGAACGGGACTAACCTTCGAACAGGCCCTTGCCGGATTTGGCACCCTCCTTGCCGCGCCGGTCCCGGGAGGACCGGCGCGAAGTGGCGCCGTCCTGCTGTACTCCATGCGGCGGGCTGCTTATTCCAGCGGTCAAGTCGAACTCGCCGAGCGGATCGGGAGGGAGATCGGCAATGCCTTCGCGCTGTACGAAGGCGATCCCGGCGTCCATTCTCGCAAGAGTGTCAGGACGATCGCGCCCATAGATGGAGACGACCATTCGCGGGAGTGGGGGTTCGACTTCAACATGAGGGACCTGACTTCGCGGAGTGTCCCTCGGGTATCGGCACTGGTGGTAGACCGCCAGCCTATCTGCCGGCTGGGATTGGTTGCCCTGTTCAGGGATACTCCGGTTGGAGTCGAAGCAGTGGCATCGACTCCTTTGGAGGCGGCCAACCTCGTAAGGCGATACCGCCCACGCGTAATCCTCTACGGGATCCACCCCGGGGACAGGCTGGACATAGCCCCGGTGCTCTTGGACGAGCTGACGGTGGAAGTCCCGCGTGTGCTCATCCTCGCGGAAAACGCCAAAGCCGCGGACGTCCGCTCGGCGCTGAAAGCCGGGGCTTCCAGTTTTCTTCTGAAATCGGTGTCACCCGCCGGGCTTGTCAACGCTCTCTATCGAACAGCCATCGGTGGCACCGTGATCGATCCTGATCTGCTCTCGGGCCTTGTCGGGCTACTGACCGCGGCGCAGCTCGGAACGGTTTCCGAAGAACGGTCCAGGCTTGCGCAGCTAACCGAACGAGATCGAATGATCCTCGCGAGAGTATGTCTGGGTCGAAAGAGCATTGAGATCGCCAAGAGCCTCGGTTTGTCCGAGGGAACCGTGCGTAATCGGCTTACGGACATCTACAGGACCCTCGGCGTGCGAGGGAGATCAGGAGCAACCAGCTTCGCGTTGCGGGCTGGCATGAGACTCGATGGCGTGACATCCCTCACCGCGACGGAGTGACAAATCACAGCAACGGTTGATCCGGGGGCGATGATAAGAAGTTCCCGGTTCAGGAAGCTAGAAAAAGGCGAGTCGCAAGCTATTGGCTCGGAGGCGGAAGAGTTTGGGTGCCGAGGCGAGACTACGGGAACTTGGGATCGACCTCTCTTACAGGCCGCGCCCGGTAGCGAACTATGTCCCAAGCGTGCGCGTCGGGAATCTGGTGTTCCTCTCGGGCCATGGGCCGATCCGGCCAGATCAGTCGAGGATCAAGGGCGTCGTAGGCAAGGATCTCGACGAACGTCAGGCGTACGACGCGGCGCGGGTTGTGGGGATCGCGGTACTGGCTTCGCTCAAGGCAGAGTTAGGAGACCTTGATCAAGTGAAGAGGATCGTCAAGGTCTTGGGGATGGTGAACGCAGTGCCGGGGTTCACCAATCATCCGCAAGTAATAAACGGATTCTCCGACCTGATGGTCGAAGTATTTGGAGACCAGGGGCGCCACGCCCGGTCCGCAGTTGGAATGGCGAGTCTTCCGGGCGGGATACCTGTGGAGGTCGAGATGGTGGTAGAGGTTACCTGACCTCTTGGCGAAATTCATAATCAGGCGGTTCATCGCCGGCGTGTTGACGTTGCTTGCGGCCACCATCGTGGTGTTCACCCTCTCGCGCCTGATCGGCGACCCGCGAAATCTGTATGCAAAGCCCGAGGGCTACGGGATCTCTCCCGAGCAGTACGAGGCCCTCGGGAAGAAGCTCAACTTGGACAAGCCGCTGGTTGTCCAATACTTGATCTGGCTGGGCAATGTCATGCGCGGGGATTTCGGACTCACGCTGTTCAGCGAGAAGCCAGTCCGCGACGCCATCGTAGAAAAACTCCCGAACACGCTGCAGCTCGGCCTGGTTGCCTGGGTTCTGGCTGCCCTCATCGGTGTGCCGATTGGAACGCTGTCCGCAGTTCGGCGCGGAACCACCTGGGACTACCTCGGCCGAATGATGGCGGTCCTCGGCCAGACGTTTCCGCAATTCTGGCTCGGGATCATGGGAATTCTCGTCTTCGCGGTAAAGCTCGACTGGCTACCGAGCACTACCAAGGGCCCTCCAGGGGCCACACTTGCACAGGAAGCCCGGTATTTCATCATGCCCATGGTCGTACTCGGGTGGTCCGCAGCCGCCGGCTACGCGCGTATTACCCGCTCGGCAATGCTCGAGGTTCTCGATACCGAATATGTAAAGCTGGCAAGGGCGAAGGGGGTTACCGGATGGCGGGTCATTGCCAAGCATGCGTTCCGCAACGCGCTCATTCCCCCGCTTACGCTGTCGGCACTCCTCCTTGCAAACTTCCTCAGCGGCGCCGTAGTGGTCGAAGCGGTGTTCGCATGGCCCGGGTTGGGAGGCCTTGCGGCTCAAGCGGTTTATAACAACGACTTCCCGGTCTTGACGGCGATCGTGCTCGTATTCGCTGCGCTTTTCGTCACGGTCAATTTCGTTGCAGACATCCTCTACGCATTTGTCGACCCAAGAATCCGATACTCGTAGCGGCGTCGTACGGACGCGGAAGCAGCAGCCCGGGAGAGACTTGCCGATCGGGTGGGTCAGGTCGCTGGCCTCGTTCATGCAGCGATGGCCGGTGTTGCCCGCGACGGTCATGATCGCGCTCGTCGTTGCCGGAGTATTCGCACCATTCATTGCCCCTCAGTCTGCAGTGGACCCAGACCTCCGCCACAGAAACGACCCGCCGATCTGGATGGAGGGCGGTTCGACAGAACGCATCCTTGGCGGCGACGCCCTCGGGCGCGATGTTCTGAGCCGGGCGATCTATGGTGCAAGGATCTCGCTGATGGTCGTCGCGGTCTCACTCGCGAGCGGCTACGTCGTCGGTGTCACTCTGGGATTGATATCCGGGTATGCGGGCGGACTCATCGACGAAACAACCATGCGCCTGGTCGACGTATGGTTCTCGATCCCATTCCTGCTGCTGGCCTTGATCGTCGCCATCGTCTTCAAGCCGAGCGTGTTCGTGGTCGTCGCCCTACTTGCGCTGGTCACATGGAGCGCATTTGTCCGCAACGTACGCGCGGAGGTCCTGGTCATAAAGGAGATGGATTATGTGATGGCTGCCCGCATCAGCGGGGCATCACCCATCCGGATCGTCTATCGGCATGTCTTTCCCATGATCGTCAACACGACCGTCGTGATTGCCACGTTGCGGGTCGGAGGTTTGATTCTCAGCGAGGCGTCGTTGTCATTCCTGGGCGCGGGAATCCCGGCATCCACACCCTCCTGGGGGGTCATGATCGCCGAAGGACGAGCGTACTTGGACTCTGCGTGGTGGATATCGACGATACCCGGGATCGCGCTATTCGCGGTCGTGATGTCGATGAACTTCTTGGGTGATTGGATGCGGGACCGATTCGACCCGAGGCTTCGCCAGTTATAGGCGGTAGGAGATTCAAATGGTAAGCAAGGTCGTGAAGGAAATTCAGACACGCGGGCAGATCTACTCCCGCTACGGAGTCAGGCCAATCATCAATGGCCAGGGCACCAGCACGACCCTCGGGGGCAGCATGATCGATCCGGTTGCGGCTGAGGCGATGCTCGCTGCCAGCGGGTCTATGGTGCTTCTCAAGGAGCTCAACGAGCGCGCCGGTGAGTTGATCGCCCGCCATACTGGCGCCGAGGCTGGACTGGTCACATCGGGAGCGGCTGGCGGAATGCTGCTGCAAGCGGCTGCCGTGATCGCGGGCAACGACCGGGACAAGATCCGTGCGCTGCCCGATACCGGAGGCATGAAAAACGAGATCCTGATCCTCGACCACCAGAAGGGTATCGGTTACCTGCAGTCCTGGCGTACCGCTGGCGCGGCACTCAAGACCGTGAACATCGACGGGATCGAGCTCGCGGATGAAGCGGCCGATCGAGTGGTGAGCCAGGCTGGTCCCGGCACTGCCGCAGTCGGCTACGTCGCTTCACGCTGGCTGCGAGATGACCCGCCGGGTCTCCTGGGGGCGGTCTCGAGGCGTTCACATGCTCGGGGCATCCCTGTCATTGTCGATGCAGCAGCGATGCTGCCACCTGTTGAGAATCTCCGACGGTACATCTCGGAGGGAGCCGATCTTGTCGCGTTCAGCGGCGGGAAGGCGATCAGGGGACCTCAGTCGGCAGGCATCCTTGCGGGAAGAAGGACGCTGATAGAGGCCGCTGCTGCCAACGGCTCGCCGAACGGTGCAGTAGGGCGGCCGCTCAAGGTCGCCAAAGAGGAAATCGTCGGGTTGATGGTGGCCCTCGAACGCTACGTTCAACGGGACCATGCCGCCGACCAGGCACACTGGCGCCGTCAGATGGAAGTCATTTCCTCACGCATTCAGGGTATCCCGGGCGTGAGAGCTCAGGTGCTTCAGGACCCGCATTCCCGCCCGGTCCCGGAAGTCGCGATCTTCTTCGAGAAGGGCTACCGGGGACCAAACGGAAAGCAGATCGGGACGATTCTCGAGTCCACTGATCCGCCGATCGTGATCGGGCACGCCAATGCCCGTGGCGAGGACCTGTTTGTCAATGCGCATAACGTGGCGGACGGAGAGGAGGTTGTCATTGCCGAACGGTTGCGCGCCGCCCTTACGGCCACCAAGCCGGGGTCTTAGCGGCGCGTATTCGAGCCTAGGAATTCTGTAACCGTCGCGTACGTGCTGACGCACGACCGATGAGAGGGAGCACAAAGAATGCGAATCAAGATGAAGCCGACGGTCCTTGGTGGGGCTCTCCTTGCCGTCGCCGCGTTCGCAATCGCGGCTTGCGGCGGAGGCGAGACTATCGTCGAGCGAACGGTGGTCGTTGAGAAGCAAGTCGAAGTGGTGAAGGTCGTACAACAGACGGTAGTCGTCGAAAAGGAAAAGACCGTCCAGCAGACCGTGGTCGTGGAAAAACCCGTCATTGTCACTGCGACACCGGTGCCAACGGTCGCGTCCGACGTCGCCCCCGCGCCGAAAAACCGGGCCGGCCAGATCACGATTGCGGTCCAGGCCATCGGAAAGGGCAGCGGCCTCAACAGCACGCAGGGAGGTGCCACATACATCGGCGTGACCGAGACCGCCTTCATGACCGAAAGGGACAAGGGCACCGTCCCCATGCTCGTGAAGAGCTGGGAGCTTAGCCCGGACCAGAGGAAGCTGACCTGGCGTATCCAGTCGGGCGTCCAGTTCCACAAGGGCATCGGTGAAATGACCGCTGAAGATGTGGCCTGGAGCCTGAACGATACGAATGCGAAGATGAATCCAACTAGCATCGCTGGCTCGGCCGGCGATCTGGGGGCAATGTTTGGCGCGGCCACCGCTGTCGACAAGTCGACAGTCGAGATCGTGGTCAACAAATACGACGTTCAGTGGGACTCCAACCAGCTGAACGCCGAGTCGATCGCCTTCTCGGTCTTCAGCAAGACGGCCTTCGACAAGAACGGCCTCGACTGGATGAAGAAGAACATCGTCGGCACCGGACCGTTCGAAATGGTCCAGTTCCTCGACGACCAGCGCATTGTGGTTAAGGCCGTTCCGAACCACTGGCGTGAGACTGCGAAGGTCGAGCAGATAACCGTGATCCAGGTGCCCGAGGACGCTTCGCGCAAGGCGATGCTGCTTACGGGTGAGGCAGATGCCGCAATCGTGCCGATCCGAGAAGAAGCGTCGCTCATTCAGCGGGGCTTCAAGATCCAGCCAAGCGGGTATCAGGATGAGTTGCCGGTGAACTTCGGCGGCAACTACTGGGAAGAGACCAATGCAATCACTGGCGCCCCGCTCGAACCCTGGAACCTGGCGTCATATGCAAGGGACTTCCCATGGGTAGGCGCTCCAACATCGTGGAGCAGCAAGCTGAAGTACGAGGACAAGAACAACCCCGCCGGCATGGATGACATGGAACAGGCAAGGCTCGTCCGTAAGGCCCTCGGGTACGGCATCGACCGCGACCTTATCAACCAGAAGATCTTCAACGGGTCCGGTGTGCCCTACTACGTGAACATGTTCGCTACGACCGATTCGAACTTCAGACAGAAATGGGTCATCCCCTACGACACGAAGATAGCCGAAGGGTTGCTCGATCAGGCTGGATTCAAGAAGGACAGCGCCGGCAAGCGGATGGATGTCACCCTGTTCGGGGCGTCCAACAACTCGAACTGGTCTGATCCGGTCGAAGCGATCGCCGGCATGTGGAAGTCGATCGGCGTATTCACAACCGTCGTGAAATCCGACTACTCGATCTTCCGTCCCACCGTGGTGGACAGATCCAACACCTACATCTTCGTCCAGTCCTGCCGGCACAACCGCGGACAGAACTACGACTGGCCTCGTGGCCACCAGAACACGAGCCTGACCAGAGGCGGGTTCGGGTGCGGGGTTGAGATGCCCATGATCCTCGAGTACATCGGCAAGGTGAACGCGGAGATCGACCGTCAGAAGCGGGTGGAGCTCAACAATGAGCTGGGCGACTGGATGATGGAGAACATGCCAGCCGTCGGAATCGTCGCGTTGTCCTCTAACGTGGTCTACAACCCCAAGTCCATCGAGTCATGGAAAATGCGGAAGGGATTCGAGGCCAAGTACAGCGCTCCAGAAAGAATCGTTCCCGTGAAACGGTAGAAAACCCCGTACCGGGGGATGCGTACGGCCACCTCGCAGGTAGGTGGCCGTACGCCGCCCGGCACGAAACCAACGTTCGTGCAACTAATGGTCTGGAGAGCCGATGGGGATAGGACAACCTGAGGGACGCCTGGCGCTGGGGCCGCAACGGGCCAGATTCTCCTGGATCTGGGCGTCAGGCCGGTCATCAATGCGATTGGCAGCGTCGCGATTCTTGGCGGATCGCCCGTCAGCCCCGTCGTAAGGCCGCGATGGAAGACGCTGACGATGCCTTTGTCCCGCCCGACGAGCTTCAGGGGAAAGCTGACGGGTTGGTCGCTCAAATGCTCGGCGTCGAGGCGGCCTCCATGACCTCCGGTGCTGAGTCAGCGATCGTCCTGTCGACTGCCGCATGCATGGCTGGGGCCGAAGATCGGAAGATCCAGCAACTACCGAATGTGGCGGGCATCAGAAATGAATTTCTGGTTCAAGAACGCCAGCATTACTGGAATAACCGATGACTCACAATCGCGGGCGGCCGGATGGTCGACTTCGGAGACGACGAGGGGACGACCGAAGAACAGCGCGAATCGGCAATAGGCCCCGGAACGGCGGCGGTCTACTACTGGATGGACGAAACGAACCTCGATGCCAAGGTTCTCACGCTCCGACGGGTAATCAAGATTGCTCATCGGCGGAACACCCCGGTCAACGTAGACGCCGCGGGTCAGGTGTACCCCCAGAGAACCTCAACAAATACGCGCGCTGGGGCGCCGATCTCGTTGCCTACGGTGGGATGTATGTCGGCGCACCTCATTCAACCGGCCTGCTCGTCGGTTCGCGCGACATGGCGAGGCAGGTAGCCCTGCAGGGTCTTGTTAGGTATGAAAGAGACGCGTTCGAGGTATCGGTGGTCCGCACGTGGTCGATCGCCGCGAGTTCGTCGGCTTGGTTGCCGGATTACGAGCGTGGTTGACCCTGAGCGGGAGGCGCGTCTGAACCACCTTGAGCGACGCAGCCGGACTGTGTGCCGGCACCTTGACGAAATCCCAGGGGGGAAGGCGAGTGTTGTTTTTGGCCCCGACGGCCTGACAGCTGATGTGGCTCGCATGAATGTAACTCCGCCGGAAACGGGAAAGGCGACGGAAGAAGTGGGTTGCTTGCTAAAGACGGGCGATCCGGCGATCTGGACAACACATGGGAACGGCGCGATGACCGTGGGAGTCAGCCAGCTAGCGCCAGGTCAGGACGAGCTCGTCGGCAGACGTATTTCGGAAGTTCTGCGGAAATGAAGTTGGCCCGCCTTTCGACGGGATGCATGGAGGTAACGGTGGTGTGGTAAAGGCTATCGAGAGTCTCGGGGCAAGGGGAGCGATCTATCGTCGTCTCGGGGTCAAGCCGATCATTAACGCGATGGGCACGCAGACGGTGAACGGCGGTTCCATCATGGAGCCCGAAGTCGTCGAAGCGATGGCAGAGGCCAGTCGGGTGATGATCCGAATGAGGGAGCTGAACAAGAGGGCAAGCGACATCATTGCCGAACTCACAGGCGCGGAGGCTGGTCTGGTCGTCGCCGGGGCCGCCAACGGGATGATGCTCCAGGCCGCCGCCTGCATGACGGGGACCGATCCGGAAAAGATCGCTCGCCTTCCCCATACGGAAGGGATGAAGAACGAAGTCATCGTCAAGAAGAACCAGAACTTCGGCTTCATCAAGGCATGGTCATATTCAGGTGCTGCCTTGAAGTGGGTCGGAAACGAAAAGGGTGCGAGTCTTCAGGAGCTGGAGGCCGCGATCACCGACCGAACGGTCGCCTTCGGTTATCTCGCATCGCGATGGGCGCCGGACTCATTCGACACTCTCGACGAGATGGTTGCCGTCGGAAGAAAGCACGCGATTCCGGTCTTGCTGGACGGGGCTGCGATGCTCCCGCCCGTCGAGCACCTGCGCAGGTTCATCGACCATGGCGTGGATATGGTCACCTTCAGCGGAGGCAAGGCCATTCGTGGTCCACAGTCAACCGGCATCCTCGCTGGCAAGAAATCACTAATCGATGCAGCGGCGATGAATGCCAGCCCAAGCATGGCCATCGGGCGCGTGGCAAAGGTTTGCCGGGAGGAGATAGTCGGCTTGGTCGTCGCCCTGCAGAGGTACGCCGAGCGAGACCACGCCGGCGATCAGCGTCGCTGGCGAGCCCAGTGTCAGCTGGTGGCAGATACGCTCAAGGACCTGCCTGACATAACGCTGGCGGTCCTACAGGATGACTGGACGAGGCCCGTGCCGGAGCTTTCGATCGGGCTCGGCACATCATGGAAGGCTGGGGTCTCGACAGAAATCAAGGCCGCCCTGGACGCCGGGGAGCCTCCGATCATCATAGGAGCCTCTCGCAGGCCAGGGGAGGATTTGTTCATCAATGCACATGGCTTGCTGCCCGGAGAGGCGGCAGTCGTGGCAGAAAAGCTCAAGGTTGCCATGCTCGCGAAGAGGAAAGCAGGCTGATCTGCAATAATTGACGGCTCATTCCGGCGTGAGATCGGAGGGAGGGAACGTGGCTAGCCTGGTCTACGACGCGCACGCGTATCTTGGAAACAACCCTGGATGGGCGCAGATGGGGCTTCCCGTGCCACTCGACGGGGATGGCTGGGTGGAGATGATGGACCGCTCAGGCGTCCACGGCGCGCTCATAGCGCCACAAGGGGGTGGTCGAGAGCAGTTCTTCCGGCCGGACATGGACCGCATCGCCGCGGCGATCAAGAAATACCCGGGGCGGATCTTCGGAATGTGCCGCGTGCGCCCTCGGTCAGGCCAAGAAGCGGTCGACGAGCTCCGGCGGCGGGTCGAGGAGCAGGGGTTCTCGGCCCTCAAGATGAATACTCTCGACGACAACTACCGATTCGACGATCGGAAGCTCATGGACCCGATCGTTGAGGCTGGCGCAAGGCTCGGCATCCTGTTGTACTTCCACACAGGCGACCGGCATGGTGAGACCTGCCAGCCGAAGATGATCGGTGACTTGGCGGTCGAATATCCAGACACAAACTTCAATATTGGCCACGTTGGATATCCGGGGTTTACCGACCAGATCATCCCTACGCTCAAGCGGGCACCCAACACAAACGTCGAGACGGCCGGGATGTTCTTGCCGATCCTGCTTCAGAACGTAATCGATGAGGTGGGCGCTACCAGGATCCTGATCGGAAGCAACGGACCGAACTCCGCGATCGAGCTGCCACACGTGATGGTCAGCAAATACATGAACAAGCTAACGCCTGAACAGAAGGCTCTCATTACCGGTGGAAACTTCAGGCGAGTGCTGAAGCTCGATGGGCGGGGCGCCGCAGCAGGAAGGAGCCGATAGATGCCGAGAATCCTTGATGCCCACGCCTACATGGGCGCGGACCCGCAGTGGGCTCAGCTTGGTATGCGAGGCGGCCGACTCGATGCCGACTCATTTGTGCGCGTGCTCGATGGTGCCGGGATCGACGGTGCTCTGGTGGCGCCACCAGGGATCGGGATAGCCGACGATTTCAAGAACGATCTTGACCGCATCGCAGACGGGATGAAGCGACATCCCGGGCGCATCATCGGCCTGTGCCGTGTCCGGCCTCGCAAGGGAACGGCAGCGCTATCGTCGCTGAGGCGGAGCGTTGGCGATCGAGGTTTCAGCGGGTTGCTTCTCCACACGAGTGACGACGAGTACACGCTGAAAGACCGAAGCCTGATCGACCCGCTGATTGTTGCCGCGGCAGATCTCAAGATTCCGGTGATCTTCGACACGGAAGACCGGTTGTGGGCTTCGTGCCTGCCATCGATGGTCGCGGATATAGCGTTGGGATTCCCCTCGGTAACGTTCGTGATCGCCAGGATGGGATTCGGAGGCATCAACGGGTGGCCGGGATCCCCGCAGGAGCTTGTACCCGCCATGAAGAAGGCTCCGAACACGGTGACCGAGACCGGGAGTGTGCTCCTGTCCAAGTTCATACAGGACACGATCGAGGCGGTTGGCGTCGATCGCGTGCTCATGGGCAGCAATGCCCCTTATATGCCAATCGAATTGCCGAAGATCATGATCTTGAAAAATCTGAACAAGTTGAACCAGCGCGAGAAAGAGCTTGTCGCTGGCGGCAACCTGGCCCGGCTACTGAAGTTGCCTGCGTAGGGCCCCGAATCACTGCACGGAAGCGAGGTGGCACAGCAACCGATCGCGTGCCGCCGTTTCTTCCGGGCTGCCAGGTGGCCGATGTCTCGCCGCGCTGCTTGTGCAGCTTGTCCTGTTGGTTACGCCAACTTGGTCTCCGACGTTGTGGTTCGCGTGACGAATAGTGAGTCCATGGAGTAGAAAAACCACGACGACCTCGATCTGCGAGCTGCCGAAATCGCCACGGAGCACTTTCTGAAAGTGCCGACCGCTGCGCGATCTGGCCGGGGTCTACGCGGCTTCAGCGAGCACGTTGCAGCCTGGGCCTTCAAGCCAGAGTTGGCGCGGCACTGGCTGGCGGCGTCCCACAGTCGCTTCTCGAGCGAGGCCGATGCAGTCTTTTTCGCCGGGGCGATCCAGAGCATCAAGGGCATCCTTCTTGTGTTGTCAGCGCGCCACCTTGGCCTTATTCCACGGGTCGATCACTGCGAAGCCGCAGAGCGTCCTTGTCCGGTGGCGGCGTCTTTCAGCGCGGCAGGCAGAACTGTTCGGCCGCTTTCGTTCAGTCTGGGTGGCCTGGCACCTTGTCCCAGTCGCGCTGAAGATCGGGATGTTCCGCCGTCTGGAGGCTGCGCCTCCTCTCATGTTTGCGGCGTTCATCGCCTCTTTCGTGGTGAATCGTCGAAGAGGCAATAAAGCTGACGCCCAGGTGACTGTCCACTACACGCTGCCCATGCCTCCAAGGCGGGTCAGCCTACAGT
>Ga0194131_10007227_pt1 | contig 15035 bp, 15 predicted proteins | sample TA2KigO120mmetaG_FD_148631 | JGI IMG/M metagenome (GOLD analysis project Ga0194131, IMG submission 148631) | Freshwater microbial communities from Lake Tanganyika, Tanzania - TA2015053 Kigoma Offshore 120m | ecosystem: Environmental > Aquatic > Freshwater > Lake | place: Tanzania: Lake... | reverse complement strand
TTTTTATCTTGTATGTCCCTGCCACGAAACCATACTTTTAGTCACTCCCAGCCAACGACAAAGAGTTAAAAACCAACTGTGAGGCAGTAATCCTTTCGCCAAGGGCACGGGAATCACATTCCAAGGTGTTAGAACGGTGGTCTCATGTTTCTCAATTGCCCTCACAATTCGATTTGCCAAGTTTTCGGGGGACACCCATCTCATTAGCCAGGGTAATTTAATGCCCTGAAACATCCCCGTAGAGATATAACTGGGACACACTGAGATGACCTGACAGTGGGACTGTTTTAAAAGCTTTAACTCTTCTCGAAGCGAATCGGAAAAACCTAGAACCCCCCACTTGCTAGCTGCATAAGTCGAGGCCCAAGGAAGAGCGAGCAGTGAAGAAGCGCTGGCAATATTAATTAAGACGGCTTTGGATCTTTTGAGCATCTCTGGCAAAAAAAAGTGCGTCGTTTGAATAAGCCCCTTAAGATTAATATCAAGAGTCCTAAGATGAGAATCCAGATCTACTTTCGTAAATTCTCCCCCCGATACGACTCCAGCGTTGTTTATTAAAACGGAAACTTCTCCAACTTTTTGAGAAATCTGCTCCCGAGCCTCTCTGATCGATTCCACCTTCGATACGTCCAGGAAAAGACCGATCGCCTTTCCCCCTGATTGCAATATGAGGTCTACAGTTTCTTGAGCTTTAGAAATCTCTCGATCGGTTACGACGAGGGTCGCCCCCATTTGAGCCATCGTAAGACTTAAAGCTCGTCCCAGTCCGTGACCAGCGCCAGTGATTAAGACAACCTGATCTTTCCAGTAAATTCTTTGTCTCATCTCGATCCTCTAATTCCTTAAGTAAAGTGTGGTCTTTAGGACTAAGGGAAAAAATCTTTCCTACCCGTCAAACCCTTAATATATCAATAAGTACTTCAATAAGGATACCTAATTAACTAACACTTAGCTATTTCAAAGAAAGCCATTGGGCTTAAATAATTAGGCTCAAACCAGCCTCTTAAAATGCGCACCTAAAAGGGGCAGGTATCAGGGATAACTTCTATCTAAAAGTAAGACACCGAATTCTTTGAGTTCTCTAGAATGCCAGGCACATTTTCAAATGGCTTGCTTCTTGCTTTTTTTTTATGGGCACGTATGGGACTAGAGCGAATACTTATAAAATACACTTTCATTGCGCTTCTTTTTCTTACCCTTCCTAGTCCTGGACAAGATTCGATACGAGACTTGGCCAATCAGACTAATCAAGTAGAATATTTTGCGGAGTTTTATAGTTACGAAGGAACATTTGGGCTTCCGACCACTACTCACACTTTTGCTAGATTTGTAAAAACCATCAACGGAAGAGTCTCCCAAAAAGTAGACATCAGTTGGCTCCCAAAGCCCGAGTACATGGCTAGTTCTACAAGAGTCCCCCTTTTTACTTCAGTTCCAGGAAAGAATCATACTTTAGAAGAGACGCTTCTCATCGCGGGTAAAAGAAAAGTTATCAATCACGGAAAGTTTTCTATAGACGAATCTCTTTTTGCTGGCGCAGTTGCTAGAAAAGAATTTTTAGAGTCGGGAAAACTACCCTATAAAATGATAGCGTCAGCTAACTCCGACACCGGTGTGAACTGTATTCACGCAGTTCTAGGAGCAGCGCAGGACTTTCCCACAGGGCTTAGAAGTGGAAAAGAGGCTACAGAAGCCGTTATTAAATATCTTACCGCTAAAAACCTCATGACCCGGCTAAACGAAAAGACCACTTTGAATACCGATTCTGAAAACCTTCTCCAAACAGATCAACGTGGCCTCTTACCTAGAAATGCCAAGGCCAGTTCGACTTCCGAGAGAGCACCGTTATTTCCTAAACTTAAAAATCTATTCCCATCGCACCGATGATTTTATTCATCCCGTTCGAACAGAGGTAACTCAAACCCAGAATCTATCTCTATCATCTCGGTTTTGGCGTGAGCAATTTCAAAATCCCCGATAAAAATACGTTTCGCTTTTTCGATTTCAGCTTCGACAAACCCGGCCCCTCCGGAACAAATAGAAAATCCTATCGTAGCCCTTTTAAAATTCTCGCCATCATTGATTTCAGACGCACTAAAACCGGAATTTTTCAAACGCTGAATAAGACTTTGGACAGTCTGACGGCGGTCCTTTAATGACCTGGCATGTCGAATTACCAATGAAACAATCCCAATCCCAACGGTCATCTTTTCCACTCAAAAACTCCTCTATTCTTACAAATAGTGTTATCCCTAAAGGCATGTCAACCGGGCGAGAAATTATCTTTGAAAGCTTAGAGCATTACACACTTTTTTTGGCCCTGTTTCCGGAACAAAAATATAAAGCTCGTCTTGCCTCCGAATTATTGGCCCCGTCTGAAGCCTCTTTAGATAAAACAATGGCCCCCCGCCTTAATTTCATAAAAAGCTTGCTCACCGAAAAAGAAACTAAAGACGCAAAGAAGTTTTTGCTTACTCTAGAACAATTGCGCCTCTCGCTCATCGTTACCCATGAACAGGTTGATTTTTGTTTTTCTATTCTTCACTCAACTCCCAAGAATAATCGACTCAAAGAGTTGTTACATCTATATCTGGACTCCCCTTTAAAACTGGATCTCGCCCAAAGCTATTGGGATTCGATTTCTTTACTCAAAGGACAAAGTACTCTCTCAAATATCCCGACAAGAACTTTTGTCAGAGCAAAAAGCTCGACATACCTTTTTACGGAGTGGGCCAACGCCCACGAAGCGCTGCAAGAAGAGCCCTGTTCACCCATTGAGTTTTGGGAACTTCCGGGAGGGGCTCAAAATTTGGGACAACCAAACCCTCCGGCAAAAAAGGCCTCTGCGACTCAAGCACTCTCGCTTTTGGCCCAGGAGATCGCATCACAACAAAGCAGCGAAAAACCTCAGTGGGTTGCTTTTGGTGGATCCCCTCACGCCCTACTATTTCTTGAAACTAAATTGAAGTCTTTACGAGTCCCTTTTGATTCTCTTTTTGGTTCAAAAGAGAAAACTCTTACGCAGGGAATCCTTATTGCTCCTTTCCAAGCCCCCCCCCTCTCGCCCAATCATCATTGTTGGGGCTATCTTGATGAATCATTTTTTGCTGCTAAAGAAGAGGGGCTTTTAACGGAAGCCGAACTCTTCACTCTTGTCACAGCCGGGTTTTCTATTCCCAGAATTAAAACAGATCGTCTTTATTTGAAAAACATGTTGAAGGAGTTCCAGAAACCGGGGCGAGGAGAGCTCTTTATCTCAAACCAAGTTCCAGCTCAGGAATTTTCACAAATCGAAGAATTAGCAACCCTATCCCACCGTCCCTCTCCCCCACCTAAGCTCGCTCTCCCCCCCAAAAAAATTAGACTCTCGGCAACGCAACTGGACTCTTATGCTGCCTGCCCGGCCCAATATCTAGTTCGCCATCGACTCAAACTCCGACCCATTCAAAGCTTAGAAGAAAAATTTGCCCTGGTCTTTGGAACTGCGGTCCACTCAAGCCTGGAAGGTTACTTCAAAGCGCCCTTTAATGACCTCACTACGCTATTTAAAGACGCCCTAGAATCTCTGCACCCCGAAATCCAAAAGGAACGTTCCATTTATTTTTTGATGTTACGGCAATTTCAAGAGGTGGCTCGGCACTTTCTAGTTCTAGAGGAACAGCTAAAATCTGATTTTCATTTTAAAGACAATCTAAGCCTTGAGAAAAGTTTTGAAACCGAAATTTCTGGCTATTTTTTTTCTGGAAAAATCGACCGCATTATTGAAAGACAGGACGGTTCCCTTCTTCTCATCGACTATAAAACGGGAAGAGTTGACTTCTCTCCAAGAGACATCTCGAATGGCCACGGCTCCCAAGCCCTTCTCTATCTCTTGTCAGTAACGGCTCAAGGGGGCCCTCCGTGTGTTGGGGTTTTATTTTACGACCTTAAAGCACAGGAACTTAGACGGGGACTTTTTAGAGACGACATGATTCCAAAGGAACTTAAAAAAGAACTCACCCGAGGTCATGCCCTAAGCCCAGAAAAATTTTTAGAACTCATTGAATTAGGAAAAAGCCATTTGATTTCAAAATCCCAATCGATTGAGCAGGGCCAATTTAGTGCAACCCCGAATTCACAGGAGTGCTCTCGTTGTGAAGCTGTGACATTTTGTAGGCAAGGACTGGGCTATGTTTAACTTTACTGAGGAACAAAAGGTCGCGGCTTTAACTTTAGGAAAGCCTTTGGTAGTGACTGCAGCAGCCGGCTCCGGAAAAACTACCGTCCTAGTCGCAAGATATCTCGAATTACTAAAAACCGGCCTTCTCCCTCACCAAATCCTCACTGTGACTTTCACGACTGATGCTGCAGAACAACTTAGAGAACGAATTCTAAAAGCTATAACATCCGATCCGAGTTTAAGCGAGCTCTCACAAGCGATCCTTCAAAACCGTTTTATTGGAACTATTCATAGTTTCTGCTTTTACTTGCTCTCGGAATTTGGAAGCGTTTTAGAGCTGCCCCCCATCGAAGAGATCATTAGCGACTATCAATTTCAAGTACGATTGGAGTCGGGTTATCAAAATTGGCTGAACTCCTTATCTCCTAACAACCTTGAAGAAATTTTGAGTTGGATCCCACGGCATGAACTGCGCCCCCTATTTAAGGCTTTTTACGAACACAGGCACCACTTAGCCCCCTTTTTAACGACATCTCACGAGAGCTCCCCACTCAAAACCTGCTTCTTGAGTAGCTACCCTCAAATTCAAGAGCTTGAAAAAGAGATGTTCGGCCGAGGCCTCTTTAGGTTTGACGATCTGGAATTTCTAAGTCTTAAACTTCTCGAAAAACACCCTTCCGTTAGACGTAAACTTCAAAACCAGTTTCAAGCTCTTTTAATTGATGAATTTCAGGACACAAGCCAAGCTCAATGGAAACTTTTCCAGAACCTCATTGGCCAATCGCCTCAAAAACTTTTCGTAGTGGGGGATCCGAAGCAATCCATCTACTCATTTCGGCACGCTGATGTGAGCCTTTTTTTTGAAGTGGCAGCCCTAACACAAAATTGGGATGGACTTGTTACAGAGCTCAATACAAATTTTAGAACTCAAAGCACTTTGATTTCTGATATCAATCGAATTAGTGAGGGTCTTTTTCGCGGCAGCTCAATACCCTTTCAACCTATGATCAGTGGCAGGGATAGGGTTGGAGCCCCTTTGTCGGTTGTGTCTTACGACTCTCTAGACTTTGAGGACAAAAAAGATGCCGAGTTAAAGGCCGTTTTAAAAACCCTGAAAGAACGGATAGACTGTGGCTACTCACCTGGTGATATAGCTCTGCTTTTTAGAATGGGCGATAGAATTGACCTCTATGCTTCCCAACTTAGAGCTTGCGGATAGAAGTGACCTCTATGCTTCCCAACTTAGATCTTGCGGGTTTTTTGTGGATTGCACACAAACTCTCTCCCTCTTTTCTCATTACGATGTTTTGGATCTTATTCATTATCTAAAGGCTCTCAACAACCCTAAGGACACCTTTTCTCTTTTTGCTTTTCTCTTTTCTCCCTGGGTGGGACTTCCGCTCAATACGGCTGCAACACTTCGAGATGAAGAGTCTCACATTCCCTTAGAAGAGAGGCTCAAACAATCCTACGGGACCGATTTAGGCTGGTTTTATTCTCTTTCGAAACGAAGCTATTTGTCGATTCGCGACGCCCTTTTTGAACTGTGTACCCATTCGAATTATTTCCCCAAACAAGCAGAAGCATTTTACGAATGGCTCAAACCTCTTTGCGAAAAACACTACTCCGTCTCGGAAGCTCTTAAGGATATCGAGCGACCGATTTAGCCTGGTTTTTTTCTCTTTCGAAACGAAGCTATTTGTCGATTCGCGACGCCCTTTTTGAACTGTGTACCCATTCGAATTATTTCCCCAAACAAGCAGAAGCATTTTACGAATGGCTGAAACCCCTTTGCGAAAAACACTACTCCGTTTCGGAAGCTCTTAAGGATATCGAGCTTTGGAAGAGAGAGGGTATTTTATTTAAGGCTAAAACCAACGACTCCGAACGAGATTCCATCAAATTAATGACTGTTCACGCTTCAAAGGGGCTTGAATTTGAGCATGTTTTTTTGGTGGATAATTTACGGCGGCTACCAAATTTTTCTCCAACTCTGCTGATATCTCCCAATAACACGCCCGGAATGCGATATCAGGTAGGGCAAGAAAAGATTCAGTGTCCCAATTATGAAAAACTTAAGGCCCAAAAGGAACAGCTAGACACCGAGGAATCTCGAAGGATACTTTATGTGGCTCTAACCCGAGCCAAAAGTTCACTCACCCTTTTTCTTCCAAAAGATAAAAAGGGCACACCCAATGGAAGCTGGGCGCAGGTGCTAGATTCCTTTCAATAGAGGAAATAAAATGAAGCTCAACCTATTTTTTTTAGTCACCTTACTCATTTGTAACTCACTCTACTCTCGTGCTAGAGACTTAGGCATTCCCCTTCCCGGACAGCCCGGAAAACTTAATGCCCTAACCGATATCCAAGGGGTAGAAGTGGGTCATGTCACTTTAAACACGGGCGATGGACCCCTTATAGTTGGGAAAGGGCCAATCCGAACCGGTGTGACCGCTATTTTTCCAAAGGGTAAAATCAATGAACCCGTTCCAGCCGCTTGGTTTTCACTAAACGGAAACGGAGAACTCACAGGGACCGCCTGGATTGAAGAAAGTGGTTTTTTAGATGGCCCTATTGTTTTGACCAACACTTCAAGTGTCGGAATAGCACGAGATGCCGTGCAACTTTGGGCTTTAACTCATCTGACATCTCAGAAGACAGAAGATGATCCTGCCTCTCTGCCGGTTGTTGGGGAAACCTGGGATGGGAGACTCAATGACACTCGAGGGCAGCATGTTTCAAAGGATCATGTGTTTCAAGCTTTAAACAACGCTAAGGCTGGATCCGTGCCGGAGGGAAATGTCGGTGGCGGAACAGGGATGGTTTCATTTGGTTACAAGTCGGGAATTGGAACAAGTTCAAGAAAAATAAAGATCGGCAAGGATACTTTTGTATTGGGCGCATTGGTACAGTCGAACTTTGGACAACGAGAAGAACTTACCGTCGCTGGAATCAATATCGCTGGAAAATTTAAAGACCCCATACCGAAACTCAATCTTCAATCGAAGAAGGACGGTTCGATCATTGTAGTTATTGGAACCGATGCCCCGCTTCTAGCCCATCAATTAAAAAGGCTAACTAAAAGGGTACCCATGGGAATAGCCAAAGTTGGTGGGATTGCCCACGATTCTTCAGGCGATCTTTTCTTGGCCTTTTCGACTCAAGCCCCCTCACAGAAAAAAGGAAAATGGATTTTCGAAGCTCTTCCCAACGCTGAAATGAATGAGCTTTTTCCCTTTTCGACTCAAGCCCCCTCACAGAAAAAAGGGAAATGGATTTTCGAAGCTCTTCCCAACGCTGAAATGAATGAGCTTTTTCATGCTACGATCGAGGCGACTGAAGAAGCGATTCTTAATGCCCTAGTCGCTGCCGAAACCATGACTGGCATCAATGGCAATCGAATCGACGCTATTTCTCACCAGAAGCTTAAAGAACTCTTTAAATAGCTAAAGGTGAAAAAAGGTGTCCTATATATGGAATGCTCCGAAGCGCAAGGGTAAATTTCATACCTGCTCTCTTTAAGTGGGTTTTTTAAGAGGTTCAAACGGCCATGATACTTAAAAGGTGCCCATCGACTTTCCGGCCGGAAAGTCGATGGGCACCTTTTATACTTTAAAAATGGATAACTTTTTTTAACTTTCCAATGACTAACCTCTAAACATCTAAAATCTTTACTCTTTTATTACTCAAAGCTTAAACATCTAACTAAAATGAAGCGCAAGAATCTAAAACTCTTGGCTTTCCCGCATCTTTTGTCGTTCTTATTTACAGTTGTCTTGAGAGTTGTCGTGCGTAAAACTTATGGTCTTGTATTTGCAGCCTCTATTTTCCAAACCCTGTGCTCAAAATTAAACTATTTGGTTGAATCGAAGAGAAAGGAACTTTATATGGTTGGAGAATTTTCATTATTTCATTGGTTAGTGGTATTCGCTATCACATTGGTGGTTTTTGGACCTAACAAACTTCCTGAATTAGCAAAAGCTGCAGGGAAGGGAATTAGAGATTTCAAAAAAGCTCTTAATGAAGAAGAACCCACCCAACTCACCCACGGGCAGAATAATCTGGAAAAGCCCCAGTTGACTGTGGTCTCTTCAGAAGGGCCGACTCAAATCGCTTCAAATCAAAAATAAGAGATTAAAATGAAATCTTCAGGACAAATTAAATCCGAGGGGGATTCTTTTTCCCCCAATTCGTCCCTTTCGGGTTTATCAGACGTAAGATTTCACCTTGGTGAATTGCGAGGCAGAATTATTAAAATAGCCTACGCAATCATATTAGGTTTTATCGCAGCTTATTCATTCTCCGACCACATTATTAGCTTCATGGAGCGCCCTCTACTTCAAGTTTTGCCTCCGGGAGAGAACCATCTTTACTACATGGGACTCATGGAAAAATTCTTCATCTACATGAAGTGGTCCGCTTATGTAGGCACTTTTCTAGTGTCTCCTTATATTCTTTTTCAAGTATGGAGTTTTATCTCTCCGGGTCTTTATGAGAGGGAAAAGAAAATTATTCGTCCCTTTCTCTTTGCAGGCTTTGTTGCGTTTTTCATCGGGATGGCCTTTTCTTATACTTTTGTTCTACCTTACACTTTCAAATTCCTAGTTGATTTTGGAGCAAAAACTGAAAAGCCTATGATCAATCTGTCTCAGTATTTTTCCCTAGCTGCTCAGTTGGTTTTGACCACAGCAATCCTCTTTGAGTTACCGGTTGTCTTGGTACTTCTAGGAAGCTTAGGAATTCTGAAAGTTGAAACATTAACTAAATATAGAAAACATGCCCACGTCGGACTCTCAGTAGTTGCTGCTGTGATCACCCCAATGCCGGACGCCATCTCAATGATATTAGTTAAGCTTAGGAATTCTGAAAGTTGAGACATTAACTAAATATAGAAAACATGCCCACGTCGGACTCTCAGTAGTTGCTGCTGTGATCACCCCAATGCCGGACGCCATCTCAATGATATTAGTTCTCATCCCCCTATGCCTCCTCTACGAAGCAAGCATCCTCATCATCCGCTTCTTGAGAAAAGGTGTCAGTCTACCATTAAGCTTAAAAGGTAGCGGTCACGAAGAGCGACCTCAAGAATAAACAAAAAACTGTCTATGTCTTTTTCTCGCCGTAACTATCACATGGCTCACAGGGCCGTCTTTTTGGTAAGTAGGGGCGCAGTCGAGCAAATCCGAAATATCCGATTTTAAGCACAGGTTTGATCCAGTTTCTATCCAAAGCCCAAGCGCACTTCTGGTAAGAAGGAATTCGTCGCCAAATCTCAAAAAAGGCCTCAACCCCGGTTTTAATCTCTCCGTTCTCTTTTTGAACATGCATTTCTTGATTTACTTTTTCATGATCCAGCCCAAACTCGGCCGCTTTAAAATCCGGTGTACTGATATCGATATATTCAAACGGAACGGTAGTTTTCTTTTTTTTATAATGATCGATCTCTGTCGAACAAAGATAACAGGCTCCATCGTAGAAGATTTTAAAATTTGATTGATCGTTTGCCATAACCTATTCTCTCTAGCTTAATTTTTCTTTTACGCTATTAACTTTATCTTCCATCGTTTGCTCACGGTCAATTCGGGTTCCTAATTTGATCGTTGTCGTGATCCGAGGAACTCCTTGTTGATGTAAAACTTCATGACATTTTTTAATAGCGCCAAAAACTTGATCCCATTCTCCCTCTATATTGGTTCCATAGGCATGAAGTTTTGTTTTCAAACCCGCCGCTTTTAACACTTTTTGACATTCGGCAATTTCTCTAGAAACTGAAACGCTCACACCCAGTGGGACTATACATAGATCGACAATGGATTTCATAAAGCCACCTCTTTTTTTACCCACTCCTGAACTTTGGGGTAGATAGTCTGCGTATTTTTATCATCCAAAAAAGCTAACCTTAGCCTTCGAGCCAAAACATCCTCGGGCGTTCGTGCCCCCTCACACCTTACCGCATAGATCACCTCCGCTACCAGATAAGGGTGAGACTCCACAAGTTTTCCTGGAAACTCTTGAGTCAATTTTAGCACCTCAAAAGCCCGGTTTCCGTAAGCCTCCATTAAGTGGGCACAAACCGACTTTTCATATCCATATTTTTTTTCAATTTCATTTGCGATGGAACTTTTAAATTTTTCACCTCCGGCCAGAGGAATTTTATCGGTCATCGAAGGTCTCAACGGCTTAAGTTGTCCAACTCGAACTGCCTGTGAAACTGTATCTACTGCCATTTTACGGTAGGTTGTCCATTTGCCGCCCGTCACAGTAATCAAATTACTTTCACTCACATTTACAATATGGTCTCGAGAGAGTCTAGCGGTATCATGAGATTTCAACTTCGAAATCAATGGGCGAAGCCCACACCAACTCGACAAAACATCTTTTTTTTGAACTTCCATCGAAAAATACTGTTTGAGTTGGCGAAGGATATATTCGATGTCTTTAGAATTCACTTGCGGGTTATCTTCAATGGGAGCTGGGTTATCTGTCGTCCCAACCAACGTATGCCCTTGCCATGGCAGTAAAAACAGAACCCTTTTATCTTCGGTTTTAGGTATCAACAATCCCGTTTCAGGAGGCGAAAATTTTTTATCAAGAACAATGTGAATACCCGAACTAACCGTCAACATCGGCTCCACATTAGGATTATCCATCTTCCTAATAGAATCACAAAAAGGGCCACAGGCATTCACAACAACCTTAGCTTTAATTGGGAAACTCTCTTCGGTCTCTTTATCTCTGGCCTGCACACCAATAATTTTCCCATTGTGCTTCAATAAACTTTCAACCGCTACATAATTGGCTAGGGCTGCTCCTTGTTCAACAGCTGTCACCGCTAAACAAATGTTCATTCGAGCGTCATCAAATTGTCCATCATAATAAACGACCGCCCCTTTGAGACCTTCCTGCCGCAGCATTGGGAACTTCTGCAGAGCCTGTTGAGCACTCACATAGTGGCTATGGGTCAATCCTTTTCTCCCTGCCAACCAATCGTAAAGTTTAAGCCCCGCCATATAGTAAGGGGCCTCCATTGTACGATAAAGAGGGGTCACAAGAGCCAAAGATCGAGTTAAATGGGGTGCTAACTTTAAAAGGGTACTCCGTTCATGAAGAGCGTCTTTAACTAATTTATATTGAACCCGATCAATTTTTTTTACCGCTTGTTCTAAATACCTAACACCGCCGTGAAGAAGCTTTGTGCTTTTACTGGAGGTTCCGGAAGAATAGTCGTAGCGTTCTACCAGAGCGGTTTTTAGGCCTCGACTAGCAGCATCTAACGCCGTACCGGTGCCCGTGGCCCCTCCCCCGACAACTAAAATATCGAAGCTTTCGGACTTTAATCTTTGTATGTTTTTTGACCTATTCATACCCTTCGAAGTTTAGCATCGAATGGGTCATTTTTCCCGAGTTTAGTTAAATACTGTCCACTTCCAAATTAAAATCTAACAAACCGCCTTCGAATGACTTTAGGTTTAGCTCTCCAAATTTGGGGCAACATCGCGAATCTTATCCATCAGGGAGGCAAAGTGTTCTTTTGAAGTTAAGGGATTAATCACCGTTACTCTAAGATAATAGCGTCCACCAAGACGAGTCCCCGTAATGTAGCCTTCCCCATCTCTTAGTAACCGCTTTCGTATTTTAAATTGCAATTCGGAGAGTTTTTCCAAGTCGGTACCCATGCTGGTAGGTTTAAATTGGAAGCATAAAATATTGCACTCGGGGACATGGGCCGGTTCAAAATCTGGCGATGCTTTAAGAAGGTCATAAAACACTTTCGTACTTTCCATAGCTCTTTCAATCAAAGAGGCCAAAAATTCTTTCCCATAAAGGCTCCAAACACCCCAGAGGCCCAATGATAGAGCACCTTTGGTACATTCAAACGTTCTTAAACCTCCATCGAATTCCGCGAGTCCTTGTGGATCTTTGGGATCAAAAAGGTAAGGCGCATCTTGGGCGAAAGCCTCCCAGCTATGCTCAGCATTTTTATAAAGGAGATAAGTAGAGAGGGCTGGAACAAAGAGCATCTTATGGGCATCCCACGTTAGGCTGTCGGCTAGCTCAGCCCCTTTGAGTAAAGATTTGTATCGCTCCGAAAAGAGAAAGCTCGCCCCATGGGCTCCATCCACATGAAACCATAATTTAAACTCTTTAGCTAAAGCCGCTACTCCCTCAAGATCATCGAAAGAACCAGTAGGTGTCGTGCAGGCCGAACCCACAATTGCAAAAACATCGAACCCCTGTTCTTTAGACTTCAAGAGAAGCTTTCGAGCTTCGAACAGATCCATTTTACGTCGATCATCGATAGGAACTTTGATCAGTTGGGAAGTTCCAAGTCCTAAAATCCCACAGGCTCTAGCGATACAATAGTGGCTATCCTCACTAGTCATGATGGCCGGTTTTAATGCTGAAGAAGAAGCCATCCCCTCTCGCCACACTTTAGAATAGCGGATATTTCTAGCAGCAAGAAGTGCAGTTACATTAGCTAGAGTTCCTCCGTGAGTCCCAATTCCGGCAAACGTTCCAGCAGTCCACCCGACTAACTTTCCCAACTCTTGGATCACAGCCCTCTCAGCTGCAGTACCAAAGGGAGCCATTTCAAATACCGCAGCCCCTTGATTGGCCGCTGTTCCCAAAATATCAAACAGAGCCGAGACCGGAATTACCGGAGGAACCTGATGCCCCATGTATCGTGGATCATGTAATCGATGTCCCAAACTCAGCGCGAGTTCTGCTAACTCAGCGAAGGACCGAGAAGGATTATCCAAGGAACTTTGAGCAAGTTCGATTAGATGAGAGGGGTTTAACTCCGGCACCGACCTGCCTTTGGCTTGGTAACATTCCTGATAATATTTCTCTAGCACCTGAATCAGAACAGCGCCTATCTTTTTCACTTCAGTCGGTTGATACGGTTGAGGGATTGTGTCTTTCATAGGAGTCCTTGTTTTGAAGCAGGATTTTAATCGAATTGTGCCTAGAATGGAACGCGTTCTAAGGGGTCTATGAGTTCAAAAAACATTCACATCTCATCGATAAAAATTTGGGGATCAGTTAGATTGCTCAATCTCTTCTCGCCAAAGCACAGGATTACTGTGAGAGACTTTCCCTTTTGGGAAAAGGAAAATCTCAAAGAGATTGCTGCATCCTCTCTGACCCCCAAGTTTTTTGTTATAATGAAATTTTAATAGCTCCCATTAAGCGATACATTGCCGTGTCCATCGCTGAGTATTCTTCGAAAGAAGGATTGGCATACCCACCATTGCTCATCACAGGAAGTCGGTTAAATAAGGGCACGATATAACTCCCTCGAACTCCAAGTGACACTTGCTGGCTTAACGCAATTTCTGCCCCTGCCAGTATTTGTCCTGCTCCGATGGTGCGATCGTACGTTGAAAAAGAATTCATTCCGTAAGTCATATTCTGATAAGTGACGCCTAAAATCCCTCCTCCGAGAAAAGTATTCACGACTCCTCGGGTTAGGTAAAACTTAGCCGATCCGCCATAAGTATACTGAGTGAAGTTATGGCCGTAATTGGAGTAACTGATGTAATATCTTCCCTGAGCTGCTTCGACCTCTAAAGACAACAAAGGTATAATGGAGAGCTCCAAAGCGGCCCCTAGCGTATAGTTGTTTCGAATATGCCTATTCCAAGCTCCCTGATAAACCGTTCCCCCAACCATCGGGATCAAAGAGATCCCTACCGGCGAAGATTGTCCCGTTTTGATTTCAGCGCCACTGTGATGTGGGGAGGTTTGCTTAGCTTGGATTTCGGCCGGCCCCTTTGCGGAATCTACCCGTTGAACATGATCCACCGGGCTTGAAACCTGTCCAAAAGTAATGTTGTTTTGAATTCTCATTTCAGAGGCACTTTTGTCTTCGTCATCTCTAGAAGACCCATCGCTATCAACCTCGGATGTGCTCACTTGCACTTTCGTAGGCATGACATTTTTTGAGTTTTCCGTGCCAGATTCGTTGGGCCCGGCAGCAAACACCGTTGCAGCTTTAATTACAAGACTTAAGGCAAATACTAGAATCAGTAAAAACTTCTTCATTATTTCCCCCTAAAAAGGAATTTTACTCTCTCTTGCTCTACAATCTTAAAATGCGGTAGAGGACTCTTAAGCAGCTTGCATACCAATCGGCATAAAACCCTATAACCTATTGTATCGATGAGTCTATTGGTCTGGTGACAAAAATGGCTAAATCTTAAACAGTTGTCGAACTTTTAGACAGTTTTCTCAAGAGACTCGTATTGCTCAAAAACTTCGAGAGGTTAAGAAAGTGTCTAACTTTTTGACAGATGTCTAAGAGTTAGACACTCCCCATTTTCTAATTAAATTCCTCTCTCTTAACCGAGGTCCCACTAGGACAATATTTGAATTTGCTGTATATTGCGCTCCCAATGGATTCACCAAAAGAAAAACGCTCAAAACGCTTGGCCTTTGAAAAACCGAAGCTAAAACTAGAAACAACAACCCTTTGGGAATACCCTTCACAGCACTATGGAAATTCCCAACAAGGGGATAAAGACTATGTTGGAGCCACTCCTTCTTATGTGATCTGGAATCTTCTCGAAAGGTACACTCGAGACAATGATATCGTTCTTGATCCCTTTTGTGGAAGCGGAACGACTCTTGATGTTTGCAAAGACCTCAACCGCCAAGGCTTAGGCTTTGATATTGCCCCATACCGAGAAGATATTCTCAAAGGGGATGCCAGAAAACTTCCAGTTAAAGGCAACTCTGTCGACTTTATTTTCATGGATCCGCCGTACTCTAACCACATTAAGTACTCTGGAGATCCCCAGTGTATCGGAGAACTAGATGCGCGCACCCCGCTCTACTACGAAGCCATGGATAAGGTTTTTGCAGAAACGTTCCG
>Ga0194131_10007223_pt1 | contig 15038 bp, 19 predicted proteins | sample TA2KigO120mmetaG_FD_148631 | JGI IMG/M metagenome (GOLD analysis project Ga0194131, IMG submission 148631) | Freshwater microbial communities from Lake Tanganyika, Tanzania - TA2015053 Kigoma Offshore 120m | ecosystem: Environmental > Aquatic > Freshwater > Lake | place: Tanzania: Lake... | reverse complement strand
GCTGCGAAAGGTCAAATGGGCCCTAAAATTACCGTGACTAAAGAAATGGTGGAAAAACTAGTGGCCGATAAAACAGGGATTCCTGTTGAAACGATGAAAAAGGGCAGTAAGGCAATCCTAAAAGGAATGTCAGCCAGAATGAAAACAGTAGTTATTGGTCAAGACGAGGCGGTAGAGACCGTTGTTAGAACAATTAAAAGAAACAGGTCGGGTCTTAAAGACCCTAATAGACCTGAAGGGGTATTTTTATTCGTGGGCCCTACTGGGACAGGTAAAACCTATTTGGTGAAAAAATTGGCTGAAGAGCTTTTTGGATCTAAGGGAGAAGGATCTAAAGGATCTAAATTGATTAGGATTGATATGAGTGAATATGCGGAAGCTCATACAGGGTCTAAATTGTTTGGATCACCTCCCGGTTATGTAGGTTATTCAGAAGGAGGCAAACTAACAGAGCAAGTCAGAAGAAACCCTTATTCGGTAATTTTGCTAGATGAGATCGAAAAAGCACACCCTCAAGTTATACAATCCCTGGTAGGGGTGCTAGATGATGGAAGGATGACGGACGGGCAAGGGAGAACGGTTGACTTTACAAACTGTGTTATTGTCATGACTTCTAATGTGGGATCAAAAAAAGAATCTAAAAAGGTTAAATCAAATGAACCCAGAAAACCGATCGGTTTTTCGATGGTTAAAGATGAACCAGAAGATGAAACAAAACAGACTGGAGCAGAATCACCTGAGGAAATCAAAGCAAGAGTCGATGCAGCGAACAAAAAAGTGTTTTCTCCCGAATTTATTAATAGAATAGATGATATTGTTATTTTTAAGTCAATAGACCAAGAATCAATAAAAAAGATTGCAGAAAAAGAGCTCGAGAAGGTGGCAGATAGGATTAAAAATACCCAAGACATTAATCTGACTTGGGGAACTTCGGTTTACAAGTTGTTACTTAAACACGGATTTGACCCTGAATATGGGGCTAGACCTCTCAGAAGAGCAGTAACAGAATACATCTTGGATCCTCTAGCCAATTATATAATTGAGGAAGAGATTGAGGAAGGATCCAACCTCAAAATTGATTACGATTCCTTGGCAGATGAGTTAGTCATTAACGGAAAGAAAATTTCAGAGTTATCCGAATCTAGACTCAGAAAAATCCACAAAAGTTTTTCTTTGTTCGAATCTACAAGTCCTAGAAGAATCAATAGTTTTTCCGAATTTAGCGATGGATTAGACGAGGCGGAAACAGAAAGGGAGAAAGAAGAGGAAAAGGGAAAACCAGCTCCTTTGCCCAAACCACTGCCTAAACGTAAACCCCAGCCTACCCCTCAGCCTACCCCTAAGCCCGAAGAGGAAGAGGATTATGAAGATGAAGAGGATGAGGATTTCGATCCAGACGAAGATCCAGACGCAGAACCAGTCAGAAGAATAACTCCTAATCCAGGAAGAATTAAAGTTCCTTCTCATGCTCCTGGACCCCAAGCAAGAAAGAAAAAAGCTTCAGAGATGGATGTGATCAAAAGGTACATGTCAGAACTCAAAAGAAGAAAACCATTTTACTAAGAATATGTCACTAAAAGCCAATTTCATAAAAAATTTTGCATCCTTTAACGAGGCTATTGGGGTTAAAGACATGGGGAGTATTCCTCCTGACTACCTAGAGGATGTCACGAGAAGAGCCAAAGAAAAACTAGACATTGGGCAAACCCCCGAGGGATCCTGGCAAGGAATCAGCCAAGCCGGTAGCCAGATGATGGGAAATCTTTCGAGATCACAGCAGCTCTCTAGAGGGTATGAAAAACAACTAGAGGACCTAGCCCTAGAAACTATCACTAATCTCTACAAACCCTTGCTCGATTATTACGGCATAAAGCTTGAAATTAAACTAGCACAGGGACCAGAGATAAGGAGGATGATGGACGACAGCTTTAGAAAAACAAGACAAAAAAACAGACCCCGACCGGGTTCTAAACCGGTAATTAAGGCTTTAGGAGCGGATTTCAGTATGCTGATTCACGAGGCGGTCAAAGGAATTTGGAGAGTTATGGCTATGTCTGCAGTACCTGATGATCCTGAATTAGCCAAGGCGATCGAGGATCAGTTTGATTTAAGAGACGAGCCAGATGAATGGAGATATGGTCCCCAAATGGCCGATGATCTGAGAAAGTTTATCTTCGAGAATCCCAAGGTCATCAAGTATGCTAATTTGAGAGAGGAGCTTTGGAGATACATGGTGAATCCAGAAAATTTACCCACGGAGGAATTTCTCTCCCTGATGACAGGAATTTTTAGAAAAACTCCGGAGGCCAGAAAAAAGGTCGACGAGTTAATTGAGACAGTCATTGAAAAAGTGAAAGATAGAGATATTTGGCTGGAGAAGGATAGAGCCGAACAGGCTAGGTATGAAAGGAAATTAGCAGCTTGGAAAGCCAAACAAGCTGCTAAATTTCAAGGTGATCCAGAATCACAGACCACCAAAGACTACGCCAGTATGTCCCAAGAAGAACTAAAAAAAGAATACAGAAAGGCCGACGAGGAGGGAGATTTTGATAAAATGATGGAAATCTCTGATTACATAAAATAAATTTTACTATGGATAAATTCATGTCAGAAACAGAGAAAAGGAAGATGATCAATTTGATTCAGCAGGGAGAAGCAAAGAACACAAAAAAAATCTTGCAGTTGCCCGAGGTAAAAGACAAATTGAAAAAAATTATGGGGGATGAAAAAGGTCAGGAATTAGCTAATTGCCTATTAGAACTTGTCAAATCAGCCGATAGACTAGATTGGTTGGATCCGACAGAAAACAGAGCCAGACAGATGCAACACGGAACAGCATTCGGCGGAGGTTATTATGTTGAATGGGAATGAAAGATCTACAGAAATTTTTCGGCACAATTAGAGTCAAAATGTTTTGGCTCTGTCGAGAGCTAGTTTACATGTACAGTCCTAAGAAATCTTTTTTTTCAAAAAAAAGAATAGAATCTAGTTTGGCCTTTATTATCGGTCAATGGGGTATGGTCTTCTGGTTATTAGAAAAATACTCAGAAATGTCTGCCTCTGATATTGCCATCTGGGCAGGAATCGAATTTGCGATTGCCGGGTACATCATGACCGAAATACAGAAAGAAAAAAAAGAGGTTTCTCGAAACACTGATGATTTCGAAGAACCTCCTATTCACTCTTGATCTCTCTTTAAATCAGAGAACGGTTGACCGTTCTATTACTCACTCCACCAACCCCTGGGTAAGAAGAGTACATGTTTTTAGGATCTTTGATAGTGTTGTCCGTTGGAGAATGTGTATTTTCGGTCAGACCCATGTGCTTTTTGATGAAACGATACAATCTCGAGCATTCGTCTTCGATTTCCGTCAAGTCTAAATCACTGCCTCCCCATCTGATGGAAGGGTCTTGTGGATCGCACATAACAGACAGATTTCTAGGTCCCAGCTGGCAAACTAAAGCCGGATATTCTCCACTGATGTCTCTGACGTCGGAGATATAACCTTGATAGGGCGGATTTTCAATTTCTTTGTAAATTTGTCCTAATTTTTCCCGATCCTGGCTTGATTCAATACCAAACAGGCTTTTTGTTTTTCTTTTCAGAGTTTGTAACATGCCTGGGGGTTGGTACCTTTTGTAGCCATAGCCGGCATCTTTCCATCCCTCCTGTAAAGGATCAGAAGATTCTGGGGTAAAATTGTCGTAAGAGATAATATTTTTCATAAAGTCTATTTTTTTAAGAATGAGTGTCAATTAATTTTTGATAGAGGTCGAGGTTTTTTAAGCCCGTAGCTCTTTCTACTTCTTGACCGTCTTTGATGAGCAGTACTGTCGGGAGAGATCTAACCCCAAATTCAATGGCAGTTTCTCTGTTCTCGTCCACGTTGATTTTGTGGATGGTTAGGTCTGGATTTTTGGTCTTGATTTGGTCCAGAATGGGATGGAGCATTCTACAGGGTCCACACCATTCCGCCCAAAAGTCGAGCAGCGTTAATTCAGTAAAATCTTCGGGAGTAATAGTTGATGGGTTCATTTTGCTAAGGCATATAATTTGTAAATTTTTCTGAGTGTTTCATCTGCTTGTTTTTTTATCTTTCTTATTCCTTCTTCATAGAAATTTCTCCAATTTCCTTTAGACAATTTCTGAATTTCGAGTTCAAAATCTTCCAAGTCTTTTTTCCGGGATGATTGATCTTCATATTCGACATAATCATCGAGAAATTTTGAAAACGTTTTTAAGCTTTGTTTTTTCATTATCTTAAAAATCAAAGCCAAAAATTTATCAACCAATTCCCCTATTTGTTTATCGTTTAATCCATAGGACTGTTTAAAATATTCCAAATCTTTTTCGCCGTAATGATCATGATAAGAACATAACCGTTTAAGTTTATTATAACAATATCGATGGTCTTTTTTAAATTTGTTCACTATGTAACCGTGAAATTTTTTAAAATTAAAATCCCTCATTTCCTTCAGGTCTGCAATTATTTTATTTTTTTCAACGTATTCTTTAAAATTTTTTTTCTGAACCTCATCTTGTAAAATTTGTGCATAAAATTGAGGTATTCTTGCCAGATTTTCTTCTTTTGAAGTGTAATATAAATAATAAAAAAATATAATAACGGGGTCTATCTCTATATGATCAAAATCAGTTAAAGCTATAGGTTTTGGTTCCGTGTCGTAAGGTTTCTCATAGTTTTGGAGAATAAATTTACCACCTATACTTTTAGACTTGTCTTTGTAAAATTTCATTGAATGGAGTTGAGGGTTTTTTACGAAGTCGTAAGTGTGTTTCAACTCGTGTACAACCTTATCAAATAGTTCATTTTTTTTCCCTTTTAAATAAGTTCTTAATTCTTCTCCAGTGGTAAGGAGATCAATTAGTAATTGAATTCGGATAAAGTTGTACTCAAATACATTTTTTTCGATATTTTTATTTCTGACTGGAATTGCAATTCCAGCTCCAAACACAACCGCTTTCTTTTTGAAATTATATCTTTTCAAATCTAGAACAAACCGTGTCTTCAAAAAAACAAGATCTCCAATTTTGAAAGGTCCTTCAATATTGAACATTTCCTTTTCGAAATCTATTTTATCTGGTATTTTTTCGGCAAGACGATCTAATAATTCTACTGCGACATTTGTTATGTTGTCAGGTATACCCAATGCTTCGTTTACCATCGGGGGTTGATATAAATTAAAATATTTTCCAAATTTCAAGATGTGTTTCATTTTAGAAAACAATTGTTTGGGTCATGTCGGGATTGGTTCTGTAAATTACTTCAGGCCCGGGGGACATAATAACTGACATACCATCAGACAGAGTTTGAAGACTCTGAATGAAATTCTGAACGTCTTCTTTTTTAGAAGCAGGAAAGTTAAAGTGGGTCATTACATCTTTAACCAATTCATCTAAAGAAGATTCAAAATCCCCTGCGTCATGAAAATTCATGTATTTTTCGTATTTTTTAACGAAATCTTTGATTTCTTCCTGTTGGACTTCACTGAGAGACAGATTTGAAACAAAATCGTCGAATTCTAGGATTTTTTTCTTATACATAGTGAGATATATATCTGAATTAAAAACCAAAAACTATGCAAACCTCTTTAGCAGAAAAAGACAAAGATTTTTACCTTCAGGATTCAACTTCAGAATTTGAAATAGAAGAAGCTGAAGTGGAAATTTCCCCCGAAGAAATGGAAGACCCTTCTGAAGAACCAGAAGATCTGGGTACAATTGATTTCCAAATTTCATCAGATGAGGAGGAGGATTCGGATGAAAGGGAAGAAGATGATGAAGAAGACGAGGAAGATGAAAAAGGAGGTGACGAAGAAAAGAAGGTCCAGAGTATAGAATATAGTGAAGTCGATGACGAGGATAGTGAAGAAGATGATGAAGACGATGACGAGGATAGTGAAGAAGACGATGATGAAGACGATGATGAAGATGAAACAGATTACGAAGAAGAGGAAATGCTAACTGAACCTTTTCTCGGGCATGAAGATTCTGAAAAAGAGGAAGACGATGACGAAGAAGATGAAGAGGACGAAGAATCCGCATCGGGGGAAAGAACCCCAATCCTAAGTTTCAAAGATTTCATTAAAAAAGCTAGGAAATAATCCTAGAATCAATCTTCGGAGGTTGTGCTTCTGCCCAAGTCTCTTCGAATCAATTTTCTAACGTAGTGAGAAATAGAAACCGGGGGATCACCCTTGGTTAGAGCTTGCTTTGAGATCTTTTTGCCGAGTTCTTCTAGATCTTCAGATGACAGGAGAACCTGAATTTTTTCGCTTTTATCTGCTTTTGCCATGTTGTTTATTATTTGGTTTATATATCTTTAAGAAAATTCAATGCCAAGATGGGGTTTGCCTTTGGCTTTCAAAGGTCTATAACCTTTAATTTCCTCGGTGACGACAAAGGCTTTGTGTGGATTAATCATCACCCCCATTTTTTTCATCAGGCCTCTGCTGGCCAGGAAGGGCGTGCTTTTTTGGACCCTATCCGTGGGAGCAACTTTTACATCCGAGATCTTCACCCCGTTGAGCATGATGTCTAGCAGAATAATAGGTCTCTTGCTTTTATCTCTACCCACTTCCGTATCAGTGTAACTAACAATGTCGCTGGTAAATTCTTTATCCCCGATTTTCCACTTCAGCTGATCCCCTACTTCTTTCATTTCATCTGCCTGAATCGAAGAGGCACTGGAGCCATTCCCGGTGTCGAATTTGGCAACAAGCTTTCCTATCTCCGGGATCTCAATCGTCTCTAAATAACCAACCTCCATCCTAGAATAGATCCAATTCTTTTTATTGATGACGTAATCGATGACGTCCCCTACAATGGGTCTTCCGATGGCCTGAGAGATGCCTTCTGTTCCAGGTGAGGAATTAACCTCCAGAATGTACGGTTCTTTCGTTTTTTTATCAATCATGATGTCCACTCCGCACCAATGGCTACCGACAGAATTAGCAGCCCGACAGGCTAAATCAGATATTTTATCGTCTATTTTATAGGCAGAAACTTTGCCTCCTAGAGAATAGTTGGTTCGGAAATCTTTCTCGACTGCTTCTCTTTTCATCGCACCCAGAATAACACAATTGCTCGGTTTGGTAATCAAAGGGTCAAATCTTTTGAGGATGACCTGAATTCTCAAATCAAAATTGGAGTCAATTTTCTCTTGGATGAGAATTTCTTTTTCGGGATCCAATTTGGCAATCGTTTGATACACAGATTTCAAGGAGGCATAAGAATCAACAATTGAAACCCCAATCCCTTGAGTGCCCGAGAGCAATTTCATTACCACCGGAAATTGACCTCCTATTTGTTCCAAGGCAGTATCCAGATTTTCTTCCCCGTTCACCAGGGCATATCTGGGAACTGGAAGTTCATTCTCTTCCAACACCTTCGAGGTTAAGAATTTACTCTCACACACCTCGATAGATTCCAAAGAATTGACACAGAAATAACGGGATGCTTCTAATTCTCTCATGATCTGTTTGGTCAGAGAATTGGAAATAACCCCTCGTCTGGGGATAATGGCTGTCACATCAGGATTGATGAAAATTTCTCTTTTGTCCCCTGAGGTCTCCCGGAGTAGATGTCCATTATAGATTTTTTCCAGCTGCACATTGTTGATGTTGACAACGTAACAAGGAATACCTCTTTTTTGGCACTCCTCTAGAAAAGATTTGGAGGTCGGGCTGGGTTTTACCGTGCCTGAGAGGATCAGGAGTTCAACTCCTTTTTCGACTTTAGATTCGTTCAAGAAGTTGCAAAAATTTAACACGGCGGGTAGTGAATTCATCCAGAGAATTTTTTTTAGATGTTCTATATATCTAGAACTCTGAAAAAATTAGATGGTTTACTGCATCAAGAATTCGATTTCCACCGCTATTCTGATTTTGTGGAGCACTGCACATTTCTCGTACTGTTCCTCCAAAGTGAAGAAATCAACCAGCTCTTCCAGTCTCTCACATTTGAAAGAAGGAGAGAGACTTTTATCACCGATAAACAAAAAACGGTTTTCTTCTAACAGATGGTAGGTCTCGTCCATGTACTGGCAATATGCCTCGAATTCTTCATCCGCAATGTCTTCAAACTGGTACTTGTTCATGCTTTTCTAAAATTTGACGGAGGTAGGACAAAGATGATTCAGAACCTAGAACAGCATCAGGAGAGTACCAGTACAGTTGGAGGAATTTTGAATCATCTCCCAAATTTTCCCTGATTTTGTTCAAGGTATCGGGATCGGGTAAAATTGTGTGGTGGTAACCCATAAGTTAAAAAAGAGTGTTGATCATGAAAAGATTTGGACTGATTGGGTGAAAGCCCATTACTTCGATAAATCTGTTAATAGGGTCTAGAATTGTTTTGGTGAACTGTTCGTCGTAGTTGACTGGAGGTGCGTATTCATAGGGAAAATTACCCTGGGAATAGGCAAAGACATTGTTCTCTGCCTCCGATCTAACCGGCACGAAATAAAATCTGACTTTATCTCCAGATCTCAGAAGAGGATATTTCTCTTTGTACTTGGAGTTGTTTAGCAGAAAATTGTGGAAAGCAGAGGCTCTAACGTGAATCGGACAGGACTTGCTCACCTCGAGTTTTGTCGTGTCATTCAGGATGAATTTTTCGTAGTTGTTAACCGATATTGCAAGAGAGATCTGCTCGGCTTCTTGGGCCTTGAAATCTTTTTTAATGCTCTTTAACTCCTGAACAAATTCTCTAAGGTTGAAGTTTTTACCCACCGACAGGATATACTTCGTCAAATAAAGAAGTTTTTCTCTGACGAAAGTTGGAGTTCCTCCCTTGATCATTTCTACCCCTATTGTTTTAATAAAAGTCAGGGGATCTGAGTGTATCCCATCGGCATAGACTTGATTGGTGACATATTTTTTCTTGCCCAAGAAAATAGCATTCTTTGAGATTGTTTCAAGTTCAAAGTCTTGGTAGTTTTCGGTGTTCCATTTCTTGGAGTAAAGATCAAAACATTTTTTAATGTAGTCTTTCAATCTTAAATCGTTGATGGCAAGAATAAGTTCTTTGGGATCTCCCTGCCAATCACAGGAAGCAACGACTTCCTCAAAGGTGACATAGTTGGAATCCGTATCAGAGTAAATGACAAGGGGTTTGTCCACTCTTTTAACTTCGGTTAGACCTAATTTTTCGTGCAGTTCTACATCCTCGTGCCAAAAATCGTGAAAGTACCGGTTGACTATCTTCTCCGAATATTTGATCATATCCTGGCCCTGAAGAGTAACGGCTTCTGCTACCTCGTGGTTGAAACACACAAAATAACTGTTCCCAATCGAACCATAGATAGAATTCATGGTCAATTTGATCGCCTGTTCTTCATTCTTATATTCGTTTTTCAAGGCGGTCAGTTCTTCTTTTTTTCGAAGCAGTTCTGATTGGGACAAATTTTCGTACGACATTTTTTGATTGTGTTTATTTTATGCTAGAAGGACGGTTTGTTTCCATTCCTAGATATATAATTGATGCAAAAGGAGAACCCCATTCAAAGTTTTAAAATTTTCGAGGCAAAAAAAGGAGGTCAGGCAGCTGGCACAAGATTGTCCAAAAGTCAAATCGAAATCTTAAATAAACACGTTGTTGGCACCTGGGAAATGAACAGGGAAACTAACAGGGTGGACATCACTGGAAATTTTTATCTTTCTGAACCTTTTAATCGGACCGGAGAGATAGATATTTTCAAGGGGATCGGATTTGGCAAGGTGACCGGGGTTTTTTATTGCACTAGTAATTTTTTTCAAGATCTAGAGGGATTCCCTCAAGAAGTCCAAGGAAGTTTCAACTGTAGCGATAATTCGTTGACCTCCTTGCAGGGAGGACCTACTAAAATAGAGAAGAATTTCTCCTGCAACAACAACAACCTTCAAGATCTAGTTGGAGGACCTGTTGAAGTTGGTGGGCAGTACTGGGCCTTTGGTAATCCCTTAACCAGTTTAGCCGGAGCTCCAGCTAAATTGAAGAAAGGTTTTTACTCCGATTTGGCCGATTTTAACGAAGGTAAATGGAATTTTCTAGGTTGGATCCAAGCCTTAGAAGAAGCTAAATCCAAAAATTTTACCCGTATTGCAGCTCTGATTTCAACCCTTCCTTTTTTAGATGTAAATTTCTTGAAGAACTACATTGTCGATAATCCAGATCGCATGTTAGATCTAGCTATGTTTTGGGAACATCCGGAAGTTGCCAATTTCAGGCAGGAGCTAGAAAAAGTTCTAGACCCCCATACGAAAAAAAAAGTCAAAATTCTGAGCAATCTGAGGGGATATTTCCCTACTTTTCGATAATGCCGATAGCGGTGGAAGTAGGGGTTTGATCAGAGGCAAAGACTATTCTGTTCTCATGGAAGAAGCAAATGCAGGATTCAGAATCCACGTAGTTCAAATGTGATTTGTAGATTGAAGCCTCTAAGGGCTTGACACAATCTATGTCAGAGCTTCCAATAGTCAATTTATAGTCAAAAGATTCTCCGATGACTCTGACGTAGTCCGAGTGAAGTGAAAAGTTTAGCAGCTCTTCGGAGTTGGACTCCATTCCACAGAGAGAAGAAACAGAAGAGAAATCAGAGACAAAAAATTTGAAACTGGCCAAGGCATCTTCTTGACTTTGAACCAGATCAGAAATGGAATCCTCCACATAAGAAAGCAAAGATAGGTCAGCACATTTGATTCTTATTTTAAGAGAGGGGGAGATCAATTTTAATTCTGTTGCAACACACTCGTCATCAATAGTTGCAATCTCAAGGTGTAAAAAAACTTCCTCCTCCGCCCTAAAATAACGGAAGCTATCCATCAGTCGGGTGATATCCAGGAGGCCTATTTTGATTCTGTCGCACTCAAGGGTTGAAAATTCAGTCAAGGGATCAAAAATCAGATTGGTAGGAATTCTGGAGAATTTCATGACGGATTTATCCGGGGTGTGAACTTTACAAAACAGATCCGTCTCTGTCAATTCTAATAAGACACTTCGGTCGACAACTTTCAGCTTCTTCAGAAAAAGGATGAAATTGCTCGTGCTGGTTACTCTGATTTTCATGATTTAGATTTTGTTTTTATAGAAATTAGATGGAGGATTCTTTCGATCCGTCGGATGGAGAATCTGACTTTTTTTCGGAGAAATTAGTGAAGTAATGGTAGTCTGTTTCATATTTCCCATTTCCTTCGATAGAATAAATCCTCATGTCGATCTTATAACCGGGATTTTTATCAATTCTGTTAAAAGTCCAGGCATTATCCATCCAGAGGATCCTGTTGTTGGGGTAGATAAAGAAATTACCATTGTCCATTTTGAAAACGTGACCACACTTGTGTTCGGGGGTTTCTGAAAAATTGGTGTCTAGAACACTTCTGTTTTCGTGTGACCAATCCAAGGTAAACAAATAGACGCCTTGCCTTTTGATACCCGTGATCGAAATCAGATCTGCTCTGAGAACTGACAATCTTTCTCTCACTTGAACGTCAATGTATGAACTGAAACAGTCCCAGTACATGTGTTCGCTAAGGGGCAGAATCTCGGCCTGACGGTGCCAACAGAAGGCATGAATGGGTCGACGGGTCCAGTTAACCCCATTTTCTAGAAATGCCTCGAAGAGGGGAACTCTTTTCTGAATGGATGCAACTGAATGAACATCGGCCAGAGTGAAATCGCCGTGACCTTTTTCGTGGTTGAACAAAAATTCATTCCTGATAAAGCAGGTGAGTGTTGGGATGTTGTGATTTAGGTAAGCCATAGCTGGTTTATTCCTGTTCTTCTTCGCTGGGTGAGAAAATTTCTATCTCTGCATCTGATATCTTAACGGCAGGCTGGGTTGGACCCGCCAGCAGCACTGCTGCTCCTTTTTTCTGGACAGCTTTAATCTGGACCACCGCTTTTTGTTGCTGTTGGATCGCCTTCTTCGTGGACTGAAGACGGGACTTGATCTCTTTGATTTCTTGCTCTGTCTCCTGAATGTGATTCGAGGAGAGTTTAATCAATTGGATAGAAGAGAGTCTCCCTGCAATTTCTTTAGAAAACTGGGTTAAAAACTGGGAGATTTCATCGTTCTTTCTTCGGGTTTGACTCATGTAGATCAGGAATTTGAGTTTGGCTTCTAGATAGGCCAACTCATGGGTCAGGTCCTTCTCATCTTTCAGAAATCTCTTTAGTTTTAGATCCTCCAGATGCACCGCAAATTCTTCCAGGTACTCTTTAACTGAAGAATATTGTTTGACTGCTCCGTCTTTAATAAAAACAACATCCTCTTTAACAATGATTTGGGTCATCTTTTTAACTGCGGCTGTCATGACAGAAAATTCCGGGACCGAGAGTTTCGAAAAAGTAAGGGTCAAATCACATTTACTTTGAGAATTGTTGCCCAGCCGGTATTCTCTGCCCATTTTTTCTAGCTTAGTCAATAGCTTCTCCATGAATGAATCGTACCTCATAACGGGTGGAAGATCAAAGATCCGAATAGATTTTTTTTCTTGCTGAACCTCAAATCCACTCTCGAGCAGCCACACGTTATCCTGATCTTCATATTTGAAGATTTTACCTCCAAAATCTTTGAAATGGGGTTTAAGAAGCTTGTTCTTGCCTTCTAAAAATTCTTGAATGTCCTCTAGTTTCCTGGGCAGAATGTTGCTCCTGTATCCGACCGCAATTCCCACAATGTGGGTTAAAAGCCCGATAGGGGTTTCAATGTGCAGCCAGTCAAAACCTCCTTCCTCGTTCTTTTCGTTTAGATCATAGTGTTTGAAGATGATTTCCTTAATGCCTCGATTGACCCTGACCGAGGTGTACCTCGGAGCAGAGGGATTAGGGTTCACTGGAGAACCAAAAAAACCATCTCCCTCCAGCAGAGCTCCAGCACACCCAAAGGGTCTGGCTAATTTAGAGATTGCCCCGGCGATCGAAGAATCACCGTGGTGATATCTACCGGTTCGAATAACCTCTCCTACCAAGCCGATGGTTTTTTGAAAAACCGCTGGACTGTTTTCCAGTACGATTCTCTGAACGGGGGTCAATGAATCATAAAAATTAGGGATGCCTCGGGATTGCAGAACGTACAGGGCGTACTCACGATACTGGGTTTCGATCTGCTCTGTGATGCTAAGTACTTTCAAAATTTTGATTTTTCAGATTGTAGCAGACCTGCGGATAAGAAGTTTCCCCTTGAGTTATTAATTAATTCAATCTAGTTCTAGAAGAACCAATTCGATCTGATTTTGACCGGCATCTTCTAATCTCTTGATGAGATCTTTCATGTCTTTTTTGTACTGGGTAGCAAAACATCCACTACTTATGTTATCAACGGTATCTATATCAGCTCCCTGATGAACATTAATTCCAAAATTACCCTCTTCTTCATTGCCTGGGGAGAAGGTTTTAAATGTTGCCTGACTGGGAGAATCAACGGGCTTGTATCTATGAACCGTGACGTGGTCTTTCTGAATTAATGCATTCTCTCCTTTGTGCTTACCCAATTGATAGGTATAAACCCCCGGCTGCACGATGGCCAGCCCATTGGGATTAATGCCGGAGGCATCTCCCCTGCTAGCCAACCAATTCCGATAGCTTTTCACCATGAAACAGGGACCAGGAGTCGTAGTGGCCGGGTAGAATTGGACTGTTTTATCAGTCTCGGGACCGAGTAAGAAAAGTGCATCGGTGAAACGATTGGGTATTTTTTTCTTCACATCCAGGCGGTTTCTCAAGGCAACAAGAGTGTATTTATCAGATTGATACTTAATTTTATTATCTTCCAATAGTTGTCTGAGCTTCTCCCAATCTATTTTTTTAGCTTCGACAAATTCATAGGAACCCCCATCTGGCAATTTTTTGAAATCAATATTCTCAGATTTTCCCAGTCCCAATCTGTAGAAAAGATCTTGCAATTCCTTTGCCTTTGTGGAGTCGCCAGAGGATTTATCTTGTGCCCCCGTTCCCTCATCCTTTACATATTTTTGGTCAAGGAGTCTCTCGGAGGACATCTTCTGCCGGTAATCTTCATCAGTACCCCTTAAAAAATTCAGACCCATCTTGGTAGACCAAAACATATTCTGTAAATCAGAAACCGACTTGATGGTTGCTTCTCGTGAACCTCCGGTTTTTCCAGCCTCACCGGGAATCGTAGAGACCACTTGAGAAATAGCATCTTTTAAAATATCCTGAATTTTTTCATTCTCTGTTATTCTGTCCGTTGACAGACCGAGAAAATCTTGAAAATTCAGAACTTTAGATGATTTCATGAGGGATTTTTTCTTTATATATCCCTTATAATTCTTTTTTCATTCCCGCTTTGACAAAAGTTATCAGGAGGGTGTTGAAGGCGACACTCACTCCACTGATCCAAACGCCCGAAGTGAAAATAAGGAGCAAAAATTCTATAAAATGCCTCATTTTTCCTGCCGTTTCTCCCTGGAATTGAAAAAAATCTGACCAAGGGTTCTCAATGATTCCGGCAAAATTAAACAGACCCAAAAGTACACCCACCCAAAACCCAGAACACTGCATACAGGTGAGGAGTTTACCCAACTTAGGGTGCACGACCAGGAGGTAATTCCGAATATCGTCAAAAATAGATCCGTTGACTAAAAGATTGGTAATTCCCCAGCCTATAAAAGAATAAATAAACATCTTAAAATATTTTTTTATATGTAGCCAGAAACTCCCGCTGAGTTTCATCCAACTCCTTGGGAATTAGCAATTTAATTCTCACCAGAAGATCCCCTCTAAAATCAGTGTTAAATTCAGGGACACCTTTCCCGGCCAGTCTCAATATTTTACCAGGATCCGTGCCCGGGGGAATAGAAATTTTATATTCACGATCCGGATTTTCCAGACTCGGGATTTTGACTTCCGTGCCAAGACAGGCTTGAACAAAGTTGATCTCGCAGTCACAGATTAAATTGATGCCATCTCTTTTGTAGTAGGGATGTCCCATATCTTCTACAACGACAATTAGATCTCCAGGATCGCAGGGAACCCTGTCAAAATCACCTTTGCCATCCAGTTTAAAAGAAATCCCAGA
>Ga0194131_10007218_pt1 | contig 15050 bp, 13 predicted proteins | sample TA2KigO120mmetaG_FD_148631 | JGI IMG/M metagenome (GOLD analysis project Ga0194131, IMG submission 148631) | Freshwater microbial communities from Lake Tanganyika, Tanzania - TA2015053 Kigoma Offshore 120m | ecosystem: Environmental > Aquatic > Freshwater > Lake | place: Tanzania: Lake... | reverse complement strand
CGGCAAGGCCGCCGCACTGCGACGGCTGCTCGACAAGGGCCTTCCCGTCCCCGAGTCGTGGGTGCTCCCGGTCGAGGCGTTCGAGACGGTACTCGCCGCGAACAACCTTCGTCCCGATGATGCCGACCTCGCCGCTCGCCTCGCGGTCGCGACGATCCCCTTCCCGCTGGTCGCGCCGGCGGCGGTGATGGCCGTGCGCTCCAGCGCGCTGGGCGAGGATGGCAAGGAACATAGCTTCGCCGGCCACTACACCAGTGTGCTCGGGGTGCTGCCCGGTGGGCTCGCCGCCGCGGTGCGCGCCGTCTGGGCGAGCGCGGTGGGCGTGCAGGCCTACCGCGGCAGCGCGCGGGTCGCCTCGATGGCGGTCCTGGTGCAGGGGATGGTCGACGCGCGATGTGCTGGCGTCATGTTCACCATCGACCCGGTGTCGGGCTCCTGGCGCGAGATGGTGGTCGAGGCGGCCTGGGGCCTCGGCGAGGGCCTCGTGAGCGGGACGATCGTGCCCGACCGCTACCGCTTGCGACGGCCGCGGCAGACCCCCCGCCACGTGCAGCGCGTGCTCGCGCGCGTGCGCCTGGAGCGGCTCCACGAGGACATCGCCACCCAGGAAGAAGAGACCGGCGTTGGCGCCGGGGGACTGGTCCGCCGCCCGGTGGAGGCACCCCACGCGCGCAAGCTCGCCGAGCCCGACCTACTCGCGCTCGCGCGCCTCGGCCTGCGCGCCGAGAGCCTGCTCGGCGGCCCGCAAGACGTGGAGTGGGCCTTCGACCGCGGCGGGCGCTTCGTGGTGCTCCAGTCGCGACCGATCACCACGGCCGCGCGCCTGCCTCGCGGCGGCGCCACCCTCTGGACCCGGCGCTTCCTGGGCGAGCGCTTTCCGCGCGGCACTACGCCCCTCGGCTGGAGCGTGCTCGAGCCGGTGCTGCGCCACTTCATCGACTACCCGGAGACGAGCGCACGCTTCCTCGGCGGAGATCCCCCGCTCCGGGTGGTGCGCGGGCACCCCTACCTCAACGCCACGGTGTTCCGTCACCTCGCCTTCAAGTGGCCCGGTTTCCCGCCGCCGCGTTTCATGCTGGAGTTCTTCCCGCCCGACGAGGTGGAGGCGTGGGTCAAGCGGGCCGCCGCCCCGGCCGACCTCCGCGTGTACCGCTCGATCCTCGCCACCACTTTCCGCGAGAAGCGGTGGCAGCGCTTCCGGTGGAACCCCTTCACCAACCACCTCGCGTGGCGCGATTTCGCCGGCGGGCTGCCAGCCCGGCTCGCGGTTCTAGACAGCGCGCCCCCGGCCGACGCCATCGCCACGGCCGACCCGATCCTGCGCGACTATGTCAAGGTCCACATCACCTCGCTGCTCTTCGCCAACCTGTGGTGGCAGTGGACCGAGGGACACCTCGACGAGGCCGACCGCAACCTGCTCCTGGCCCCCCCGGGGCGGAGCGTCACCTCGCGCATCAACGCCGAGCTGGCCACGCTCACGCCCGGGACTCTGGGATCGTTCTTGTCGCGACATGGGCACCGCTCGGATGCGAGCTGGGAGCTCTTCTCGGCGCGCTGGGTCGAGAATCCCGGCGCGGTGCTGCAGCTCGCCGAGCTGGCGCGCGCGCGCCCCCTGGCCGAGGCCGACGATCGCGCCGCCGAGGCGCGAATGCAATCGCTGGGGCCCGCGCTTCGCCCCGCCGTGGGGCTGGCCCGCGCCTACATCGCGCTGCGCGAGGAGCAACGCTACGAGCTGGATCGCATCCTGTGGTCGCTGAAGCGACGGCTGTTGCTGCTGGGCGAGGCCATCTTCCCCGGCGACCCCCCGCGCATCCGCTTTCTCGAGCGGGGCGAGCTTGGGCTGCCTCGCGACGAGCTCCGCGCCACGGCTCGCGCGCGCGAGGCCGACCCGGCCGACCTTGGCCCCCCCGACTTCCTGCGGGGCGACGAGGCCGTCCCGGTGCCGCGCGCGGGGGCCCGCCTCGACGGGCTGGGCGTGTCGCCGGGTGTCGCGCGGGGGCGGGTGCGAGTGCTGCGCGACCCAGCCCAGGGTCGCGCCCTCCTCGCGGGGGAGATCCTCGTGGCGCCGTCGACCGACCCGCAGTGGACTCCGCTTTTCGCGCGCGCCGCGGGCCTCGTCGTGGAGCTCGGCAGCATGCTGTCCCACGGCGCGGTCGTCGCGCGAGAATACCGTCTCCCGGCGGTCGCGAACGTGCGGGGCGCCACCAAGATCCTTCGCGATGGCATGGAGGTGACCCTCGACGGTCGGGCGGGGGCGGTGTGGGTGCACGACCGGGGCGAAGCGCCGCCCCAGCTGAGGTAGCATCCGCCCGATGTCGATCGTTCCCCTCCTTCTTGGCGGCTGTGGCTGGCGGGAAGCCCGCAAGGCCTGCGAGGCCTCCCGCGAGGCCGTCGAGCGCCGCCGCGAGGTGCTGCCAGAACGGCCCGACCAGTTCTCGAGGGTCATCGAGGGCGCCGACCCGCCGGCGGAACTCGCCCGCGATGCCGCGCTCCAGGCAAGCAAGAAGGTCGCGGAGCTGTGCCAGTAGGCCCGCAGGTCGCCGCGGTCATCGTCACGCACGCGGGTGGGCAGCTCCTCGGGGAGTGCCTCGCCTCCCTGTCGCGACAACGACGGCGTCCCGACGAGACGCTGGTGGTGGTGAGCAACCGGCGTTTGCCCGTGACCGGGGCGCCGGCGCTGCAGCTGCACACCAACGTGGGCTACGCGCGAGCCGCCAACGCCGGGGCGCGGGAAACGTCTGGCGAAATACTGTTGTTGAACGATGACACGCGGCTGGACCCCGGCTGTATCGAGGCCCTGGTCGCGGCCTGGGACGGTCCCGGCGTGTACCAGCCGCGGATCCGGCTCGCCGACGGCAGCGGTCGCCTCGACAACATCGGCCACGGCTTCTTCCTCGACGGCGCCGTCTGGGCCCGCGGACGCAACGGTCCCGACGCCGCCGCGCTCCCCGGCGAGCCCGGAGGGTTCTCCGGCGCGGCGGTGCTCATCGCGCGTTCCACGTGGAACGCCCTCGGCGGCTTCGACGAGCGCTACGGCAGCTTCGGCGAGGACGTGGACCTCTCGCTCCGGCTCCTTCGGCGCGGCGTGGAGGTGCGCCCGGTGCCCGGCGCGCTGGTGGAGCACCACCTGGGCGCCACCTGGGGACGCGTGTCGCCCGAGAAGCTCCGCCTCATCGAGCGCAACCGGGTGCGGGCCGCCGTGCGCTCGCTTCCGCTGTCGGCGCTGGCGGCGATGCCGCTGGCCACGGCAGCGCGCTACGCCACCTTCGCGGGGCTGGCGGCGATGGGGCGGGGACCGGGTGAGAAGGTGAGCCTGGTGGCGCAGCTCAGCGCGCTGCGCGGCATGGTGGAGGGCGCCCTCGACGCGCCCACCTACTGGCGCGAGCGCCGGGCCGACGCCGGGGACTGGACCCTCGGGGAGTGGGCGATGCTGCGGCGCCTGTGGACGGCGCGCGCGCGCTGGCGCGACGTGTCCCGGTGAACGCGCTGGTGCTCCCGACGCTCGACACCCAGCCGGCCCTCGACCGGGTGCTGTCGGAGATCCCGGCGGGCTTCCTGGTGGTCGTGGTCGACGACGGGAGCGACCCGGCGCTCCGCTTGCCCTACGGGGTGCGCGGGATCCGTCACCCGGAGAACCGGGGCTACGGCGCGGCCCAGAAGGCAGGCTACGCGGCGGCGCTCGACGCGGGCGCCGATCGCGTCGCCCTGCTCCACGGCGATGGCCAGTACGCCACCGCCGATGTCCTCGCGCTGCTCGACGCGCTTGACGAGGCCCCGGCCGTCCTCGGCTCGCGCTTCCTCGCCGACCCCTCCGTCATCCCCGGCTGGCGACGTCTCGGCAACCGCGCGCTCACCGGGCTTGCCAACTGGCGCTTCGGCTCGGCGCACACCGACCTGCACACCGGCGCCCGGGCCTTTCGCGCGGAGCTCTTGCGCGCGATGCCACTCGCCGAGTTCTCCGACGACTTCGTGTTCGACCAGCAAGTCCTCGCCTGGCTCCTGCGCGGCGGCGTGCGGGTGGCGGAGCGGCCGGCGCGTACCCGCTACGACGAGGCGACGCGGTCGATCTCGCCGTGGCGGAGCGTGGTGTACGGGGTGGGGTGCCTGAGGGCGATCCTGGGGTAGGCGCGCGGCGCGCGGCTACGCCGCCAGCGTGAGCGCCAGGGCGATGATCGCCGGGACCGCCTGGACGAGCAGGATGTTCCTCGCGGCGGTGGCCGCGCCGTAGAGGCCGGCGACGATCACGCAGCCGAGGAAGAAACAGGTCACCTCGCGGGCGTGGGCCGCGCCCTGGAAGGACAGCAGGATGCCCCAGGCGAGGCCCGCGGCGAGGAAGCCGTTGTACAGCCCCTGGTTCTTGGCGAGCACCGCCGTGATCGCCGCGTTCTCGGCTGACTGGCGAAACACCTTCAGGCCCGTCGGCGTTTGCCAGAGGAACATCTCCAGCACGAGGAACTGCACGTGGAGCAGGGCCACGATCCCCACGGCCAGCCGGGCGGCGATGAGCATTCGCCCGCTCTATCTGCCAGCGGCCCACTGGCCGAGCAGCTCCCCCAGGGCGCCAGGCATGTCGCGACCAAGCGTGGAAGGGAGGGCGCGGAGGAGCGAGCCGGCGTCGGGCACGCCCGGCGCCTCCCCGGCACGGATGCGCTCGCGGTGGATGTCGCGGGTGCGCGCGTACGTGTCTCGAAAGCGTCGGGGGTGGCTGTGCGCGATCGGCGCGCCGGGCGCGTAGCCCAGGCGGTGGCGTCGGCCCCAGAGCCAGTCCTCGGCGATGGGCACGGCGTCGAAGGGATCGCGCAACAGGGCGTCCCGGCGGTAGAGGGCGCAGACGTTGTCGAGCGGGCCGGTGCGCCCGGCGGCCGGGGTCCACGCCCTCAGGCGCAGGCGGGTGACGGTGTCGGCGGTGGGCCAGGGCACCTGCCGGGCGCTCACCGCGTCGGCGCCGCTCTCCTCGAGTGCCTCCACCATCGCCCGGAGGAAGCCGGCGCCCAGCGGCAGCGCGTCGTCCACGCTGAAACACACGAATGGGAAGCGCGCCAGCGCCAGTCCCTGGTTGCGAGTGGCGCCGTGGCCTTCCCAGCGCACGCGCACGCCCTCGTCGTAGTCGCCGTTGGCGAGCACGATCACCTCGGTCTCCACGTCTTGCAGGCCGAAGGCGTCGAGTCCCAGTGGGCGACGCCGATGGGTGGGGATGACCACGCTTACCGACACGCTGCTCCCGCGGGCCTCGGGGGCGAGAAACGGTCGGAGCGCCGGATCGTCGACCGCGTGGAAGTAGGGCACCAGCTCGTCGATTCGCAGGCCAAGTGCACGCGTTGCTCGCGATACGACTTCCATCGGCATCGACAGCCGCATGGGCTCGCCCGTCCTCGCCGCCGCCTCGATGCGGGCCAGCATGGGGCGGTCGAGGGCGGTGACGATCACGACGGCAAGCTATCCTGAGCCCATGCTGATCCTGGTCGCCCTCGCCACCGCCGGGCCCCTGGTGAGCCCCTCCGAGGCGGCGCGCCTGGTGGCCGAGGGCGCGCGCGTGCTCGATACCCGCGGCGCCTTTGCCTACATGACCGAGGGGCACATTCCCGGGGCTCCGCGCGTGAACTGGAAAGACGCCACCACCGGCGGGCTGTTCAGCGGCAAGCTGGCGGACCCTGCGCGCGTGGCCCAGTTCTACGCGGAGAACGGCGTCGACGCGTCGCGTCCGGTGCTGGTGGTGGGCGCGTGGGAGCAGGGCTGGGGCGAGGAGGGGCGCGTCTGGTGGGACCTCAGCTACCTTGGACACGACCAGGTGCACGTGTTGCGCGGCGGCATGCAGAAGTGGACGGGCGCGCGGGAGTTGATGCCGGCCACGGCGCCGCTCGGCCAGTTCGATCCCGAGCCCAGCGCGGGGATGCGCGCCACCAGCGACAACCTCTACGACACCGGTGGCATCTTGCTCGACGTCCGCGAGCCCGAGGAGTTCGCCGGGGCGCGGAAGTACGGGGAGGCCCGGGGCGGGCACATCCCGGGCGCGCTCAACCGGCCGTGGAAGACTTTCCTCGGCGTGGCCATCGTTCGCGGCCCGCAGACACCCATCGCCCCCGACCCCGAAACGCCCATCACCATCTACTGCACCGGCGGCGTGCGCTCGGCGATGGTGGCGTTGATGCTCGCCGACGAGGGCTACACGGCCGTGCGCAACTACGACGGGAGTTTCTGGGAGTGGGCGGCGAGCGGCAAGGACGTGTCCACGAAGTAGCGAGCGCGAAACCTCGCCGTCACGCGACCAGCTATACAGTGGCGGCCCTACAGGTGACACGTGCTCGTTTCCTTGTTCGCCCACCTGGCGCTTGCCGACGACAAGCCGAAACCCGAGGTGGAGGTCGGCGCCACGATCTACACCCACTATGGCTACGATCTCACCGAGGGCAGCGACGGCTACAACGAGTTCGCCATCGACCGCGCCTACTTCTTCGCCAAGGCGAAGATGACCAGGCGCCTCGCCGCCCGCGTGACCCTCGACGTGGGCCGCTTCGACGCCCTGGTGGACAGCACGGGCACCGAGTACACCATCGACACCAAGTACCGGCCCTTTCTCAAGCACGCTTACCTCGAGTGGAAGGACTGGGCGCCCGGCATGAGCGTGCGCGCGGGCATGATCGACACGCCGTGGGTGCCCTACCAGGAGAAGTTCCTCGGCACGCGCTGGATCGGCAAGGTGTTCACCGACAGCCAGAAGCTGCTCGGCAGCGCCGACCTCGGCGTCAACCTCGCCGGCGAGCACGCCGGGGGCGTGGTTTCCTGGGGCGCGGCGGTGATGAACGGCGAGGGCTACGACAAGCCGGAAACCAACAGCGGCAAGTCGATCCAGGCGCGCGTGTCGGTGGATCCCCTGGCCAAGAAGGACAAGTCGAAGTTGCCCATCACCGCGTTCGTGAACTACAACGGCCAGGGTCCCGACACCGACGCGATCCTCACCTACGTGGGGGCGCTGGGCTACCGCATGCCCTACCTCACGGTGATGGGGGAGTACGTGGGCCGCGGCCAGGGCGACATCTCGGGCAGTGGTTACTCCGCCACGCTCATGCCGGGCATGCCGAAGTATGGCTACTTGTTGTTCCGCTACGACCACTTCGATCCGGACGGCGCCACCGAGAACGACGCCAACGACGCGATCAGCGGGGGCGTGGCGCACGACTTCACCGACAAGGTGTCGCTCGGTGGCTTCTACGAGCGCAAGACCGTCGAGGCGCTACCGGACGACCCCGCGCACGGGGTGTTCGTACGGCTGAACGCGGGGTTCTAGCCTCGCGCGACGTCGGACCGGGGTCGGCATCGTCACCCGCGCGCGGGAGGGTCCACCCGCCGCACGTCCAGTCGTGGGAACGCGCTCCGGAGTGCGATCTCCATCGGCGCCCACTGGGGCGGCCCGATGAGCGCCACCGTGGTCACGCCGAGCCCGGCGAGCACGTGGAGGATGGCGCCGAGGTCGAGCGGGTCGCCGCCCACGCGCAGGCCCACGTGGACGGGGCGTCCGGCCAGGTGGCGCAGCAGCCGGAGCTGGTCGACGGCGATGCGCGCCGCGTTGAGCTCCAGCGCGAGGTGGGTGAAGGGCAGCGCCTCGTCGCCGGGCTGGAGCCGGTCGGTCCAGAGCCAGACGGTGGGCGTGGTGCCCGTCACCGGCTCGTTGTACGGGCCGAGGCGGCGTGCCACCGACTGGTCGGGCCCGCTTCCCTCCCAGGGCTCGACCAGTATCGACGGGGCGTGGATCCCCGTGCCGCCCCGCTCTTCCCAGTAGGCACGCCACGCGCCGCCGCAGACGGGACGGAAGGTGCAGCGCTTGCACGGCGGGCCGTGGATCTTGTCGCCGGTGTTCTCGATGCCGGGGGTCGATCGCCAGCCCCCCTGCCGGGCCTCGATGGCCTCCACCGACCGGTCGAGGTGGTCGTCCCAGCCCACGCAGGCGGGGAGCCCGCAGTAGGGGTTGAGCACGCGGAGGCCGTGGGCGTCGGCCACGTCGAGCGCCTCGCGCACCCTGGGCCCGAGCAGGTCGTAGTCGGGGAGCAGCTCCGCGTCGCGCGCGGCCCGGCCGTGGGGCTGCACGGCGGAGAGGCTGATGCTCTGCACCCGGGGCAGTCGCCGGGCCACGAAGCGCACGTAGCCGGCGAGCAACAGCTGGGTGCGGCGCGCCACCACCACGTTGAGCGTCACCTCGATGCCGGCGTCGAGCATGGCGTCGATGCCGTGCAGGCACTTGTCGAAGGCGCCGTCGAGCCCGGCGAGGGCGTCGTGGTGGGCCGCCACGTGCGACAACAACGACACGAAGGCCGAGGTGACGCCTGCCTCGCGCAGCTCCCGCGCGTAGGCCTCGTCCACCAGCACTGCGTTGGTCTGGATCTCCACGTTGGGGATGCCCCGCTCGCGTGCCGCCCGCACCACGCGCAGCAGCCGCTTGCGCAACAGCGTGGGCTCGCCGCCTGAAATGGTGAGCGTTTGCTCGCCGGCCTCCACGAAGGCGTCGAGCTCGCGCATGGTGGCCTCTTCCTGGGGCGTGGGCTCGGCATAGTCTTCCACCGGCACGTTGCAGAAGGGGCAGCGCTCGTTGCAGGCCATGGTCAGCCTGAGGATGCCCTTGGTCCGGTGGGACGACTCCATCGCGGGGAGCGTATCCGGGACCTCAGTGCCCGCCCCGGCCGGTCACGATTTGTCGCGACCGCCCCCGTGCCCTGGCCTGGCGCTTGCGGAACGACGCTAACTCCCAGCTCGAGAATGCTCTACTACGCTCGGGGTGACGTCACGGCTGTCTGGAGCGGGTCGGTGGAGTTTGACACATCCAGTGCCTCCGGTACGTCAGGTGGCCCGTACAATTGCCCTACGGGCGATTGCGACGAGGGACACGACCTCACGGCCGTACACGGGGGTTCCACACTTCCGTATTCCTATGGGGCGAAGGCCTCTAGCTTTCGAGACTGGGTGGTTGGCTATGCCTTCAACTACACCTGAACCGGGAGGAATGGCGGGACTCGCGGTAGGAGGCGAGAGCTGCGCCGCATGCGTCCGCGCGGCCGCCGGGCGGGCAGGTGAGGTTGCAGTGTTTGTTGTCGTGATTGCGAGCTTACCCGCATGCGACGTTCCATGCGGGGAGGTTGGCTGCAACGGCCAGCTCGTCATCGCCGCGACCGACGCCTCGGGGAAGCCGGCATCCGGCTTGACCGGAACGATCGTTGTCGATGGAATGCCAGTTGGCGTGGGCTGTGACTCTGGCGCCGACTCGAGCGGGGACGTCCTCTGCGGAGAGTCTGGCGTCACGCTACGCCTGACTGAGGGACGCGGGGGCGGTAGCGTTGATGTCGACCTGTCCTCGGATGGCGGCCGCACGGTGTCCGACGTGCTGGATGCTAGCTGGGAGCAAGGCTTTCCGAACGGGGGGAGTTGTCCTGCGTGTTGGTTTGGCGAGCTGGCAATCGTGTTGGAGTAGCTAGGGTGCTTCGCTTCCCCCTGCCCGCCATTGCGACGAGGCTGGCCCTGCTCCACATTTAGCCCTACTCGATGCTACCAGCCACCCGACATCGAGTAGGGTTCCGTGCCGGGTGTCCCCCGCGCCCCGCCTCGCCCCGCCTCTTGCCCCGTCAAGTCGCACGAGGGAAGTCGAGCCGTGACTGGGGGTTACAAAGAATGTGCTCGCATCCGTGCTGCGGATGGTGCATGCTCAGGAAAGCCGCTCTTTGCCTCGCCGCTGATGGTCGCCCGGGGCAACGGCTTGGCCGCGCCTCGGTCGACGCCCCACCCCTTGGAGGAACTGCATGTCGACCCCTTCGGCCCCTTCCGGAATCCTGGGCATGATCGCCCAGCTCCAGGACATCGAGCGTTTCCGCGAGCAGAACTGGGAAGGGAGCTTCGCGGAGTACCTCGACATCGTGCGGCAGAAGCCCGAGGTCACGCGCAACGCCTACCAGCGGCTCTACGACCTGATCATGTTCTTCGGCACGGAAACCTACACCGAGTACCGCAAGCCGATCGTGCGCTACAAGTTCTTCGACGACCCCTTCGAGAACGGCAAGGACGCCGTCTTCGGCATCGACGTGCACCTGATGAAGCTGCTCAACGTGCTGAAGTCGGCCGCCCTGCAGCTCGGCCCCGAGAAGCGCGTGATCCTGCTGCACGGCCCGGTCGGCAGCGCGAAGTCCACGATCGTGCGCCTCTTCAAGAAGGGCCTGGAGTGGTACAGCCGCCAGAACGACGGCGCGCTCTACACCTTCGAGTGGCGCCTGCCCGACGGGTCGGTGGTGCCCTCGCCGATGCACGAGGAGCCCCTGCGCCTGGTGCCCCCCGAGCTGCGCAGCCAGGTGGTCGACGAGCTGAACAAGCAGGTGAAAGGCCGGGCGAAGTACCGCATCGAGGTCGACGGCGACCTCGACCCGGTGTCGCGCTACCTCTTCCGCGACGGCATGAAGCAGGTGGGCGGCGACTGGACCCAGCTCATCGAGCGAATCCGCGTGAAACGCCTGTTGTTGTCGGAGCGCGACCGCGTGGGCATCGGCACCTTCCAGCCGAAGGACGAGAAGAACCAGGACAGCACCGAGCTCACCGGCGACATCAACTACCGCAAGATCGCCGAGTTCGGCAGCGACTCCGACCCGCGCGCCTTCAACTTCGACGGCGAGTTCTGCGTGGCCAACCGCGGCATCATCGAGTTCGTCGAGATGCTCAAGCTCGACGTGGCCTTCCTCTACGACCTGCTCGGCGCCTCGCAGGAGCACGTGATCAAGCCCAAGAAGTTCGCGCAGACCCACATCGACGAGATCGTGCTCGGGCACACCAACGAGCCGGAGTATCGGAAGCTGCAAAGCAACGAGTTCATGGAAGCCCTGCGCGACCGCACCATCAAGATCGACGTGCCCTACATCACCCGCTGGTCGCAGGAGGCGCGCATCTACGCCCGCGACTTCTCGGTCAAGCGCGTGCACAAGCACATCGCGCCCCACACGCTGGAGATGGCGGCGATGTGGGCGGTGCTCACCCGGCTCGAAGACCCGAAGAAGCCGAACCTCACCGTCTTGCAGAAGATGAAGCTCTACGACGGGCGCACGCTCCCCGGGTTTACCGAGGACAACGTCAAGGAGCTGCGCAAGACGGCGGTGCGCGAGGGCATGGAGGGCATTTCGCCCCGCTACGTCCAGGACAAGATCAGCAACGCCATGGTGCGCGACAGCGACGCGCCCTCGCTCAACGCCTTCATGGTGCTCAACGAGCTGGAGAGCGGGCTGAAGAACCACTCGCTCATCAACGACGAGGACAAGAAGAAGCGCTACCGCGACCTGCTCGGCCTGGTGAAGAAGGAGTACGAGGACATCGTCAAGAACGAGGTGCAGAAGGCGATCGCCGCCGACGAGACCGCCATCCAGCGACTGTGCGGAAACTACATCGACAACGTGAAGGCCTACACGCAGAAGGAACGGGTGCGCAACCCCTTCACCGGCGCCTACGACGACCCCGACGAGCGCCTGATGCGCTCGGTGGAGGAGAAGATCGACATCGCCGCCGCCCGGAAGGACGACTTCCGCCGCGAGCTGATGAACTACATCGGCGCCCTGGCCCTCGACGGCAAGCAGTTCAACTACAAGATGAACGAGCGGCTCTACCGCGCGCTGGAGCTCAAGCTCTTCGAAGACCAGAAAGACACCATCAAGCTCAGTAGCCTCGTGTCGCAGGTGGTCGACCCCGACACCCAGGCCAAGATCGACATCGTCAAGCAGCGCCTCATCGACCAGTACGGCTACGACGAGCACAGCGCCACCGACGTGCTCAACTTCGTGGCCAGCATCTTCGCCCGGGGTGACGCCAAGGAGAGCGGGTGATCCTCAACATCGAGAACGATCTCAACCGCTTTCGACAGATCGTGCGCGGGAAGGTGCGCAAGGACCTGAAGCGCTACATGTCGAGCGGCGAGATGATCGGCAAGCAAGGCGACAAGGTCGTCAGCATTCCGATCCCCGAGATCAACATCCCGCGCATGCGCTACGGCAAGAACCAGACGGGCGGGGTGGGACAGGGCGAGGGCGAGGATGGCGACAGCGTCGACGGCGCGGGCGAGGGACAGGCGGGCGACCAGCCCGGCGAGCACCTGCTCGAAGCCGAGATCAGCCTGGAAGAGCTGGCGGAGATCCTCGGCGAGGAGCTGGCGCTGCCGCGAATCGAGCCCAAGGGCAAGAAGAACGTCACCAGCACGCGCGACCGCTACACCGGCATCTCGCGCGTGGGCCCGCACGCGCTGCGGCACGTCCGCCGGACTTACCGCGAGGCGCTCAAGCGACAGGTCGTCACCGGCAACTACGACCCGTCCAACCCGGTGCTCATCCCCATCAAGGACGACTTCCGCTTCCGCTCCTGGAACAGCAAGACCGAGCCGCAGTCGGCGGCGGCCATCGTTTACGTGATGGACGTGTCGGGATCGATGGGCAAGGAACAGAAGGAGATCGTGCGGCTGGAAGCCTTCTGGATCGACACCTGGCTCCGGGCCAACTACAAGCAGCTCGAAACGCGCTTCGTCATCCACGACGCCGCCGCGCGCGAGGTAGACCGCGACACCTTCTTCCGCACCCGCGAATCGGGCGGCACGCTGATTTCCAGCGCCTACAACCTGGTGCTGAAGCTCATCGACGACAACTACCCGCCCGACGAGTGGAACATCTACGTGTTCCAGTTCAGCGATGGCGACAACTGGTCGGCCGCCGACACCCGCAACTGCATGGAGATGCTGAAGCAGCGCATCCTGCCGAGTGTCAACCTCTTCTGCTACGGGCAGGTGGAGAGCGAGTACGGCTCGGGACAGTTTCTCAACGACCTAAAGTCTGACTTCGAGTCCGACGAGCGCGTGGTGATGTCGCGCATCCCCGACCGCGACGCCATCATGCAGTCGATCAAGGAATTTCTCGGGAAGGGCCGCTAGATGGTAGAGAGTTACTTCAAGCGCGCGCCCCGGAGTCTGCCGCCGGAGCTGGAGGCGGAGCGCCAGCGGATCGCCGAGGTGGCGCGCCGGCACGGCCTCGACTTCTTCGAGACTGTCTTCGAGATGTGCGACTACGACGAGATCAACATGCTCGCCGCTTACGGTGGCTTCCCCACGCGCTACCCGCACTGGCGCTGGGGCATGGAGTACCTCTCCATGCAGAGGGGCTACGAGTACGGCCTCCAGAAGATCTACGAGATGGTGATCAACACCAACCCCAGCTACGCCTACCTGCTCGACAACAACATGTTCGTCGACCAGAAGCTGGTGATGGCCCACGTGTTCGGTCACGTCGACTTCTTCAAGAACAACGCCTGGTTCGGCCCCACCAATCGCAAGATGCTCGACGCGATGGCCAACCACGCTTCCCGCGTGCGACGCATCATCGACAGCGTGGGGGAAACCGACACCGAGGCTTGGCTCGACACCTGTCTCGCGTGTGACAACCTCATCGACCCCTTCCTGCACCACATCCGCCGCAGTCGTAAGCCCGGCCAGGAGCAGGAGAGCGACGGGATCCACAAGCTCCCCGCCAAGTCCTACATGGACAGCTACATCAACCCGCCCGGCTACATGGAGGAACAAGCCAAGAAGGCGGCCGAGGTGGCGCGCGCCGCGCAACGCTTCCCGGAAGACCCCGTCCGCGACGTGCTCGGCTTCGTGCTGGAGCAAGGGCGTCTTTCGCGCTGGCAGCGCGACTGCCTGGAGATCGTCCGCGACGAGGCGTACTACTTCGCGCCGCAGGCGCAGACGAAGGTGGCCAACGAGGGATGGGCGAGTTTCTGGCATACGAAGCTGATGACCACCGAGTTGCTCACCGACTCCGAGGTGATCGACTACTGCGACCATCACTCGGGGACGGTGGCGATGCGCCCGGGGCAATTCAACCCCTACAAGATTGGCATCGAGATCTGGCGCGACATCGAGCGGCGCTGGAACCGCGGCCAGTTCGGCAAGGAGTGGATCGACTGCGAAGATCACCGGGCCAAGCTCGAGTGGGACACCGGCGCGATGCTCGGCAAGCAGAAGTTGTTCGAGGTGCGGCGGACCCACAACGACGTGACGCTGATCGACGAGTTCTTCACCGAAGACCTGTGCCGTCGCGTCGGCCTCTTCACCTACGAGTTCGACCGCAAGTCGGGCGAGTTCCTCATCGAGAGCCGCGACTTCGAGGAGATCAAGAAGAAGCTCCTGTTCATGCTGAGCAACCACGGCACGCCGCGAGTGTACGTGACCGACGCCAACCACGCCAACCGGGGCGAACTGGAGCTCACCCACGAGCACGAGGGGACGGACATCCAGCTGGAGTGGGCCACCCACGCGCTCGGTTCGCTGTCGCGCATGTGGGGGCGGCCGGTACACCTCGTCACCCGGGTGGAGGGGAAACAGGCACTCCTCCACCACGATGGCCAGGAGTTTCGCTACGACGGGCCGAAGATCACGGGTAAGCGATGACCCTCGGCCAGGACCTCGACACCCGCCTCAAGAACGGCATCGTGAGCGCCGAGAAAGACGGGCGCGCCGCGGAGGCTGACGTCGACGACGCCGACCGGCTGGGCGTGACGCTGGGTCGCCTCCGCGTGACGACGCCCGGCGGCGAGTTCGACCGCGCCGTGGGGGTCATACCGGCGGCCGCGTCGCGCGCGCTGGGCGACCGGATCGTGCCGGTCGAGGTCGACGCGGGGCTCGGCGGCGCCGTGTTCCGCTCGGCGCCCGATGAGATCCGGGACCGGGAGTTCTACGAGGTGCGCACTACCGGGTCGGAGACGACCGTGGAGCGCTTCCGCAACGAGGAGGAGGGCCGCGTGCGCGTGCCCTTCATTCTCACTCGCAAGGCCCTCGGGCGGCTGGTGGACGAGGTCGCCGGGGAGTAGCTACGGCCTGCTGCCCAGTTCATCGCGGAGGGCTTCCAGCGCCCCGACGTAGCGGTGCGTCCGCACGTCCAGCGAGGGATCGGGACGGGTCGCCGCTGCGAGCGTACGGGTGACGAGATCCAGCGCCTCGGCGCGCTTTCCACCCGCGAGCAGCACGCGCCCCAGCCGCTCGGCGGCGCGGAGCACCT
>Ga0194131_10007217_pt1 | contig 15051 bp, 11 predicted proteins | sample TA2KigO120mmetaG_FD_148631 | JGI IMG/M metagenome (GOLD analysis project Ga0194131, IMG submission 148631) | Freshwater microbial communities from Lake Tanganyika, Tanzania - TA2015053 Kigoma Offshore 120m | ecosystem: Environmental > Aquatic > Freshwater > Lake | place: Tanzania: Lake... | reverse complement strand
CGACAAGGTTCCGCTCCAGGCGTCCGAGAAGCGTGCCCGAACAATTTACAAAACGTTGATCGATTCGGTCGGCGACCTCACGATCGTCACGGAAGCACGATTCGAACTCGCCGAGATGCTGGCGCATCGCAACGAACACGACGGCGCCTTAGCATTGCTTAATGAAGTACTCGACAAAGAGCCGTCAGTGGACATGACCGAGAAGATTCGACTCCGCCTCGGGAGTATTCATGCGGCCAAGGGGAATCTCAAGGGGGCGCTGCAACAATTCGACGCGGTCGCAAGCAATCCCAAGAGCCAACTCGTCGGCTGGGCGCAGTATCGCGCTGGCGAGGCGCTGATTCACAACCAGCAGTATGCGGATGCAGTCAAGCGATTGTCGATGTTCCGCGACCAAGTGCAATGGCAGAACGTCTCGGGACTGAGCGATCGCGCTCTGATGCGGCTTGGATTCGCGTACGCCCAGCTCAAGAGTTGGGACGAAAGCCGCGTCGCTTATCAACGTCTCGTAATTGTGTTCCCATCGAGCATTTGGGTTGATGAGGGACGCTACGGCATCGGCTGGGCGTTGCACCAAAAGAAAGACCTGGAGAACGCCGCCAACGCATACAGCGAGGTCGTTGCTCGCACGGCTACCGACCTCGCGGCGAAAGCGCAGATGCAGATCGGCCTATGTCGCATGGAGCAAAAGCGGTATCTTGATGCCGCTAACGCCTTCCTGGTGATTCCTTCGACGTACGATTATCCGGACCTGCGCGCCGCAGCCATCCTCAAAGCCGGCGAAGCGTACCTCGAGCTGAAACAGGTCGACCGAGCCAATCGGCAGTTCGAGCGTGTCCTGCGCGAATTCCCCGGCACTCCATGGGCCGACGCAGCGAAGGAAAAGCTGAAATAGCCGCTTGCGGCGTAGCAGGCGCCCGGCGCAGTGCGAACGCTAAACGAAAACAGACACTTGGAGGTCTATCGATGCAACGACATCCCCGCCTTGCCCTGGTTACGATCGCTCTGTCGGTTGTCATCGGCTGGTTATGGATGACGCAGACCGGCCGAGCTTACGTCGAAGCGCCAATGAGCTTGGGCGCCATCGTCGCGCAATCGACGACGATTGTCCTCATGCGCGTCGAATCGGTCGACAAAGAAAAGAACATCATCATCTATCGCAAGGTTCGCGATGTGAAGGGGAAGCACCCGCAGGACGTCATCAAGCACAACATCGGCCGGGGTGGGTTGCGACCCAACGAATGGAAGCCTCAGATGGACTGGGCCGAGCCGGGCAAGATGGCTGTGTTTTTTCACAACGGCGGCGCCAGCGAGACCTGCATCGGCAACTGGTGGTATCAAGCCTACGGCGGCGGCGAGTGGTGGAACCATAGCCACGGCGAGCCGTTTCTCCTGCGCAGCTTCGCCGGCAACCCCGACAAGCTTGCCAGTATCGTCGATCAAATGCTGGCCGGCCAGGAAGTTATCGTGCCGTGCATGATCGACGGCAACAAGGAAGATCTGCACAATCGCCGGGCCAAGATTCAGCGCGTCAAGGCGAGTCTTAAGATTCAGGACTACAACCCCAAACGTGATTTCGTCGGCTGGGGCGGCGAAGATTTTCGCCGAATCAAAGGCATGCCCGGCTTCACGCACATCTCGCCGGTGGGCCGTGTCGATCCCGAAGCGCAAGCGATCAGCGTTGTCGATTTCGACGGCGACGGCAAGCAAGACCTCTGCCTCGTTGGCGGGAACAAGGTCATGTTGCTGCAGAACTCCGGCGATGCCATGAGCGAATCGATGCTGGCCGGCGTGTCCGGCGCTCGCTCCGCCGTCTGGGGCGACTACAACGGCGACGGCCATCCCGATCTCCTCCTGGCCACGCCTTCGGGACTGAAGCTCTTCACCAATCTCGGCAAAACGATGCGCGACGACAGCCACTTGCTGCCGGCGATGCCCCCCGGCGCCGTTACTGCCGCCGCCTGGCTCGACTACGATGGCGACGGCAAGCCCGATCTACTCGTCGCGCACGGCTACCATGGCTTGCGACTTTATCGCAATATCGGCCTGAAATCCCCGCCGCCTCCGAAAGGGCCAAAGATGACCAAATGGCACTATCTCGGGCCGCTGGAAAATGTGAATAACTTTACCTTCGCGACATCTTTTCCTTTCGAGAAAAAGATCGATCTGACGGCGGAATACGTAGGCAAGAACAAGGCCAAAATTCGCTGGCAGGAAAAGAATTTTCCCGACGGCGCCATCGTCGACCTGCTCGCCCATTCTCCGATCAAGGTCTGGACCGGCTGTCTGCTTTACCGCGAAATCGAGGTCCCCAAGGACATCGAACTGCCGGCATGTTTCGGCAGCGATGATACCCTGGTGGCGCGGCTTAACGGCGAACGCATCGTCAGCGAAGGCGCGCAGCGGGCGTGCGCGCCCGATCAAAATATCGCCATGCTCAAGTTAAAGGCAGGCAAGAATACGCTTGTCATGAAGATCGGCCAAGGCGATGGCGATTGGGCCTTCTACTTCAACCTCGGCCCGATGCCGGCGCCGCTGCCGGTCGGGCCCGCTTTCGAAGATGTGTCGGAAAAAGTCGGACTCGGGCCCAATGGCATCGGCGCCAACCTCAAGGGCGACTCGCTCACCGTCAGCGACGTCAACGGCGACGGGCGTCCCGACTTTCTCTACGGCGCCGGCTCGGGAATCCTCGTCCTCTCGAGCAAGAACGACAAAGGCGAGCCAGCCTTCATTGAAGCGAAGGACTCCGGCATCGCATTCACGCCAGGTCGCGTGAATCCGGTCTTTGCCGATCTTGATAACGACGGCCATCCGGACCTTTTTGTGCCGCAAAAGACGGGACTCAAGCTCTTCAAGAACGACGGCAAGGGCAAGTTTACGGACGTGACCGAGAAGGCCGGCCTCGCCAAGTCGACGTACTGGGCCACCAGCGCTGCCTTTGGCGACGTCGACAACGACGGCCAACTCGACATTGTCGTGGGCTGCTTGAAGGGTTGCAATCGCTACTTTCGTAACAAAGGCGACGGAACCTTCGAGGACGCCAGCGACGCGATTGGCCTGACGCAGAAGATATTCAACACGCAAGCGGTGAGCCTCGTCGATCTGAAAAATCGCGGCGTGCTCGATTTCATCTTTAACAACGAAGGGCAGGACTCCGTCGTGCTTCTGAGCAATCCGGACATCGTCGGCAAGCGCGTTCCTTTGGTGTTGACGCTTGGCGCCAAGTTTGGCGTCATCGGCAGCCGCATCGAGCTTTTCAACAAGGACAACAAACTGGTCGGCAGCCACTACATTTGCGGCGGCTCCGGTCGTGGCGGCCAGCAGGCGCCTGTTGCGCGCTTCACGCTCGAACCGGGCCAGTATCGGGCCAATGTGAGGCTCTCCAATGGCGGCGTATTGACGAAGAATATCACGCTCGGCGCCGATGCGCTTCGCGCACGCATCGACGAGGAAGCAAAAGCTGCCGGCACAGAGTAGCTTGTCAACTGGAGAGTACCCGAAAGAACCACCATCTTTGAGCTGGTACGGAGGAACGCGCAGTGCATAGACTGATTGCGAAATGCTCCATGGCGTGGGCTTGGTTTTTTCTCTGTATTCCTTCACACACTCAGGCGCAACCTGCCAACCCGTGGGCAACGTATCGCGGCAACTCGCAACGCACGGCGCATACCGACGGCGTCGCTGGTCCGACGTCGCCGAAGGTTCTGTGGGTGCTGAAGGCCAGGAAGCCGGAGGAAAACGTCAACTACATCGCCTCTCCCGTTCCGATGGGCGATCGGCTCTTTGTCTCGGGTCTCGGCGGCTTCAACCTCGGACAGTTCGCGTGTCTGGATGTGACACCGGCGGCGAAATCGCGAACCGTATGGGCCAAGTCGGCGCCACTCCTTAAGTTGCCGACTGTGAGTTCGCCTGGAGTCTTCAAAGACTACTTGATATTCGGCGACGGCATGCATCAGACGAACGGCGCCATGCTCTATTGCTTGGGCGCAGCCCGTGGCGATCCGATCTGGCGGCATTCGGTGCCGGGCGATCTGGTTCATCTGGAGGGTTCGCCGGCGATCGTCGAGAACAAGGCGTATCTCGGCGGCGGGGCGGCGGGCGTGCTCTGCATCGAAATCGACAGCGCGACGCTCGACGGCAAGACGCACGATCTGCCGACGTTGCAGAAGAAGGTCTTGCCGCAACTGTGGAAGGATTTGCAGGCCAAGTATGAGGTCGCCAAGAAAACCGATCCGTTCGCGGTTCCGCCATCGGAAGACAAGCTGATGCAGGCTGAGCCAAAACGGCTATGGCAGCAGGGCAAAGAAAAATGGCACGTCGATGCGCCGGTCGCTGTGATCGGCGACCGGGTCCTGGCGGCGTCGGCGTTTCTCGACAAAGAACAGGTCGGCGATCGCGCCCTCTTCTGCCTCAATGCCAAGACCGGTGATATCCTCTGGCGTGCCGCTCTCAAACTCAATCCGTGGGGCGGGCCGTCGGTGCTCGGCGACACTGTGGTAATCTGCGGCGGAACCATCAGCATGGACTACAACCTCATCAAGGGCGCCAAGGGCTTCATCTCGGCCTACGACCTCAAGAAGGGCGAGTTGAAGTGGTCCAAGGACATCACTGGGGGCGTCGTTTCCTGTGCGGCTCTGACGAGCACCTCGGCAATCATCACGGCGACGGATGGCAAGGTTCGCGCGTTTGATCTGGCCAGCGGCGAGCGTCAGTGGATCTACGACGCCAAGATGCCGTTGTTCGCGCCCGTCGCCATCGCTAAGGACGTTGTGTACGCGGGCGACTTGAAAGGCGTCGTGCATTCGATCAGCCTTCAATCGGGCATCTCTGCCTGGAAGCTCGATCTTGGCGCCGACAAAGCCGTGCAAGCGCCCGGCATGATTTACGGTGGCCCGGTTGTTCACGGCGGCCGAGTGTTTGTCGCGACGAGCAACGTGCAAGGTCCGTTCGCGGGCAAAGAAGCCGTCGTGGCGTGCATCGGTGACAAATAGTTAGTACGCGCGAACGTTAATGAAAAATGGATGTGGAGAATGTCATGTTTCGAATCATGGTCGTGGCGTTGATCGGCCCCCTTCTTACCGGCGCGGACACCTCGGCGCAGGACGCCAAATCGGGCATCGTCGTCGACAAGGACAAGAAGACGGTGACCATCCCGGCGAAGATGGCGCCTCGCAAGTTGCCACACCTCAAGGAAGTCTATCCGCTCGAGGTCATCGCCACCTGGCCGTATCCCAAAGGGAAGAAAGCGCACGAGACGATCGTGATATTCGATGAATCAGTCAAGCCGAGCGACGTTCACAAGGCCCTCGAATCGCTGGGTGTGAAGCCGGGAGCTCCCGTGCAAGGCGAAGGGGAGCCGAAGGGGCCTGCATTCAGCGTCTACTTTCTCGTGCCGGACGCCGGGCTGGAGAGAAAGGTCGCGATCGACAAAGCGATGGTCGATCCCAAGAACGGCAAGCCGTTTCCCAAGTCGGTCGAATGGCGTTTCACCGGCTCGGCCATGGTGCAGCCCGACCCGGCCAAAGACGCCAAGATGTACGGCGCCGACTGGTCCGGCACCCTGATCGCCATTTTCCCCGTGACCAAAGAAACCGTTCTTCAGACCTCGCTGACAATTGAGAACGAAAAATTTATCAAGATGGAAGTCAACCCAAAGACAATGCCGAAAGAAGGCACGCTCGTAAAGCTCGTGCTTGAACTATCCAAATAGCGAAGGCCCCGTGATGAAGGACTGTCATTCCATGAAATACTCGATTGCTCTCTTGTGTGCATCTTTGTTCGCAGCCAACGCGATGGCCCAGACAGCGGTAGAGAAAGCCGACCAGCGCTTGGAGGCATTGCTGGCGCCCGGAAGCGGCGTGCCGCACGTGTCGTTCACGACGCAGCCGATAGGCTGGAAGCCGACGAAGATGGAGACCGAGATTAGCACGGCCATGAAGCCGTTTGCCGGCGTGCCGGTGCGATTACCATTGCCCGCGGGTGCTGCGGTCAAGCCGCGCTCGGCGCCGGAAGGAACGCCGTTGGTGTCGTATGTCGATACGACAAACAAGCCGAAGGAGATCGAACTGCCGACCAAGCCGTTGGTTCGTTTGCCGTCGCTTGACACCAACACGCCGATACCGATTCCGATCTTGGCGACGCCGATGAAAGACCGGGCCTCGCTGGGCGACCCGGCATTTGACGTAAGTGTGGCCGCGGCGCTGACGCGATTCGATGCGTCGCGCAAAGGCCCAGTGCCGTTTGCGCCCCTGAATCTTCCCGATCCGTTCGAGCACATGCGTTTCGGGCAGCTGCGCAACCCGCCGGAGGAGAACGCCACGCCCATGGCGATGCCGCTCTCGAAGCCGACGAAATGACGGAGTTCGTATTCGTCTAGCGTTCGCATGGCGCCGTGCGAACGCTCAGCGAGACACGGGATCAATTTTTCTTGAATGCCCGATGGCATTCGGTGCAAGAGTTCTCCAGCGACGTTGCAGCTTTGTGGATCCCGTCGGCGTTTTTCTTTTTCCCAGCCTCCGCCAATGCCATCGATGCATCACGCATCTGATTCGAAAGGTCGCGCCACTTCGGGGTGTCTTTAGCAGGCGCATATTCGTACGTGATCGCGCCCACGACGGCGATGCGATATGCAAGATTCGGCAACTCCTTGGCGACTTTATCGACGTTCTCGGCGCTCAACTTCTTGGCGCTCAATGCCCCCACGAGCGATTCGATGCCGTTGGTGTTCTTGAGCTTCGGGTGGTACTGCAATTCGAGATGAATTCCTTCGCCGCCTTTGGCCTTGGTTCGGAAGATCTCCATCAAGTCGTCGAGCGATGCCCCGCGCGGCTTTAGCATGGCAACATCTGCAGGCGCGAGGAGGCTGCCCTGGATCGAACTGCTGAATTTGGCGAGCGCCTTGATGTTTTTCTCACCGATTTGCCGGGCGCCGGCGAAGGCGGCGCCACGAAGCAGGGCGACTTCCGCGTCCTTTGCCTTCGCCACGGCAAGCGTGTATGCGGCAAGGATCGTCACCTCGGCATGGGCTCTACCGGCGGCGTTCTTCTCGTCGGATTTGGCCAACTCCTCGATTGTGGCGATCGAACGCTTGGTCAACTCGAGATACGCGTCGTCGGGTAGGAATGGCTTCCACGGCCGTTCGACTTTGCCGCCGGTAAACCCTGACGAAGCAAGGCCAAGCGTCGTGAGCAGAGCGAGCGGAATGAGAATGCGCTGCATGAGGATCTCCGAATAGATGGGAGGAAACCAGGTTCGATCGTACCACGCGATCGGCATTTCGGCGCATTGGGGCTTGCTTTGAGCCGATTTTGCCATAGTTTTCAGTACATCTTACGATTCATGCGCCCATTCGGAAAACACTCCATGACGCGCCGCACTTTCTTGATTCTCGCTGGAATCCTGTGTGTCTGTTTTGGCCTGACCGGCTGTCGAACGAGCGGCAAGCCGAAGGTGGCATTCGTGACCAACAACGCGCACGGATTCTGGACCTTCGTGCAGAAAGGCGCCGAGAAGGCGGCGGCCGAGTTCGATGTGCAACTTGAGTTTCGCAAGCCCTCCGAAGATTCCGCCAAGATGCAGCGCGAGATCATCGAGGACCTCATGAACCGTGGCTACAAGGGGGTCGCCGTAAGTCCCAACGATCCGGAGAACAACCTCGGCTTCTTCAAGGATACCGTGGCGAAAAAGCAGGCGCTCGTCATGGCCGACAATGACCTTCCCGAACCTGGTGCGCGGCGTTGTTACATCGGCACGCACAACTATCGCGCCGGACGTGCCGCCGGCGAACTGGTCAAGAAAGCGATACCTAGAGGAGGCAAGATCGCCATCTTCGTCGGCAAAATGGATGCCTCCAATGCCAAGGAGCGCAGGCAGGGTGTGCTCGATGTTTTGGCCGGCAAGGACCTCAAGGACATGGGCGAACTCACCCCCGCCTCGGCGAGCAAACTCGACGTCGGCAACGGCTATCACCTCATCGACACCCGTACGGACAACAGCAAGGAACCCGAATGCCAGGCGGCGGCGGAGGACTTGCTAAACAAGAATCCCAGCGTCGACTGCTTGATCGGTCTGTGGGAGTACAATCCCCCCGCGCTATTGCGTGCCGTGCAGAACTCCAAGAACGCGAGAAAACCTCAGATCGTCGCATTCGACGAAAATCCGCAAACGCTCGAAGGCATTCGAAAGGGCGAGATCGTCGGCACCGTCGTTCAGAATCCCTATGAGTTCGGCTATCAATCGATCAAGATTCTCGCTCACTTCGCGCGCGGCAAAGACGAAATACTCAAGAGCTATCCAACCATTACTAAGGACAACGCCATCTTCATCGACCATCGCGTGATCGTAAAGGACAACGTTGACGAATTCGAAGCGAGCGTAAAGAAGATTCTCGGGCAATGATCAGGATTATTCACCACAGCGGCACAGAGAACACAGAGCAAGTCGATTTGGGAGTAAGGAGTTCGCGACCACGGATCTGATCTCGTTGATAAAACCGGTCATACCCATTCTCCCTGGTCTCGGTGCCTCTGTGGTGAAAAACTATGGCATCACTTCTCCGGGCCGTGAACATATCCAAGGCGTTTCCCGGCGTCCAGGCGCTGGCGGATGTCAACCTACACGTCGAGCGAGGCGAAGTCGTCGCCGTCGTCGGCGAGAACGGCGCCGGCAAGTCGACGCTCATGAAGATTCTTGCCGGCGTAACCACCGCCGATTCGGGAATGCTGGAGGTCGATGGCCGTCCTGTGGCACTGCGGTCCGTCACGGAGGCCGAACACCTTGGCATCGTGCTGATCCATCAGGAACTCAACCTCGCGGGCAACCTCGACATTGCGGGAAATATCTTCTTGGGCCGCGAGCCGACCTGGGGCGGCGTTCTCGGCCTGATCGACCACAGCCGGATGCACGACGACGCGGCACACATCACCGGCCGGCTCGGTTTGCTAGCCTCGCCCTATGCGGTGGTCGATACGCTGTCGATTGGCCAGCAACAACTCGTCGAAATCGCTCGCGCCTTGTCGTTGCAATCGCGGCTGCTGATTCTCGATGAGCCGACGTCGAGTCTCACCGAATCGGAAACCGCCCTGCTCTTTCGCGTTCTGAGTGAACTCACCGAGCAAGGGATTAGCATCCTTTACATCTCGCATCGGCTCAAGGAAGTCGAGATTATTGCCGACCGTGTAGTCGTCTTGCGTGACGGAAAAAACGCGGGCGATCTCGTCGGCGACGAGATCATGCATCACGCGATTGTCCAGCGCATGGTCGGGCGGGAGCTCAAGCAGTTTTTTCAACGGCATCGGCCCGAAGCGATTGCCGGCGTGCATCCCGTCGTCTCGGTTCGCGGCGTGCGTTGGGCGGAGCAGCAGAAGGGCATTGACTTCACGATAGCTCCGGGGGAAATTGTCGGCATGGCCGGGCTGATGGGCTCGGGCCGCACGGAACTGGCGGAGACGCTCTTCGGAGTGCGTCGGATGGTGAGCGGCGCCGTGGCGATCGACGGCGTCACGATTCCCATTCGGACGCCGGCCGACGCCATCAACGCCGGCATTTTTCTCATCCCCGAAGACAGGCGCGTTCAAGGATTGATCCTCGTCGATACCGTGAAGGATAACATCAGCCTAACCCAGCTTTCTAGCCTTAGTCGCTTCGGCATCGTGCAAGGCAGTCAGGAAGACGAACTGGCTCAGGCGATGTGCCAACAATTCAACGTGCGAACGCCCAGCACTTCCCAGACGGTTGCCAACCTGAGCGGCGGCAACCAGCAGAAAGTCGTCCTCGCAAAATGGCTCAGCCGTACCCCGCGTTTGCTGATCATGGATGAGCCGACGCGCGGCATCGATGTCGGCGCCAAGAGCGAGATTTATGCGCTGATGGACGACCTGGCCGAAAAGGGGGCTGCCATCTTGATGATCTCCAGCGACCTCGAAGAAATCCTCGGCATGTCGGATCGTGTCCTCGTCATGCACGATGGCGATCTTGCAGGCCAGCTCCGTCGGAACGAGCTTTCCGAACAGGTCATCATGCACCTGGCCACGGGAGGAGCGGCCAAAACATGAAAAAAGTTCTGGGCATTTTCGCCTTCCTCTGTCTCCTCTACCTCCTCATCCTCATCGCCACCGATCCGGAAGCCTGGGGAAGCAACAACTTCAACCTCTCCAAGCGCATCGGCGTCTACGGCATTTCGTGTCTCGGCGTGGGCCTGCTTATCGTCACCGGCGGCGTTGACCTGTCGATCGGCTCGGTCATTTGCTTTTGTGCCGCAACGTTCTGCTGGCTCGTCCTGGACTGCAAGTTGCCCATCCCGCTGGCAATATTCGCCATACTTCTGCTCGGCGCCGGCATCGGCGCGCTAAATGGAGTCCTTGTCACTTATGTAGGTTTGCAGGCGTTTGTCGTCACCTTATGCGGGTTGTTCGCCTATCGCGGCGCGGCCCGCTGGATGACGAATGATGATATTCCGCGCATCGCTCCGGCCGTCGCGAGTTGGAGCGCTTTCTGCAACGACTCCTTTCTCGGTGTCTCCGTGTTCGCATGGATGCTGCTAGGCTTTTTCGCCATGGCGACGGTATTCCTGCACTTTACGATTCATGGCCGATACTTTTTCGCGATCGGCAACAACGAACGAGCCGCGCATTATTCGGGAATCAACGTCAATTTCTACAAGATTCTCGCTTACGTCCTCTGCTCGCTGTTTGCAGCGATTGGCGCGCTCATGGAGGTGTTTTGGATCAGCTCCGTGCAGGCTTCGTCCACGGGGAATTTCATGGAACTGTACGCCATCGCCGGCGCCGTACTCGGCGGATGCAGCTTGCGGGGCGGCGACGGCACGACCACCGGCATGATCATCGGCACCGCCATCCTGTGTCTGTTGCGCAATCTCATCCAAATGGCCGAAATCAAAGACTACCTCGAGCCGGTTGTGATCGGCGGCGCCTTGCTCCTGTGCGCCATCCTCGATGAGATGCTGCGGCGCGGAATAAGTTGGTCCGACATTTCCTTGTTCCTGAGACAGCTCTTCCGCAAGCAAACGCCGTGATCTTCCTATAGAATAATGCATGACACCCCAGCGCCAGCTTCCGCATTGCAAGGCGGCCGAATGAGTATCGAACCGCAGACAAATTCGCATGCCAAGACGAAACGAGGCCCCGGTGCCCCTGTGGATCTCAAGCGCATTGCAGCGGCTGTGCGCGAAATCCTGCTGGCGATCGGTGAAGACCCGGACCGCGAAGGACTTTCAGAGACTCCCGAGCGCGTGGCGCGGATGTACGAAGAAATGTTTGCCGGCCTGCGCAAGGATCCTGCTGTTGTCTTGCGAAAAACGTTCATTGAGAAGTACGACGAGATGGTCCTCGTAAAGGGCATCGATTTCGAGAGTATGTGCGAGCATCACTTGCTTCCGTTCTTCGGCAAAGCGCACATTGCGTATTTGCCGAACGGGCGCATTGTCGGGCTGAGCAAACTGGCGCGTATTGTGGAAATACTATCGCATCGCCCGCAGGTGCAGGAGCGGATGACGCAAGAACTGGCCGACCTGGTGATGCAGGAGCTGAATCCGCGCGGCGTCGGGGTCGTATTGGAAGCGGCGCACACGTGCATGTCGATACGCGGAGTTCGCAAGCCCGATAGCTTGTGTACGACCAGTGCCATGCGCGGCGTGTTCCAGGCCAACCTGGCGACGCGGTCCGAGTTCATGTCGCTCATACAGACGGGAAAGTAACGTGGTGGCCACGTTCTGCCTGCGGCTGGCGGCGGGGTTGATCGCGATGTTGCCGATTCTGCCCGCGACCGACATTCCGCCGCGGTTTTTTCGAGTGCATTTTTTGACTGCCTTGGGGCTACTGGCCATCGTCGGTGTGTTCATCTACGACAACACCACCGGACTGTTCTGGCTGACCTTCGGACTCGCGGCGCTCGGCTGCATCTTCGGCTCGATCGTTTGGCACGTGGACGAGGCCCCTGGCGGCATGGGTGCCGTGTACCTCACGCCGATCGCCTTGATCGCCTGCTTGATTCACGGCGGCATGCTCGTCCGCGGCGAGGCCGACACGCCGGCGCGCATGGCGGACGATCTGCTTTCGGCATTGATCGTCGGCGGCGCTCTGACGGCGATGCTGATGGGCCACTCGTATTTGGTCGCCCCGGCCATGTCGATCGACCCGCTGATGCGACTTCTGTGGGCGCTCGGGGTTGCCCTGGTGCTCCGCATTAGCGTCGCTTGCGTTGGGCTCTGGGGATGGTCGGCCGGGCAAAGCCTGGGCAATCTGGAAACCGAGATGCTCCTTTGGCTCCCCGCGCGTTGGCTGCTTGGCCTTCTTATTCCGCTCGTTCTGGTCTGGATGGGCTGGGAAACCGCGCGGATTCGCTCCACACAGTCTGCCACGGGAATCCTTTACGTTGTGGTAATCGTTTGCTTCCTCGGTGAACTGACGAGCATGTTGCTTGTCGAGAAAACCGGATGGGTACTTTGACACAAGCGAGATTGCCTTCGTGAATGTGACCTTTGCCTGTCCCGTTTGTGACGTTCCAGATTCCGTGGCGATCGACCACCCGATCGATTGGGAGTGCGTGAATTGCGATCATCGGATGCGCTTGAGCGCTGCGCTTCCTTCCTTGCCGGCATGTGCCGTGTGTGGCAATCACGAGTTGTACAAGAAGAAGGACTTCGCGCATACGCTCGGCATGGCGATCCTCATCATTGCGATCGTTCTTTCGACGGTGACTTACTATTGGTACGAAAAATGGTGGTCATGGTCGTTCTTGATTGGATCGGCAATCATCGATGGCGTCATGTACCTTATGGTCGGCGATGTGGTCGTTTGTTATCGATGCGACGCGCACCATCGTGGCTTTTTGCCGAACGAGGCGCATGAGGCTTGGGAGATCACCATCGGCGAGCGCTACCGGCAAGAGCGCATGCGCCTGGAGCGACAAGACGCTCAGAAGTTAGAAGTCCGGAGTCCGGAGTCAAAAGTCGAAGGTGCGGCGGATGTGCAACGTCCAACACGTGATCCCTGACTCCTGACCTCTGATCCCTGACTCCTGCCGCCTCACTCCGTGCAAGGTGCGACGCGTGGATTTGCATCAACTAAAAGATGACCTGCAAGGTTTCTTCAAGGGAGAGATTCTTTTCGATGAGGTTGCGCGCCGGTTGTATAGCACGGATGCGAGCATTTTTCAGATCAAGCCCGCCGGTGTCGTTGTGCCTTTGGACGAGGAGGATGTTTGTGGGCTTGTGCGTTATGCGCAGGAGCATGGCCTCGCGCTGATTCCTCGCGGCGCGGGCACGGGATTGGCGGGCGAAGCTCTCGGAACAGGACTCGTTGTCGATCTCAGCAAGCATTTTCGATCCATCGGCGAAATCGGCGCCGACACCGCCTGTGTTCAACCCGGCGTGACGTGCGCGGCCCTGAACGCCCGGCTCCGGGAAGTCGGCCGCCGATTCGCGCCCGACCCAGCCAGTGGCGACGTGTGCACGATCGGAGGCATGGTTGCTAACAACGCGTCTGGAGCGCGGGCGATCCGTTACGGCTACACACGAGATCATGTACGATCGTTGCGTGCGGTGCTCGACAACGGCGCCGCAGTCAGCTTGCCTGCGACGCCGCTACCCGCCGATGCGGACGCACACCTTCGCGACATCGTGACGGCACTAGGGTTCTTGTTTGACGAGAATCACGATCTGATTGCGGCGAGTCGCCCCAGGACTCCGTTCGACCGCCTGGGGTATCATCTTCATGGGGTCCGCCGCGGTTCCGCCATTGACTTGCCGCGGCTGCTGGTTGGTTCGGAAGGGACGCTGGCGTTTGTCACGGAGGCTACCGTGGCGACGTTGCCGCTGCCGGCGGGGAGTTGTCTGGCATTGGTCGCCGTGACGGCTCTTGAGCAAGCGGTTGAGCTCGTTCAACATCTCTTGCCCTCGAGCCCGTCGGCATGCGAGGTGATGGATCGCCGTCTCTTGAGCTTGGCCCGTGGCAGTGATGCCAGCATCGTCGGCCAACTTGTGCCGACCGCGGCCGAAGCGGTGGTGCTCATCGAATACGAATTGGACACCACGTCCGATGTAGTGCGCCATGCGGATGAACTGGCCGAACGATTGCGCAACCACTCCGCAGTGATTCAAGCTGCCGTGGCCACGGAATCCGCCGAGCTCGCTCGACTCTGGAGGATTCGGGAGATCGCCTTGCCAAGCCTTTATGGTAAGAAGGGAGGCGCGCAGCCAGTCGCATACGTTGAAGATGTAGCGGTGCCGATTGCGGCGTTGAGAGAATATCTGCGCCGGGTGCAGGAAATCCTGCAGGAACACGAAACAACGGCGAGCTTTCTGATTCACGCCGGCGCCGGACAGGTGCATACCAGGCCGTTCCTCGACTTGCAGAAACCGGACGACGTGACACGATTGTGGGCGATTTCGGAGAAGGTTCATACGCTGGCCATTGAATTGGGCGGCACCGTAAGCAGTCAGCACGGCGTGGGATTGGCGCGTACGCCGTGGGTCGCGCGCCAGGCGGGCGACCTGTATCCGCTCTATCGACAGATCAAGGCCATCTTTGATCCGAAGAACATCTTCAATCCGGGCAAGGTCGTTGATCCGGAGCCAGGCGCGGCCCGTCCCCTGCGACACGATCCATCCGTAGAGCGGCAGGCCATTCCGCTGGCGTTGCATTGGGACGCCGATGCATTGGCGGTCGAAGCGAATCACTGCAACGGCTGCGGCCAGTGCCGAACGGAGTTAGCCGAGCAGCGCATGTGTCCGATTTTCCGCGCCACGCATAATGAAGCAGCCACGCCGCGGGCCAAAGCGAACCTTTTGCGTCATCTCCTGGCGGAGCGTACTGAAGGGATGCCGCTGAGTTCCGAGGAGGTCCGCGAGGTGGCCGACCTGTGCGTAAACTGCCGCATGTGCTCGATGGAATGCCCCGCGCATATCGACGTGCCGAAATTGATGCTCGAAGCGAAGGCCGCCAATGTCGCCGAGCACGGCATGGACTTCTCCGACTGGTTTTTCGCCCATATCGAGACGGTGCTGCGCTTGGGCAGCGCGATGACGTTCCTGGC
>Ga0194131_10007209_pt1 | contig 15059 bp, 27 predicted proteins | sample TA2KigO120mmetaG_FD_148631 | JGI IMG/M metagenome (GOLD analysis project Ga0194131, IMG submission 148631) | Freshwater microbial communities from Lake Tanganyika, Tanzania - TA2015053 Kigoma Offshore 120m | ecosystem: Environmental > Aquatic > Freshwater > Lake | place: Tanzania: Lake... | reverse complement strand
AAATTTTATTTTCTAGTAATGTTTTTACATAACGTCGTAGCACAGCCTCTCCGACGATTTCATCTTGCAACATGTTGAATATTTCTCTACCGTGTTTTTGAATCGATGGTGGGAGCAAAGCTACAAATGCGACGATGTCATTATCTTCGATAAATTCTCGCATTTCTGTACCACTAACTTGGACAGTTTCTGATCTGCTAATACCTCTACGCTCAATTTGACCATTTGCGAATAGCGTTGGTGCTGAATTTATTAAATTTTGATCGGTGTATTTAACAATGTCTTCGTCATCAGAGTATATGACAAATGTGTCCTGAGAATCTTCAACTTCAGCTTTTTCGAGGGCAGTATAAACCTTTGAGACGGGAACGCCACCGTAATCAGGAACGACGTTAGAAGGTAATGTTGGTTCAATATAATCCCACCATATTAGTTGCATGGTTTCACCACTTACTCGAAGTTCACCAGTACGAGCTCGATCAGTTGTTGATACGAACAATTGAACCTTATCATTTTCATTTGATGCGATTCTAATTAACCCATCATGTCCAGCGTGATAGGGTTTTGCGGCCATTGGTACAAGTGCGATTTTCATAACCTTATATAGACCTATATTTATCTTAAATTAAGAATAAGTTTATATCTATCATGTCAAATCCAGCTATTTCATGCGGAGCGGTGGTTTATAAAAAGGACCAAAATAAAATCTATGTTCTGCTTGTGAAGCAATCTGGATCAATTGTCGGATGGGGAATACCCAAAGGGCATATGGAACCTGGAGAAACTCATATAAAAACAGCAATTAGGGAAGTGAAAGAAGAAACAGGGATTGACATCAAGATTCTTACTAGACTTCCTCATGTTATGATACATAGAAAAAGTTATAAAAAGGTGGTCGTTCCTTATCTTGCAGTTCAATTAAACGATGTTCCGCCTCGTTGCGATCATGAGATGAGCGAGGTCGTTGAAGTGGGATGGTTTGACATAGATTTTCTACCACAAATATATCCATATCAAAAACCGATTTTGGATGCAGCAAAGCTTATTCTTGGAGGATACGTTAATGGATAAATTCGTTTTAGATGATGCCATTAACGCGGTATCGTCATACGTCGGGAAGACGAACAATTGGGTTGTCATAAAGAAAGAATTGTTAAAGATGTTTTCTTCTCAAGATAGGATGTATTTTTCTACTAGAGATCCTATTACCAAGAAACAATCTATGAATGAATTTGAAAAAATCGTTGCAAAAAAGTGGTATGATAAAACAGGAATATACCCCATACTTATTGACCGTGATGCAAGCTGAAGAAAAACTTATCAGAGAATTTATTAGAGAATCTATTCGAACTGGATCTTCAGATTATCTAGTTCTTGAGTACACTCCCGGAGCTGCAGGTGCATCATTTCGTAGAGGCGTTTCAGATGCTGCATCTAAACTAGGCAAGGTCGTGAAGGGTGAGTTAGGAAACATATCCGCTTCAATCAAACAATTAACCGGAATATCGCTTCAGGCCGTGAAAGAAGTTGTATCTCTGGGCTTTTTTAAAGCTGATTATGAAGGCATAAAAGAAAGATATAAAAAAGATTTGGAAAAAATTGATGCCAAATATGGTCGAGAAATTGAAGAAGCTAGAGGAACATTTGCAAAAGCCATGTCTCCTCTTACTGCTGCTGCAAAATTAGGATTAGGTACAACGGCAGCAGCAATTTTCTTTATAAATCCCATCACATTTATAGGTACCGCCGCAGTAGCTTCAGGGGGCAAAGACGTAATAAAGAAAAAAGTTTCTCCTGCCGCTCTCGTCGCCGTGGCAGCAGCAAAATCAGGATTAGATAAATTGGATAATAAAGGGCGACCGTTCGGACGTCTAGGCGAAGATGATGAGGAAGATGAAGATAAAGGCGAAAGTTCTGAACCTAAAATTCCTGATTGGGCAAAACAGGCTCAATCAGATGTGCGGAATACGATTACTGAATATTCAAATGAGATTAAACAAAGAGTCAATTCTATAATGTCAGTAAAAAACCTTGATGATTTGACAAAGATAAAAGATTTTGGCGTAGATCGAAATGATCTTGTAAAGTATAAAAAAGAACAAAAAACCCCTGAACAACAAACGGGATTTGTAAAGGCCATGAAGGCCGGCGCGCTTCAGGCAATAATGGTTACAGTCAAGGCAGATCGCAACAGACAGCTCGCTGAAGGAAAAAAGATATTTCCACGTGTTTCAGACGAAATGCTCACTGGTCCAGGAAGTTACATCGGAGCATATGATAAAATAATTACAATGATACAAGAAAAAATAAAATCGTTGTAGTGAACCGATTTAAACATGTCGATCCCATCCTGTATAGTTTACAGTATGCAGAAACGACAAAGCAAAAATTATAATGTAGATTTAATGCAACCTGATGAGCTTGGTGAGCTAACCAAGTTGGTTAAAGAATTTGTATCTAGAATCGAAAACGTAGATACTGAGATTGAGCTTCTTAAGCAGGACAGAAAAGAGATTATTGAAGAATATTCTACGAAGTTAGACTTAAAAGTTCTTCAAGCGGCGATGAGAGTTGTAAAGATTAAACAAGGCGTTGCCCATAAAGATACTTTTGATCTATTCCTGGAGGTTTTAGATCCAGAATTAGGGTCTGCGACCGAAGGTGCTTCATGATTAAACGTTCAAAAAAAGATCAATCAAAGGAACAGCCGAAAGAAGATTTAAAACCAAAAAAGAATTTTTCTCTAAGACTTTCCAAACAAGAGCTTGTTCATTTACGGGATCTATTCGGGGTGTTGTTACCTACTGACATGAGATCTACGATTAGTCAATCTTTAGCTTCTAGCCAAGAAAGGCCGCTCGTGGAATCAAAATTGTGGGGTAAAATTATTTCATTGTGTAATGAAGCAGAGATTCCTATGGGAGATGATGCCCCTGATTTTGTTGTGACGATTTCTGGCCCACCTCAGCTAGGGGTATTTGAAATGATTTCAGAAGATGAGCAAACAATTGCTTCCATTGCTCAACAGATGATTGGTGAAGAAGGTTCGGAGGACGAATGAAATATTCAATAGGACAAATTTTATATGTGTTAATGAATCGTGATACAAAAATTTGTCCTGTTCAAATCATCGAAGAAATTACAAAGAGAAGTTTAAGCGGTGAGGTAACGAACTACATCGTCCGTTTAGGAAATAAAAATGAGCCAATTTCTCTTTCTGATTTGGACGGACAAGCTTTTGATTCAATAGAAGTTTTAAGGCAAACTCTTTATGATAAGACAATAAAGATAATCGACTCAGTCATAGAAAATTCAGAAAAAAAGGCTCATGAATGGTATTCTGCTACTGAAACGAATCATGAACATGAAGTTTATGCAGAAAACATGACCGATGATGATGCTGTCGTTGTATTGCCTGATGGCACTAAAGCAAAGATAAAAATACCTTTCTCAGGAACTTAATCTATGTCGGAACAAAAAAGTGATACGTACAATCATGTCTATAGTTCATTAGACGAATTTAGAAAAAAGTTGATTGAGTTGTCAATGATGGATTTATCAAGCATCCATGTTGGTGTTGAATGGTCATGGATGCCTTATGTAAAAGACCACATCGACTTTTTAATTGAGCAAACAGACGGCGTCATCCAAAATTTAAATGATTCGCCTCCTCCTTCGCCGAAGAAGATAGAAGAGTTAAATCAATGACTTTATGATATTTATTCTTTGTATAAAATGAAAATTACAATTTCTCAATTAAGAAAAATTATAAAAGAAGAAGTAAGTTTAGCCTTAAATGAAGGCATGTCTTTTGATGATCTTATGCAAGATGATTTTTTTAACAACCAAATTAAAGTTGAAAAAAATTCAGTCAACGTGTTGAATAGCTCTAGAGCTGCAGGAAAACTTCCTCCGTTTACAGATGATGTAGCAGTTTCTATGATGAGTAATGGATTATCGCTTACAATAAAGAACATGCTTGGACGTGATCTAACTCCTGAAGAAAAAGAAATATTTCAAGAGAAACTTTTAAGCGTTTTTAAAGACCCCGCCATTTCAATGAGTTCAACTAGAAATCTTTCTACAAGAAAATCTTCATATCAAGAACCAGAAGAAGTAGACCCCCGAGCTCGAGCATTGTCTAGGTCTGCGGCATTAGGTAGGAAATGGACTCCTAGCGGTAGTAGATATCGATACTGATATTTACGAGTGCAAAGTTTCTTGGTTCCATTATATGTTGAACATGATGGAACAAAACTTCAATGAAGTCCTTGAAGCGGCTCGTCTTATTATTTCATCACATGGCATGTCGAACTACATGCCCAGTTATGCGAAAAGCACGCTGGTACATCAGCTGCACGAATCATGTGATAAAATCTCGTATGATTTTATGCTTGATCCTAAAGGCATTTAGAACAGATTAGTGCAATCTTTATCCAAGAAGTGGTAGTATAAACCATGGGTATTGGGAAGATCGACCTCATCGAGGCAGAAACAATCGCGAACAAAGTCCGCAAGCACATCTCACCGGTGATGGATCGGGTTGAGGTGGCTGGCTCAATTCGTCGACGAAAAGAAATCGTTGGCGATATCGAGATCTGCGGCATCCCCGCTGACCGAGCCCGACTCATCGGACTCCTTGGCGAACTTGGCCAACACATTAAACCCGGCGTACCTGGCGCTGTGCTATGGACACCCAAGGTCGAGGCCAAGTATCTGCGAGTTCGATTGGCGGAAGGCATGAACCTTGACGTCTTCCTTGGAACGCTACAAAACTGGGGTGGTCTGTTCATGATGCGGACCGGTTCAGGCGCATCGCCCGATGGCAACGCTTTTCACGGTTTCGTACCTGGCATCTTCGGTCGCTTCAAGAAGTTATCAGGCGGCGGTCGAATGACGGACTGCATGCCGACAATGCCCACCGGCGAACAGTTGTGGATCCCCGAGGAGCAGGACTTCTTCGATATCCTCGAGATGAATTTCGTGCCGCCCGAGGAACGCGTCACCAAGGGTGCAATCAAGAAGTACGCGAAGGTATAATAAGAACATGTCAATCCTCTGTATCGATTTTATGAACCAAGCCCACCGGGCTCGTAGCGGATTTCAGATGGGGCCGGCGCCGGTCGTCTTCAACTTCTTCCGGCAGTTCAAGGCGCTCGTCGACGAATTCAAGCCTAACCGTGTCTATGTTGTCCTTGAGGGCCGGCCTGTGAAGCGGTACGAACTCCTACCTGAGTATAAGGCCACCCGCAAGGTAGTTGAGGATGATTCGAAGTACGCGGAGCTGCAACGGTTCTTCCGGCAGAAGGACCAGATCGTCGAGCTCTTGTCGACTCGCTTCCCAGTCTCAGTTGTGAGGCATTCCACCTCAGAGTGTGATGATACGATCTACAACCTCATCTCTCGTTCGTCCACGGCCGTACCGTGGACGGTGGTGTCCAATGACACAGATTTCATCCAATTAATTCAGGAATATTCACATGTAAAAATATGGAATCCAATTAAGAAAGAATATCTAAAGGCTCCTGATGATTATGATTACGTTACTTGGAAGTCCTTGCGCGGGGATGGCTCCGACAATATTCCTGGAATCCAAGGCGTAGGTGATAAGACGGCATCTGATTTGGCGTCAGATCCAAATAAACTGTCAGAATTTTTGTGCGTTAGGTCGCATGCTTCTCAGTTTCAAAGAAACTATGAACTTATTTCTTTTAGGAAATGGTCAGAGGATGAGCGATCAGAACTAACGTCATCTACTCCCTCTCAAAATTGGCAAGACGTTAAGAGAGTATTTGAAGATTATGGATTTAAGTCTATCACTAAAGAAGAATCTTGGGAAAAGTTTCTTAAATCTTTTGATGTGCTTTGGGGATGACATATTTAACCTCTAAATGAGGTCAATATTTTTGCTTTGCTTTTTGTGCGGGTGTGGTTCTATATTTGGATCGCAACCTACTCGTATTGAACCTTTACCAGTTAAGATTGGCGGGTTGAAAGACAGCTCTATTGATGTAGCAATTCCATTATCGATAGAGAAAAAAAAGCACGGAGGGTATCGTTCACCTGTAGAACTAAGAGGAACTGTTCTTTTAACATCTCCTGATGATGTTCCAATACCCGTTAAACCTACGGGATTTAGAATTGGTGTAAGATCTAGGTGGTGATAGAAATTAGCCAACCTTCTCCAGTCCATCCACTCTTTCCATTAGGCATTAAGACTTTGTATGCTCCATTTTCCCATTCAGGAGTAAGGTATTTGTCTGATATTTCTTTTTTTGTCGGTTTTCTTGATTTGATAATCAACAATATATCATCTACAAAAACCTTTCCGATATCATCTTCATAATCACATACATATGAAGACCATATGATCAAACCATCGCAGTCTTGTTTGCAAATGGCTAAGGTTCCTGGCTTTAAAAGCTTTTTAGACATTTTATTATAAAATTATAATAGGCTTTGCATCGGTGTTTAGAATAATTAAATTTATGACAAAAGAAGAATATCAAAAAATTTTGAATGAAATAACAAACGAATTTCCAGATTTTGAAATTCTTCCTAAAAAAGAATCAAAATTAATGAAGGTTATCGACATCGCTTTGAAAATAATTACTTTTGGTCAAATGAAAAACTTCATGACAGGATTCATTACCACTATTGGAAACAAAGTCTATGTACCTGGAACTTGGGATAACAACACGTTGACCAGCAAAGCAGAAATCATTCGACACGAACGAATCCACATGCGCCAAGCGAAGAGATATGGACGGTTTCTTTTTTCCTTCCTTTACCTTGTTGTGCCTCTCCCAACGGCCTTTGCGTATTTTCGCAAAAAATTTGAACAAGAAGCCTATGAAGAAAGCCTTAAGGCCTTGTACGAATACCACGGAGAAAAGATCTTTACGCTAAGTTTAAAGGAAGGCATGCTTGCTCACTTCACGACAGCGCAGTATTTTTGGATGTGGCCATGGCGGAAAGACCTTGAAAAGTGGTATGACGTTGCTGTAGAAAAAGCAAAGTCACTGCAATCCTAGTTTGTCTTTCATTACGCACTTAGGGCAGGGGATTCTGCCCCATCGAATATCGTCAGAGCTTATGATTCGATGGTAAGGATCCCCGATTAGTTTTGTCCATACCTTCAATATTGTAGGCGAAAGATCAGAGAGTCTTCCCCATAGCAACGAATAAAAAGCTATGCAGCATAGGGGAAACCCATCATGTTTACCATGTTTGATGTCGTGTAGAATGTTTCTCAGCATGGATTGTTTTTGTACCATTCTATCATACGAAGAATTTCTGGAACTTGATTGTCATCACAATCTTTGTATGATTTACCTAATCTTGATTTTAATCTTTCCCAAATGTGAGCGTATGAATTACGCTCTTTAAGAAATTTACAAGGAGGTAGCTTTCCCTTAAGATGGTCGCCGGCATCTTTGGCGGCTATTTTTACTATTGTTTGTGCTTCTTTAGAAAGTGGCATCAAAAAATATTACATTTGATTACCAAAATTCTACAAATTCAACATTTTATATTTTTTATGACAAAATAGCGCACAAAACATCATAATTATTATTGGGTTGGAAATTAATCCCAGCTTAGGAGGCTCTAATGAAAAATTTTATGAGCTTGGTATTTTTTGGCTCATTCTTCTTTTTGGTTGGGTGTTGTTCTTCTATTGTTACGCAACCGAAAGAAAAAACATTAATGTCAGAGCATGAAAAGACAAGATCTGCTCAAGTTCAATCAGCCAAAAAAATAATAAGTTTAACTGTTGCATTAATGAATACAGATCCTTCAAACCCCGAAATACATTGCTCTGCAATATGGATTAAGCGTGGCATGTTGCTCACGGCGAACCATTGCATAGATCCAGGAGAACTCATAATGTATATGACGTTTGATGAAATAAATAAAAATTCTTTTCATCTAGCTGTTGTAAAAGGATATGATGAAGCAAATGATTTAGCTTTGCTTTTAGTCGATCCGAGTACTGAGCCTCCTCATGAAATTGTGTCTATTACGAATGAGGTTATAGAACCGGGCGAAGAAGTAAATATCATAGGTCACACTGTTGGGTTAGGGTGGACATTTTCAAAAGGATACGTTTCTAGCATAAGAAACAATTTAAGAAATTCATCAGACGTCGTATCTGAAAAAGTGATTCAAATATCATCTCCTGCGTGGCTGGGAAACTCAGGCGGAGGAGCGTTTGATTCTGAAGGACATTTGGTAGGATTGTGTTCTTATATTTTTACTACGGCACCTTTCTTAACTTATTTCGTACATAAAAACACAATTGTTAAGTTTCTTGAGAAAGAAGGCGTTCGATAGTATCGAGATTTTTATTACAGGAGAATTTCTATGGTAAGTGTCAAAGATATTTTATGGAGTTCTTATCAAGAATTTGAAGGTCCATTCTATAGAGGAAAGACTAAGTTTGAGCTTCCAAAAAATCCTTCGATTCAAGACAAATGTCTTTATCTAATAACTTGCATAGAGAGTGGTCATTATGATGCGATTAACATGTATGATCGTATGATTGTATCTGCAGGACTTATTCAGTGGGGAGAAGCAAATACTTTTTCAGTAACAAAACTTCTCGGTACAATTTGCAATTCAGGACATGAATCTATCGTTCTTGGTTGTTTAAACCCAACGTTACTAGCATCTAATGCGACGTTTAAAAAGAACCAAAAAGGTATTTGGCGATTTTATATCAAAGACGTTGAGGTCAATAGCATTAGCACTCAACAAAAACTATTCTTAGGTTGTGATGGTAGAAAAGGAAGCTGGAAAACAGAAGAATTAAAAGAACATGCTAAATTATGGGCTTCCTGTATAGCATCGATACTTGAAGATCCTATGACTAAGGAAATACAAAAAAAATTTACTATGGATAGAATGATAGGATTTATTACGCCTGAAGTTAAAAAAGTTCTATTTGAAGATAAAAATTCTTCAAATTGGGCAGAAGCTACCCGAGCGATCTACTTAACTTTTGCGATAAATCTTCCTCGAATTGCCGGAGAAATGTTTAATGCTACTAAATTTGTTGGAGACAAATGGTCTCCTGAGTGGTGTTTGTCGTTGATTAAAAAGTTGACATTCGGATCGAATATAAGAATTTATCCAAAGAGGTATGATTCTTTGAGACCAATAGCAGAAAGAATTTTTAAAATCAATTTGCCTAAAACTGCAGACGATTTAGATAAATTGGATTTAAAGAAAGATTCTATTTCTTCCAATCCGCCCACAAACGAAATAAAAAATTCTATAAATGAAGAACTTTTAAATGAATTAAATGATGTAGTCACCAAAAAACCAGTCATAGTGCAACAACAAAACAAGAACGTTGTAGAATCTATTAAGATGTTTTTTAATAAAATTCTTTTATTTCTTTTCAATAAATAATTTAGTAATTTTTGGAGCCTGATTTAGAGGAAACGCGAACCATTGTTGAAGGGTTTCATCCCATGTATTGATCAATCCTGATTCGTGTATCTCTTTGACTGTACATATTGAATAGATTTCTTTCCCATTTCTAAATCTGTTCACAACAATTTCTGACCCGACTGCAGCAAGAAATTTACCTTCTATGATCGCATCTAGTAAAGTTTCAACTTTAAAACCTCTTTTTAATTTTTTATTATCGATTTTTTCTTCTTTTTTCTTTTCTACTTTTGTTGCAAATTGTTTTCTTTCAACACTCATGTTTCTTTCTCCAATTCCAATATAACTTTAGTGCGCCATCATTCGAAGGATGATTCCCTAATTTATTATTACAAAATATTTCCCACGCTCCGAAAGCATAGTTTCCAATTCCAGGAAGTTCTCTTGGATCATTCCAAGATTTTTGAATATATGCATTCGACATGTCAAGAAGTTTTCTTGTTCTTCTATTTTTAAACCTTAATGTAAAAATTGTTTTTTCAATTTCCTCAAAATTAGCAGAAATTAAACTTTTTGCATCTGGCCATTTTAAAAAAGCTTGGAAGAATTTTTTCAACTTGTTTTCTTGATGTGTAATTTAACATCATACATGAGACTAAAATCTTCCATTCATCAGGCCATAGATCTTCCTGTATTAATCCGTATCCACTTCGAGGCGGGATAAATTGCATATGTAAAATTGAATATCTTTTGCCTTGCATGTTCATTTATTTTTATTTAAATTTGCAGATGAATTTGAAAAAAAAACAAAAAAATTAAACAAATGTGATCAAGTGTAATATATAAATCGTCATGAGTTTTATAGCATATATTACTACAATTTTGTTAGGTCTTCAACCTGCATATGGTGATAACGAGACCTGGCAGGAACGAACTGAAAGAATGATGATTGTTGCGCAAGCTATTGATGATGCTTCATCAAAGGCGACTTGTTCTGATAAATATGACGTAAAAGACTGCGTCCCAACTTGGCCGCAGAACAAGCAAAGCTTGGCTATTTTATTGGTTACTAAAGGATATTGGGAATCAAAGTTCGCAAAAAATGTTCATGAAGGAAAATGCAAACCTTATGAATGCGATGCTGTCAAGAACGTCAAAGGACAAACAGTTAGTCATCGTGCACGCTCACCGTGGCAAATTCAACGGACAGGCCTTGTTTCGAATGAAGAATATACAAATATGAAATCTTCATCATTAGAATCTACGACGATTTCTGCAAACGTCGCAGTAAGACACCTTTCGATCGGAATGAGAAAATGTCATACGATTTTAGGAGCCATGTCAATCTACGGAGGAGTGCAGTCTTGTTCATGGAAAGGTGTAACGCCAAGAGAAGCATTTTATAGAGATTTGATAAAGAAATCTCCTGAAGAGCTTATTTCAGCAGAACAAAAACAAAAAGAATTATTTAAATCTTTCATAAAAGTATCTGAGATTAAAAGGGATTGAAATATAAAAAAACATAAAAACGTACTCTTTTGAGGCGTTTTTATTTGTAAATAAATTAAGAATTAATATAGTTTAGTTTTGTGAAGATTGGTTCGCTTGTCGTTCCTTATAAATTTAATGAACGAAATAGCTTTTACTTGACTCCGATTTTAGAATCTCATGCGGAGTTTATGACGTCATGGGTGGAATGGAAAAAAGGTGAAGTAGGAATAGTTTTATCAACACCATCAAGCATAGATAATGTTCGGGTTTTCATTTCAGAAGGTGTAGGATTATGCTTTTTAGATGAAATCAAAGAAATAACATGACAATTGTAAAATTCTTTTTTTACGTATAAAATCAATAACATGAAAGATGAAAAAAGACTGAGATATAGAATTAAAGATATTATTACAGGTCTTTATCAAAAATCTGGATACGATAAGTTTAGTAAAGAACCAAATTGGTCCAAACGAGGAAAAACATGGCTCACTCTTGAAGATTTAAAAACCCATCTTAAATCTCTTGAAGAAAATAGAATACAATTATCTCCTCTTTGGGAAGTCATAGAAATTTTGTCTTCTTCTGAAGAAGGAGATAAATATTCAGCCAATATCTTTTCAAAAAAGAAATAAGAAGTATGGATTTTTTTTAAAGATGTAAACTTTAAATAAAACTGCGATTGGATTATTCATTGTCGTAAAAATTCTTGGTTTATTAGGAGCTTGTATGGGATTTTTAGGAAAAGATTACCATACGATGGGTGGATATTTTTTATCATTTGTAATGATTTCTATCTTTTCTTCGGTAACATGTAGTTTGATGCAAACAAAAAGATAAGAAAATCTTTTCAAAAGAAGATGAAGAAAATAAAAAGATGAAAAGCCTTGAAAAAATGAAAGTTGAATTAAAAGAAGAGATTAAATTCCTTGAAGAAAAAAGGAATTCTCTTACAAGCTTGATGATTAAAAAGGAAAAGCGTTATGATTAAGTTTGCTGACGTAATTTTAGATCTTCAACAAGGTGACTCAGGCAAAGGTAAAATTTCAAATTCGTTAATTCAAACAGAAGAATATACACACTCTGTTCGATTCAACGGGTCCAATAATGCAGGTCATACCATTTATAAAGATGGTAAAAAAATTGTTACTCATAGTATTCCTGCTGGCGTTTTGTATGGTGTCAAGAGCATTATCGGGGCTGGGTGTGTTTTAAATGTCGACCATTTTTTTGATGAAATGGATTATCTATATGACAATGGAATCGATCCTGATGATATCGTTTTTGTCGCAAAAAACGCACACATCATAACCAATAGGCATATCGAAGAAGACAGAAAAGACACGGTTATTGGTACAACCAAGTGTGGCAATGGACCAGCGTATAGAGACAAATATTCTAGAAAAGGAAAGAGAGCGTGTGACTTACATGAGCTTCAACCTTACCTAATCGACGTATACGAGGAATTTTATGGAAATGTAGATTGTAGTATCTTATTCGAAGGTGCACAAGGATTTTATCTTGATATCGATTGGGGAGATTATCCATATGTCACAAGCAGTCATTGTACGGTTGGATCTGCAATTATGAATGGGGTACCTCCTCAAAAAATTAGAAGAATTTATGGTGCAGCAAAGATCTATGAAACGTATGTCGGTTCTAAAAAATTTGAACCTGATGATGATGTTTTTAAGAAAATTAGAGAGTTAGGAAATGAATTTGGTGCCACGACTGGAAGACCTCGCCAGTGTAACTGGTTAAATATCGATAACCTAGTAAAATCAATTAAAATTAATGGAATAACAGATCTTGTTATTTCAAAAATGGACATCTTAAGACAATTAAACTCTTGGAATTTATACTACAAGGGAAGAAAACTATCTTTCCACTCTGAGTGGGGAATAAAAGATTTTATTGCAAATCAGGTAGGAAAAGATGTTATCATTCATTGGAGTGATAATCCTGAAACTCTATGATTCTTAATAAGGAAAAGTGTGAAAAAGATTGATAAACCATGGGGTTATGAATTGATTTGGGCTCAAACAGAAAAGTATGTTGGAAAAATACTTCATATTGAAAATGGGTTTTGTTTATCTCTTCAATATCATAACATCAAAGATGAGACGATATTAGTGAAAACTGGAATTCTGACTCTTGAAATAAGAGAAGAAGAAAATAGAAAGATCTTTAAAATGAATCCTGGCGAACGTTTTCATATCGTACCAAAAACTATTCATCGTATGTCAGCTTATGACGGAGAAGTAGAAGTAGTAGAAGTGTCAACTCCTGAGTTGGATGACGTTGTGAGATTAGAAGATAGCTACGGAAGAATATAATTCTATAAATAATGGTATATTCATACAATGAAGCTTTTTCCTGATTCATACGTTAAAAAATAAAGCAGAATTATCAAATGAATCCTAGGCGTTAGTGAACACAAAGTCGACGGTCGTGAATCAAGATTGTTCTGCTTCTGGTCCTATGCCATGTCCAATTGATCTTTATTCTCTGCTTGGAAAAATGGACGCGCAGAAGAAATTTTTAGAAATTGAAGCATCATTTAAAGTCGACCTAGAAAAAAAGAATACTCTCACATTAGAGAAGTGGGAGGTTAGTTACACATGTATTGAAGGATTGTGAAACTTAAATAGATTTATCGAATTGTTCTTTAATGACTTTTCTGACAACGTATCTTATTATCGTTTCAACAACTTTTTCTTCGAAGCTTGAATCTAATTTCGTTGTGATGTTTCTGTTTTGTCTAAGTTTTGCTTGAAGGTTGAATATATCGCTTCCTGCTCCGCCGACATAAGCGACAATGGCGTTTAATTGTGATAAAAGATCTTGTAGGTCTTTGTTTTGAGGATCTTTTTCTACAAGGGACTTAACGACTTCAATAAAGTTTCCAATGTCTTTTACCGGTGCGTCTAAACTTTTCTTTATTCCACCTAAAGCTAATAATGATTTTGAAGGTCCTAAAAGACTTGCTTCTGAAATCTGCTTTTTCATTTTTTCTTTCTCTTTCCACGATGCTTCTTGATTCTTTCCCACTGAGCTGCATCAACCTTACGAGCTGGTCCACCTGCTAGGACCGAATTGACTCTTGCCATGGCCCAAGCGTGTTGTGAAGCCCCAGGACGATGTCCTGTTCTCCATGCTGCTAGACCTTTATTGTAGATTGTTCGAAGTGCTCCCATCGGAGCATTAACTTTTTCAGCTTTATTCTTCAATGCTTGGGTAACGTTAGCACCTTTCTTCTTTTCATCAAGAATTGTTTCACAAATAAACTCTTTTAAAACTTTAAGATCTAAATCAATTTCTTCCAATAAAATATCTTCAAAAATTTCTGTTTCATATTCCATAGATTCATTCTTTTCTTTCTTTTTTGAACCAAACATCTTTTCAAATTTTTTGTTCCACTTCGAAGGTTTTGTCTTAATGGTTTCACCGGTTTTTGGATCCTTGTCCGTCGTGAAAGGACGATAAGTCGATGGATCATTTATGCTTTTTTTTGCTCGATTCTCTATCTCTTTGGCTCGCTTCTTCTTCTGGGGAGATCCAGCGAGATACTCTGGTTTAACTTTTGATTTTTTTTCAATCAACTCTTGATCAAATTTTTCTTGTATAACTTTTTTAATTTCGTTCAAAATTAAACGCTTTATTTCTTTCTCATTTAACATAACATAATTATCATTAATGATGAACAAGATATTGTTTTCTTTAAAAACGTTTATTTCGTCTATTAAACATAGATTTAAACATAAATTAGAACACTTTTCCATCGAAAAGTTAGAAAAGCTCTTATTGATGGAGGATTATCCCTATTAATCATCATAATCGGATGGGAAATAGCGAAGACATCTTGTTTCCAATCATTTTCTGGGCTTTAGGATTCTATATCAATCCAGCATTTTATGTAGGAATTCTTACCTCATAGGCGTTGTGTTTACGTTGGTTAACAGTTCCGATTCTTTGGACAACATGGATGAAGATCAGCAAGAAAAACAGCACGTTTGATTAATACAAACTCTTTTTTGTGTTAAACTTGTATTGAATATTTTGATAAAGTTTGATCTTTAAAACAATGTGTATAAATTCATCAATGAAGATTGGAGATTTACTGATTTGGAAGGAATTTTTGGACATAGGCAAAAAAGTTTCTAAAGCCGGCCTTTTAC
>Ga0194131_10007208_pt1 | contig 15060 bp, 10 predicted proteins | sample TA2KigO120mmetaG_FD_148631 | JGI IMG/M metagenome (GOLD analysis project Ga0194131, IMG submission 148631) | Freshwater microbial communities from Lake Tanganyika, Tanzania - TA2015053 Kigoma Offshore 120m | ecosystem: Environmental > Aquatic > Freshwater > Lake | place: Tanzania: Lake... | reverse complement strand
TGCTTTGTAAACAGGTAAATCACTATAAAGAGCCATTTCAAAAAAAATTCGACCGCTTCGCGGTAAATAATCAAATAATCAAATGAATCAAATAAATTAATCCCTGAGGCAACGAACAGAGAACCCCTTCTCCTTAGAGCCGTAGTACCTGTAGACACTGCCATCGTAGTAATACAGGTAGCGGGATCAGGCAGAGAGTGACGTACTGCCCTCCGGAGAACTCCACCAGCCACCGCCGTTGCCAATGCCGAAGAAAGCCCCAAAGCTGCCACGGAAACCGCCCGGAAGACCTGAGAAACCGCTTTCGTTGGTGCCATTGCCATTATCTAACCAACCACTTTTGCTTTTCATTTTTGTACCTGCAACATCTTCTCCGCCTAAATAATCTGTAAGTACAGTCCACTCATCATCTGATGGTATATGCCAGCCTCTTGGCGCTAAACCACGGGGATCCTTTACCGCATACCAATTGTATAATCTACCGTATTTGGCGCCATTCGCTGGGTCATTTTCATAATAGCACCAAGCAGGTTGTTTGTTTTCCCCTGCTTTTAGCAGCCTGCTGTGGGGCCTCTTCGAGCCGTATTGCGCCGAAATTCCCTGCAATAAAGGTTGCACCGCTCATTCAAACGGCATAAAAGGCCCCAAAAGGTCTTTTTGCCGTTTGTTTTCATGAATTGCACTTATTAGTTGAACTCAGCTTACCTCTTACCTTAAAAAAACTTAATGGATTTGTTTTGGGGGTTATTTTACTCTATCTTAGTCAGTCAAAAGTTTTACATCACTCAATAATCAATAATATGAAAATAATGGGACAAGTCCGTAAGCGCTTGTTTGGGTGTAATACACTTCGCAAATTGCGTTCCATTGATGTTATTGTATTCATGCTGTTGGTCATGAACCTGCCCTCACTCTTCTTCAGCGAAAATGTTACAGCTCAGACTCCTGAGGAGAGGATTATGACAGACTACCCGAAACTGTACAACGATTTCAAATCTGAGGTGGGTGGGCAAAAGGCACATTATATAATTGCCATAGACATTTCAAGTTCCATGAAATCTATGGAGGCATCCGTTAAGTCTAATCTCAAAAATTTTATTTCTGCATTGCCTGATGGTGATAAAATCACGTTGATTCAGATGGCGGACACCAAAGAAACAGAAGAAGTTAACCTTACAGATTATACGGAAATTACTAGTAGTACACGTAGCGGTATAATATCTTACATTGCTAATTTGAAGTTTAAAAAGAAAGGTGAAACAGGCGATGGTTCTGATGGATATAAGATGACAGAATTAATTACAAATGGACTCAAGAAACCAGGCTCATCGGCTGATATGAAGTATGTTTTTATTTTCTCTGATTTTGAATATTGGACCAGTAAAAATAAGTACAACAAAAATGCTGAGCCGTGGGCGTCTCTAAAAAGTAAAATTGTTAAGGAATCCAGAGCCAAGGTTTTCGGATTAATTATTAAAGAAGCAAAAGAACATCCTGAAGCTATTTATAAAACAGAATTGAAAGATTTTTTCTCAAACTTCAGTGAAGTCAAATGCCCCGATAATCCTAAGATCCTAAATGGGTGGTTTAATATTAAGAAATCTGAAATCCTTAACGATCGTTTAGCTGATGTTCTTACCAAAAAGACAGATAACCAAAAAGAAGCGCTTGTACTCAAGGCCTCCGGATTAGGTAAAGAGCTGTCAATATCACCAAAATATCCCGAACTATCGGTGGTTTTCACAGAAGCTGAATTGGATGCGGCTTCTCTTGCAGAAGTACAAAAAACAAGTGAAAGCAGGCCACTAATTGGTTCTTTCAGCCCTAAACCCAGGATTATTACCGTTAAAGCCAAACTGCGAGCTCCTAAATACACCAACCCTAAGCATCCGGCTCACACCCCTTCCGACCCCTACAACGAAGTAGACAAACTCCTCGACCCGCAGCAGTTTGCGGAGTATAAAATCGAGGTATATGAGGGGAAGCCTTATTTAGCTTGGTATATTGGTTGGCCTTTGGTGGCGGTATTGGGGTTTTGGATGCTTAGCGTTCTCAATATGATGTTTCTAAAGAAAGTTACCCGTACTTGGAATGTTCGTGGTACGATCAAAGAAAATAATGGGACAACAACACCCATTAAAGGTGCTACACCCATCAATCCCACTTCTTTTTGTATTGGCAGGAGTAACGCGAAAGGGAATTTTGATGTGAACATTGATGGAGTTGGCTTTTGCTTCAAAATTGAAAGCCGTAAAAATATCTCTTGCCTACCATTACCCGGCCTAAAATCGGGTTATTATATAGCAAATGTAGGAACAGGCAACGCCGAATTAATAGACGCTTTTAAAAAGACAACAGCTCTAGGAAACAACAATTTCAAATTTCTTTCTAAGCCGGGGGCATTTACACCGGTTACTGTAAAAATCAAAGAAGGGAATAAAGAGTTTGAAATTAAAATTCAGTAAACGCAAAACAAAAAATTTATAACATTAAAAACAAAAAAAATGGCACAAGGAATTTTTATCGGAATTGGCGGTTCAGGGGTTAAATCACTCGCAAGATTAAAAGCCAAGATTTATGAGAGTTACCAAGATAAAGAGTTATTTACCAGAGAGAATAGCTTTATTTTTATTGATACAGACCTCAATGATATTGGTACAATTCAGTCTGATCCGAATCTTACAAGGATGTACGACGGTAGACAAATCATTGGCTTAAATGAGTTTATACCAATTGGAAGCACAAATCCATACAATGTTAGGCAGAATGCCATCACTAATAAAGATAAATCCGGCAGTCATTTAAAAACATGGATGATTCTTCAAGGAGAAGGTAAATACGTTCCAAAGCAAAACCAATTGACAGATGGTGCCGCAGCAAGACGAATGGACGGAAGAACTGCTATCTACAAATATGGAGAGAGTCATATAATACCTGCAATAGAGACTGCTTTTACAAAAATGAAAGCAGTTGATCCAGATTTAGGAAAATCAGACAAAAAAGATACTGCCCACTCTCATAAAGCACCAAATTTATGGCTTATTTCCGGGAGTAATGGAGGAACGGGTAGCTCAATGACTTTGGATATACTTTTTATTATGAATAGGCTCTACTACAAAGTATTTAAAGCTGAGCCAATAGTACGTTTAGCTCTACTTACACCGCAACCATATGTGGATGCTCCAAAGAATAGAGGACTAACCCAATATCCATTAAATTCCTTTTCATTTATGTGGGAGTTAAATGCTATAAAAATGAATGAGGCCAGACCTGGTTTAATGTCTAAATTGTTTGTCAATCATAGTTATGATAATAATCTCGATTTCAATAATTCGCCATTTAAACCATACTCTTATTTACTTGCATTTGATACAGAGACTACTCTTGGTAATTCTTTGGCTATAGATGATACATTTGAAAATGTGGCTAAAGTATTATTTATGCTTTCTAGAACACCTGCGGGTGCTTCTATTAACTCTGATATGAGTAACTACTTAGGAGATAATAAAGAGCCATTTAAACCTATTAATAGTGGTTCCATTTTGGATAATACAGAGTGGAGCAGATCTATTGTTGCCACCGGTGGAAAAGCTATAGAAAAACCCAATACAGATTTAAGAAATTATTTAAAAACTCGATTTTATTACGATATTTTCGCTTATGGCATATTAGGGCCTGAGTTTAATGAGGTACATAACGATGCTGAAAGAGCTGAAACAGTTAAAAAGATCATTAATGACAACATACTGTTATATCTTAACAACAGTCTTCAAGTTTCCGAGAAGCCCAACCTAGAAAGGGATATTGTATCGGTACTCAACAATGTTACCATGTCGCCAGAACCCGCTAAAGGCACTTTTGGTGGGTACAAAGAAGACGGTATTTTGTCAACCTACAGTAATACATTTTGTAATGGTATTGAAGAGGAGCTAACCCTTTTTAGTCAGTCTTTTGAAAAAACGAGACAATTAATTAACAGCAAAGAGAGCTATCTGAATGAAATTAAAGAAACTATCCGAAAAACACTGAATAATTTGGTTTGTGAATATGGATTGAACTATGTGAAAGGCCTGGTTTATAGCATCGATTTTGAATTGGAAAAAAATATTCTTCCAAACCTTGATAAAACAATTAGTGAAGAATATAGTGCAGATTTAGAAGTGTCTTTAAAAGATGAAATCGATAAGATATCATCAAGCAATAAAGATTATGCAAGTTTGGTAGTTGCGTCTGAAAAATGGAAAGAGTTTAAACTCAATAAATTTAATATTCAATTGAAAGCTAAAATTCTTCTCTCCTTATGCAAAGAAGGATATTTTGATACTTTGTTAAGTGCGAATGGAAATGCAAAAGGTTTAGGCCCACTGATTACCAAATTTATTGAGCGAAAAAACAACATAGAGACAGAATATTTGAATTTAGCAAAATCATTTCTTTCCAAAAGCAACGATAATCCTTTTGTAACCTATTTCCCGCCTTTATCTGAAATGATAGGTGGAGCAGGTAGCCAATCCGGATGGAAAAGAAACAGTGAATTTGAAAATCTTTATTCAAGCATGGTATCCTTAAACAAGGACGAAAAGAATATCAAGGGTGGCGATATGATGGGTACACCACCTGTACGAAGTAAAAAAAGCGGCAAAGATAAATCCTTAGAATTTCATTTTGAAGAATTATTAAAATTAATGGGAGAGTATAATGGTTCTTACTTTATTGATTTTGCCGAACAAAACGATTTTGACAGAGGAGCCAAATCCGTTGCGAGTTTTATGAAATCTGTCGAAGAATACTTGAACAAATTGATTATACAAACTGAACCAGTTAATGACTGGTTAAATAAAAATGATTTGGGACAAATTTTCAAACTTTTTGAAGAAAAAAATGAACAAAATAAAGAATTAGCTATTTCATTTAAAGCGAGATTTAATAATATTCAGGTATTCTACCCAAATATATCTTCGGTATCTTCGGTATACTATATTTATAATTTCCCCGATGAATTACTAGAATTAGCAAATTCTATAGGTTTTGAAGGCGATAGCAATGAAAAAGGAAAATCTACAAATCCTAGAAAGGTTCGAAATAAAATTTCTGATACTAACAAACTTGAAGTTTTAGCATTTGAAACAGGTCATTCTTTTGCAACATATTCATATTTCAAGAATTATTCTAATTACTATCAGGAAAAACGAAAAGAAATTCTCTCATTAGATCACGGTTGTCATATTCACAAAGGATTTGTTCATTTGGATATAGATAAAGCATTAATTAATTCCGGTTTTCAGGTTGGTGAACCCATATTATTGGAAATTGCATTTTACGATGTTGTACTTGAATTACTTAAACAAAAAAATCCAAGTATTTTTAATCAACTCTTTACCAATACTGATGTTGTGGATGATGGTTGGGGAATGCCTGAGGGGCAAACATTACCATTGCTAAAATTGAATTATTCAAATGGTATAATTGAATATAAAGGGCTTTCATTCGATGATAAATCTAGGAAACTCAAGATTGATGACGCAAAAAAAGATACCCTTGCAAAAACCGATTATTCGAACTTCTATAAATCGTCAATTGCAGTAAATAAAGAGTTAACTAATATAAAGGATAACTTAAAAAAGATTCTCGATTTGTATAAGGATATAATTGGAGGATCTATTAAAACACTAATTGCTGAGAGTAAATCTGATTTAAAGACTGGATTAAGTTCAAAATTGAGCTTTCCTCCAAGTGAAAATAGGAGCTTAATGGATCAACGTTTCATTACAGAATTACAAGGAAAATTAAATGATGTCATAGAAAAGAATGTCTTGAATAATGACTAATTCTCGTTTATATATCGCTCTTGGCGGTTCAGGCATCAAATCACTCGCACGTTTAAAGGCAAAGATTTATGCTGAATATTCAGATAAATCTTTGTTTGAGCGGGAGAATACTTTTCTTTTTATAGATACCGATAACAATGATGTAAATAAAATACAGACTGATCCGGTTCTCACTAAAATGTATGGGGATAGGCAAATCATAGATATAGATGAGTTTATATCATTAGGTAACGCAGTTCCATACATTATAAGGGAAGCTGCAATGGATTCTCATGGAAAAGATAATGAGCATCTGAAGTCATGGTGTATCATGCCAGGAGAAGGCAGATATATTCCAATTAAGTCTTCATTGAATGATGGAGCAGGTGCGAATCGTATTGATGGAAGGCTTGCGCTTCATAAGAAACAACTTGCTGTAATTACAGCCATTGAGCGAGCTATAGTTAAACTAAAAATAATTCAACCAGACCTTGAGGATTTGGATTCTTTTGATATTTCTGCAAGTACCCCTGAATTTTGGGTAATAAGCGGTACAAACGGGGGTACAGGAAGTGCAATAGTTTTGGATATATTGTTTATTTTAGACAGGCTTTTTCAAAAGCATTTCAGAGTAGAACCAATTAAAAAACTTGCGCTCATTGCTCCAGAGGCATTTGTTGGCATGCCCATGAATCGTGTACTCAGACAATATCCTCTTAACTCGTTTGCATTCATGTGGGAGCTCAATGCACTTAAAATGAGCAGCCATAAAGAGGGTTTAATGTCAAAACTTTTTGTTTCCGATTATTTTGACAATGATTTCGAAAGCAATTTAAAACCTTTTGATCCTTACTCTTATGCATTGATGTTTGATACAGAGAGTTCATCCGGTGTTAAGATATCTCTTAATAGTGTTTTTGATAATGTTGCATCGGTGTTGTTTAAATTGACTTCAACTTCTGCAAGTAGCGTATTTAATGGCATGATGCTTAATAGATTAGCTGACAGTACTATAGAACCAAGTCGGCCAAATGTTCAGGGCGGTATTTTAGAAAATACGGAATGGAGTAGATCTCTTGTGGCTGTTGGGTTTAAGTCAATTGATGTTAATCAGGATCTTACATCACATCAGATAAGTTCCGATAGATTAAATGTGCCGATATTTTATCCAAGCGAGACCACTAAACATGATGTGAATTATATTTTTTCTTTTGCCGATGAACATGCAGAAATTGCAAAAACTTTTGGATTTAATCTAAATGATTACACTCATTTTCATCAAAAAACGACGGAAAATGACAAAATTGAAGTACTAGCTTTTGAAACCGGTCATTCTTTTGATACCTATTCCTACTTTAAAAATTACGCCAATACCTACCTTGAAGAACGCGAAGGAATTTTATCGTTAGATTTCGGTTGTCATACGCACAAAGGTTTTGTTCATTTAAACATAGAAAAGGCTTTGCATTGCGAAAACTGAACACTGGGCTGTTATCATCAAAATTGTAGCTGAAAAGTTGTCATTTCCTTCCTTTCATGAGCTTACACTTGCCGACCGGGAAATAATTAAGCAGTTAAAGACACAAATAGAAGAACTCAGAACCCAATTGGTACCACAAAATTAAATACGATGAAATTAAAACCAGTCTGGATCATAGACCTCACAGATCAGAATGAGGTGGAGCAGCAGTTAAATGATTATGTAGCCTCTTATGGTGATGGCAAAAAATGGTTTCATTACAGTCGCTATTCTGATTTAGGGTTGAACAATGATTTCAGTGATGTAAAAAAATTAACAGAAAAGTACATTGACGTAGCGGATAATGTGGGGAGCTTGTTGTTAAAACCCAAAGCTGAGCCCTATAGTCCTTCGTTATTAGACACGGAAATATTTAATGTCAATACCATTCAAAACGGTGTTTCAGGTCTCCCTGCAATCGACTCGTTGGATGTATTTGTTGTTGGAGATTTAAAAAATCTTCAAACACGTTCTCATTTTAACGTATTGATTCATAAACTTAAACAGCTTAATCAGGATCCACTCAACAGTTGGATTGGTACCAATATAAGTTGCTACTACTACGGTCTTTTATGGTTGCCGAAAAATTTAGATGTAAAGGGGTTTTTATCGGAGGATGATAAGCAATTTTTAAATCAAATACATAATTTCCAGCAAGTTGACGGTTATTATTTATACGATAACATCTTTTTATTTCAATCTGATGTAGATGAGGAGAGTAAAAAAGAGTCCTTTGATTCTATGGCTTTGGGTATTTTATCCATTTCTGCAACTGCATATTCTAATGACATAGGTAAGTATACTCAACAAAATAGAAATCAATTAATTTTTAATGCCAAAGCATCTGGTATTTTTTATGAAACAGAAGTTCATAAAGAACAACAAGGATTTATTTTATCTGATGTTTTGCTCAATTCCTTCAAGAGTGAGAAAAGATCACCTTTCTTTGAATTGAACAATATTGATTCGCATGTAAGTAAATGTTCACTAGTTGAGAAAGGGTTGCTTCAACCCGATCAAATAAATGCTTCGCTTACTAAAGATAACAATATCATTGAGGATAACGAGCTTGAAAAAAACATCTTTAAAACCGATCATCCTTCTGTATCAGATTTTCTTAATCCTGCTGAATTATGGAATAAGTATTACAATGGCTTTGTGGTTAATTTAAAGAAAAACATCATTAACTCGGTGAAGCAAACCTTGTATTGGAAGTTAATAAAATATCAACAACAGGTTGAATTAAACACCACGCAATGGATTAAAGAGAGTAGCTCAACACTTGAAAATCATGTGTTCTCTATTTTCAATGAGAATGATCCGGCAGCAAATTGTTCTTTGCAACAACTTTTGGGGATAGCCAAGAGATTAGATAGTAAAATAAAATACGAAACTGAGCAATTTTCAGCAGGCAATAAAACATTAAATTCAACTTCATCCCCAAATTCGCGTTTTGCTGCTTTCCCTTTATCAGAAAAGTATCAAAAAGCTTTAGCCACTGCCAAAGCCATCTATGGTACTGACCAAAATGACAATATCGAAGAAAAAAAGACGCTGGAAACCCTTGAAACACATATCAGCAATCACCCGGTTATTTATTTGGCACAAGTTATTCGGGCAGTTTTGATTGCGTTGTGTTTGATTTTCATATCCATTCCATTTTTCAAATTTTTGTGCACGGGAGAAAACCCTATCTTAAATTTCCCACTGCTTGGTAAATATCCTGTTGTTGGTGGGGTAATAGCCGCTTTCATACCGATTGCTATTTTTGTATGGAAAAGCAGGCAATACACCAACCGACTAAAAAGTTATATCGAGCAGTATATAGCTGTTTTATGGCATAAGACTAATAATGAAGCGTATCAATTTAATCAAACCCAAATAACGGAGTGTTATGATCAGCTAATAAATTTCTCTGAGAATTGGTTGATTAAAGAAAAAATTGAAAAGAAATTAATCGGTGGTCTTTTCTCGAAGTTGCCCCGTGATTTCAATTTTAAATCAAGTAAATGGTTTCAACCTCTGTTGTCTAATCCAACAGAAGTAAAAGAGGATAAAACCAATGATACAGCTACCGTGCAACTTACATCAGGAACTTTTGATGGGGTAGCCTTAATTCCAGAAAATAAAATACCCAGTCCAAATGTAACATTGCCCACCGGTGAAAAGTTAATTTCGGAATTAACCTTGGATGATAAAATGGCGTTGATTCGAAAATTAATGAAAGAAGAAATAAAGGTTAACAAAGTAATCTCAGATCAATTAGATATTGTGGAACCTCCATTTGTTTCACTATTACTTTTGGATGTTTCAGGCAGTATGAAAGGTGATTCTTTTAATAAACTAGTTGATATTGTTGATTGCCTGAAGAAAAGTTACAAAGATAAAATCAGGTGGATAGCATTTTCCACTGAAGCAAAAACAGATGAAGAATGCAATTACGAAATACCAAAAGATTTTGGATTTACTTTCCTGGATAAAGCGCTAGATAAAGTGAAGCAAATTGATTTTACATACGATAAAGTGATATTGGTGAGTGATGGCGCTCCAACCGATGAAGATGGTCGTTCTTTAAAAGAGAATGCCTTATTTGAAATGACGAACAAAGCGAAATCAATCGGTAAACCTGTAGATGTCATATTTATTGGAGAAAAGAACAGTAATGGCGAAAAATACATGCTTTCACTTGCTGCAGAAACGAATGGTATAGCTTTATCTGACACCATTGATGTGCTGGAAGATAAAATGAAAAAGAATCTTTCAGTAAAATATCAACTTACAGATGCCGATAAAAAATTAACTTTTGACAAACTGCTTAAGATGGCGCATGTCGAAGCATGTTCGGATGCATTATTTGAATTCTCTAAAAAACAATTGGCACAGATGAATTATTCCATTGAAGAGATGATGACCAAATATATGGATGCAGATGGATTAACTCCGTTATTCAGAATGACAAGCCGTTTCGACAATGTTAAGTCAACTAATTCTACCGTTCAAATCTTGTTTAAGTCCACAAAAAAGGAAGAATTAAATGTTTCTGATAATTTGGTTAGAATGTTCGAAAAGTCGAGGGACAATTCCGGCTTGCATGGAAATCATTTGCTTTATGATAATTCTTTAAATTCTATTGTAACCTGTGTTGGTCTTCAAAGCCTTCCTTCAGGTTTAAGTACACTTAATCTTGCTTATGTGCCTGAAAATACTGAAGCGAAAAACGACCTTGTATTTCAATATTTCAAGGAAGCATATAATGATAAAGCGCCACTAAACTTATTTGATAAAGAACTTGAATTTAAATCATAAATCATGATAGAGCTATTTTATATATTACTTCCCGTAACAATCGCATTGCTTGTTACATACATCGTGTCTCTATTTATTAAAAAATGTGATATTTTTTATGTAAGCTGTGGAGGCATTGTTGGTTATTTTGGATCACTAAAGAAAAATACGGTTACTGATAAGAATGAGTTTAAAGTTTCTAATAAAAGCTCGTTTTTTGATGGCATAGCAGGAAATATAGTTAATGACAACGAAGGTGCTGCTGTTCATCTAATTAAAATTTCTGATAGTCAATACTACAATATAGGCGATAAAAAAGGTCATGTAGATGCCAAGGGTGATATTTTTGACCTTGATAATTTAGTAATTGCTCATTGCGACCCCATCGGTAAAAGATGGTTTGGTTTATTTTCAAAAATTTTACCGGGCATTATTTTATTGATTCTTGGTATCGTATCTTTTTTGATTGATAATCTTGGTTTGTTTAATAAATCTCAAACACTCATATTTATCTATTTGGGCGTAGCTTATATTTTACTAGGCGTTATTATAGCCTATTTCACTTTTAAAACGGATGTTTATGTTGTCGACTCAAATGGCCAGATTACTCAGGAAAAACTAGGATATACAGTAGAGTTGCGCTTTAGCCAAAAGGAGCCCATTAACCAAATGACAAAAGCCGCAGCATGCCTTGCACTCTATGAAGAGGAAGCAATTGCATTTGAGAACGAAACCGGTTTGCTACCCTCAGTCTCAGCTAAAGATTTGGCTTTCCCAGCTATGTTGATTTATGTGATGTTCTTTGGTATTTTCTCCTCATTTTTTCTAAATTATAAATTAAGCCCCGCCCTAGGTACCATACTCTCTTATTCCATCAGCATGGTTTTGGTTTATGCCGTTTTATGGTGGCTTTTGCATATGATTAAAACTGATTTGGGCAATCAAAACCTCACTTTTATTCCTTTATTGCAATTAATAAACAGGAATACAGGAATTACGGGTTGGAATACTTTTTTAATACTTGTATCGGCAATTGGGATACTATTTACATTATTTATGGATGTCGGAGCAGGAGGGTATGTCTTGTCTCCATTGTTTTTAGTAGTATGCTTTGCTACAATTTACAATCAAGTTGTTTTACCCGCGCAATCATGGAAATTAAAAAGTGCCGTTGCCGATATCGTAAAACAGGATAATCAAACAAGGTGGTCTAGAAATCAGGTAGTTGTTCCGCCAGCTAAACTTAAGGTTATAAAATATGAATGGGATTTAGCAAAAATTAGTAATCTTAATACGGATGAAAAAATAATCATTGAAGGTCAATTTGATGTAGACCATTATGAAGGCCCAGCAACTATAAGAAATAATAATCCATTCTTTGGTTCTGAAACTGATCCTAGTGGTCAAAGTATTCCGAAATGGCTTAAAGTCTGGAATTTCGATAATTCGCAAAATCCACCCGTTCCAATTTCAATCAATTTTGAGGAATTTTTCAAAATGATTAATAAAGTTACTAATGAGAGCCCTGATCAAGGTCAAGATGTACTTATAAAAAAGATAATTGATTCCTGCAGAGAAGTAATAGTGAAATATAATTTGCCACATTATGAAATGTTCAATTTGATAACCAATTTTTGTCAGTATCAGATTAATTACAAACTTGACGGTGAAAGCACGAAAATTGGTCGGGATGTTCAAGAATATGTACGATTTCCAATTGAGTCATTATTTGACCAAGAGGGTGATTGCGACTGCTATGCAGCTTTAGCCTTTAAGATATTCAAGAGTTTAAATTTAGGTGCAGATGATGTTAAATATGCAGTCGCAGATGTTGTTGGGGTTGGTAAACACGCTTTTCTGCTTGTTAAACAGGATGGTACATTACCTCTTGCTCCAAATGTTGAAACGCTTAATGATCCCCGTTTAAGTGGTAAATATGCTTTTTGCGAAGCCACAACAAGGGGTTGGGAAATTGGAAGTAATTCAGGATTTAAACTTGATGATTTAAAAATTATGCCTGATGGATAATAGAAAGAAATGGATATTAATAGGATTGGTTTCTTTTTCTTTTCTTTCTATTTTACTCACATTCATATTTAATCGTGACGCTCCCCCTGTATCAGCCCTCGAAATCCCCCAGTCCACTATTGATTTCTTTAAAAAGCTCAGTGATTTAGGGCATGTCAAGTTTGATTTTGTAGATAGCTTGGATGTCGATAATTTCGATAATGACAAAGATTACGCAGACAATTTCAAAAAGATAGAGGACGATAATTTTATTATTTACTATCGGGATAAACCCAAGGAAAAATTAAGGGCCAAAAAAACCCTGGAGTATGCTAATCAGGCTGTCCCAGATTTGGATCGTTTTTTTGGAAAATATTATTATGCGAGAGATGTTAATAACCGAAAATTACCGATTTATCTAGCAGCAAGCAAATCTGATTTTAGTGAAATCGCAGAGAAGGTTGGTGGTACAGCGGTTTCTTGGGCTGCAGGTATAACATTCACCACTTTTTCGTCGGATGGGACTAAAGTCTGTGAGGGTATCGTATTGAGTTCGACCGTGCAAGATGATTCCCGCACTGACTTAAAAAAGGTAGTGTTTCATGAATTAGCTCATTACAATCATTTTCATTGCATGAACATTTTACAAAAGACAGAATTCATGAATTGGGAAGTAGAGGGCCTCGCAAGTTTTTTTGCTAATGACTGGAATAAAGAAATACCGTCATTTACTCAGCTATCTAAGTACTCGCTTATGAAAGATCCGGCCAATTACACAGATTCTTATTGGATGGGTTATCACGCCTTTGGATTGGCGTCCTCTAAAGGGCGCTTAAAGGCCATCGTCGAGGATAGTTATTCCGAAAGCCTACTGACGGCTATACCCCAAAATGCCGGTTGTTCTATGGATGAGTTTGATCAGCAATGGAGAAACTATTGTTCAACCCAGGATTGAATAAGCGTGTGCCGTCTAAATGGTTGTTTTTGATATAGTCGTATCTATAAATTAAATTTTCATAATTATGCTAAAATTATCTCATTATTTTAAAATTGGTTTTATTTCCATATTTGTTTTGTTAATTGGTTGTAACGGTCCTGAGCAGAAAATTGCCCAATTAGACAAACAGCTTACAACAATTGAGGGGGATGGCCCTAAGGTCAACGAGGAAGATTGGAAGAAGTTAGAGACTAGTATTGAAGAATTGACCGCTGATGTAAAGGCAAATCGCAATAATTACACGGATGAGCAACTTAAGGAAATAGGTCGTATTTATGCTCGATACTCCAAAGTTGTCCTCAAAAAAGGTTTTATTGATTTTAAAACTGGTCTTGAAGATATGAAATTGATTTTAGAAGGTTTAGGCGAAGAATTAAAATCAACTGATACTTCAGATTTTTACGAGCCTAACGAACCTTAATTATTTTTTGCATATTTTGAGGCCTCGTGAGTTTCAAAAATTCCCCTAAAAACAGTTCAAAATCTCCTAAGGTTGGTGGGTTTAGTGGATGTGTTCTTAATTTTTTACGCGTCCTAGGGTTTCTCTTTTTGATTTTATTGTCTCTGGTTGTAGGGGAGAGCAGGCCGGGGTTGGGCTTGGCCCTTGCCTTTCTGACCTTTTGTTGGCTTGTTTCTCGGTGGGTAATGGGTTTCCCGCTGCGGTCTTGGTATGGTTGGGCTATTGTGGGTGTTTTGTGTGCTTTTTTTCTTCAATTCAATGATAAAAGCCATCAAGGTAATAAGTCCAAGGATGATGACAATACTTCCGTCAAGGATGAGGAATCGAAAGAAGTGGGGGAGGCTAGTGAAGGAGGCGGTGGCAGTGATTTTATTATTCAGTCATTAATTGGCTTGCCCTTCGCATTTACGCAATTGTTTGTTAAGGGGCCCAGATTCTTCAAGGCCTCTCTCTTTTCTATATTCAGTTAAGATGGTTAATAAATTTTTGTTACAGGAATTTTTATCAAGAAAGATAGAATAATAGTAGTCAGCATATGTTTTACTAAATATTATTTTTAAATTTGATAAATTATGCTCTGATATATGGTATTTTGATCTGCTGTCTTCAGTGATTATCTCTTTTATTTGTGTGTTTGTAAAATTTATTTTAGAACGTAACAAAGTTTGTAAAAGTTTTCTTAAAATCGGTATATTCTCATTTTTAAGTACTTCATTGTTTGTTATTTTATTAAAATTGTGTTCGTTGAATAATTCCCTTAAATCATCGAAAGGCACTATATCAATTAAGTCTTTTATTTTTTCTAGTTTTGAATATAATTCACGATGCGTTTTTATTTCTTTATTGATATTTTTTACGTGTAATAGCTAGTATTTAATCTGACAGTGTAGGATTTTTTGTTTTTAGTTTTCTCGGGTATGGATTAAAAAATCAGGCTGCTGGAACGACATTGTTCAGCAGCTTTTGTTTTGCTAAGATAACAGAT
>Ga0194131_10007207_pt1 | contig 15063 bp, 19 predicted proteins | sample TA2KigO120mmetaG_FD_148631 | JGI IMG/M metagenome (GOLD analysis project Ga0194131, IMG submission 148631) | Freshwater microbial communities from Lake Tanganyika, Tanzania - TA2015053 Kigoma Offshore 120m | ecosystem: Environmental > Aquatic > Freshwater > Lake | place: Tanzania: Lake... | reverse complement strand
ATCAATGTCAACGCGAATGTTTTTGTTACCAATACTGTCTGCTAGTTTTTCGCAATATTCAAGAAATTCTGGCTTTAATGGGATTATTCGAACCTGTGTTGGTGCAAGCCATAATGGAAAGTGAGGCTTTCTTCCTTCTCTAGAGTCTTTTGCTGCTTTTTCAAGTAGTGCATAAATTATTCGTTCAATAGCACCGCTTGGCGAATTATGTAAAATTATTGGAAATTGAGGTTTGTTTTGTTCATCTACAAAGGTAATATTGTATCTTTGTCCATTTTCTACATCGATTTGATCAGTTGAAAGTGCCGATGCCTTTCCTAGATTATCGATAAAGTTAAACTCCCATTTTAAAACAAAATAAAAGAATTTTTCCTTCCACATCTCAATGAGTACCGGTTTTCCGATTTTTTTGACTGTTTCTTCGATTAATGATTTATTATCATTGTAAAAATCTTCGGTAAATCGTATTGCCATTTCATAGTCAGAGTCTTCAAGTCCTAATCCGTGTATTACATTACGTGACAAGTCAAATCGTTTTCTAAATTCATCAACTGCTTGTTTCATATCTGTACAAAATGCATGACAATCAGGCATTGTAAATGCTCTTAGTCTTCGAAGGCCTACTAGTTCACCTGATTGCTCTCGTCTAAAGCTGTAACGAGTAAGTTCGTAGAGTTTAAGCGGCATTGTCTTGTATGACAGTTGAAAGTCTGTTGCCATGAGAAATTGGCCAAAGCATGCAGCAAATCTCAAAATGAGATGTTTTCCTTCGGAGTTTATGTTATATTGCCTTGCAGGAAATCTGTTAAAATAACTCTCAAGACTTGGATGATGTGAGTCATACATTATAGGCGTCTCTACTTCTAACCCCCCATACTCGTGAATTTTTTCATTTACGTAACGCTCGATTAATGATTTGATTAGTCTGCCATTTGGATAAAATCTCATATTGCCAGAATCAGATGCTGGTTCATAATCAGCAATTGCCATTTTTTTCATCAGCTTTACATGTGGCGGAGGTTCATCGACTGATCTTTTTTTTGCAGCTTCGTATTTTGCTAAAACTTCCAAGTTCTTGTGCTTTGAGAAATTAAAGCTGTCAATATCGTGCATTTTACCATCAGTAGTCATGATATGCCAAAATGACTTGATTTTTGATTCAGTTTTTAACGCAGTTGACGAATCTTCGACATTTTCTTTTGTGATTACCTTAGAGGTTTCAGATAGAGGATGGCCCTTGACTTGTAATTTGTAAGATTTTGTCCATCCAAATGGCGCTTTGTATACTTCCAGATCAGATGCAAGAGACTCCATCTCTTTTAAGACAGAAAGTGCGGTGTTAGGAGACGCTAGAGTTGAGCTTAGATGTGCATATGGATATAATAGAAGTTTTTGACAACCAATTTTTTTCATCGAGTCTTTAATTTGTAAAATGGCATTTGCTGCCACTGTTTTATCATCGCCTTCTTCAACTGCAACAAATGCAACTACGATTTCTTCGAATCGTTTTGGCTTAGGATCAATGTCTTCTGCTGAAGAAATCTCTTTTTTTGTTGGATTATATTCTATATTATCACAGTGTAATTGTAAAATCCGCATATTTTGACACTGAATATGTAATTGAATTAAATGTTATTGTGTATTCTGTTTTTTGCTTGCTTCCTTTAATGCTATTACAGAACGCAAAATCAGACTAGATAATCCAAGGTGTGATTTTAAAAAATCAGCAGTTTGCTCAAGTGTATCTGCTCCTCTATATCCTTCATCATATAATATCTCAATTGAGCCTTTGTCAGTCTCTACAAGTGTGGTAATTAGTGAAAAAGGGCCTAGTTTTTTATCGATTTTTTCAATGTATAGTCTTAGTTGGATAGTTTTGATCTGAAAGCCTTGCTCTGTGTAATTTCCTGATAGCAGTGTTATTTTTTTATCAGGCACTCGGTTTACTCGTTGCGGATTTGCTAAATCTATAATTTTCATGATAATTTTTTGTAAAACGTTTCCAAAATATTTCTTTTATAATAATCTAGTTCTATTCGCAAGTATTATTTACTCCTAGGCAAGAGAATTTTCATCAATGGATCATCATCATTTCCGTGGAAAAAACATTCCTCACATAAAACTTGATCCAAAGATGAAAATCAAGGACTTAATCGAAGTTTATGCAGGTTCTGGATATAATGGACGTAAACTAGGCGAAGCGGCAAAAGTATATTCAAAAATGATTCAACAAAATGCCACAATATGTCTTACAGTTGCTGGTGCGATGACACCTGTTGGTTTTGGCGGCATAATAAAATCATTAATTGAGCGAGGTTTTGTTGATTGGATAATAACAACTGGCGCAAATGTGTATCATGAAGATCACTTTGCGTGGGGCCTCCCAATAAAACAAGGCCACTTTGATGTAGATGACATGGTCCTTTATGAAAAAGAGATTGTCAGAATAAGGGATGTATACATCAAATATTATGAAACGCTTGAGGCAGAAGACCAAATTGTTCAAAAAATGTTCAAGACAAATTTAGTAAATGAGTCATTTACCAGCGCAAAACTTTGTAACATAATGGGGAAAATTAGCAAAGAAAAATCAAAACATCCAGAACGGAGCTTTATTGTTAGCGCCTATGACTATGATGTTCCTGTGTATATTGGAACCCTGAGTGATTCTTCAGTGGCATTAAACATGGCATATCATAGATTGCACAACCAGATTTATCATCATGATTTTACAAAAGAGATACTAGAACAGGCTGCAATCCTGTATAACTCAAAAAAGTCAGGAATTTTAGAACTTGGAGGAGGTGTTCCAAAAAATACTGCACAACAAACAGGCCCATTATTGGACCAGATTTTGAGAAGAAATGATGGAGGCCAAGACTATATTATTCAAATTACAGATGCACGACCCGATACTGGTGGACTGTCTGGCGCAACGCTTGAGGAAGGAAAGAGCTGGGGAAAGGTTCAGGATGCGCATGAAGATACCGTAACAGTTTATGCTGATTCTACTATAGCATTTCCAATACTTGCGTGGTATGTTCTAAGTAAACACAAAAAGCGAAAACCAAAACGCCTATACGCAAAAATAGACTCTTACTATGACAAGCTTCAACATGATTTTTTTAAAACCACGAGAAAATTACAAAAACAACATCAACGATAGCTAGAATCTGTCATATCTTGCACGTTCTAATTCTCTGTCATCTTTAGTTTCTTTTTTCCATTGCTTGTAGTGTTCTTTACATAACACAGATTTTTTGTTGCCTGATGAAACACGCAAGCCAGCATTTTCAACTTTGGTTGTGTTTAAGGAACGAACTCCATCATTGCTGCATCCTTCAACAGTACACTTTGCGCCTTTGGCAATTACTCCCATTAATGCTTCTTTTACATAATATTATTTATACTTGAAATAATGCAGTTGAATCATTTCTTTACATTATTCTTGCAGTTTCACATTAAATCCAAAAAACAATTTGAAAGCAAAATTTGCTAATTTGTAATGCCATAAACCGTTTATAAATAGGGTTAAATTCAAAATCACTCAATGGGTGGCGCAAAGAAAAAGTCTCCAGCACAACAAGAAAAATCACAAACAGATGAGACTTCAAAAGCATCTGGAGCAAAGAAAAAAGGCAAAAAGCAAGAAAAGTCAGAGGGATCAAAATCTGAAATTTCTGTCATAGTAAACGAAGAACAGGCAATGAAATTCATTAAAGGTGCCAAAGTTCTTACTGTTCAAGAACTTGCAAGGCAGACAGGTGTGAAAATTTCTGCAGCCAATTCGTATTTGAAAAAGCTACTTGATTCAGGTGCGGTTAAACGAATAGGCGGATATAGTGGTCATCACATATATCAGCCAGTCGCTTGATAAAGCGAAAAAATATCTCCTGATTTTATATCTTTTAATGCATCTATGTTTGAGGTGATTTTTCCAAGTGGGCTCATAGCTTTGGTAGATAATGTATCTTCAAAGAAAAAACAAATGCTTCCATTGTTTGGCAAAAATGCAATGTCACCTTTTTTGAATTCTTTTCGTTGTCTTTCAACTCCTGACTCTATTGATGATTCTACATAGACAATTCCATTTGTTAAAAGATGTGCATTTCCTTCCAGCGGTAATTTTCTTGATATTATTCCGACAGTGCGCGGAGAAAGATGACGTTTTAGCTCACAATCGAGTTTTGCTTTTCCTTTAATCTCAAGGATGATCTTTATTTTTGATACAGAATCTGATTCCACACTTCGACAAGTGTTGAATCTCATTATTTAATCGTAAAGTTGGCTTGGAATATATAACGGACTTTGCAAGTTTTTGACACTTGTCTGAAGCAAATGATCAAGAGGTAGTACTAGAAGAAACTGAGGAAGTAGAAGAAGAACCTGCAGCACCTATAATTCAAGAAGTTGAAGAAGAACCGCTTGTAGCGCAACAAGTTACCGATGCAATAACAGCTTACAGAAAAGTTAGAGAGGCAGGAAAAGAACTTTCAGAGAAAGAAAAAGATCAGATTGACAAAGAGTGCAAAGTGATTCAAGAAAGAGAAGTCATTGAAATTGATCCTGTACATGAAGCAAAAGAAATTCCTGCTACTGGAAAAGGGAAAATACAGATTGGACCTCCAACTCTAACAAGATTTGAAAAAGCAAGAATTATGGGAGCAAGAGCACTGCAACTTTCACTTGGAGCCCCAACGTTTATACCAAGTCCAAAAGATGCAAGAACCTCACTTGATATAGCTATGGAAGAGCTTGAGCGAAAAGCAATCCCAATTACTGTTAGAAGGGTACTTCCAAATGGCGATTTTCAAAATATTCCGATCGAATATTTTGATTAATGGATGAATCATCGATAAAATTTAAAAGAAAAAATTCTCGTGATTAATTGCTTATGGCAGATACAGATCTTACAGTTACATCAATTATAGCAGATGAAAAAGTAGGTTTTCACAAAAATGTTTTTGTCATTCGCGATGAAAATGTCATGAGAAATGTACTAGAGGTAATGGAATTGTTTGGAAAATCAGGCGAGGTAATTATTAAGGCAAAGGGAACTGTAATACCAACTGCGGTTGCGGTAGCAAATATAATAACAGAAAAGATGCTAAAAGGAAATTCGCAGATTCAAAGCATTACAGTAGATAGTGAAATTCCAAATGGCATAGGAAAAATGCTTTCAACAATTGAAATTATTTTATCAAAATGAATTCTAGTATACGCTTCCAGGTCCTTTTAGAAGCATGTTTTCACATTCTTTGCATATAGTTTCGTCTATATGGGATTCCAAGTTGTGATGTATATCACAAATTAACAAACTTGATTTAATATAATTACATAATCCAATAAATTTTGAAAGACTTGCTGGGGTGTACGCCATGTTTGATGCAAGGTTGTCACTAATCTCATCAATCATCTTTGCAACTTGTCCTTCAGATAATAATTTTGTAATTAGCTTTGGATCACCTCGTGTGCCTCTGATATAATTACTAATTGCAGCTTGAGTAACGCCCAACATTTTCGAGATTTCGTCTTCTCTAATTTTGTGAGTCTCTGCTAGTTTTTTTGCTAAAATTGCTCGAAGTGCTGGAATTAGTGTTTTTGATTCAATTTCTGCTGGGAGTAACATGTATGCAGTTTAATTCTAAAATATTTAAAGCTACTAATCAAAACAATGAACTAAGAGAAAGTTCTAGTTAAACAAGATTTGCTTGTATTCATAGCTGAAGCTAACATAATAACAAGATCAAAACTTAATTTTACTGCGTTGAATTAAAGATGTTGGAAAATTTTTCTTCTGAGTTGTATGATCTTCTTAAAAATGCCACGTTAAATTGCAGATCAGAGTGTATTTCTCTTTCAGGAGGTCTTGATAGTAGTATACTTGCGTATTATCTTAAAGAAAAAAAAATGACATCTATTGCAGTAATAGCAAAGGACTTTCTTGCAACTGATTTAACTTATTGCCAGATGATTGCAAAGAATTTTGATTTTACATTGTACCTTAAAACTGTGACTACTGAAGAGATGTTAAGAGGAATCGAAGAGACAATAAAGATTTTAAAAATTTTCAACGATATTGAGATTAGAAACGCAATTGTTATGTATATTGCACTAAGTACAGCCAAGGAAAAAGGCTTTACAAGCATGATTACAGGAGATGGAGCAGATGAACTCTTTGCAGGCTATAATTTTTTGCTAAGAAAGAAAGACGAAGATGCCCAAAAAGATCTTGAACGTATTTGGAAGGTAATGCATTTTCCAACAGAAAAGATTGGAGATGCGCTTGGAGTCAGAGTAGAATCCCCATTCCTAGAGAGCAAGGTAAGAAAATTCGCAGAAAATCTGCCAATAAATATGAAGATTAAAGAAGAAGGAAGAAAAAAATACGGCAAGTGGATACTGCGTAAAACATTTGAACAAAAAATCCCAAAATCCATTGTCTGGAGAGACAAATCCCCTATGCAAGATGGGGCTGGAACATCTGGACTTGTAGCTTTGTTTGATTCATTAATCTCAGATGAGATGTTTAATTTAAAAACAAAAGAGATTCAGGATTCAGACAAGGTTAAGATAAGAACAAAGGAATCACTTCACTATTACACTACATATAGAAAATATTATGCCCCACCACACACGCTACACACTTTATCACAAAAATGTCCACTCTGTCAGTACTCAATAGAATCTAATTCAAAATTTTGTCGTATGTGTGGAAGCTATCCTGTCTGAGCATTTTTTTTCCATTTTCTTGGTTTTTTTACAAAAATGCGTCTACAACCATTGCAACAAAAATAATATTTTTTTCCATCATGCTCATGAACTAGTGCTAGGCTTTCATCAAGTTCAATTCCACATACAGGATCAACTGGCACAACTTTCAGCCTGATTTTTTATATTTATACATACTGACAACAGTTTATGATATTAATTTTTTTACCAAATCATCAAAATGATCCTCTGACATTGGAGGAACTTTCATGATTTCTAAATTTTCACTAACATGGGATTCCAGTTTATGCCCAACAAGTGGAGCTAACACACCCGGTGTTGAACGTATAAACTGTAGACATCGCAGTGACGGTTTTAAATTATCAAATTCTGGAATAACTCCTGACCCTAGTAATTTGCCTTGCATTAGTGGCACACTGGTAAAGGCACCAATGTTGTAAAGTTTAGCAGCTTCTAAAATTGATACATCTTTTCCATCTACATGTTGATTTTTCAACATGTATGCCTGATCAAGATACATGTTAAACGGTAATTGTATAAATCTAAAACCATGATTATCTCCTCCTGCCTGCTTTGCCAAATCTAAAACATCAAATAAAGACAAAAATTGTGGATCATCATTTTGTACTCTAAAACAATCCCATGTGGCCAAGCCATAGAATTTGATGGTTCCTTTTTGTCTTTGTGATTCATAAAATTCAAAAACGTTTTTTAGATTTTCCATAAATTGTGTTTTTGTGATGTCTTGAATTTGACCTTCAACTGCATTATGCAAGTAAATCAAATCAATGCAATCTAAACCAAGATTTTTTCTACTACGATTAAGCTGGTCTTCAAGATATGAAACTGTCATACAATGATAACCTGACGAAATGTCGTTTGGTTTTATTACGCCAGTTTTTACATATTCTCGATTAACATATGACCAAAAATCTTCATTGATGTCACCATCATTTGTAACATAGCCATTTTTTGTGCTAATGAATACCTCATCTCTGTTAATTTTTCCTTCACTAATTAGTGTCGTAATGGCTTTTCCCACTGATCTTTCTGCCTTTTGAAAACGATAGTTGATTGCAGTATCTATTACATTTATTCCAGCCAAAATTGATTGTTTTACGGCATTTTCTACGAGTGCATCAGTATTTGAATCAGGATTGCCAAGATATGTTCCAATTCCAACGTTTGATAGTATTAGAGTCTGTATTTTACGAAAGTTTTCTTGATTTGCTGTGCTTTTTTTTGCAAAATTTGCTGTTCCGTCAGATGTGGAATGTCCTTTAATCATAGCAAGAGTAGAAAAAGACACGATTTATTTGTAGATACAATTTTGTTATGCAATCATGCATAATTAGAAAATTTGCTAAATAAAATTAGAAAATTATTGAATTAACTGATCTCGATCAGTTTTATGATCGCATTTTTTGTTGATCTGATTTGTATTTTTGTAAAAAATTACTGTAAAAAATTCTATTAATAACGTAAAAAGTCGTGACTTGTACCATATAATGCGTATGAAATTCCACTTTTAAAAATAATGGCAACATCAAGAGCTAAACGAAGTGCAGCAGCAAAGAAAGCTGCACGTACTAGAAAAAGAAATGCAGCAGCAAAAGCAGCAGCGAGAAAAGCTGCTGCGGCAAGACGAAGACATCGTGCAGCTGCAATGAAAGCCGCAAGAAGACGAAAGCGAAGTGGCGGCAAGAAAAGATCAGCTAAAAGGAGACGACGATAGTCGTTTCTTAATTCTTTTTTCTGCTATCAATAAATCTTGAAATTATTTTATTGTGGTAATTTGTATATACTGCTAAAAATAAAACTCAACACAAAAAGTAATCCGGTTAACCTGCTATACAGAAGTGTAGAATTCATGATTGGCAACAATTTTGTAAGATCATCAAAGCTATGCCTCAAGGTTTTTCCACATTTAATTAAAATCGGGAGTGTTAGAAATACAATTAAACAAAATGTTGGAAAAATATCAAGCATGGCACCAACCCCAATAACAATGTAGCAGATTATTGGAAATGTCCAGTAAGCATTAGTTGCTTTTTTCTTGCCAAGAAGTATCACCAATGTTCGTCGTCCTTTTGCCTTATCTGCATCATGATCAGGAAACGAAGTAATAAAAAGAACAAGTGACGATAAGACTCCAACCGCAATACCACCCATAATGGAAGGAGTTGTTATTTGCGATGACTGGATAAAGTAAGTGCCAAGAACAATCATTGTGCCTTTAACTGCTACAAAAAATTCCGCCAAACCCAAATCAACAATTTTAGTGGAGTAAAAGTAGATAGATAATACAGCAAACACAAGCAGAATGGCAATTATTACTCCATTAATAATGACAAAATAACTTCCAACCAGAGACCCAATTACAAGAAATAAAATTCCAGCCTTGTATACTTGTGAGGATTCTAGTAGCCCTTCAGGAAGAACTCCTGTTCCACCACTTATCTTTGTACGTTTGGTTTGCAAATCAATTCCGCGTTTATAGTCCCAATAGTCATTAAGTAGATCAACACTAGCATGCAGTACAAGCACTCCTCCAAACGTCAAGATAGCGTGTAGGAAATCAAATTGGTTTGTCTGCCACCAACTAATTGCAAGCCCAACAGACACTGCAATAACAGACGATAAAAGAAATCTAATCCTAATTACTCGAAGCCAAGCTGAAAACATTATACTAGTGACTCGTTACTTACGCTGATTGGTTTTCTTCCATTGAATCCAGAATCTTTTTCATGCCAGAATTTTATTTCGGTCTCACCATATTTCCAACACAACCAGACCTCATCATCAAAACGTTGTGAAGGAAAATCAAGAAGGCCATCATCAATGCTTTTAATGACAACACCAGTACTTTCTAGGTCTTCGATGTCTTTGTAAAGTTTTGTCACAGAAGAGTTTAGCTTTTGTTTTAAGAGAACATAATTTTCAAATGTGTTTGGAGTGACAAGCGATGCTTCAAGTTCTTGCTCAATCTTTATTACTTCATCTTTTTGTTTGAGGATTTTTTTGAATTTTTCAATTACTGTTGGCAGTATTTTATTCGCACTAGCTATTGTAAAATATGTAAACATATGCTAGTACGAAAATTTTGGTTAATTAAAAGTATTATTGCCTAACTTGAGTGCATCTTTATAGACGTTATAATTTCATTAAATTCATGAGTCATGATGAACAGCTAGAAATGCTTATCGAACAAACAATTCAGGGAGCGGCTGCGACTATTCCAGCACACCTTGAGGAAATTGAACAAAATAAGGAACTTCTCAAAGTAAATGACCCCAAAGAATTTGTTTATGGACTAATAATGGGAATGGGATTAGGCATGGCAAGTGCACTGATGACTACAATCACTAACCAAATGCCAACTACTGAAGACCAGATCAAGATAAGAGACATGATATACAAAAAAATACCCCATATACGAGAACAAATTTTCAAATGAGTGTATCATTTACAAAAAAGGAAATCGAGTTTCTGAAAAGCATGGAAGAATGCCGTATGGCAACATCACATGATGATATGCCTCATGTAAAACCTGTTTCTTTTGTATTCTATAATAATACAATATACATTGCAACAGATTATGAAACTAGAGCATTCAAAAATTTGAAAAAAAATTCAAAGATTGCAGTTGTAATTGACAAGTATGTACCAGGTTCTCATAAAGCAATCTGTATACAAGGTGACTCTACAATACTTGAAGAAGGCAAAGAGTTTTCAGAAATTTATAATGTTTTTTATAAAAAATTTGAATGGGTAAGAAACCAACCATGGAAGGAAGGGGAAGCTCCATTTATCAAAATAATTCCCATAAACAAATCAAGTTGGGGCTTGAAATGATATATTAAATAATATTATGAAGACATGTTGAATCAATTGTTAATTTCATTTTTCAATGATTATAAAATATTAATATTCATCTTTGTGATCTTTTGTACAATTCAGCAAGCAAACGCAAATGAGATTATTCTTGAGAAAAATTTTGCCGGATTTTTTGATTCAGATGGTGTTTATACAGTAGTCGGTAAAATCAACAACGCACAGGAATATCCTGTCATTCCTATTATTACTATAACAATTGAGGATTACAGCAACATAATTACTGAATCATATCAACTTGCTACAGTTTATCCAGCATCGGATCAACCATTCAAGTTCAAGTTTCCACAAATCACTAGTTCAAATCCAATATTAAAAGAACCACAAGTTTTGTTTAATGTGGCACAAAATAAAATACCATTAAGTGTTGAAGTGATTTATGATGAAACGCTTGTTACCCACAAAGACGGACACAAAACTGGAAGAATAATCAATAATGGAGAAAAAACAGTAGAGAATGTAAAAATTTACGCACTCATTTATGATTCAAATTGGAAATTACTTGACATGGGCAAAAATATTGAAATGATTGAAAAAATCAAACCTGGACAAATTATTGATTTTTCAATGTATCCAGATCCGCTTTTTAGTTCACAGGCACAATACTATAGCTGCTTTGTAATTGGCGATGAGGCAATAATTCCTGTAAATACCATACGAAACGACAAGGAATACAAATATCGATATGATTCTGGGGTTTGGTTTGCTTATCCAGAGTTTAATGATGATGGGACATCACTTTTAATGAAAATGCAAAACAGTTGGCCACTTGAAATGTATGCAAATTTTGAATTTCCAAAATTATCAGATGATGAAAAATTTGTTGTGTACTTGAATAATGAGCAGATCAAGTCCATCCAAAGTATAGATGAATTTGGCAATTGGCATGTTGCCTTTGTAATGGCACCTCATACATCAGGCGATCTTTTGATAACAGGATTTGGAGAAGAGTCTGTTAAAACACAAGAAAAAGAAAGAATAGAAGAAAACACAATACCAAACAATAATGATTATCTCTATTATGTAGGTGGAATAATTTCTGCAGCTGTAATAATTGGAATGCTTGCTTTTTATCGAAATAAAAGACGAGTGCCTAAAGTTTAAAATTATTATATTGTGCAATAATTGCACCTTAATTATGAATAAAATAAAATGTTCACATATTCTAGTAAAAAAACAGAGTGAAGCTCTTGTCATCTTAGAGCAGTTAAAAAAAGGAGAAAAATTTGGCAAGCTTGCACGCGAACTTTCAATTGATTCTGGTAGCGCAAAACGAGACGGGGATCTTGGTTATTTTGGACGAGGTGTAATGGTAAAACCATTTGAAGAAGCTGCCTTCAAACTACAGGTTGGAAATATTTCTGAGCCTATTAAAACAGAGTTTGGATATCATATAATCAAGCGACTGGGCTAAAAATAGGCATCAAGAATAGATGGAGACTCTTGTAAGTGTAATTCCTTAGATATTTTGTCACCCATTCCTTGTGCTGCGCTTATCTTTCGTTTTCCAATCCAATAATAGGTTTCATCTATAGTGTCTTTAGCTATTAATACAATTAATTTTCCGCTATCTTTTCTTCCAGTTCTTCCTTTTCTTTGAATGTATCTTATTGAGCTTGGTACGTTATCATAAAATACAACTAGATTAACTTCAGAAATATCAAGGCCTTCTTCGCCAACTCGTGTCGCAATCAATACCTTATACTCTCCATCGCGAAACTTTCTTACAGTTTCAACCTGTTTTTTTTGTTTCAGTCCAGTTTCTCCTGCCTTACCAATCAAAAATCCAGCAGAAATTCCCATTTCAGTTAGTTTTTGATGCAAGATTTCAACTGAATCACGATAACTTGTAAAGACAAGCGCCTTGCCTGATATAGATTGTATAATTTCTTTTAATTTGACTATTTTGCTATGCTCAATTCCAATCTTTTGTGCAGTCTTTGCAAGGGATATGGCTCGCATAAAGTTGTCATCTGCTTCAAATAGATCACGTATTCCAACTCCTTTTTTTTCTCGTGTTCGTTCACAGAAACGAAGAAAAGATGTTATGCCATGTGATTCAAGAATATTTAACGCATAATGAATTCTAATCGCAGTAAAAAGTGGTTTTGCTGATTTACGGTTTTGTTTTAGAACATAATCTCTAACTCGTAAAAGTTGCGAGAGTGATTTGTTATCTGAAACATGGACTCCATTTCTTTTTAATTCTGCATATCTTTGATCAAGTGCTTTTGTGATATAGTGTTGAATTTCTTTCATTGCGGGAGGAAGTTCAACAGTAATCCATTGTGTAGTTGTTTGCTGGATGTATGGTTTTACGTCAGGGCTTTCTTCATTTCTTTGTGCAATGTTTGCAATGCAGAGTGTTTTTATGATTTCCTTTGCTTTTTCTTTTTCACTTGGCAAGGTGGCAGTCATTGCCATTATCCTTACATTCGTATGTGCAAATCGTTGCGCTATTCTAGAATATGCATAATCACCAATAGTTCTATGCGCCTCATCAAAGATTACAAGATTAAATTGAGTTGGAGACACAAGCTGTCTATCTAGATCATTTTTTGTTATTTCAGGAGTGGCACAAACAATGCTATTCTCCCAGTTTTTTTTACGTTTTGTTATAGTATCCTCACCTGTAACAAGTGAAATGTCTTCTATTGTAAGATTATTTTTTAAAAACTCATAATGTTGATTTGTTAAAACTCGTGTTGGTGCAAGAAACAATACCCCTCCTGTTCCTTTTTCAAGATATTCAGCAATTACTTGAAGTGCAACTGCTGTTTTGCCAAGCCCCGTAGGTAAAACAACAAGACAGTTTTCAGACATTGCTTGACTTGCAAGATTTACTTGATAGTCTCTTTTTTCAATAGAATTTTTTTTGATGTATTTATGTTCTATATAGTCTAAGACAAAACATCTCCTTTTACTATGATTTAGTAGCTATTGATTTTATGGTTTCGTGTAAGGGTTTAGTAGCTTTTACTCAAAATCAAATGATCGATACAAAGTTTTCACAACTCAAACCTTCATCTTATATTATAGGAATCGCCATTTTTTACAATGGCTAATTCATATGAAAGACCCGATTGGGATGAATATTTCATGTTGCAGGCTGAACTTGCAAAGCTACGCTCAAACTGCATGACAAGACATGTTGGCGCTGTGATTGTTAGAAATAATCGCCAAATTGCAACAGGCTATAATGGAACCCCACCAGGGGTAAAAAACTGCTATGAAGGGGGTTGCAAACGATGTCAGCTTAGGATGGAGGGAAAACTAGAGTCTGGCGCATCTCTTGATAGATGCTTGTGCAATCATGCAGAAGCAAACGCGATCATGCATTGTGCAATCCTAGGAATAGAGGCAGGAGCAAGTGATGCCATACTATACACAACATTCGTTCCATGTTTAGAATGCACAAAAATGGCAATTACTATTGGAATTAAAAAAGTAGTATGCCTTGATTCTTATCCTGAAACCGATTTTGAACTCATCAAAGAAGCAGGTATTAAAGTAGTAAAACTAGACAAAAAAAAGATTCAACGATGGGCAAGTGAGATTGTCAAGGATTATGACGCAAAACTAACGTCAAAATAAGATCATGTTGCAAACTGCTGAACCAAAACAAGGTGTATCTATACCAACATCGTTACTAGTATCTGCAACGTATGATGGTCAAAAAAAGACTGCGGTTTTAAAATTCTATGAACCAAAATCACAAAAAATAATACTTTGGACTGATGAAACTGGGCACAAACCATACTGTTACTCAAAACTAGGTATTGAGGATCTGGGATTTTTGTCAGACAGAGACGATGTGATAAAGATTGAGCAAATCATGCGGCATGACTTACTTAAGGATTCAGACATTAAGGTTTCAAAGATAATTGTGACGGATCCACTAGCAATAGGTGGTACACAGACTGATAAAAGTCTTAGAAACATAATTGAAACATGGGAATCTGATATCAAATATTATGAAAATTACTTGTATGATATGTCGCTTATTGTGGGAAAATATTACAAAATTGAAAACGGAAAGATAATTCCACAAGAATTAGAAATTTCTGATGAAGTGCGACTTGCACTAAAAAGTATGCTCTGGGACAAGCTTGCAGGCAATCACATTGTTAATACAAATGAATTTCAAAAGTATACTTCAGAATGGGCTGATCTTCTCAACCAACCAATACCTAAAATCAAAAGATTAAGCTTCGATATTGAAGTAGAATCACAAGCAGGGAGAATTCCTGATACAAAAATAGCTGAAAATAAAGTCACGGCCATAGGATTTGAGGGCTCTGATGGTTTTAAACAAGTATTTGTTTTAAGAAAAAAAAATGCTGAAGAAGGAAAAAATGAATTACCTTCAGATGTAAAGATTGTCTTTTATAATGAAGAAAAAGATATGATTTTAGATGCGTTTAGAATAATTTCAGA
>Ga0194131_10007204_pt1 | contig 15066 bp, 15 predicted proteins | sample TA2KigO120mmetaG_FD_148631 | JGI IMG/M metagenome (GOLD analysis project Ga0194131, IMG submission 148631) | Freshwater microbial communities from Lake Tanganyika, Tanzania - TA2015053 Kigoma Offshore 120m | ecosystem: Environmental > Aquatic > Freshwater > Lake | place: Tanzania: Lake... | reverse complement strand
CGTTCAGCGTAACGAGGCGCCCCGGCGGGATGTCGAACGGCTCCTCGTTGAACTCGAAGCCCTCCGCGCGACGCCGCGCGTGCGCGGCGTCGACGTCCTCGACGTCGAACCAGACGCCGCTGGCCCGGTGCCGGGGGCGGCTGGCGCGAGGATGAGGTAGGCGTGCTCCCGCCCGCGGGTCGCGCGGTCTAGCACCGGCCCCTCGGCCACCCGCGCGCGCGCGGCCTCGGCGCCGCGGCTCCCGTAGACTCAGCCCGCGATGAGCCAGCCCACGACCGCCGAGATGCTCTCGTTCGCGCTCGACCTCGCCGACGAGGCCGATCACCTCACGATGCCGTACTTCCGCGGTGACGCGCGGGTGGAGGCGAAGGCCGACGGCTCGCTCGTCACGCGCGCCGACCGCGAGACCGAGGCGTACCTACGCGAGCGCATCCTCGGGCGCTTCCCCGATCACGCGATTCTCGGCGAGGAGCAGGGGTTCAGCCCCGGCGCCGCCGGCGCCGCGCGCTGGCTGCTCGATCCGGTGGACGGCACGCACAGCTTCGCGCGCGGCATCCCGGTCTGGGGGACGCTGATCGCCTTCGAGCGCGACGGCGCGTTCGAGGTCGGTGTCGCCTCAGCGCCGGCGCTCGGCACGCGCTGGTGGGCGGGGCGGGGGCTCGGCGCCTACCGCGGCGCGCTCCCCGCGCGCGGCCACGCCGGCGAGCGCATCCGCGCCTCCGCCATCGACGCGCTCGACCGCGCGCAGATCGTCTGGGGCTCGTACCGGCTGCTGTTCGAGCGCTGGGGCGCCTCCGCCGACGCGCTGATGCGCGCCGCCTGGCGCACGCGCGGGTTCGGCGACTTCTGGGGCTACTGCCTCGTCGCCGAGGGCTCCGCGGAGGCGATGCTCGAGCCCGAGATCAGCCCGTGGGACATCGCCGCGATGCTCGTGATCGTCGAGGAGGCGGGCGGCCGCCTCACGGACGTCGACGGCCGGGTGACGGTCGAGGCGGGGCACTGCGTGGCGACGAACGGCGTGCTCCACGACCTCGTGCTGCGCACGCTGCGCGGCGAGGTGCGACCGCCGCCGCTGGACGCGCGTGCCCCGGGCGGCTGACGCGGGCGGCAGCGGGCCCGGGGCCGGCCGCCGGCGCGAACGGAGCATGGTCGTGGCGCGCACGAGGTGCGGTTGGGACTCAGTCGGCGCTCAGTCGGCACTCACCTCGAGCGCGGGCTCACCCGGCACCGCGGTCACGCGCATCCAGCGCTCGCCGCCGTCGGCGAAGCGGAAGAGGTGCCGCCCCTCGAGCGTCCAGTGCGGACCGGGGTCGTTCGGCGTGAGCAGGTAGGTGCGCGGCTTCTCGGGGTGCGGTCGGGCGCGGGCGACGCCCGCGGTGGCGCTCCCTCAGCAGTGGATCAGCTCGACGATCTGCTCGGTCATCGTCCCCGACCGTACCACGCGACCGGGGCGCGGTCCGGGGGCGGCGGTGCCCTGCGTTGCGCGCTACGCCTGCGCCGGCGTCTGCTCGCGGAGCTCGTACTCGAACGATTCGATCACAGGGTTCGCGAGCAGCTTCTCGCACATCTCGCGCACCGCGGTCTCGGCGCGCGCGCGGTCGGCGGCGTCGAGCGTGACCTCGATGCGCTTCCCCACGCGCACCGCGCTCACGCCGCTGAAGCCGAGCTGGAGCAGCCCGTCGCGCACCGCGAGTCCCTGCGGGTCGTTCACGAGCGGCTTGAGCATGACGTTGATGCGGGCGTGGAACGAGGCCATCGGGGTCCTTTCGGTCGTGGTCGCGGGCGGGGGCGCGCTACCCGGGGAGCGGCGTGCCGGTGAGCCGCCGGTACGCCTCGAGGTAGCGCTCGCTCATCGCGCGCACGATCGCCTCGGGGAGCGCGGGGCCGGGCGGGCGCTTGTCCCAGTCGAGCGCGTCGAGCCAGTCGCGCAGCGGCTGCTTGTCGAACGACGGCTGGTCGCGCCCCGGCTCGTAGCCGTCGGCCGGCCAGAAGCGCGAGGAGTCCGGGGTGAGCAGCTCGTCGATCAGCGTGACCTCGCCCCCGAGCAGGCCGAACTCGAACTTCGTGTCCGCGATCAGGATGCCGCGGTCGCGCGCGACCGTCGCGCCGTAGCGGTAGAGCGCGAGCGAGCGCAGCCGCAGCGCGTTCGCGGCGTCCGCTCCGAGCATCGCCTCGACCTCCTCGTAGGTCATCGGCGCGTCGTGCGCCGGCGGCTCGGCCTTCGAGGTCGGCGTGAAGATCGGCTCGAGCAGCCGGCCGCTCTTCTGGATCCCGGCGGGGAGCGCGATGCCGCAGACGCGTCCGCTGCGCTCGTACTCGCTCCACCCGGAGCCCGCGAGGTAGCCGCGCACCACGCACTCGACCTTCACGGGGTCGGCGCGGCGCATCACCATCGAGCGCCCGTAGTACGCCGCGTCGTCGACGCCGAACTCGGCGGCGTTCTCCGCGTCGAGCACGGCGATGAACGCGTTCGGCACGACTTCCTTCGTGCGCTCGTACCAGAACGCGGAGAGGCGCGTGAGCACCTCGCCCTTGCGCGGGATGCCGGTGGGGAGCACGACGTCGAAGGCCGAGGCGCGGTCGGTGGCGACGAGCAGCAGGCGGTCGCCCGGGAGCGCGTAGACGTCGCGGACCTTGCCGGTGTGCAGCCGCTGGAGGCGCGGAAGGGCCGTCGTCATCAGCACGCCGGTGGCGCTCGGCATCATGCGGGGAGCAGCCCGAGCCGTCGGTACGACTCGTCGACGTGCGCGAGGAAGGCGCGCGCGTCGAAGAGCGCATCGAGCTGCGCATCGCTGAGCCGCTCGCGCACCTCGGGATCCGCGGCGAGCAGCTCGCGCAGCGGGACCTCCTCCGCCCAGGCGCGCATCGAGTTGCGCTGCACGATCTTGTACGCGGCCTCACGGCCCATCCCCGCCTCGATCAGCGCGAGCAGCACCTTCGACGAGAAGATGAGCCCCTGCGTGCGCTGGAGGTTGCGCTCCATGCGCTCCGGGTAGACGACGAGCCCGTCCATCACCCCGGTGAAGATGTGCAGCATGTAGGCAAGCAGCCCCGTCGCGTCCGGCAGCACGATGCGCTCGGCGCCGGAGTGCGAGATGTCGCGCTCGTGCCAGAGCGCGACGTTCTCGAGCCCGGTCGTCGCATAGCCGCGCAGCGTGCGTGCGAGCCCGCAGACGCGCTCGCACAGCTCGGGGTTGCGCTTGTGCGGCATCGACGAGGAGCCGGTCTGCGCGCCCTCGGCGAACGGCTCCTCGGCCTCGAGGATCTCGGTGCGCTGCAGCCCGCGGATCTCGGTCGCGAACTTCTCGAGCGAGGCGCCGATGCCGGCGAGCACCGCGACGAAGTGCGCGTGGCGGTCGCGCTGGATGATCTGGGTCGTCACCGGCGCCACCGCGAGCCCGAGCCGCCGGCACGCCGACTCCTCGACCGCCGGCGGCACCGTCGCGTGCGTGCCGACCGGGCCCGACATCTGGCCGACCGCGACGTGATCGCGCGCGAGCGCGAGCCGCTCCTGGTGGCGGCGCAGCTCGTCGACCCAGATCAGGAGCTTCATCCCGAAGGTCGTCGGCTCGGCGTGCACGCCGTGCGTGCGCCCGATGCAGATCGTCTCGCGGTGCTCGAGCGCGCGCCGGATCACGACGTCGCGCAGCTTTGCGACCTGCGCCGCGAGCAGGTCGGCGGCGTCGACGAGCTGGAGGCAGGTGGCGGTGTCCCAGACGTCGTTGCTCGTGAGGCCGTAGTGCACCCAGCGCGACTCCGGGCCGAGCGAGTCGGCCACCGAGCGTAGAAACGCCGTCACGTCGTGGTGGGTTTCGTCGATGTAGCGCATGACGTCGGGCACGCGGACGCGCGCGTCCCGCGCGATCGTCTCCGCGTCGGCGCGGGGGACGACGCCGGCCTCGGCCCAGGCCTCGACGACCGCGATCTCGACGCGGAGCCAGGTCTCGAACTTCCGCTCGTCCGACCAGACGGCGGTCATCTCGGGCAGCGCGTAGCGAGTGATCACGGGGCCTGCCCGGGCCTCGCGGCCGTCGTTCCGGCGGGGAGGGCGCGTGGTGGGCGTCTCACGGAGGGAGTCTACCGGCGGCCCCGGGGCCGGGCAATCTGGAGGGGCGCTAGTCGTTCGCGAACTCCTCGCGCACGGGCGAGAAGACCTCAACGAGCCGTGCCGCGTCGTGCGCGCGCACGTAGTGGGCGAGGCCGCCCGGAATGAGGTACGAGTCGCCCGGGCCGAGCTCGTGATCGCGGTCGCCCATGCGCAGGAGGATCCGCCCCGCGTCCACGGTGCCCGCCTGCTCGTGTGGGTGAGTGTGCGCCGGCACCTCGGCCCCCGGGGAGAGCGTGATCTCGACGAGCGTGAGGTTCGCGCCCGAGACGAAGGTGCGCCGGACGACCCCCGGGAACTGCTCGACGGGCTTCGTCTCGGAGTAGCGACGGGTGCGCGGGTTCACATCGCGTGGCATGGGCGGCTCCCCGGCCGACTCTACCGCGTCGCCATCGGGTCGGGCCCGAGGATCAGCGTCGCGAAGTTCCGCGCGACGTGGTTGCGCTCGTGGAGGTCGCCGAAGAGCGCGCCGCAGCCGGCGTCGACGGCGCAGTCGACCGCGTGCGCGAAGTGGCGGGCGGCCGCCTCGAGCTTGGCGCGGACCGGCTCGATCCACTCCGCCGGGATCTCGGGCGGGCGCACGTTGCGGATCACGAACTCGCGGTTCGCGCCGAGCGCGAAGAAGACTGCCTCCGCCATCGGCGCGCGGCCCGGGCCCCAGCCGGCGATGAAGTGCAGGCACGGCGGGTCGCGCGGCTGCTCGGGGAAGCGGGGCAGCGCGTCGAGGTCGACGCGCCGCCGGCACTCGCGCATCGGGCAGCGCACCTCGGCGGTCACGGGGCGGTCACGGCGTGGCCGCGAGGGGCTCCGCGGCGCGGGCGCCGATGTCGCTGCGATAGTGCGCGCCCTCGAAGCGGATGCGCCGTACGTTGTCGTACGCGCGCTCCCGCGCCTCCTCGATGCTCGCGCCGCGCGCGACCACGCAGAGCACGCGCCCGCCCGAGGTGACGAGCCGCTTGCGCTGGTCGAGCGTCGCGCCGGCGATGAAGACCTGGACGTCCGGGTCGACGTCGTCGCCGCCCTCGATCGGCACGCCGGTCTCGTAGCGGCCGGGATAGCCGCCGGAGGCCATCATCACCCCGACCGTGACGCCGGGGTCCCACTCGACCGGCACCGCGTGCAGCCGCCCCTCGGCGACCGCGAGGCAGATCTGCAGGAAGTCGGTCCGCAGCTTCGGGAGCAGCACCTCGGTCTCGGGGTCGCCGAGCCGGCAGTTGAACTCGACCACGCGCGGGCCTTCCTCGGTGATCATCATCCCGGGGTAGAGCACGCCGCGGTACGGGCGGCCGGCCGCGGCCATCGCGCGCACGGCGCGCTCGGTAACCTGGATGCGGATGCGCGTGGCGGTCTGCTCGCTCAGCCAGAGCGGCGGCGAGTAGGCGCCCATCCCCCCGGTGTTCGGCCCGCGATCGCCGTCGAAGACCGGCTTGTGATCGCAGGAGAACGGCATGTGCCGCACGGTGAAGCCGTCGGTGAAGGCGTGCGCGGAGGTCTCGCGGCCGCGCATGCGCTCCTCGATCACGACGCGCTCGCCGGCGTCGCCGAACGTGCGCGCGGTCATCGCGGCGTCGATCGCCGCCTCGGCCTGCGCGACGTCGTCGCAGACGGTCACGCCCTTGCCCGCCGCCAATCCGTCGGCCTTCACGACGACCCGGTGGGGCGCCGCGCGCACGTAGGCCTTCGCCTCCTCCGGATCGTCGAACACGGCGGAGGCGGCGGTCGCGATCCCCACCCGCTCCATGAGCCGCTTCGCGAAGGCCTTCGAGGACTCGATCTCCGCGGCCGCCGCGCTCGGGCCGAAGACGCGGATCCCCTCGGCGGCCAGACGGTCGGCCACCCCGGCCGCAAGCGGGTCTTCAGGCCCGACGACCACGAGGTCGGCGTGGATGCGCGCGGCGAGCGAGGAGACGGCCTCGAGGTTCGAGGGGCCCACCGGCACGTTCTCGCCGAAGGCCGCGGTCCCCGCGTTCCCGGGGGCGATCCAGAGCTTCGCGAGCTCCGGGGACTGCGCGAGCTTCCACGCCATCGCATGCTCGCGGCCGCCGCCGCCGAGCAGCAGCACGTTGAGCGGGCTCACGCGCTCACTCCCACTCGATCGTGCCCGGCGGCTTCGAGGTGATGTCGTACACCACGCGGTTCACCTCCGGCACCTCGTTCACGATGCGGCTCGAGATCGTCGCGAGCAGATCGTACGGGAGCCGCGCCCAGTCGGCGGTCATCGCGTCCTGCGCGGTCACGAAGCGCAGCGCGACGCAGGAGCCGTACGTGCGGAAGTCGCCCTGCACGCCTACGGTCTTCGTGTCCGTGAGGACGGCGAACGACTGCCAGAGGTCGTAGTAGACGTTCGCCTTCTTGATCTCGTCCATCACGATCCAGTCGGCGCGGCGCAGGATGTCGAGCTTGTCGCGCGTCACCTCGCCGATCACGCGGATCGCGAGCCCCGGCCCCGGGAAGGGCTGTCGGTAGACCATCTCGTCGGGGAGCCCGAGCTCCTTGCCCACGCGACGCACCTCGTCCTTGAAGAGGTTGCGCAGCGGCTCGATCAGCGTGAGCCGCATGTCCTTCGGCAGCCCGCCCACGTTGTGGTGGGTCTTGATCTTCGCGGCGGCGTTGTTGCCCGTGGAGGCCGATTCGATCACGTCCGGGTAGGTCGTCCCCTGCGCGATGAAGTCGACCTGGCCGAGCGACTTCGCCTCCTCCTCGAAGACGCGGATGAAGGCCTCGCCGATGCGGATGCGCTTCGTCTCCGGGTTCGTCACCTCGGCCAGCTCGCGCAGGAAGCGGTCCGCAGCGTCGACGTGGCGCAGGTTCATCGACATATGGCCGCGGAAGGTGCGCACGACGCGCTCGGGCTCCTCGTGCCGGAGCAGCCCATTGTCGACGAAGATGCACGTGAGCTGATCGCCGACCGCGCGGTGCACGAGCGCGGCCGCGACCGCGGAGTCGACGCCGCCGGAGAGCGCGCAGATCACCTGGCCGTCGCCGACGCTGCGCCGGATCCCCTCGACCGACTCCTCGATGAAGTTGCTCGCGGTCCAGCTCGGCTCGCAGCCCGCCACCTCGAAGAGGAAGTTGCGGATGAGCCGGTCGCCCTGCGGGGTGTGCACGACCTCGGGGTGGAACTGGATGCCGAGGTGGCCCGCGTCGTCGGACATCACCGCGACCGGCGCGTTCTGCGACTGCGCCACGGCGCGGAACCCCGGCGGCAGCGCGGTGATGCGGTCCCCGTGCGACATCCAGACGGGCATGGAGGCGGGGAGGTCGCGGAAGAGCGGGTTCGCCTGCTCCGAGACCGTGAGCACCGCGTGGCCGTACTCGCGGTGGCTCGAGGGGTCGACCCGCCCGCCGAGCGCGTGCGCGAGCAGCTGCATGCCGTAGCAGATGCCGAGCACCGGCAGGCCGGAGTTGACGACGTAGGGCGGCAGCGTGGGCGCGCCCGGCTCGTAGACGGAGGCGGGGCCGCCGGAGAGCACGAACGCCCGCACCTGGAGGTGGTTGAGCGCGCTCGCCGGTGCGTCCCAGGGGATGAGCTCCGAGTAGACGCTCGCCTCGCGGATGCGGCGCGCGATCAGCATCGAGAACTGCGAGCCGTAGTCGAGCACGACGACGGCCTCCGGGGCGTTGGGGGCGGGGGTCAGGAACTGGCCGGGCTCGCGGCGCTCCGCGATCTCGAGGTAGGTCGCGACCTCGCTGTCGCCGGAGGTCCGTACGCGCGCCGCTTCCGCCTCGGGGGCGCGGGAAGCCTCCACTGGAGCCCTGCCCGCGGGGGGGAGGACGTCGGCCGAGTCGACCATCGCGTCGCCTACGGGGGAGAGGAGTGCTGCTAGGGGCGAATCGTATCGGTGGCTATAGTGGCGGTCAACGCGAACCGACGCGCGATCGCGCCGAGCGACGGAGGAGACGACGCGTGACTGCGACGCCGGCGACGGTCGAGGTGATGACGGCGGCGGCGACGGGCTGGCTCGAGTCGCTCGGCCGCGATCAGCGCGCGAAGGCGCAGCTCGCCTTCGACGACGAGGCGGAGCGGCGGCGCTTCTTCTACACGCCGAACGAGCGCGGCGGGCTCCCCATCTCCGAGATGGACCCGCCGCAGTGGCAGCGCGCGATGCAGCTCGTCGCGAGCGGGCTCAGCCGGCCGGCGTTCAACACGGCGACCGCGATCATGGGGATCGAGCACGCGCTCGACGCGCGCGAGGGCTGGCTCGAGCGGCCGTACCCCGGGCGCGACGACCGCAGCCGCTTCCGCGACCCCGAGCTGTACTTCGTCACCATCTTCGGAGAGCCCGGAGGCGAGGCGCCGTGGGGCTGGCGCTTCGGCGGCCACCACGTCTGCCTGCAGTACACGATCGCGCGGGGCCGCGTCGTCTCACCGACGCCGACGTTCTTCGGATCGCACCCCGCAGACCTCGAACTGCACGGCGGGAACGTGCTGCGCCCGCTCGCCGGCGAGGAGGACCTCGGCCGCGAGCTCGTGCGTGCGCTCGACGGCGAACGCCGCGCCCGCGCCGTGATCGCGGCACACGCGCCGCAGGACATCGTGACGCAGAACGCCCCGCGCATCGTCGACGGGATGGAGCCGGCGCCGGCGTGGCGGATGATGGGCTTCGAGGATTCGCCCGCCCGGCTCGAGGGGATGCGACGCGAGCGCCAGCGGCTCGGCCTCACCGCCGATGACGACCTGGCCGTGCGGCTGCGCCCTCGGCCCGCGGGGCTCCCCGCGAGCGAGATGACCGCCGCGCAGCGCGCGATCCTCGCCTCGCTCATCCGCCGCTACACGGAACGCATGCCCGACGACGTCGCGGCCGAGGAGACGCGGCGCCTCACCGGGCAGGCGCTCGCCGAGATCCACTTCGCGTGGGCCGGCGGGCTCGAGCGCGGCGAGCCGCACTACTACCGGCTGCACGGCCCGCGCTTCCTCGTCGAGTACGACAACACGCAGGACCACGTGAACCACATCCACAGCGTCTGGCGCGACCCCGAAGGCGACTTCGGCGCGGACGTGCTCGCGCAGCACTACGCGCGTTCGCACGCGCGCTGATGCCGATCGTCCCGCCCGAGCGAGCCGACGCGGTCGTGCGCAAGCTGCTCGCGGGCGGCGTCGCGGCGATCCCGACCGACACCGCCTACGGCGTGGCGGCGCTCGCCACGCGCGCCGACGCCGTGCGCGCGCTCGCGCACCTCAAGGGCCGCGGCGAGGACCAGCCGGTGGCGCTGCTCTTCGACAGCGCCGCGGTCGTCGCCGGCTACCTCGCCGACCCGCGCGCGCTCGACCGCGTCATGCGCTTCTGGCCGGGCGCGCTCACCGCGGTCGTGCGCGTGCGCCCCGGCTGCGGGCTCAGCGCGCCGGCCGTGGCGGCCGACGGCACGATCGGCGTGCGCAAGCCGAACGACCCGATCGCGCGCCTGGTCATCCGCGAGTGCGGCGGGCTGCTCGCCGTGACGAGCGCGAACCGGCACGGCGAGCCGCCGGCGGCCACCGCGCGCGCGGTGGTGGCGACGTTCGGGATGGGACTGCTGATCCTCGACGGCGGCGAGCGCCCGGGCGCGTTGCAGTCGACGGTGGTCGACCTTACCTGCGACCCGCCGCGGATCGTGCGCGAGGGGGCGCTTTCGGCCGAGGAGCTGGGGCTGCCGCCCCCGGCCTGACCGTCACGCTTCGGCGCGACCCCTGGGCGGGGTTGAGCGCCGGGCCAGGGGGCCCGGCGAGCCGGGGGTTCGACGAGCCCGCGTGGCGGTTGGAGCCGAGGTGCCCCGACACGATGGGACGAAGCGCCGGGGCGCGCTCACTTCTCCGCGGGGCGCTCGTCGTCCGGGTGGAGCACCACGAGCGGCGCCGCGCGCATGCGCCGCATCCGCTCGCGCCCGTAGGCGAGCGCCTCGTCCGGGGTCATCGCGGACGGCGCGTGCTCGACGCACCACGCCCGCGCGCAGGCCACCGAGCGGAGGTTGACGACCTCGACCCGTGCGGGAGCGCGAGCGTGAGCAGCCCGTCGCTCGCCTCCACGACGATCCCGCCCCACTGCGTTTCCTCGCCGTGCTCCACGTGCACGACGAAGACGAGGTCGCCGGGCACGAACGCATGGCCGTGAGCGCCCGGGTGGTCGGGGTGATCGCCGTGCTCGTGGGCCGCGTGGCCGGCGATCGCCGGGGCGGTCTACAGGCTGATCGACCCGGGCTTCACGCCGGACGGCGCGGCCTCGCTCCTCGCCGACGGCACGAGCAACGAGATCGGCTACGTCTCGAGCTTCCCGTACCTCGGGACGCCGCACGAGGGGTACGACCACCGGCACGACCAACCGGGGCCGGCCGGCGGGCACCCGCGCCGCGCGTCGCGTCGCGCGGGTGCCCCGACCGCGCGACGCGTTCCGGGAGGAGCGATCGATGAGCGCCCACGCCCACCGCCACCGCCGCCCGCACTCGCACCACGAGGACCACGCCCGCGGGGTCGCCCCCCCACGAGCCCGAGCGGGCTCGGCGAGGCGCTCGGCGGGATCGCCATGTTGAGCCGCAGCATGTCGGCCGGTCGCGTGCCCGTGAAGTTCTGGAAGCCGGGGATGAGCCCGCCGGGGATCCCCGTGAGCAGGATCGCGACGAGGTCCGCGCGCGTCGCGCCGCTCGTGTTCAGCGCGTCGAGCTTCGGGAAGACGCCGGGGTAGAGCACCGGCAGCAGCTGCGCGAGCTCGGGCGCCTCGTAGTGCGCCCCGAACGCGGCGTCGTCGGCCGGGTGCACCCCGTTCCACTCGTCCGTCTTGCCGATCGGGATCACGACCTCGTTGATGAGCGGGTTGCCGAGCCGCGAGACCTGCACCCAGGGCCCGACGCCCTCGCCCTTCCCCTTCTTCTTGCGCACGGTCGTCTTCTGGCGGCTGGCGGTCGCCCAGACGCCGATCGTCGACTTCGCAGCGGTCGGGTCCGTCGGGTCGAGCCGTCGCGCGTGAGGAACCGTTTCGGCACCTGGATCGCGATCGAGTGGACGTTGTAGCCCTTCGCACCGTCGCGTCCGACCGCGTCCGCGGACGGGATCAGGTGCAGCGACTGGAACGGGCGCAGCGTGCCGAGGTCGAAGATCGAGCCGAGGTCGACGAAGAAGCCCTCCTGCGCTGGCCGGCGAAGACCCTCCCGCCGAACGGGAGCGGCGGGATCGCGGCCGCGACGAGCGACTCGTACGCGGGCGTCGAGCGCGGGCCGATGCGGACCGGCGGCGTCGGCAGCTCGGCGGCCAGGACGCTGCGTGTCCCCGGGCCGGTGCCGGACTTGTTCGGCTTGTGGTCGACGCGCACGACCTCGTAACACTGCCGGACGTTCCACGCTGGCGAGTCGAGCGAGGTGATCGGGCCGGTGTTGTAGAGGAACGTGTTCGGGTCGTGGTCTTCGTGGTGAAGCGGAACTCGTAGCTGATGTTCTCGTAGCCGTCGCCGGCGTTGTCGATGTGGATTGCGTAGAGGACGTCGTCGCCGAAGTGGAAGAAGTTCGGGCCTCCGGCGGGTTCCTCCAGCGGGATGTAGTTCGCGATCATCGTGACGGTGTGGGGCTGATCCGGGCTGACGAACGCGTAGGTGTCGGTGTTGTCGGCGACCGGGTCGGCGGTGATCGCCGGGGCCTCGCGGTGCGATGACATGGCTGGGCCGTCCGCGGGCTGTCGCTGTGTCTGGGTGACGCCGCCGCCGCTCAGGCGGTGACGCGGGCCGCGTGCAGGAGCCGCGCGGCGAGCGCGCGGTCGCGTACGATGACCTCGTTCGTGCCGGCCATCAGCACGACCTCGCCGTCGCTGCCGCGCACGCAGGCGACCATCGGCGCGGACGACGCGTCGAGCGTCTGCGCGAGCGGCTCCTCGGCGCCCGGCGCCTCGGCTCCGCCGTGCAGCGCGCGCGCCGAGCACGCCGGGCACCACCGCCGCCGCGCCGACGGCGCTGGCGCTGATCGCGGCGCGCTTCAGGAACTGGCGCCGCTCGAGCCGTGGATTGCGATTGGTCGTCTTCCCCTCCATTTCCCATCCGTGGGTCTGTCGGGGGTTCTTCGACGCAGGGGCGCGGACGGATCACGAGGCGAGCCACGAGCGGGCGCCTCCCGGCCGCCTCGTGTACGATCCCGCGCGAGATCTCCCCGCCGGAGGAGCACGCATGCGCATCGCGATCGGCGCCGATCACGCGGGGTTCATCCTGAAGCAGCTGCTGATCGAGGAGATCCGCGCCCTCGGCGACGAGGCCGTGGACTTCGGCACGCACTCCGAGGAGTCGTGCGACTACCCCGACGTGGCCGAGCCGCTCGCGCGCGAGGTGGCGGCTGGCGGGTACGACTTCGGGGTGCTCGTCTGCTCGACGGGCGTCGGCCCCTCGATCGTCGCGAACAAGGTGCACGGCATCCGCGCGGCGCTCTGCCACGACGCCTTCGCCGCGCGCCGCGCGCGCGAGCACACCGACGCCAACGTGCTCTGCATCGGCGCTTGGTCCGTCGGCCGCGGCGTCGCCGCCGAGCTGCTGCGCGCCTTCCGCGACGCCGCGTTCGAGGGCGGCCGGCACGCGCGCCGGCTCGCGAAGGTCCGGGCGCTGGACGACGCGACACGCGCGCCGTCGGCCGAGGGCTCGCCGGCGCGCGTCGAGGTCTGACGTGCCCGCGTGGCCGCTCCGGCGGCCCACCGGGCTGCTCGCGCAGCTCTCCGGCGCCGCCGCGATCGCGCGCGCCGCGTGGAACGAGGCGACCCGCCGCTCGCATCCGCGCCTCGACGGCCGGCTCACCGTCGACGGTGCCGAGGCGCCGATCGAGATCCTGCGCGATCGCCACGGCGTCCCCCACGTCTTCGCGTGCAGCGAGCGCGACGCCGTGTTCGGGCAGGGCTTCGTGCACGCGCAGGACCGCCTCTTCCAGATGGACTCGATGCGCCGACTCGCCGCCGGCCGCCTCGCGGAGGCCGGCGGCTCCGCGCTCCTCGCCGGCGACCGCTTCATGCGACGGCTCGGGCTCGCGCAGCGCGCGCGGGGCGACCTCGAGACCGCGCCCCCCGCGCAGCGCGCGCTGCTCGACGCCTACGCCGCCGGCGTGAACGCCGGCATCGACACGCTCCCCGCGCTCCCGCCCGAGTTCGCGCTGCTCGGCCCGCCCGACCCCTGGCGACCCGAGGACCCGATGCTCGTCGGGCGCATGGTGCTCTTCGGCTTCGGCGGCAACTGGGACACCGAGCTGCTCCGCGAGCGCCTCGTGCGCGCGCTCGGCCCGCGTCGCGCCGCCGCCGTCGACGCCGCCTACCCCGAGGGCCGCCTCACCCACATGGGCGAGCCCGCCCCCGGCGTCGTCGACCGCCTGCTCGGCGCCTACGAGGCCGCGGTCGCCGCAGGGCTGCCCGGCGGCGGCGCCTCGAACGCCTGGGCCGTCGCCGGCGCGCGCAGCCGCTCTGGCGCCCCGCTCCTCGCCTCCGACCCCCACCTCGAGACCCGCATGCCGTGCCTCTTCCACGTCTCGCACATCTCCGCAGGCGACGTCGACGCCGCCGGCGCCGACATCGCCGGCGTCCCCGGCATCGCGATCGGGCACAACCGCTGGCTCGCCTGGGGGATCACCGCGGGGATGGCCGACGTCGCCGACTGCTACGTCGAGACGCTCGACGCCGAGCGCCCCGACCACTACCTCACCCCGGAGGGCTGGGCGCCGGGCCGCGTGCGCGTCGAGCGCATCGGCGTGCGCAGCGCGGCGGCGGTCGAGGAGCGCGTGCTCGAGACGCGCCACGGCCCGGTGATCGGCCCCGCGCTCCCGGGCGAGCACCGCGCGATCGCGCTGCGCTCGACCGCGCTCGAGGCGGGTGACATCGTCACGCCGTTCCTCGGCATCTGGCGCTCGCGCACGGTCGAGCAGCTCGAGTCGGTGCTCGAGCGCTGGCCGGGCGCGACGTTCAACTGGGTCTTCGCGCACGCCGACGGTCGCATCGGATACCGCATGGTGGGGAGCGTCCCCCGACGGGAGCCGGGCGCGGGCCTCCTGCCGCAGGACGGCGCACGCTCGCCTGGTCCGTCGCCGGTGCTGCCGCCGTCGGCGCTCCCGCGCGCGGTCGACCCGCCCGGCGGCGTCGTCGTCTCCGCGAACCACGCCCCGGGCGGCGAGCTCGAGCTCGGCGCGGAGTGGTGCGAGCCCTGGCGCGCCGAGCGCATCTGGGAGCTGATCGACGACCGCCCGCGGCACGACGTCGAGTCGTTCATCGCCATCCAGATCGACCAGCGCTCGGAGCCGCTCGTGCGGCTGCGCGCCCTGCTGCTCGCGCGCGGCGCGGTCGCCGACGGGGGCCTGCGCGCGCTGCTCTCCGCGTGGGATGGCCAGGTGGGCGCGGGGAGCGCGGCGGCGGCGATGCTGGAGACGGTCTTCCAGATACTCGCGCGCGAGCTCGCCACGCGCCTCGCCGGCCCGGGGGCGCCGATCGTGCTCGGCGAAGGCGTCGGCGGGCCGGCGCCCCACTCCTCGTTCCACTACCGGCTGCAGGGCTGGGTGCTCGAGCGGCTCGACGCGCCGAGCGACGTCTGGGCGGACGCGCCGACGCGCGACCGCGCGCTCTCCGGGGCGGTGGCGCGCGCGGCCGAGGAGCTCGACCGCCGGCTCGGGCGTGACCGCGCGCGCTGGGCGTGGGGCGCGCTCCACCCGCTACGCCTCAACCACTCCTTCCGGCCGGTCCCGCTGATCGGCTCGCGCTTCTCGCGCGGCCCGTTCCCGTTCGGCGGCGACGTGAACACGGTGAGCCAGGGCGGCTACAGCGTGCACCGCGGCTCCGACGCCAACGGCTTCACACCCTCGTACCGCCAGGTGATCGACCTTGCCGACTTCGACCGCTCGCGCTTCCAGATCCCCAGCGGCAACTCCGGGATCCCCGGGCACCCGCGCTACGACGACTGCACGCGCGAGTACCTGGCCGGGGAGATGCGGCCGTTGCTCACCTCGCGGGCGGCCGTCGACGCGGCGCGCGAGCACGCGCTGCGGCTCGA
>Ga0194131_10007201_pt1 | contig 15069 bp, 12 predicted proteins | sample TA2KigO120mmetaG_FD_148631 | JGI IMG/M metagenome (GOLD analysis project Ga0194131, IMG submission 148631) | Freshwater microbial communities from Lake Tanganyika, Tanzania - TA2015053 Kigoma Offshore 120m | ecosystem: Environmental > Aquatic > Freshwater > Lake | place: Tanzania: Lake... | reverse complement strand
GCGGGATTCGGTGACTTGCGCCTCGGGACGACGGTGCGCCTCGCCTCGGTGGGCCCGGTGACGGGCTTCCTCGGCTGGGAAGGCAAGATGCCGAATGCCGCCGACGCCGGCGAGCTCGGCACCGACGAGACCGACTTCCTCTTCGGCGTGGGGCTGCTGGCGCGGCATGGCCACCTCTCGGCGAGCGGCCACGCGGGTCTCGGCATCCTCGGCAACCCGCTGCGCTTCGCCAACCAGGACGACGTGCCCCTGTTGCGTGGCGACCTCGCTTACGCGCCCGGCCCCTGGCGGGCCCGAGCCTTCGTGTCGGCCGACCTCGCCACCTCGCGCAACCCGGCGCGGGTGGAGGCCGGGGGCGCCGCTCGCCTCGGCCGCGCCTGGTTCGCCGAGGTGGAGGGCGCGGGGGGCCTGAGCCCGGCGGCGGCCGACGCTCGCGCGTGCCTTCGTCTCGGCCTCGCCGCGGCCCTCCCCGGCACGGCTCCCGGTGAATAGCGTTCGCCCCCCCCCGAGGCATCGCGTGGCCTGGTACGACATCTTCACCGGAAACTCCATCACCAAGCATGGTCGCCGCGTGGCCGACCGCGACGCCAACCAGGACGATCGTCTCGCCTCGATGCGCTGGCTGGCCGACCAGGGCACGTTCGAGGCGCTCGCGGCCTTGTGCAAGCGCTTCGAGTTGCAGCTCGACCACCAGATCAAGGACCGCAACGAGAAGGACGAGTGCATCGACCTCCTGGTGGAGAAGGCCGGGCTGGGCACCGAGGCCGCTCGCGACTTCGCGCGCCGGAGCCCCGCCTTCCAGAACGTGATCCGGCTGATCGAGCGGGTGGAGGGTGCAAGCGCCGCCAACGCGTTCTTGCTCGAGTTGCTCGCCGGCGAGTCGGTCGACAACGAGTTCAAGCCCGAGAAGAAGCGCAACTTGCTGGTCACGCTGGCGGAGCGCCGCGATGCCCGGATCGTCGAGGCGGCCGCACCCTTCTTGCTCGACTTCGACGAGGGCGTGCGTCACGGCGCGGTGGAGGCCATCGCCGCGCAGGAGGGCGACGCCGGGCGCCAGCCGCTGGGGCAGGCCCTGGCCCAGCCGCGGGAGGAGTCCACGCGCATCCGGGGGCGCGTGGCGGAGATCTTCGCGACTCGCCGCTGGCCCGTGCCCGCCGACGAGTGGCTCCGCGGCCACCTGCCGGTGGGCTGGGCGCTCGCCGGCGACTACGTCGTCGTCAGTCGCTGACGCCGAGGCGTCGCAAGGCGGCGCGAGCTCGAGCCTCGTTCGCCCCACCGGGATCCACCCGCAGGTAGGCGCGGAGATGCGTGGCCGCCTTCTCGGGCGTGCCGGCGCCGGCCCACACCATGCCGAGGTTGAAGTGCGCCATCGGGTCGTCGGCGCAGGTGCGGAGGGTGGCCTCGTAGCCGGCGATGGCGCCCTGCACGTCGCCCGAGCGCAGCCGCAGGGCGGCGAGGTTGTTGAGTGCCGGGCAGTGCCCCGGCTTGCGACGTAGCGCCTCCTCCCAGGCCTCCCGCGCGCCCGGGATGTCGCCCCCCTCGGCGCGGGCGATGCCGGCGTTGACGAGCGCGTCGACCCGCGCTGGGTCGAGCTCGAGGGACTTGGCGTAGGCGCTCTCGGCCTCGCCTCTCAGCTTCTCGGCGCGGAGCGCGTCGCCGTAGGCGTACCAGGCGTCGGCGTTGCCCGGCCAGCGTTTCACCGCGCTCTCCCAGGTGGCCACCTCCGAGGTCCAGGACTGGTTGCGCACGACGGTCGCGACGAGCAAGATCGCGGGGAGCGCCCACGCCACCCGCCGTTCCGGCAGCTTCCATGCCACCAGCGCGGCCACGGCGAGGCCCGCGGCGTAGGCCCGGTGCTCGGCCATGGTCTCCTTGAGCACGAAGGCGCTGGAAATGGCGAGCGGCAGAGCCCACCACCCGGCAAGAAGCGCCCAGATCCCTCGCTTGTAGACGGCCAGTCCCGCGGCGACCAGCCATGCCAGCAGGCAGAGTCCCCCGAGGCGGCTGACCTCGGCCGGCACCGGCTGGAGGATGGACTGGCCGAGCGGCAAGATCCACAGCTGCAGGTAGCGTGCCCACACCTCGGCCTGGGTGAGCACGTGGGCGAGGAGGGTGCGGGGCACCTCGGGCACCGGCCAGCCGCCGAGCCAGAGCCGGGCGGCCACGCCGGCGGCAACGGCCAGCGCGACAGGCAGGTAACGGCGCGGGTCGAGCAGGCGCCGATTCCATCCCGCCACGAGCGCCAGTTCGGCCAGGAGGGCGAGCACCGGGGTGACGACGGCGGTTTCCTTGGTGAAGAAGCCGGCCAGCATCGCCGCGTAGGCCAGGGCACGATGCCGCCGCGAGGGGGACCGCGCGTCGACCACCCAGGCGTGGAGCGCCAGCAGCGCGAACAGGGTGACGAGCGCGTCGGAGCGCCCGCTGATGTAGCTCACGCCCTCGGTGGCCATCGGGTGGAGCGCCCAGAGCGCCGCCCCCAGGCGCGCCCTCCCGGGAGACAGGACGAGGTCGAAAAATCGCCACGCCAGCACCGCGTTCGCCGCGTGGATCGCAATGTTCAGCGCGTGGTAGCCGAGGGGATCGAGGTGACCGAGCGTCCAGTTCAGCGCGTAGGTGAACAGCAGCAAGGCGCGCGCTGGGTTGTAGGCCCAGATGGTGTCGAGTCGCGACACGTCGTGGACTGCGGGGTTGGCGACGATCTCGATGAGATCGTCGTAAACGAAGGGCCCGCGCAGGGTGTTCGCCCAGGCGGCGATCACCGCCACGACGAGAAACCAGGGGTAGGCTCGAGTCATCGGCGGCAGGCGTCCTCGTACAGCGCGGCGTAGGCGGCCGCCACGCGGGCGGGCGCGAGGTGCTGGGCCGCGTAACGCTGGCCGCGCTCGACCATCGCCGTGGCCGCGGCCCGATCGTCCAGCAGCCGCCTGATCGCGCCGCGCAGGCCCTCCACGTCGCCGTGTCGCGAAAGCAGGCCGGCGCCAGCTTCCACGATCAGCTCCCCGCAGCCGCAGTCGTCGCCCACCACCACCGGAGCGCCGGCGAGCAGGCCCTCGAAGGGCGCCAGGCCGAAGACCTCGTCGCTCGACGGGTAGGCCACTACGTCGGCGGAGGCGAGGAGCGCGAGGCGCTCGCGTCCCTCCAGGGTGCCGGTGAACACCACGCCGGGCGCGCTCGGGACGGTCATGCCGCGCGCGGCGCCCGCCACCACCAGGGTGGCGGGGGCCAGCGCGCCGCCGACAAAGGCCGCCACGAGGTGATCGACGCCTTTCCGCGGGCTCACCTGTCCCAGGTAGGCGACGATCGGCCCGCCGCCGAGGCCTCGCGCCGCCCGGAACTCGCCTCGCGGCGGCAGGCTCTCGAACTCCCCGAGGTCCACGGGGTTGGGCACCCGGGCGACGCGCTCCGCCGGCACGCCGGCTGCCAGCAGGTGCCGCACCTCGGCCTTGCTCACCGCCACCACCCGGTCGGCGCGGCGGGGCACGTCGCCGTCGAAGAGGGTGTCCCACAGCACCTTGAGACCCTGCTTCCTCTCGATGCGGGGGAGGGTGCCGTTCGGCGTGTGGACGACGGGGCGACCGGCGGCCCCGCGGAAGGCGAGCCAGTTCAGCAGGTGGCGATGCGCGTGGAGGTGGACCAGGTCGATGCCGTCGAGCGGGGGTCGCGACGTGGGCAGGTAGAGCTGGTGCCGCCAGGCCAGCCGGTTGCTCCCGAGCCGGGTGACGATCACCTCGATGCCGTCGAGCTCGTAGCGGGGTGGTTGCCCCGAGCGCCGCTCGGCGTCGAAGGCGTCGGTCGTCCACACCCGCACCTGCATCCCGGCGGCGACCTGGGCGCGGGCCAGGGCGTAGACCACCCGGGGCACGCCGCCGTAGGCCCAGGTGGGCGGGAAGCAGGGGGTGACGTGGAGGACGCGCATTGACCAGAGGCCGTCTCCCGACTACCCTCTCCGGCCTTCGGAGACCGCATGATGCTCCTCGTCCTCGCCACGCTCGCGTCGCTCGTCGGGTGCGGCCCGAACTGCCGGTCGAGCTGCGAGCGTCTCTACGGGTCTTCCGATGGCCAGTGCGACATCAACGTGATGGGCGCCGAGGGCGACGAGGGCGCGGCCGAGCTGATCGACGAGTGCAATGCAACTTGCGACGAGGCCATGCGAACTGCGGGCACGGTGGGCACCTACAACCCCAACTCCAACGCCGACGAAGACGCGACCATCGCCAACGAGAAGCAGGCCGCGCTGTGGATGGACTGCGTCGAGGCCACGAGCTGCGAGAACCTCACCAAGGGCTACTGCCAGCCCCACTACTAGACCATGTTCCTCGTCCTAGTCCTACTGTCGGCGTGTACGCCGAGCTGCGAGCAGGTGTGCGAGAAGCTCGTCGCCTGTGACAATGACGGCACCGAGCGCATGCCCGAGGCCGAGTGTACCGAGGCCTGCCAGGAGCAGCAGGCGCTGTACGACGACTGGACCGACGTGCAGAAGCGCGACGCGCTCGACGCGGAGTTGAGCTGCCTCTACAATGCCACTTGCGACGAAGTGGCGAGCGGCAGCTGCTACGACGAGGACATCTGGGCCTTCTGACGGTACCGCGCGACCGCCGCCGTCACGCCGTCGCGGGCCTGCCAGATGCCGCCGAGCACCGCCACGCCCACCGCCCCGGCATCGCGACAGGTGACCAACCGGGGCGGCGCGACCCCTCCGAGCGCGATGAGCCCGTGCAGGCCGGAAGTGCCGATGGGCTCGCGCCCGTGGCGCGCCTCGAAGATCGGCGAGAGGATCACGTCGTCGGCGCCCAGCGCCAGCTTGCGGTGCGCCTCCTCCACCGAGTGGGCGCTGGCGCTCAGGCGACCGTCGAAGGCCCGCCGCCAGTCGGCCACGTCCATGTCGCTGGAGAGATGCAGCGCCCAGGCCTGGTCCAGGGCCCCCGGCATGCGCGCGTGCAGCACCACGCGGTCGTAGGGAATGCCCACGGGCAGCGTTGTCTCGCGCACGAGCACCTCGGCACCGGCGGCGAGCGCAGCGTGGACCTTCTCCTCCAACCCCGGCCCGCCCGCAGTGATGGCAATAATGCGCAACCTAGCTGCCGATCACGCCGTCGAGGGGGCTGCTGGCGGAGGCGTAGAGCTTCCGGGGGATGCGACCGGCCTCGAAGGCGGCGCGGCCACCCTCCACGCCGAGGCGCATCGCGGCGGCCATCCTCACCGGGTCTTTCGCGCTCGCGACGGCGGTGTTGAGCAGGACTGCGTCGACCCCGAGCTCCATGGCCAGGGCCACGTCGCTCGCCGTGCCCACCCCGGCATCGACGATCACCGGCACCCTGGCCTGCTCCAGGATGATGCGGAGGTTGTAGGGGTTGCGGATGCCGAGCCCGGAGCCGATGGGCGCCGCCAGCGGCATCACCGCCGCGCAGCCGATCTCGGCGAGGCGCTTGCACGCCACGGGATCGTCGCCGATGTAGGGCAACACCACGAAGCCCTCGCGCACCAGCGTGCGCGCCGCGTCGAGGGTGCCCTCGGTGCAAGGGAACAGCGTGTCGGGGTCGCCGATGACCTCGAGCTTCACCCAGTTGGTGCCCAGCAGTTCCCGGGCGAGCTTGGCGGTGAGGACGGCGTCCTCGGCGGTGTAGCAGCCGGCGGTGTTCGGCAGCACGTGGATCTGGGCGCGGTCGATGAAGTCCATGATGTTCTGGCCCCGCGGGGCCGACAGGTCCACCCGCCGGATGGCGAGGGTGACCATCTGCGTGCCGGAAGCGAGGTGACAGGCCCGCATCGTGGCGAAGTCGGGGTACTTGCCCGTGCCGAGCACCAGTCGCGACGCGAACTCCCTGTCAGCGATCTTGAACATCGATCCTCTCCATGTGCAGGTAGGCCGTTCCCGCCTCGTACGCGAGGGTGCCGTGCATCGGTCGATCGGCGAACCACCGGGGTTCCGTGGGTACGAGGTCGATGTGCACGTCGTCGCCCTGCCAGCGCACCTCCACCCCTCCAGTCCCGTGACCGCGCTGGCCGTTGACATCGACGGCGAAGGTGCTGCGGGCGGTACCCTCGAAGCGCCGGCGCACGTCGGGCAGGCGCGGCGAGAACACCACCTCGGTGACGACGACCCCCTGCTGGGTAACCAGCGCCCGGTCGAGCTCCCCCTCCACGAAGTGGTAGAGCAGGGTCGACACCGGGCTCTCCCGCTTCAACCACCCGTGTTCCACCACCTGCCAGGTCTCGTGCGCGTGGGTGGGCCAGGAGATGTCGCGACCGGGGCGCGTGAGCGAGAAGCCCGTCTCGTCGCCCTCCATCGACGCGTCGACGACGGCGAAGCCGCCCTGCACCTGCGCCAGCGCGTACACCTGCGGGGCGAGCCCGAGCAAGGGGACGATCTTGCGGCCTTGCCCGTCGATCTCCACCGCGATCCGTCCCCCCGGGCGGAAGAGGAAGAGGTCGAGCAGGGCCGCCACCGCCCGGCGGCTGTGCCCCATGGTGTTGCCGTTGCGCGGCCGCGAGGCCTGAGTCGGCACCGGGCCCTGGTAGTCGATCCGGGTGGGCGAGCCTAGGCAATTCGTGTACGCCACCGAGAGGTCGATCTCGGCGTCGGTCGACCGATCGTCGACCGTCATCGCCGACGCCACGCGGCGTACCGGCACCTCGGCCGCCCAGGCGAACAGGTCGGGAATGTCGGTGGCCACGCACTGCTCGCGGTCGACGGTGGAGTCCTTGGCGATCCAGCGGGTGCCCTCGCTGGTCGTGATGCGAGCAAGCTCGTGCATGACGAAGTCGGGATGGTCGGACACCGCGACGATGTCGAGGTCGTAGCGGAGCCCGAACACCTGGAGCGCGGGCACGGGAAAGCGCACCCGGGGCGGCGTGAGGTAGGCAACGGGCTGGCCATCGACCAGGGCCGCGCCGATCCCCGGCTCGAGCGCGTCGCGGGCACCGGCGTCGAGCACCGGGCCCCCCGGCATCACGTCGCGCAGGCCGCAGGCGAGCAGGAAGCCAAGCACGGCGGGCGCCTATCCCGCCCAGCCCGGGCGGACGCGCGGCGTCTCGGCGGGTATAGTGCCGCCGCCCAGGGCCCCGATGTTCCTCGTGATCTTCACTTTCCCAGCCTTTGCCGAAGAGACTTTCAGTAGCAAGTCCTTCTACTTCGGCGACATCCATAGCCACACGGGCGCCTCGGGCGACGGCGGCGCCTCCGACCTTGGCAGTTGCAGCTCGGGCGCCTGCGGCGCGGTGGCCGACTACATCGGCACGGCGATCGCCAACCAGCTCGACTTCGTCGCCAGCGTCGATCACATCAACAACTCCGGGGCCGGGGCCCCCGACGCCGCCGCCTTCGACGGCGTGTTCCAGATGGTCAACGCCGCCGACCAGTCGGGACTGGTCACGCTCCCTGGCGCCGAGATCTTCTTCGAGGTGGGCGGCGCGCAGCTCGGCCACAAGTCGCTGTTGATGTTCGGCGACCAGGCCACCCTCGCGGCGGCCGGCTACAGCGATCTCCTCGGTTCCGACCCGCAGACCAACGAGGTGGCCGACTGCGCCGCCATCACCTCGTTCATGGACGGCCTCCAGGCCCGCTTCGGCCCGGCGTTGCTCATCCCGCACCATCCGGGCGTGAAGAAGCCGATGCCCACCGACTGGGCCTGCCACGATCTCGCCTGGGGGCCCGCGGTGGAGGCGTGGTCGGAACACGGCAGTTCCATGGACGCCTCCTGGACCTGGGACCCGCCCTGGTCGGGCTGGGCCGACGGCGGATCGGTGCTCAGCGCGCTCGAGTCGGGCCTGGCGCTCGGCGTGGCCGGCGGCACCGACAACCACGACACCCGCCCCGGGCAGGTGTGCGGGATGGACAGCATCCGCACCGAGCACTGGTACTCGGGGGCGCTCACCGCCGTGGTGCTCGACGAGGGCGCGAGCTTCGACCGCAACGCCATCTACGAGGCCTTCGTCAACCGCAAGACCTACCTGACGACCGGTCCCCAGCTCCCGGTGCGCGCGCAGTTCGACGTCGCGAGCGGCGCCTCGCTCAACATGGGCGACGCGCTCGATGCCTACACGGCAGCCGACGGCGACATTCTCGTCACCATCACCTTCCCTGCCGAGCGCGACGCCGAGGTGATCGAGGTGATCATCCACGGCGCGGCCGAGGCCTACTGGGAGGCCACGCGCGTGGCCGCGGGCGAGTACGCGGTGACGGTGCCCGCCGCCGAGGTCAACGGCTTCCTCGTGCCCCACCTGGTGCTCGACGGCTCCCGCTGGTGGGGCGAGGCCGGTTGCGACGACGGCTACGAGAACTACGGCGCGGGCGGCAGCGAGGACGGCCTCGAGCACGTGGTGCTGAGCCCCAGTTTCTTCGGCACCGTCACCCCGCCGGCCGACAAGGACGGCGACGGCTTCAGCCAGGAAGAGGGCGACTGCAACGACGACAACCCGGCGGTGTACCCGGGCGCGCCGGAGGACTGCGAGAGCCCGAAGGACGAGGACTGCGACGGCCTCGTCGAGGCCGATCCCGACTGCCTCGACACCGGCGACGGCGACGCCGATACCGACAGCGACAGCGACACGGACGCCGACAGCGACGGGGACACCGACACCGACACCGATACCGACGCCGACGGCGACACGGCCGACACCGGCGAGACGCCCGGCGACGACTGTGGTTGCGACGAGGGAGCCGGCCTGCTCTTGCCCGCGGTCGGCCTGCTCGCCTTCCGGCGCCGGGGTCGCCGATGATCCTCGCGCTCCTCGGCTGCGACCCTGCGGGCGACAGCGGCCCCGGCGGAGCCGGCGACGCGCTCGAGGTGCGGATCGTCGCCCCGGTCGCGGGCGAGCTCACCGACGAGTGCGCCGACGTGTGCTTCACCATCGAGGTGACCGAGAACGGCGCCCCGGCCACCGGCGCCGAGGTCGACGTGGAGCTTCGCGACTGGGGTTTCGCCTTCTTCGACATGCTCACGCGCGACGATGGCCTCGCGAGCTTCTGCACCTACGGCATCCCGGCCGGCACCCACGAGTTCGTGGCGGTGGCCACCCACGAGAAGCTGCCCGGCGAGGTGTTCACCGCCGAGGGCTCGCTGACGGTGGCGCCCTTCGGCCACGCCATGGGCTTCGACCGCTCCACCGGGATCATCGAGGAGCTGCCCTACGTCCCCAAGTTCCAGGACTACCCCGGCAACCCCGTGCTCCCGCCCACTGGCGACGAGGCCGACTTCGACGCCGTGGGCACCATCCTCCCCACGGTGGCCACCGACGGCACCGCCTACTTCATGTGGTATGCCGGCCAGCAGATCCTCGGCGAGGACTACCTCATCGGAGCGGCGGCGAGTGACGACGGCTTTGCCTGGGACCGCCTCGGCCTCGGCGAGCCCGGCGTCCCCAGCGGCATCGAGGGCGACTGGAAGTACCTCTCCACCAACTCGCCCTTCCTGATGCTCGATGGCGACGAGTGGCGGCTCTACTACACCGGTCGCCGCGAGGAGTCGGGCAACCTGAGCATCGGCCTCGCCACGTCCACCGAGTACGCGGCGCAGCACGGTTCCCAGGGCAGCGCCTACAAGCTCTCCGACCTGCCGCCCATCGAGAAGGGCGGCGAGAACCCGGTGCTCGACCACATCGACGCCGAGGAGCTCTGGGGTGGCGACGCGGTGGCGCACCCCTCGGTGGTGAAAAACCCTCAGGGATTCTACGAGATGTGGTACTCCACCGGGCGGCACCGCGTGGGCTACGCGCTCTCGCCCGACGGCGCGGACTGGACTCACTACTGCAACAACCCGGTGCTGCTCGGCGAGAGCGAGGCGGGGAACTGGGAGCTTGGTCGCGTGAAGTCCACCGAGGTGGCGATGCTCGGCGACTACTACCTGATGGCCTACACCGGCGGCGACACCGGCTACTTCCAGGTGGGCTGGGCGATGAGCCTCGACGGCATCCACTGGACCAAGGCAGAGAACCCGGTGCTCGCCCCGGACGCCGAGTCGGCCTGGAAAAACCAGAGCACCATCGGCGCCAGCCTGATGGTCGACGAGGGGAAAGGCCTTCTTCGAACCTGGTACTCCGGCACCTACACCGGCGGGGGCAACGCCGGCAGCGCCGTCGGCTACGCCGAGGCCGAACTCCCCACGTCCCTCCCCTGAGATGCTGATGCTCACCTTTCTGCTCGGCTGCCCGGAAGAGGAAGCACCCGACCACACCGAGGCGCCCGGGGCCGTCCCCTACAGCATCGAGCAGGTGGCAGCGGGGAACATCCCAGATTTCGACCGGCCTTTCCGTTCCGAGGTGTCGTCGGCCGATGGCTACACCTACCTGATGGAAGCGCCCCCCGAGTCGGGCACTGGCTCGCTGAGCTGGCGCTACCTGCTCGACACCTACGTTTTCCCCGAGGGCACCTGGTGCGTGGATGGCACCATCGACGAAGACGGCATCTGCCGGGGCACCGAGTGGGCGAGCGGCCGCATCGACACCGACAAGCCCACCGCCAACTTCTGCGGCGACGACGACAACGGGCGGCTGTTCCTCGTGAAAGACCAGGGCGACCGCATCGAGGTGGTCGACACCGCGCTCGAGGGCGACATGCCCTACACCTTCAACGTCGCGGCGCAGACCATCGCGCTGCCGGCCGAGCTCACGGCGCGGGGCAAGCACATCGGCCCCTGCGTGTACACCAGCAATGGCGACGAGCTGTTGCTCACCGCGCGTGACGGCAGCGAGTCGAGCGGCCTCGCGGTGATCACCGCCTCGGAGCGCGACGCCGTCACCCTGCGGACCATGGACGTTGCCCTCGGGGTCACCGGGGCCTTCGCGATGGACGACGGCCTCACCGCCGTGTTGCTCGACGACACCGGCACGCTCGTCGGCGTCGACATCCCCCACCTCGAGGTGCGCTGGACGGCCACCGCCGAGAGCGCGATCGTGCACGCCGACGGCGACGTCGATCACGACCGGGTGTACGTGGCGCTCGGCAGCGGGGGCGCCGCCATCCTCGACACGACCGCCGCCGACCAGGGCCTCGACCCGGTGGAGATCGACGGCGACGTGCGCTGGGCCTACGCCGACCGCTTCCGCGGCACCGCGTGGTTCGTCGGCGAGGCCAGCGACGGCGCGTGGACGGCGTGGCTCTGGCAGGGCGGCAAGATCGTCGACAGCTACGCGATCGGGGGCACGGTGGTCGACGTGGCCCGCCCGGGGACGATGGGCGACCTCACCGTGTTCACCGAGGGCGAGTCGGGTCTCGACTACGTGGTGCTCGGCGAGCGGCCCGAGGCCAGGGAAGATCGCCCGCCCTTGCAGATCTTCCTCTTCACCACCATCGAGGAGCCCTCCGACGCGGCGCTCGAAGACCCCTGCGACGGCTCGGGCAGCAGCTTCGAGCACGAGCTGGCGCTGGTGAAGGCCAACGCCAGCGTGCTGCAGTCGCTCGGGGTGCCGGTGGCGATGGCCATCTCCGACAACTTCGCGGAGAAGTCGGAGACCTGCGGCGTGGCGGGCGAGATCTACCCGTGGCTGCAAGACGAGGTCGGCTTCGAGCTCGGCGTGATGCTGCACAATCGGCCTTGCTACCACTGCTCCTCTTCCGACGCGGGGCCGAACGACAGCGGGTTTACCAGCAACCCCGACTACTGCGGCGCCGACGACCCGAACTACATCGCGGCCGGCTCCTCGGCGGCCTGTTTCCCCGACGACCCGGAGTACTGCACGCTGGGCGACTGGGACTGCTACTACGCCTTCCTCCAGCCCCGCGCCGAGATCGCCGACCGCAACATTCCCGGCGGCGCGAACTTCATCGTGGGTGCCGACCGCCACGGCATGTGGGAGTACGACTGGCTCAAGTTCTACCAGGAGGTGGAGCGCGAGTCGCAGGGGCGCACCGGCTTCCCGATGACGCTGTTCGCGGGCACCTGGGCCTACAACAACATCGACTACGACGACCCCCGCGGCAAGAACCCCACGCCGTGGCGCGCCGAGGACCGAGCGGCCACGTGGCACCCCAACGACGTGGACGCCTGGGCCCAGGAGAGCGCCTACTCCTCGCTGCTCTACCTGCCCGGCATCAACAGCGCGGCGATCAAGATCGGCGAGCAGCAGGCCACCGGCACCTACATGGCCGACTTCTTCGACCTCGGCGTGCAGCAGCTCTACGACGACAGCGACTTCGAGGTGTTGTGGCAGATGCTGCGCCAGTCGGTGCGCTACCGCCAGGACGCGCGGCTGAACACCTGGTACTTCCACGTGCACGACAACGGGCTCATCAACCTCGCCGACGCCGAGGGCAACGACGTGCAGCTCGTCCGCGACGACGGCAGCACCTACACGCCCCGGATGCTGCTGGAAGACTTCATCGCGCGCATCAACGAGCGCTACGTGGAGTCCGGCGAGGTGGCCTGGGCCTACCCGAGCGAGATCCTCGCGCAAGACGGCGACTAGGCGCCGGGCCGACCCCGGCGAGATCCTCGGCTAGGACGCAGAGTGAGCGCGCGCGCCAGCGCCCCGGCCCCGACCAGCCAAGCGGCGCCGCTGCCGTCGCAACCACACGGTGGCTCCTCAGTGACGGGAGGCTCCGCGTCGAGCAAGCTGCCGTCGGCCTTGACCCTCGCGGTGGCGAGCGTGTGGTCGAGGGTGCCCCGAGCCTCGCCCCAGGCCAGCAGGAAGCCGCCGTCGATGGGGACGGCGGCCACGCGGTCGATGGCGGCGTTGTCGAAGGCCACGGTCTTCGCCTCGCCGAGCACCCCGCCATTGAACGGTGCCACCAGGAGACGGTGCGCCTCGCCGCTCACCTCCAACCAGGCGAGCGAGAGCGCGTCGCCGCTGGCGAGTAGCGTGGGCCGCCACGCCTCGGTGTCGCGGTCGAGGTAGGCGGGCGTGGTCCAGGTGTTGCCACTGTCGCCGCTCTGGGCGTAGGCGAGCCGCCAGCCGCCCTCCTCCAGGTTGGCGCCCTGGCGGCTGGCCCAGGCGAGGTGGAGCAGGCCATCGCCGGTGCGCACCAGCGAGGGCCAGTACGAGTAGTCGGCGTCGGCGCTCACCCGCGCGAAATGCGGCGCGTCGGACTGCCCGCCGAGCATCACCCAGATGTCGCGGTTGTCGTTGGCCTCGAAGTAGTCCTCGGCGGGGATGGCGGCGAAGGCGCCGACCACGTCGTCGGGGGTCGACAGCAGCTCCACCTCGGCCGGGAGGTGGAAGCTGCCGGGACCGGTCACCGGGGTCTGCACGCCGCTCGCGACGTGAATCCAGTCGGCGGGGGCGTCGGCGATGCCCACGAACTCGTCCCAGGACCAGAAGTGGGCCCGCCCGTCGGGGCCGTCCACCACCTCGGGGAGCGTGCTCGAGAACACGTCGCTGTCGATCACCGCGGGCACAGACCAGCTCTCCCCGTCGCCCTCGGAGGCCACCACCGTCCACGTGCCGAGCGCCTCGTCGTAGGCGCGCCAGCTCACGCGCAGGCCGGTGGGCGTGGCCAGCGCGCGGACCTCCTCGGGGGTGACGCCCTCGCCGAGCGGCACGTCGTCGGCATCGGTCCAGGTCTTGCCCTGGTCGTCGGAGTAGCGGTGGACGATGCCCTCGCCCTCGGCGGCGTCTTTGAGTCGCGACGCGAACAGGTGGACGCGCCCGTTGGCATCGACGGCGAGATCGGGGTCGACCACCGAGCTTGCGGGCGTGGGCGGCGGCTCGGCCAGGACCGGGACGATCGGCCGACCCCGGGCCAGAGGCAGTTCCGCGCCCATCACGTAGGCGATGGTGGCAGCGATGTCCTGGAGCTCCCAGCCGCCGTCGACCACCACGCCCTGGGCGATCCCTGGCCCCCAGGCGAGCAAGAAACTCTCGCGACAGCCGGCGCAGCTGTCGGTGTGGCCGCGCCAGCGATCGTCGAGGTGACGCCCGTGGTCGGCGAAGATGAACACCGCGTCGTTGGCGCCCATCGCCGCCCCGGCCACGTAGCGCACGAGCTGGTCTTCCAGCGCGATGCTGCCCACGTAGCCGTCCCAGCGCTCGTTGTGGCCGTTCTTGTCGGCCTCGTGCAGGTTCAGCAGGATCACCTGCGCGCCCTGGGCGGCCACCCGCGCGAGCGAGCGGTCGACGAGGGCCTCGTCGTCGACCGTCGACTCCGACTCGCTGGGGTATTCCCGCGCGCCCACGGTGCCGAGGCCCGGGTAGACCGAGCGCCCCTGGGAGTCCATGAACACGGTGTTGCCATCGACGTAGCCGCCGTCGAGATCGAGGCCGCGCGCCATGCCGATCGCCTCGAACACCGTGGGACGGAGCGCGCGCTGGAGCCGCCGGCCGTCGTACCAGGGCAGGCCCGGCTGGGGCTCCCGCCGGCCCGAGAGCGCGCCGCGGTGGGCACCATCGGTCTGCGTGGAGTCGCGGTTGAGCAGGTTGTAGACGATGGCCCCCTGCGGCGCCATCGTGCCCATCAGCCACTCGAGGTTCTCGGTGCCGGCATCGACGCCCTCGCTGGCCCGGTGGCCATCCATCACGAAGATCCAGGCCCGGTCGGGCGCGGCGGCGGCGAGGGCGGCGAGCAGCAACATCCGCCCGCGCGTATAGCCGGAGAAGCGTGCTATGCGCTGGATCAGGATGTCCCGCGTCGTGCTGCTGCTGCTGGCGTGCTGCACCGGGGTAGGCGACTCGAACCCTCCAGACACCTCCGGTCGCGACACTGCTGATCGCGACACGGGCGACACGGCCGACACCGCCGAGCCGGCGCACCTCACCGGGGAGCTGGCGGTGGAGCCGCTGGCCGCGGCGCTGCAGGGCGAGGCGATGTCCACGGGGCTCTTCGGGGCCAAGTTGGCGGCGCAGGGCGAGCGGCTGGTGGTGCTCGCCGAGGGCGAGGGCGCCGCGTACGTTTTCGAGCGCGGCGAGCGCCTCGCGCGCTTCGAGGAGGGCACCGACGCGCCCCGGGGCGACGCGCTCTGCGCCGGCCCCGACCTCGACGGCGACGGCGGCGACGACCTCGTGGTGGCCGACCGCGACGTACACTCGGCCGGCCTCGCCTGGGTGCTCCCGCTGGGCGCGCCCGACGGCACGCTCTACGACGACGGCACCGCCACCGTGGCGAGCACCACCCCGGGCGACGAGATGGGCGCGGCGCTG
>Ga0194131_10007199_pt1 | contig 15071 bp, 17 predicted proteins | sample TA2KigO120mmetaG_FD_148631 | JGI IMG/M metagenome (GOLD analysis project Ga0194131, IMG submission 148631) | Freshwater microbial communities from Lake Tanganyika, Tanzania - TA2015053 Kigoma Offshore 120m | ecosystem: Environmental > Aquatic > Freshwater > Lake | place: Tanzania: Lake... | reverse complement strand
GGAACATCATCACCAGGTGTTCTCGTCCTGGCTTGCCGGCGGCGGCGTCAAGGGGGGCATCGTACATGGTTCATCGGACGAGTTTGGCATCGCCGTCGGCGCAGACCGTGTCCACGTGCATGACTTTCACGCCACCATCCTGCACCTTCTCGGCCTCGACCACGAACGTGTCACCTTCCGCCACAACGGCCGCGACTATCGCTTGACGGATGTCGAGGGGAACGTTGTGCGTGAGATTTTGGCGTGAGCCTAGGGTGTAGCGGGCGTGAGTGTGGGCATCGCCATTTTCGCATCTGAGAACGGATCTTGAGCATGAACGTGTTGCGTTGGGGAGTGTGTGCGTTGTGCCTGGTCGCGATTGTGAGCGGTCAGGCGGATGCGGGTGGTCCGCCGAAGCCGAAGGACGGCCCGCTGGGGATGAAGTTCGTGCCGCTGCCGAAGGGGACGACGTACCTGGGTTGGAACGGCAAAGAGGGTTCGGCCAGGAAGACGGAGATCAAGCAGTCCATCGAGATCGCCATCCACGAGGTGACCCAGGGCCAGTGGCATGCAATGATGGGCGCCACACCGAGCTATTTCTCCCGCGCCGGCAAGGGGAAAGACGATGTCAAGGACATCAAGGATGAGGATCTCAAGCACTTCCCGGTGGAGCAGGCTTCGTGGAACGACGTGCAGGAGTTCCTCAAGAAGCTGAACGAAAAAGAGCGTGGTCGCGGCTATGTGTACCGTTTGCCGACGGAGGCGGAATGGGAGTATGCTTGTCGGGGAGGTGCCACTTCTGAGAAACAATGTTCGTATCACTTCTACTTCGCCAAACCGGCGAATGACCTGTCGTCGAAGGAGGCGAACTTTCGTGGCAACTTTCCATTTGGCAAGGCGGAGAAAGGGCCGGACCTGCTCCGCCCGGCGAAGGTGGGTTCGTACGCGCCGAACAAGATAGGCCTTTACGACATGCACGGCAATGTATGGGAATGGTGCGAAGACCTTTGGGCTGATGAACCAAACCGAGTGGCCCGGGGCGGCGCCTGGGGCGCCGAAGGCGCCCGCTGCCAGGCGGCCGACCGCAGCAGAGTCGCACCGACGGGCGGCTTTTCCTCCTAGGCTTCCGGCTGGCCCGAGTTTCTGTCCGGTAGCCCAGAAAGAGAAGAGTTTACTAACGCCAGGCGCGGAATAGACTCTTGACAGCCGTGGCGAACCCACATCATATCCCGCCTGTCAAGAGCACCCACGCTGATGGTTCCCCTTTTTCTTGAAGTTTTTCCCAGGGGCACTGCGCACACTTGATGAGTCGCGAAGCGACGATGCTTCAATGGCGCCGCGAGGGTCGGTTGTTGCGGTTGTCGCTGGTGCGGCCAGCGGCACCATACACATCTGGGGGCTCAGGCTGAGCGCTCTTGCCAGAGCGCTTCGGCTGCGATCCCTCACCCCTGGCCCCTCTCCCAGAGGGAGAGGGGAGGAATGCGGATCGCGTCCCAGAAACTTCACCGTGCCCCCGCCTGGCCGTTCAAAGCGAGCAGGCTGACCTGGGCGAGCGAAATGGCGGCGCGGTCACGCACTTTCGCGGACGGGCCACGTTGCCGTGGCCTGGCTCGGTAATCCGACCCAGGCGAAGCCGCAGCGCCGTGTTCGCTTGCAAGAAAACCCGCTGAGCACATTCCATCGAATTCAATTACCGCAAGGAAGGCCTCGCCGTGGATCGTTCACCGTGTTCTGTGTACAGACCACGGCAACGGCAACGTGGCCGGTCAGCGCGCGGCCACCGCTGTTGAGCGTGTCGTTCGGCGGCCTAAAGCATGATGACATTGTTGCTCGACTTCGACGTCGCGACTCAATGGCTCAATAACGGCGCCAAAAGCCCCGATCTGATTGTTGCGATTGCGGATTTGGTGCGCGGAGGCGGACAAGGTCGTCGCGCTCGACAGCAGGAGGCGTCCGCCTTTTTTCCGGAGGCCTTCGCGACGTTGAGTCGCTGTCTGTTCGCGTTGATCGCGGTACTGCTGTGCGTGTCCTTCACCGTCGCGGAAGAGTTTAAGGCCTTGTTTCTCAAAGTCGATGTCGCCAAGAAGACAATGACACTCAAGGAAGTGCCCAGAGACGGCATTCCCGGCGGCGACCCCAACGCACGCGCCCCCGCCGCCGCCAGCGATAGTGGTTTCGCCGGACGGATACCCACGATCAATCGATTCGCGACAAACAGGTCCGCAGCATCTTCGCCCAGCGATGCCCCGTCTTCATTCAGAACCTGCAATGGCCACTGCGGTGCGACTTTCAAACCCAGCTTGCGCAGGCGATGGGCGACCCATTCTCGTACACCTTCTCCAACATTCCGCCACCGAGATAGCGGTGAAACTCGAACCCGGTTTGCCTCACCACATCGCACAGCGCCATGATGTCATGCATGATCGATTCCTCAGAGTAGCCGCAGGAATGCACACAATCACAAAAACGTCTTTCCTTGGTCTTCTGAACCAAGCAACACGACAAGGAATCCAGGAGAGCGGGTCGGTCGGAAATCCACTTTTTCCGGCCGGACCGCTTTTCTTCTGATCGCCTCCTCGGCGCTCCTTCTCTTGGGCAATGAGAATCGCAAGGCCACACTCCAGGCACATTGTCGGCCTAGCTTCGTCATGCAAAGGCCTTCTTGCGCTCTTTGCGTTTTTTCGCGGCCAATTCGCTGCGCGGAAATCGCACGGCGGGTGTGCGGAACGCGCTGCAGATCATGCGGTTCCGGGTCGATTGCCTGCCGAATGCGCTGGCATTGAAGTTGCGGTTGGTCTAATCAACTACATCCCACGAACGCCCCGACTTATCGAAGGGAGATCATCATGCGCACCTATGTGATTCCGCTCGTCGCGGTCGCTCTGCTCGGCTCAAGTTCGCCCCAGGACTCGGCCGTCAAACTTGACCTGGAGAAGTTCCAGGGCAACTGGCAAGCCACCTTGGTCGTCAACGTCAACGGCGAATCAGCGCCCCAAGATCAGGTGCGGGACACCCAGCTCAAGGTCGAGGGGACCAAGTTCGTCCTGCGCAGCAAAGACGCCGTCGTCAAAGGCACGTTTACGATCGACCCGTCGCGCACGCCGAAGACCATCGACGTCGTCCTGGAAGGGCAAAACCCCAATGAGAAGTTGCTCGGAATCTATCGCATCGACGGCGACGAACGCCGCAGCTGCTTCGCCCTGCCGGGCAAAGATCGGCCCAAGGACTTCGACCCCTGCCTGCCCGGCTACATCGCGTTCACCTGGAAATTCAAAACGCGGTGAGTTGCTAGCCGCAAAAAAAGGCAAGAACCAGAGTCTTTAGCATTGTTGCATGGATCACGGGAGTCACGACTCAATCAGGAACCACGGATGGCGCGGATGGCACGGATAGAGACGATACCGAATAGCACTCAAGCCGTGCCATCCGTACTACTATTTGATGCTACGATGTCGATTTGGCGATGCATGGTAAATGCACCGTATTCGAGGAAATGCATCCTATTTCGGGAATTTTTCTATTTCCCCAAGTCATTGACAGACAGTGACGTAGGAAAAAACATCTCATCTGTCTATTTCGCCCATGACGATGTCGATGGAGCCGATGATGGCGGGGATGTCGGCGATGAGGCAGCCTTCGCAGAGCTTGCCAGCGAGGCTAAGGTTGGCCATGCTCGAGGAGCGGGCGCGGACGCGCAGCGGGACTTGCGTCTTGGCCGGGCTGCCGACGACGTAGAAGCCCATTTGGCCACGTGGGCATTCCGTTTCGACATACGCTTCGCCGGCCGGCAGATGTTTGGGCAACTCGATGCGATGCGAACCGGCCGCCGTCTTGTACTTCTCCAATGCTTGCCGAATGATCTTGATGCTCTCAACCACCTCGAGCATGCGCACCATATAGCGATGCCAGCAGTCGCCGAGCACCGCTTCCGGCGGCGCCATGTCGAACGGCGGCAGCACGGCGTCAAACTCATACTGATCGTAGTCGCAATACGGCTCCAGTTTGCGCAGGTCCCAGGCCGGATCGCCCTTGGTGCGATCGAGCGAGCCGCGCAGCATCGGGCCGGAACAGGCGTGCTGAATCGCCAGTTCCTTCGAGCAGACGCCGATGTTGGCGGTGCGATTAACGAAGATGTGATTCGTCGTCAGCAGGGCGTGATACTCCGGAATGCGCGGCTCGAAGTAATCGAGAAACTGCGTGCAATGATCGATCCAGCCGTCGGGCAGGTCGTCGTGCACGCCGCCGACGGTGATGTAGCTGTAAGTGAGCCGAGCGCCGCAGACTTCCTCGAAGAGGTCGAGAATCATCTCCCGTTCGCGGAAAGCGTAGAGGAACGGGCTGAATGTGCCGAGGTCGAGGCCGTACGTGCCCATCGCCACGAGGTGGCTGGCGATGCGGTTGAGTTCGCAGACGATGACGCGGATGACGTTCGCCTTGGCCGGGATCTTCATGGCGCACAGCTTCTCGACGGCGAGCGAGTAGCCGAGGTTCATGTTCATGCCGGCGAGATAGTCCATCCGGTCGGTGTACGGAATGAACTGAATCGGCATGACGTTCTCGCCGATCTTCTCGGCACAGCGGTGCAGATAGCCCAGATGCGGCACGACTTCGGAGATGATCTCGCCGTCGGTGCGCAGGACGAGCCTCAGCACGCCGTGCGTCGAGGGATGCTGTGGTCCCATGTTGACGAGCATTTCGTCGGTGCGAACGTCGAACTCGACGATGGTCTGATCTTGCGGTGCGAGGGATGCGGTGGACATAGAACTCCTAAGAATCCTTTATGGGCTTGGCCGGCCGGTCGCGCCTACCTTTTGTTGCTCAGCCAATGACTCCACTATGCGCGCTTAGCTCATTCGTAGCATCGCGATTTTTCTGCGGTGCTGACTTATTTCACAAGTCGGACCACAGCCATCTCCTGCCGGCCTGGAGGCGTTGGCGTGCCATCTGGTCCTTGCAGTACGACCTCCAAAGTCATCCGATGCTTCCGTCCGTCCTTCAGAACCTCGAAGATTTCCTTACCTGCTTCGGAGTCCTTGGTCACCCAGGCGTGGCCCATCGCGAATGGAGAATCCCATTCAAGCAATAGGCTGTGATGGGTTGCCGCAGCATTTATATAGGCAAAGTTGTAATAATTATCGAGTCTGCACTCGACCGTAAGCTTAGTGGGACCATTGGGGCGTTGGGCTAAAAAAGCAGCAAGCGTCATGTCCGCCTGCGCCAGATCTTTTTTCGTCTGCGCATCTTCCCGCATGCGTTGGATAGCGGGCAAACCGATAAACACCCCCCCCGCAGCCACAGCAAGCGCACGTAAAAAGCAATACGCCAGTTACGCCTCCGATAATCCAGAGTTTATTGTCGTTACCTGGGCGGGTATCAGCGCGTTTTCCGTCGGCCATGTTCGTCGAGCCCTTCGAGTTAACCGCTGCGCTCGATGAGTTTCGGCAAGAAACGCCACCAACGAAGAAGCCGGCGCCTAACGTATTGCATTGTGAAAAATCTCTTCAAGCAACTGCGACAAGCTATTGTCGGGGTTTGCAGGGACGTCAGCGAGTTTTTGTTCACAGAAAAAGATAGTATAAACCCTCCGTGAGTCTATTTGCATTTCACCGAAATCCAGGGAATACCAGGCCACGAATCGTGGATCTATCGTTTTGTCGCAGTATCGGACCTGCAGTTTTATTGAGCCGTCCGAGTTTGCAAAAAGCTCGGCGTTGTCGTCTCTCCTAATAGGCGTGAATTTTTGCAATTCCATCGTCAGTCCTTTTTTACTCGACAACTGCCATAGTTATTCGCCAAGGTGATGCAAATGCAGCGGGTGGGAACCATGAACGACATTCAAGATCACCACGTAGGTGCCGTCGTATCGATAGATGATGCGTTGGTCCTGAAAGACGATCTCCCGAATCATTGGGTTGGAATAATCCTCAACGATGGATCCGCATTCCGGGAAATCACGGAGTCGCTCCGTGTACTTTTTTAGACGGCTTACGAAGGACCTTGCCGTTCTTGGCGCCCCCACGTCCGCCACCTTTTTTCGCAGGCGACTTAGGTCGTCCAGAGCCTCGGCCGACCACTGTAGTTTGGTTTTCTTCTTCATCGCACAAACGCTCGAGTTCGTCAAAGACTTCGTCGTGATCGAATACTCGTCCGGCTTCGACATCTTTCAGGCCGGCATCGATTTTTTTCAAGACATAAACTCGGTAAAGCGCCTCGTCGAAGGAGATATCCTCCGGCCAACGCTGGACCATTTGCAAGATTCGCTGTTTGTTTGTCATGGTTGGCCCTCATCCCAGGGGTTCGGAATACCTCACCTCTGGGCTTCATATTCATCGCCCCCTAATTCCATGATACTCGAGCGGGAACTCGTAATCTTTCCGTAAGGGGTGGCCGACCCAGTCGTCGGCGGTCAGGATGCGGCGCAGGTCGGGGTGGCCGACGAACATGACGCCCGATAGGTCGAACGCTTCCCGTTCGTGCCAGTCGGCGGCAGGCCAAACGGAGCACAACGACGGGACCTTCGGCAACTCGCCCGGCTGATTGTCCTTCCAGCGAGGCAACATGACTTTCACCACGAAGCGATGCTTGTGCTCAAAGCTCGACAAGTGATACACGACCTCGAGGTGCGGCTCGAAACCGGCCTTCGGTGCTTTCTTCGGATCAAGTTCGAGGAAGTCGACCACGCTGATGCAGTTGAGCATGTCGAACCGAAGGCGCGGATTATCGCGCAGCGTCTTGGCGACGGCAACGAGATCGAGCGCGTCGACCACGACGAACGGATCGATGGCGTCGGCCTTCTTGTCCTTGATGCGCGAACCGCACTCGGATTCGAGCACGCTGATGATTTCGGCGGATGTCATTCGTGAATTGCAGTTTGTAGATTTCAGATTGCAGATTTGACTTGCAGATCCAAATCTGCAATCTGAAATCTGCAATTTGCAATCTTGGTTACGCTTTCGTCGGCGTCGCCTTCTCCTTGTTCATCTTTTGCCAAGCGATCTGCTTCTCGAGCGCCTTCGTCGGATCAGGATCTTCCAACTCCGGTGGCAACTTAACATAACCCGTGCGAGCCGGGACCGGAATCTCGATTGGCTGGCCCTTGGTCAGGTACTTCATGCCGCGAATCTTGTCCTGAATTCGCATGATCCCTTCGATCAGGGCTTCGGGTCGCGGCGGGCAGCCGGGGACATACACGTCGACCGGAACCACGAGGTCGACACCCTTGACGACGTTGTAACCGTACTTGTAATACGGTCCGCCGCCGCAAGTGCAGGCGCCCATGGCGATGACGAACTTCGGATCGGGCATTTGGTTGTAGAGCCGGCGGACGCGTGAGGCCATTTTCATGTTGACCGTGCCGGCGACGACCATGAGATCGGCCTGGCGCGGCGTGGCGCGGAAGGCGCCGGCGCCGAAGCGGTCGAGGTCGTAGCGCGGGCCGCCGACCGCCATCATCTCGATGGCGCAGCACGCAAGGCCGAACGTCATCGGCCAAATGCTCGATTCGCGCGCCCAGGCGATGCCCTGTTCGAGCGTCGTGATCATCACGCTTTCTTCGAAGCGGCCTTCAAGCCAACCCATTGTAATCCCTCGAATTATCCCAGGAGTTCGGAGTACCTCACCCCTGGGCTTCAAGCTGCTTGGTGTTGTTCCAGAGGTTTTTCGGGCTCGCCGGGTGGCTCCTTGTGAGCCATGTAAGCGCGGACCCAGTCGATGTCGCCGCGCCGCCAAACGTAGGCAAAGCCGACCATGAGCACTCCGAAGAAGACCATGAGGTCCCAGAACGCGACATGGGCCCAGGTCGACGCTTCGTCTGGTTTGATCTTGACGGCCGTTTCCGTTATCTTTCCTGTTTCGTCCTTGTCGTATTTTGCCAAGCCCCAGTCGCGCTTGTTGCGAGCTGATACACCAGTTGGTAGGAGCTCGGCGGAAATCTTCTGCCGCTCTTTTTCGTCGATGCCCGCATCCGCGAGTTTGTTCGCTTTGCCGAACACCGTCGCCCACGGGAAGAAGAATGCCACTTCAACATCGAAGATGACGAACAAGAGCGCCACGACGTAGAAACGCAGATCGAACTGGACCCAGGCGCTGCCAACGGTTGGTTCGCCACACTCGTAAATAGTCAGCTTCTCCGGCTCCGGCAGGCTGGGGCGGATGAAGCTGCCCATGACCAAGTGGATGAACAGGAAGATCACGCCGACCGCCAGGAAGACCAGCAGGAAAAAAACCAGCGTCGGCACGGCTTTCGGATCGGGTACCATAATTCGATTCGTTCCTTGGATTAACCCATCAGAGCCCGAAGCGTAAGTGAGGAGCATGCTTCGCTTACGCTTCAGGCTCCGACATCGCGACGGTAGTTTCTAGTTTCTTTCGGCCCGAGAACCCGGAGTTGAGTTCATGCCAGTGCGCGACTTCGGGTTCGCCCAGGCGCCAGCAGAGGTAAACCTCTTTGCCGTCGCGCAAGTGCCGGAAGTCGATCAGGCCGGTGTAATAGTCCTTGAGCTCGACGCCGAGTTTTTCGAGTTCAACCTCGAACTCGCGCATCTTGTCTTGGCCTTGCTCGAACTCTTCGATGAGCCGATGAACCTCGTCTTGTTGATCGCGATTGAGGCCTTCGGTGTTTTGTAAGCGCGTCAGCTGCTCGTAGCGCCCGCGCAGATCGGCGGCGAGCGCGGTAACGTCGCGCAAGATCGAACGCAACAGAGGCAGCATGGCGTTGGCCTCGTCGATCGTGTATTGGCGTTTTCTTTTTTTCTTCATCGGGGGGTCCGAGTAAGTTCCATTGGCGTCGTGCAAACGCGCGGGATACTGCGGGCGCTAAACAAGTTTGGTCAGCTGCCGGCCGCCGGTGCAGGAGCAGGGGCGGGCGCCGGCGCCGGTTTCGCGGGCGGCGGGGGATCGGGCGGCTTCGTCCACACCGGTTCGCTCACCAGCTTCGATGCAGCGATCGCCGTCGGGTTCAAGGTTGCCTGCCCCCAGGCGATCTCCACGGGCAGCTTGGCAAAGTCAACAATGCATCCGTCGCGGTTGTAGCAGCTCTGATCATGCGTCGATCCCATGAAAATGCAATCAACCGGGCATGGATCGACGCACAACGCGCAAAACATGCACTTGGTGTAATCGATCTTGAAGCCGTTGACGCGAAATCCCTTGCCCACCGGGTTCTTGATCTTGTCGATGTAGATGCAGTCGACCGGGCAGGCGCGAGCGCATTTGTCGCAACCAATACAGGTCGTCAGGTCGAACTTGTGGAACCCGCGGTAGCGCGGCTTCACGGGGACGGGCAACTCGGGGTACTCGAAGTGCTGCGTGAACGCCTTGCGCTTGTAGGTTTGCAGGAAGTACCAGAATGTAATAAACATCCCCTGTGCCACCGTCTGAATGGCGACGAGGATATTGCGTAACCAAGCGGTCATAAGCGAACTCGCTTTTCTTGGGAAAACAACGCTCTACTTTTTTATAGCGAGGCACACAAGCGCGAACAAGGGCGGACGCAAACGCCATCAACCGACTGTTTTGTCAAAATAATCCTTGCACCCGTGTCCGCAAGGTGTACGATCAAGACGGACCCAGCGCGGGGGCGTTGCCATGATCCAGCACGAATATCTTGTCGTTACCGAGACCTACGCCACCTATCGGCCCGTCGGTGAAACGACGCGGCAGCAAGCGATTGAAATCGTCGCGCTGGCGATCGCCCACGCCCGTGAACAGAACATCGCTCATCTGCTGATCGACACGACGCGGCTCACCGGGTTTGCCGCGCCCAATACGCTCGAACGCTTTTCGCTCGGCTCGCTTTTTGCCCGGTCGGCGCAAGGCACCGTCAAAGTCGCCTTCGTCGCCAAGGCCGAGATGATCGATCCGCAGAAGTTCGGCCTGATGGTGGCCCGAAACCGCGGCATGACCGCCGAAGTCTTTACGGACGAAGCCGCCACCCTCGTCTGGCTGCTTCAGGGTGTGAGCGGCGACGAATCCACGTCATCGTGATTCGTGAGAGCAACGGACATCGCATGAATCACGCGGATATCATCGAGTCGACGCGGCGCTGGATCTCAGCTATCGTCATTGGCCTCAACCTGTGCCCGTTCGCCAAACGCGTCTTCGACGCCGGTCTGATTCGCTACGCCGTTTCCGACGCCGACAGCGAGCATACGCTGCTCGACGACTTCACCCGCGAGCTGCAATGGCTCGCCTCGACGCCGATCAGCGCGATCGAAACGACACTCTTGATCCACCCTCATGCCCTGACTGACTTTCTCGACTTCAACGACTTTCTCGACCGGGCGGAACGGAAGATCGAAGAGCTTGGCCTGGACGGCGTGATTCAAATCGCCAGCTTTCATCCCCGGTATCAGTTTGCCGACACGAAACCCGACGACGTGGAGAACTACACGAACCGGTCGCCATATCCCATGCTGCATTTGCTGCGCGAGGAGAGCATAACGCGCATCGCCGCGCCGGAGAGCGAGTTGCTGGAAATACCCGAGCGAAACATCGCGACGCTGCGCGCGCTGGGGCTGGCGGGAGTGTTGAAGTTGTTAGCCGGACGCGCCAGCGACGGATGACAAGAACGCCCTCCGTCGCTGGCGCGTCCGACTAACGGGATGTTCATTTCTCGTTCAATTTCTTGATCTCTGCGTGATTGAGAAGATAGTTGCGCCGGCCATCGGCGAATGCGCGCAAGTTGTAGCGCGACGTGCTCTCGTCGGCGTGGGATTCGCGGTATTCGGCGAGGCTATAGAGCTTGCGAGTATCCAACTCGACTTCCTTGTCGATCAGGGCGCGGTAGCCGTCGATGACGGGCTTGAGCTTCTTCCAATCGAATTGCTCGTTGGCGATGGTCTGCACGTTTTGCAGGTACTTTTTGCGAAGGCTCGGCACGTTGAGCAAGCGATAGAGCGGAGTGCGGGAGTTGTTGACGCCGGCGAGGGGATCGACGGAGTAGCCACCGCCCTTGCCGCCGCCGGGCCCGCCTTTGCCGAAGCCGCCCTTGCCTCCGCCCATCGGCATGAAAGTCTCATTGGCGTCGTAGGGCGCCAGATGGAACTTCCCCTTGGGATCGCGGTAGAGGCTATAATCGCTGGCCCGCGTCCAGTAGCCGTCGTCATTGATGACGGCAACATCAAGCGCAAGAAACCAGAGCACTTCATCGATATCCAGAATGGGCCGAATCGCTTCCTCGAGCTTGTCGATCGGCGTTTTGTTGAGCACGCGGCAGACTTCAATCAGCGCTTTCCAGTCCTTCTCGTCGTCCTTGCTCTTGATCGCATAAAGGCGCTTGTAATCCGCGATATTCTCGCCGATGTAACCGAGGCCGGAGCTGGCGCCGGGATGTCCGGGCACGCGCCAGCGCGCGCCCTTGGCCGATTGATAATTTTCCTTGGTGTAGTCCTTGTTGAACTGCTGCTGGTTGGCGAAGATTCCCCAGTTTTCGCCATTGATGACGACCTTGACGAAGTTGGCCTGCGGCGCCGGGATGTACTTGCGGGCGATGTTGCAATACAGAACCGAGTGCATGAAGGTCGGATCCTCGGCACAGTTAAGCAGGTTGAGTGCCTTGTAGCCGTAGAGGCGCTGCTTGGTGTCGGCAAGGTCGAAGGAAAAGCCGAGAGAGTGCTTGTAACCGGCAGGCGCCATCATGTACGAGGTGTTGCCCCGGAAATGGATGCCGACGTTTTTGTACTGCTTGCCGTCGACAGTCACGAGCGCGGGGACCTCGACATCGGTGCGATAGAAGTCGGCGAGCTCCGCTTCCCAGTCCTTATTTTCGAACTCGATGAAGATGGTGCGAAGGATGGTGGTGTCGTAGAGCTTGTGGTTGGGATAGTTTGCGACATCCTTGGGCTCGACCTTGGGCCCGGGCTTGGCGGGATCGCGTCCCTTGCCGCCGAAGCCCTTGCCGCCGAAACCCGGCGGGGGCGGTATGAGCTGATTGACGCCCGCGCCGACGGCGGCTTCATCGAGCTTGCCGGTCTTTTCCTTATCCAGGTCGCTGAAGAGCTTCTCGGCCGCCGCGGTGAGATCGTCGAGCGTGACGTTGCCGGTCTTTTTGGTGTCGGCCTTGGCGAGGATTTCGGTAGCGATGAGGTTGCCGAGGCCGAAGGGTCCTCCCTTTGGCCCGCCGGGGAATCCTTTGGGGCCATCCTTCCCGCCGCCGGGGAAACCGGGCGTGGGCATGATTTTGTTGAGCGCGCCGGCAAGCTGCTTTTCGTCGAGAGAGCCTTTCTTGTCCCTGTCGGCGTCGTTGAAGAACTTTTTGACGCCGGTGAGAAATTCTGCCTTGGCGACTTTGCCGTCCTTGTCGGAGTCAAGCGCTTCGATGAGGGGTTTGGTGATGAACGTGCCCGGGCCGAATCCGCCTTTGCCGAACCCGCCCTTGCCGCCGGGGAATCCCTTACCGAACCCGCCCTTGGCTTCTTTCTTGATGAACTCCCGGGCTGCCTTGCGTTCCGCGGCATTGAGCCATCCATCGCCGTCCTTGTCGAACTGAGCGACGAGTTGGCGGCGAGTTTTCATGCCGAAGCCGCCGAACCCGCCGAAGTCCTTGAAATCCTTCTTGCCGAAGTCCTTTTTGTCCTGCTGGAAGAGCGTCTCCGCGTCCGGCTGGATGGCCAGGAGCGGCGTGCCGGCGATGAATCCGGCCAGGAGAAAGTACCACGCGCGATATTGCATGAAGAACCTCGGATTTGGGGGGTGTCGAAATCTCGTGTGATCTTAGCGAACGGGGTGTTAAGGCAACATTAAGCAAATGGTCGATTCGTTTAGCGTTCGCATGGCGCGGGGCGAACGCAGAACGAAATGTCCGGTCACTTCTTCACTGGCGGGTCGGTGCGGCGAATCCAGGAATCGTGCCCAATAATCCAGCGCGAACCCAGGCGACTCGGCGACGGCAGCTCCGCTTCGAACGTCGAACGCGTTCGCTCAAGCCGAAAGCCTTTCGGAAACAACCCGGCATCCAGCTTCAGCGCCTGCAGGGAATCGGCGAAGGTCATCGCCTTCGCACGATGTTCGCGCTGGGCGTAATAAACGCGATGCAACAGGTCGCGCACATGCCGATCCGGATCGGGGCGAAATGCGACGCCGCCTGTTTTGCCGGTGCTGAACTGCAAGTATCCCCAGCGCTCCGGGCGGTGCATGTCGATCACCCCCTGGGGTGACCAGACCCAGTTGTGCTCGGGCCGACCCTTTATCTTGCGGTATTTGCCGTCGACGACCTCCAAATCCCATTGGACACGAGAGAAGTTGATGCGCCATTGATCCCCGTCGCGCGGCGGCACGTTTACGGACGTCAGTTCCTTCAGACCCTTCCATGGCCAGGCGATCTCGACCGTCCAGCCGCGATCGATGTCGCGTGGATCGTTGAGCGTGCCGTCCAGATGCACGGCCGTCGTCAAACCGATGATCTCCCAGGCGTTGACCGCCTTGCCGCCATCGCGATACGGCTTCGTCAAAAGCAGGTCCCACGTCGTGTTCTTTGCGTTTAGCTCCAGCTCGCAGTAGTTGTGGTTATCGCCGTCCGGATCGAGAAAGACCTCGAAGTCGTTGTCATGAAAGATGACGGAATCGTGTTCGGTCAGCGTCGCCCAAAGGTGAGGTTCCTCCATCTCTGTGGCGATGTAGAGATTTTCGTCATCCCAGAGCATTTTCATCCGCGTCTTCCAGCGAGGCCTCGGCTTGGCGTCCCCTTCGATGTCGACGAAATACGAGCTCCACGGCGCTTTGGCCCAGGCCGCGTCGCCCAGCTTGCCGTCGATCTTGATCGGCGACTCGGCGCGATAGCAGACATAGCCCAGCGGATCAGGCCAAGGCAGCCGCGGGGCGCCTGGTTGTGCAAATGCGACAGTAGGGAGGAGAGTCAACGCAGCACTGCATAAGAACAGCCGAGACATGTTGCGGGGCCTCATCGTTTGATGGAATTGTACAGTTGATCAAGAGTCGCACAAGTGATCGCGAGCCAATGCCAGGCCGGCCAAGAGCAGCCCCAAGCCTGCGAACGCAGGCAGCAAATGAACGAAGTCGACGTAGCCGACCGCATAGTGCACGCCTATGGCGCAGACGTATGCGGAAAGGCCGGCGAGGAGCATCGTCCACCACAGCCAGGCCGACCCGTTGCGGATCCCCCAAAGCGCCGGGAGCAGGAAGACCAAGCCGCTAGCGAGCAACATTCCGCCGAACGTCGCCCGATCGTGCGCCACCAGCGGCACCAGCCGAGGATGGGCGGCACGAAGCGCCTCGGCAGTCGTTTGCATGAACTCTAGGTCCTCATGGACGAAGACATGCGTGACGCCGATACACGAGATAATGACGCCGGCGGCGAGCAAACCGCATGCGTGCAGAATCAGCAGCAACTGTCCCCACTGGGCGCGGCGCCAGGCCGCGTCCTCGCACAAGGGCGGCGCAACCTCCGGCACATGCGTTCCCAGCTTGCCATGCACGCCGAGCAGCAAGAGTTGCAAGAGCGCACCAGTCACAAAGGCGTGGAACGGATCGAAGTAATCGAAGCCCAGGAACAGAAAGAACGTGGCGAACCCGGTGAACGCGGAGGCGAAGACCGAAAGCTGCGCCCAGTGCAGGCCGCGACGAACGCCGAAGAGCGATAGGCCCACATACATGAAGCCGATGGCGATCATGGTGCCGGCGAGCGAGACGCGGTCGTGAGCCATGAAGGCGAGCAGACGCGGGTTGATGCGTGCGATCTCGTCGCGCGACAGGCCGAGGTAGGCTTCGTCATAAGGCAGAACCACGCGGGTGGCGGCGATGGCCAAGGCGATAATGCTGCCGAGCAGCATGCCGGCGCCCATGAGGAACGTCCACAGCCAGCTCATCTCAGCAGCCCGCTCCGGCGCTTGCGCCGGGGTGTCGCGCGTCGCCTCGAAGAGGAGCGCATCGTTGATTCGTTTGGGCAAGCCCGGTCCGGAAAACACTAGGTCGTGTGGACAATACATGGGCAGCGGAGGTAAACTGCGGACCCTGTTTTTGCGAACCACGGAGGGTCCGCCATGCTTCCGCGCCACGCGATTTCGGATGAACACTGGGAACGAATCAAGGACTTTTTGCCGGGCCAGAAAGGCGATCCAGGCGTGACGGCCAAGGAC
>Ga0194131_10007195_pt1 | contig 15078 bp, 14 predicted proteins | sample TA2KigO120mmetaG_FD_148631 | JGI IMG/M metagenome (GOLD analysis project Ga0194131, IMG submission 148631) | Freshwater microbial communities from Lake Tanganyika, Tanzania - TA2015053 Kigoma Offshore 120m | ecosystem: Environmental > Aquatic > Freshwater > Lake | place: Tanzania: Lake... | reverse complement strand
CTGTCCCCCGGTTACCCTTCGTTTGTGTCAACCGCCCACCGGCACACTTGTCAAGGATGTCTCCGGTTCGCACACCCTTCTTCCCCAGCAGCTTGCAGACCGGTGACGCCGCGCGGATCCTGGAGCGTCCCTTCGGCTTGGGCGGACATTTGCCGGACTGGTGCCGCCCGAATAGGCGCACAAGCTCCGGACGCCGGTTCCGCATCCATCATTCGAGGTACTGCGTTCATGGGCCCCCAAATCGGGGGAGGCTCTTGATAACCGCGTTTTGCTCGGGCTCAGTCTCCCGCTGGAGGTGGAGCCGTGGGCCTGCTCGCTGCCAACTGTCCCACCGAGACGTGAATCTGCGGCATCGCGCCCTGATCAAAGCTGTTGGCTACCGCCGCCGATTCAAGCGACGCCGACAACCGCTCCTTCATCATCTGCCGCCGCAGCCGCTCCTCGAACTCGCGGAGTTGCGCGTCGATCGAGGCCCGCTTCTTCTTGTTCGCCACCATGTCCTCGCGGTAGCGCTTCAGGAAGTAGCTGATCGTCTCCGTCCGGATCCTGATCGATCCCGTGGGTTTGTTCTCGTCGATGTCCTTGAAGCAGAAGTACGGCGTCCCCGAGTGCTCGACGATCTCCTCGACCACCGTGTAGATCGGCGCATCGTGGCCGCACTTGAAGCTCGATAGCTCGAGCGCCACCAGGTTCGGATGCCGCGCAATATACTTCGCCGCCCAAACTTTGCGCGACGTGTTCTCCGAATAGCTGTTCTTCCACACATCGCTGATGGCCAGAGGATCCGGAATCTCGCCCGCGCGCACCTCGTCCCCGAACAGCCGCCACACCATGTCATCGTCAATCGGCAGGGCGTCCTGAGAGAAGACGGGATAGCCGAGCTTCTGGAACTCCTCCAGGATCTCGTGGTTCACGCCCGGATCATTGTGATACGGACGCCCGAGCAGCACGATCCCGAGCTTGTCTTCGCGCTCGAGCATCTCAAGCACCTCGCGGCCCGCCCCGCGCAGAGTCACGTTGGCGAAAACGTCGAGCGCCTTATAGCCCTCACGCACCGCCCGTGCGTTTTCTTCGGCTGACAGCCCCAGGATGTCCCGGAACTCCTCCCACATCTGGCGCTCGAAGATGTCGGGTTTCGAGATGTTGACGAACGTGTCGAGGAACAGGACCCCCTTTTCCTTGAACAGGTCGCCTTCCTTCGTGAATGCCGCCTTCACCGCCGCCGGGGTGGTCGCCACCGTTGGGCAGGACCGCGATGCCTGCACGTGGGACAGATCGCTCGTCAGACAGTCGATCATCGGGAAGAAGATCATGTCGAGCGGCTTCTTCGCATGGTGCGTGTACAGCAGGTTGTGGATGTGCGGAATTCCAAGCTTGGACGGGAAGCAGGGGTCGATCGATCCCCGCTTTGCGCCCGCCTTGTACAGCTCCTCGCTCGTATAATCCGAGAACACCATGTTCTGCGGCTGGATACCCAGCGCGGCGAAGTAGCCCGTGAAAACCGGCGTCTGCGAGTACATGTTGAGCACCCGCGGCATGCCGATCCGCAGGCTCTCGCGCTTCTTCATCAGCTCCACACGCCGCTTCTGCGCCGAGGTGATCTGGATCCGGGGCGGGGCATCGGAGACGTTGGGAACATCGGGCACCCGGAACACCGACCGGGCCGCCACTTCCACCAGGTTCGGATTCGCCTTCTTCACCGCGTCGAGCGAACCCTTGATCTGGCGCATGTCGTTGATGTCTTCCACCGTGCCCTTTTCGCACGTGGCGATGATCAGCCGCTGCGCGCCGTCTGGCAGCGGAACTTTGGTCTTCTTCGGCCGGTAGGCGTTTTCGGTCAGTTGAATCGTCTTGACGTCAATGAACGTCCGCAGGCACTTGTTCTTGCAGAAGTAGCAGCGGGTCGCCTCCGAGCGCGTCGTGTTGTACTGGATTTTCTGGACCGCGTCGAGCCCGATAAAGCTCGACTGCCGCCCATTGTCCCAAAGCCTTCCCGCTTCGAGCCCCGCGCCGATGGCACCCGCCTCGCCGCAATGCTCGTGGACGATCACATCGGCCTGGACATCCTTGCCCTTGAAGCGGGACTCGATGAAGTCGACCTGCGACTTCACCGCTGCCAGGTTGTACTGCGTCCCGCCCTGCAGCAGGAACCGCCGTCCGATCGCACTGATGTTCGGAATCTGCGACACATACAGCCAGATGTTCTTCGGCAGCACGTTGCACAGCCCGGCCATGATCTCTTCGGCCTTCCAGCCCTGCCGCTGGAAGTCGACGATATCGGACTGCATGAACACCGCGCAGCCGTAGCCGAAGCTCGGATATCCCGTCGCGCCGAACGCCACGTCGGCGAATTGCTCGACTTGATAGCCAAAGCCCTGCGCGGTTGACTGCAGGAAGTAGCCGTTCCCCGCTGAGCACTGCGTGTTGAGCTTGAAGTCCTTCACGCGGCCGTTCTTGAGGATGATGATCTTGATGTCCTGGCCGCCGACGTCGCAGATAACGTCGACATCGGTGTAGAAGTGCAGCCCGGCCTGGGTGTGCGCCACGGTCTCGACCACCGCGGCGTCCGCGCCGATCACGTCCTTGAGAATGTCCTTGGCGTAGCCGGTTGTTCCCACGCCTAGCACCCGCAGGCTCGCACCCTGGTCCGTAATCTGCTGCTCGAGCTTGGCGAAGATCTCCATCGTGTCCTCGATGGGGTTGCCCTTCGAAAGCTGATATGCCTTGGCCAGGATCCGCCGCTCTTTGTCCTTAGAAATCAGGACGGCCTTGGTGGAGGTTGAACCACCGTCAATTCCAATGAAGCCCTCGACCACCTCACCAGGTTGGAACACCGTGGGAGCGAACTTCTTGTGCCGGTACTTGTCGCGGAACGAGGCCAGGTCATCGGCATTCTTCGCCAGTCCGCCGTTGCCTCCCTTCTTTTTCTTTTCCTCGTCACGGCCGATCGTGATGTACCACTCGAGCTTCTCGTAACCCTTGTAGCGCCCGACCTCGGCGTCCTCGTCCTTGCCAAACTCCACTGCCCCGAGCGCGGCGAAGTACTGGGCGTTCGAAGGGATCTTGATGAGATCCTCGGGATCCACTCCCTCGGGCAGCGGATAGTTGCGCTCGGCCCAGATCTTCGGGATATTGGACTTCCAGCAATCCTGCATCCCCTTGATGTACGTATTCGGACCGCCCAGGAGCAGCACCTCGGGGCGCAGTGTGTTGCCCCGCGTCAACACCGACAGGTTCTGCATGACGATCGCTTCGAATAGCGATGCCATCAACTCATCCGCCGGAACGCCGGACTTCTGCAAACCGTTGATGTCGGTCTCGGCAAACACGCCGCACTTGCCGGCTACCGGGTGGAGCTTCAGCCCCTTGTAGCCCATGTTGCACAGCTCTTCGGAGGGAATGCGCAGCTTGGCGTTGATCTTGTCGATTACCGCACCGGTGCCGCCCGCGCACTTGTCGTTCATCGAAGGCAGCTTCTTCTTGCGTCCGGTCTCCGGATCTTCCTTGAAGATGATGATCTTGGCGTCCTGGCCGCCCAGCTCGATTACCGATCCGCAGGCCGGATACAGCTTTTCCACCGCCAGCGACACGGCGTTCACTTCCTGGACGAACTTGGCCCCCAGGAACTTGCCAACGGTCGACCCGCCGGAGCCGGTGACGAAAATCCGGCAATCCTCGATGCGGAATCCCGGAATCTCAGTCTCGAAGCGCTTGAGGAACTCGAGGCACTTCTCCGGCTGCTTGGTGTCATGCCGCTGGTAGTCGCGCCAGAGGATCTCGTCGGTGGCCGGGTCAACCACGACAGCTTTGACGGTGGTGGAGCCTACGTCGAGGCCGATGGAAAGTTGACGGGACATGGACAGAGTATTCCTCTAAGGTAGGGTACCGCGGGGAATCTTGACTACTTCAACAAGATTGCAGGAAACGGTAGTTTAGCACGCCTGAACGGCAAGATTGGCCGCCAGGCAGCGGGGCCGGTTGCGGCCCATAAGTCCCATGTCCGGACGGGTTTGGAGAGGCGGCCATCCACAGCCCCCAGAAGAGGGCTCCGCCCGGGCAGCCCAATCTGTACAATTGAAAGTAGATGGCCGATTCCCCCCGCATTGCCGTGCTCGGCGCCGGCAACATGGGCGAGGCGCTGGTAGCGGGGATGCTGCGAACCGGAGTCACGCCCCCCAACAAGATCATCGCCACCGTCCGGACTCAACAACGCGCCGAAGCAGTTGCGCTCCGGCATGGAATCCGTGTTCTCGCTGGCGCCAACCTGGAAGCGGCGGAAAACTCGGACATCATCATCGCGGCCGTGAAGCCCGCGGTCCTGTCCCGCGTCCTCGAAGAAATCCGGTGGGGCTTGCGGGAAGGCAAGATTCTGATATCGATCGCCGCCTCAGTCCCCATCGCAGTGATCGAGAAGCTGGTCAGCCGGCCGCTACCCATCTTTCGCGCGATGCCGAACACGCCGGTGACCACCGCTGAGGGAGCCACCTGCATCGCGGCCAACCGCGCGGCGCGGCCGGAGCACGGTGCGGCGGTTGAGCGGATCTTTAAGTCCGTCGGACAGGTGTGGCATGTGGCCGAAGACGATCTCCACGCGGTAACGGCGCTGTCGGGCGCGGGACCGGCCTACATCTGCACGGTCATTGAAGCGCTGACGGCTGCCGCGCTCAAGGCTGGCCTGCCGCGCGACATCGCACCAGCCCTCGCATGCCAGACCGTACTCGGGTCCGCCAAGCTGGTCCGTGAAACCGGAACCCATCCCGCGGTCCTGCGCGACCAGGTGATCACGCCAGGGGGCGTCACCATCGCCGGTCTTCATGAGCTTGAACGCCACTCGATCCGGTCGGCATTCATTACCGCCGTGGAAGCGGCCACGGCGCGCTCGCGTGAAATCACGGACACGATCGCCGGAGCACTGGAGCAAAGCGGTGAGTAAACAGGCCTCCAACCCGCTGCTCAATCTCGGCTATCCCTTCCCGTTTGGCGAAATCACGCCCGAGCACATGGTGCCAGCCGTCAAGAAGCTGGTTCAACTCTGCAACCAGAGGCTCCGCGCGATCGCCGGCTCCCAGCAGCCACGGACCTTCGAGAATACCCTGGGAGCCCTGGACACCCTCACCCGTGAGATCGATCAGGCGATGACTGTGATCGCGCACCTGAAGGAAACGGCGAGCAGCCCGGAAATCCGCGCGGCGCATAGCCAGGCGGAACCGCTGGTGATCGCCCTTCACTCGCGGATCCTGCTGCACACGGGTCTGTGGAAAGCGCTTCAGGAGTTCGCCGCATCCCCTGACGCAGCAGCGCTCAGCGGCCCCCGGCGCCGTTATCTCAACAAAACGATGGCCGCTTTCCGCCGCAATGGAGCCGCTCTGCCATTGCACAAAAAGCGGGCGCTCCGGAAAATCGACCTGGAGCTCGGACGGGTGGCCAGCGCTTTCTCCGACAACGTGCTCGACTCGACCAACGCCTACGAGTGGGTGGTGGAAAACGAGCAGGAGTTGGCCGGACTCCCCTCATCGGCCAGGAGCATGGCTCGCGACGCCGCCGCCGCCAAGGGCATCACCGGCTGGAGGTTCACGCTTCAGGCCCCGAGCTACGAGGCGATCATGAAGCACCTGGACGACCGGAGCGTCCGCGAGCGGTTCTACCGCGCCTACCATTCGCGGGCGTCGTTGCCGCCGTTCGACAACGGCGTCAACATCGCCCGGATCATCGAGTTGCGGCGGGCCAAGGCCAGCCTGCTCGGATACGCGGACTTTGCCGAGCTGGTCATCGAAGAGCGCATGGCCAAGAGTGGCAAGGCGGCTTCGGAATTCCTCGACCGCTTGCGGGTCCAGACCGGGCCGGCGTTCCAACGCGAAAATACCGAACTGGAGGAGATCGCTCCTCATCCGGTTGAGGCCTGGGACGTTCTCTACTACGCGGAGAAACTCCGGAAGGCGCGGTTCGACCTGGACGAAGAGGCCCTGCGGCCCTACTTCCCGCTGGACCGTGTGGTGAACGGAATGTTCCAGATCGCGGGACGCCTGTTCGGCATCCGCGTCGAGGAACGGACGGGGGTTCCGGCCTGGCACCCGAGCGTCCGGTTTTACGAGATCTTCGACGGCAAGGATTTGCTCGGCGGATTCTACACAGATTGGTTTCCCCGCGAGAACAAACGGCCCGGCGCTTGGATGGACGGCATGCTCACCGGATCTCCGGTTCGGGACGGTTTCACTCCCCACCTGGGTTTGATGTGTGGCAACCTGACTCCGCCCACGGGTGGCCGTCCGGCGCTGTTGACGCACCGGGATGTCGAAACCGTGTTCCACGAGTTTGGACACCTGCTCCATCACCTGCTGAGCCGCGTCGAGCTGAGGAGCCAGTCCGGAACCGCGGTCGCCTGGGACTTCGTTGAGCTCCCTTCCCAGATCATGGAGAACTGGTGCTGGGAGCGCGAGGCGCTCGACTTGTTCGCCGCGCACTATGAGACCGGTGATCCGCTGCCTGAGGATCTGTTCCAGAGGATGCGCAAAGCGCAGACCTTCCGGGCAGCGAACCAGCAGATGCGCCAATTGTCGTTCGGAATCATGGATCTCGCACTGCACCGGTCCTATGATCCGGCGCGGGACGGCGGCATCTTGGCCTACTGCCGCCAAGTGCAGCAGGCGCTTTCCCCGGCTCCCCTGCCAGAGGACTTCGCAATGGTGAATTCCTTCTCCCACCTGTTCGGAAGCCCGGTGGGCTACGCCGCTGGCTATTACTCCTACAAATGGGCCGAGGTCCTGGACGCCGACGCCTTCAAGGTCTTTCTCAAGGCAGGAATTTTTGATGCCACCACGGGTGCGAGGTTCCGGTCAGCGATTCTTTCCCGGGGCGACAGCGAAGACCCGGCCCAGCTCTACCGCGACTTTGCTGGACGTGATCCGGACACGGCTGCGCTTCTCGAGCGCGCCGGGCTGCTTCAAACGGTGTGATCGAGGATAATCTTCCAACCCGCCGCCGTCTTCCGAAAGAGCAGCGTGAACAGCCCAGTCTTGTCGCCCCCCGCTGACTTGTCACGCTTCAGCCGGAACCTGCCAATCACAGAGGCGTAATCGGATCCGAGCATCCGGATCTCGAGCCCGGAAAACGTGAGCGTGCCCATCGCCTCTGGTGTCGGATACCGCTCCAGGTACCGCGCCAGCACCCGGTCGTAACCGCGTGACACGGTAGTGCCCACAAAGCGGCGTCGGTTTTGTCGTAGCCCTCCATGAACTCCCGTACTTCGCCGCGGTTCCAGGCTTGCTGCTGGCGCACCAGAACCTGACGGACCGCCTCCTCGGGACTGGGAGGAGGAGTCTGTGCGGCAAGCCCGGCCGCCAGGGCAATGAGAAGCAGGCGCATCCCGCTATTGTGCCGGAAATTCCGGGTGATTGCGAATCTGGCGCATTTGCCACAGGTGGCGGCGGTCATGCGCGGTCTGAATCCAGAAGGCGATTCCGAGCGAGTACTTGAGCAGCCGCGAGGCGGGCGAAGCGACCTTGATCCGCGCCAGATCCAGACCATTGCAGTCCCGGATGAGGCTGGTTATCCGTTCGTGAGTCCGGTCCCATTCGGGGAGGATGTCGGCCATCCTCTTTTGGGGTGCCGGCACGAACGGAGGTGGAGCCTTGAACTTTCGTTTCACCGGAGGCTGCAGGCTGCGGTGGAACCATCGCGCCAGAAAGCCGTAGGTAAATGGCCCGTCACTCAGCAGGCCGGCGGCCCGCCCGGACTTCATGGATGCCTCGATCCCATCCGCCATCTTCCGGTTGGTGAGGTTGAGATGGTCCAGGCACTGCGCCATCGACCACTGGCCGGGCGCGGGTGCCCAGTTCATCTGCTCATCGGACAAGCCCCAGTAGAGGCCCTCGGCTTCCTGGAGAATCACCTTTTCCTGGTACAGGAGCCGCTCGAGCTCTGCGTTGAGCGGACGGTCGTTGGGTCTGCGAGGGAGTGGCATGCCGGGAAAACGCACATTTTAGCAAACCAAGCACGGCACCGATGGAACCTCGCGCGCGCATGTACTAAAGTGGTTTGCCTAGGCTGACAAAATAATTACCTAGACAGCAACAGAAATCAGACTCTGGGATTAAGATACTTACGAGAGCGATTTTCCAATGCGCTGCCTACACTGCAAAAACCAGATCGGCGCCATCCGTGCTCTGCACGACCGCGAGTACTGCTGCGATGAGCATCGCGAGCAGGCACGGTCGGCCTATTCGGCCCGGTTCTACCGGGACAATGATTACGGGAGCGGGCTGAATGAGGCCATCGGGCCGCCGAAAAAGAAGTCCGGTTTCGGAACTGGCACGGGGATCGCGCTGATCGTGATGGCGACACTGGCAATCATGTTTATTCCCGGCGACTCCGGCGACGGCGGCGGAAAGCCCGGCCGTCAGGGCGTGGGCTATTCCGGCCCGCAGGGCCTCACCAATTCTTTCGCACGCATGTTCCCGGCGAGCCGGCCGTCTGTCTCGATCCGCGAGGACTTCCGGCAGGATCTGTCGAATTGGCAGGGCGGCTTTAGCGCCGGCCGTGCCATGGCGGATTGGCAGCGGATCGGCCCGGCGTTCTCGATTGGCCAGTTGCGGCTGTGGAAGCCGACTCTAAAGATGGCGGACTACAACGTCAACTTCGGCGCCCAGATCGACACGAGGGCTGTGGGTTGGGCCTTCCGCGCCATGGACCATGGAAGCTACTACGCTACCAAGGTCAGCCTTGACTCCCACGGCGGCGTGAACGGATCCCGCGGCGCGGCCATTGTGCGCACCGTGATGCTCGGCGGCAACCAAGTGAGCAAGATGCAGCTTCCGCTGCCCCTGCCGCTCGAGAAGGGCAAGGTGTACGAGATCGCCATGCGGGTGAGCGGCGGCAAGTTCGTGACCGCCATCAACGGCCAGGTGGTGGACTCCTGGAGTGACCACCGGCTGAAGCGCGGCGGCGTTGGGTTCTTCTCCGAGCCTGGAGAGAAATCGGTGCTGCACTGGGTCTCCGTCGACGAGCGCGAGAGCTTCTTTGACCGTTTCCTCTCCTTCTCGTTCCTGATCACCCCTTGGAGCATGCCGGTTGAGTGACCTACAATTGAGGTTTGTCCCTAACGATCCGATCGATGACCGGGTTCGCCCGCGTCCGGCGGGGGAGCTGCCTGGGAGACTTGGTGGTATCCCTGCGGTCCGTAAATCACCGGGCGCTCGACCTGCATTTCCACACTCCGCCTGACCTGGAGCCGTACGAGCCGGCGATCCGGAAGCTGATCTCCGGCGCAGTGGTGCGGGGACACATCGACATTCGGATCCACTTGGCCCGCTCCAACGGGGAGAGCCACGCACGTTTCAATCCCGCCATGCTCGCGGCATGGGTCGTTGCGTTCCGCGAGGCGGCCAGGGCGCACGGCCTGAGCGGCGAGCCGGACTTGAACACCGCCTCACGGATTCCCGGCATGCTCGCCGACGCTCCGGGCAATGATCCTCCGGCTGAGTTTGAAGCCGAATTGCTGGGTGCGGTTGGGGAAGCTCTCACCGCCCTCAACACCGAGCGGGGCCGCGAAGGCGGCGACACCGCCAAGACCATGCTCGGTTACGCGGAGTCGATCCGCGGCCGGGCGGAGGAAATCGAAGAGATCCGGGCCGACGCCGTCCGGCTTCTCCAACTCCGGCTCGAGGAGCGGCTGCGGGAGATGCTTGGCGCCACCATCATTGATCCCGCCCGGCTCGCCCAGGAAGCGGCGATGCTGGCCGACCGCTCCGACATTGCCGAGGAGACCACCCGGCTGCGAATCCACACCGGGCAAGTGATCGAACTGTTGCAGAAGGGCGGGGAAACCGGCAAGAAACTCGAATTCCTGATCCAGGAACTGCAGCGCGAGGCCACCACGATCCTTTCCAAGGCCAATGGCGCCGGGGAGCCGGGCCGCAAGGTGACCAGCCTTGGCCTTGCCATCAAGTCGGCGATTGAGAAGCTCCGGGAGCAGTCGTCCAACATCGAATGAGCGCCGTCTTCATAGTCTCCGCTCCCTCGGGATCCGGCAAATCGACGATCGTCAACCGGACCCTGGCGCTCGACCCAAAGCTCTTATTTTCAAAATCTTACACCACCCGTGCCCCGCGCGGAAAAGAGCGTGAAGGCGAGTCCTACCACTACATCTCCCGCGAGGACTTCGAGGCCCGGATTGGGCGGGACGAGTTCCTCGAATGGGCGCGTGTCTTTGAGAACTACTACGGCACCCACCGCGGCTATTGGGATAGGGCGCAGGCCGCCGGCAACGACCTCCTGCTCGACATTGACGTCCAGGGTGCGGCACAATTGAAAGAGCGGATCCCCGACGCGGTTACGATTTTCGTCCTGGCCCCCTCCCGCGGCATCCTTGAGCAGCGGCTCCGGTCGCGTGGCGAGGACGCCGAAGAGGTGATCCAGAAGCGGCTGCGTGGCGCGGCTGAGGAGATTCGCAACTACAAACTGTACGATTATGTGCTGATCAACCATCACGTGGAAGAGTCCGTCCACCGGCTCCGGTCGATCATTGAGGCCGAACGGATCCGAAGAAAGAGAATGGAACCTTCCATGCAGCCGATCCTCGAGAGTTTCGGCATGGAGATGGATTAGCCCGGAAAGAGCCAATGGCAGAACCGATCATTCGCAACATGAATTTCGCGATTCCGGACGACCCGGAATTGAGCACCTACCGCTATATCATCGTGTCGGCCAAGCGCGCCCGGCAGCTGCAGAACGGCGCCCGCTCGTTCCTGCCCACGACTTCAAAGAAGCCGACCGTCATGGCCATGGAAGAGGTGCGCCGCGGGTTGATCAAGTACGCCGATCCGCATCAGCCGGGAGCGGTGGAGATCCTGGGTGGGACTGCGGGCTGATGCGCCCTGAATGAACATTGTCCTCGGGGTCGGCGGCGGCATCGCTGCTTACAAAGCGGCGGAGTTGGCGCGCGCCCTGATGGAGCGCGGATTTGCTGTCCAGACGGTGATGACCGCGGCTGCGCAACAGTTCATCACGCCGCTGACCTTCGCCGCGCTGACCGGCCGGAAGGTGATCACCGGACTGTTCGATGGGCAGACCGCGGACTCCGTTCTGGCAAGCTCGGTGGAGCACATCCGTGCCGCTCAGGAAAATCAGACGCTGCTGGTAGCCCCGGCTACGGCCGACCTGCTCGCCAAGTTCGCCAATGGTATCGCCGATGATTTCCTGTCCACTCTGTACCTGGCTTTCACGGGAACCGTGATTCTCGCCCCGGCCATGAACACGCAGATGTGGCTGCACCCGGCAGTCCGGGCCAACGTTGATAAGCTCCGGGCGCGCGGCAACCACATCATTGACCCGGACTCCGGCCTCCTGGCGTGTGGCACTACCGGACCGGGCCGCTTGCCCGACCCGGCCTACATCGCTGCCGAAACCAGCCGGATCACCGCCATCCGGCGCGACTTCGAGGGCGAGACCGTAGTCATCACCGCGGGGCCCACGCAGGAGCCCATCGATCCGGTGCGCTACGTCTCCAACCGGTCCAGCGGCAAAATGGGATTCGCCGTTGCCGCGGCAGCCGCCCAACGCGGTGCGCGCGTGATTCTCGTTGCCGGCCCGGTGAACCTGGCGACACCGCCTGGCGTCACCCGTGTCGACGTTGAGAGCGCGGTTCAGATGCGCGACGCGGTTATGGCGCATCTCCCCGAGGCGAGCATCGTCATCAAGGCCGCGGCCGTGGCCGACTACACGGTGGAGAATCCGCCGGACCAGAAGATCAAGAAGACGATGGCCAAGATGTCGATCGATCTCTCGCCGACGCCTGACATTCTGGCTGAGGTGGGCCGCAACAAAGGCACGCGGATCCTGGTGGGATTCGCCGCGGAAACGCAGAACCTGGTTTCGGAGGCCCGCCGCAAGATGGAGACCAAGAACTGCGACATGGTCGCGGGAAACCTGGTGAGCCAGGCGGGTATAGGCTTCGGCTCCGACGAGAACGAGATGATCCTGGTGCCGCGCACAGGAGAGCCAGTGAAGCTGGCCCAGGCGCCAAAGCCCGTAATCGCGAATCAGATTCTCGATCACGTGCTCAAGATCCGCCTGGCGGTGCGGAGCGGCGGATGAGCCCGGACGAGATCCGCAGACAGCTCGAATTTCTCCGCGACATGGGCATCCGGGACCTATACGTTTCCGGACAGGCCGCCGCGCCCCCGCCCGAAACGTTCACGCCCCGCCGCCCCGAGCCCACTCCCACAGCAGCGCCGCCTCCACCACCCGTGATGCAGCCGTCAAACCTATCTCTGCTCCCATCCATCGAGCCCCCGGACGATTCGATGGAGAAAATCCGCCAGGACATCGGCGACTGCAAGCGGTGCCGCCTGTGCGAAGGCCGGAACAAGATCGTCTTCGGATCGGGGAACGAGCAGTCGCCAGTGGTTTTCGTGGGCGAGGGTCCGGGAGCGGACGAAGATGTCCAGGGGTTGCCTTTCGTCGGACGCGCCGGGCAACTGCTCACCGCCATGATCGAGAACACTGCGAAGAAGGAAGGGATTCCGTTGCAGCGTCCCGATGTCTACATCTGCAATGTCGTGAAGTGCCGCCCGCCGGAAAACCGGACGCCCATGCCCGACGAGATGGAGGTCTGCGGGCAGTTTCTCTACCGCCAGCTCATGGCGATCCGTCCGAAGGCAATCTGCTGCCTGGGATCCACCGCCTCCAAGGCCCTGCTCGGAACCAAAGAGGGTGTGATGAAGCTCCGCGGCAAATGGGCCCGGTGGCGCGACATTCCAGTCATGGTGACCTATCACCCGTCGTACCTGCTGCGCCCCTACAATCAGAACGCCAAGCGTGAAGCTTGGGACGACCTGAAGCAGCTCCTCCATTTCGTCTATGACTGATACTCCGGCCCGCGGATTGTTCATCACACTCGAGGGCACGGACGGGAGCGGCAAAACGACGCAGCTCTCACGCCTGATCGCGCGGCTGCGGGAGGCTGGGCACACGGTCACCGAAACCGCCGAGCCTGGCGGTACCGCGATCGGCAAGAAGATCCGCGCGATCCTGCTCGATCCCGCGCACCAGGAGCTTCACCGCACCACTGAGCTGCTGCTCTACTTCGCCGCCCGCGCGCAGAACGTCCACGAGTTGATCCTGCCGGCGCTCGCGCGTGGCGAAATTGTCGTCTGCGACCGCTTCACCGACTCGACTCTGGTCTACCAGGGCGCGGGCCGCAAGTTCGGCGCCGATTTGGTTCTCGCGCTCCACGAGATCGCCTGCGGCACGCTGTTCCCGGATTTGACCGTCTACCTCGACGTCGATCTCGAAGCCGGACTTGAGCGCGTGCGGACCAGCCGCGGCCATATCGACCGCATGGACGGCCAGTCGATCGAGTTCCACCACCGCGTCCGTGCCGCGTACCTGGATCTGGCGGCTGCGCATCCGCAGCGCTTCCGCGTGATCGACGCCTCGCCCGCGGCCGATGACGTGGAACAGGCCGTCTGGATGGCGGTGAAGGCTGAGTTAGAGCAGCGCCATGTTCGATAATTTTTTCGGAAACCAAACTGCCGTGCACACGCTCGAGCAAATGGCCTACCGCGCCCGGATTCCGCAGACGATCCTTCTCGACGGTCCGCGCGGGATCGGCAAGGCGACGCTCGCGCGCCGCTTCGGCGCCTGGCTGCTGGGCGGCGCGGAACGCATCGAGCAGGACGACCTCAGTCTGGCGCACAACGTGGCGCTGCTCGCCGACCGCGAGAAGCTACCCTCTGACAAGCGCGCCGACGATCCGTTCCTGCTCGCCACCCATCCCGACTTCGTGACCTTTGCCCCCGACGGTCCGCTGCGGCAAATCTCGATCCAGCAGATGCGCCTGCTCAAGGAGCGCGCCCAATACGGCCCGTTGCACGGGGACCGCCGCGTGTTCCTGATCGACGGGATCGACCGCGCCAACGAACAAGCGGCGAACTCGCTGCTGAAGACGCTCGAAGAGCCCCCGCCGTATCTGATCGTGTTCCTGACGGCCGAGAATCCATACGACCTCCTGCCGACCATCCGGTCGCGCACGGTACCGGTCCGGCTCGCGCCCCTGTCGCCCGAAGAGATGCGCTCGTTCGGCGCCGCGCGTGGATTGGGCGACCTCCAACGGCGGCTCGCCCTGGCCGCCGGATCTCCGGGGATCGCATTGACACTCGACCTCGAGACTTACGACCGCCGGCGCGATGTCATGCGCACGCTGATCGAGGCAGCTCTTGGGGCGGTGCCGTTCTCGGCCTGGGCGGCGCAGTCGGAAAAGCTCGCCGCGTCCCGGAGCGAGAAGCTCGAGCCGTACCTCGAGATCCTTTATCTTCTGCTCGAGGACCTGCTGCACCTGCGCGCGGGGTTGGACGAGGTTCGCAACATCGACTGGAAACAGCCGCTCGGGCAACTGGCCCGCCGCGCCGGATTCCGCTGGCTGCGCGAGGCCGTCCGGCGCACCGACGAGCTGGTGTCGAACCTGCGCCGGAACGTCAACAAGAACATCGCGCTGGACGCGCTGGTGCTTGAGCTAAGAGAGGTAGCCACCGAGTAGCGCGCCGGGCCCTGCTCGTCACCTGCACGCGTGGACTCCGCGCGGCGGACCGCAAGCCCGCACCACGAACATCGGCCGGATCACGCGCGCAGGGATGGGGTGCAGGCCTTGACGATAAGTTCGAACGTCACCTCATGGAGGGCTTGGCGCTATTGCGTTCGATGAAATCTTCTCGCAGACGCTCCCAATACTCCGGAGTGACCTCGATTGGCTCGCCGGAATTGAGACCCTCGAGCCTCTCCGCAGCCCGCCGCCGCTGGTCCACCTGGCCTTCAACGAAATTCAACATGTTTTGCGGAAGGGCGATGTCGAGTGAGGCCATGGCGCTCAAACCCGCATCGTAGCATGCCGGCCTTGGACAGGCATCCCTGCACCGGCCAGGAGTATAATCAGCCCCAATGGCACTCCTATTGAGCGTTCTCCTCCTGTCTGGCTTTGCTGCTTCGGCACAGACCATCACTGGAACCATCGTCGGCACCGTCACCGATCCCACCGGATCCGCCATCGGAGGCGCCGACGTCACGATCGAGCAGACAGCGACCCAG
>Ga0194131_10007193_pt1 | contig 15078 bp, 27 predicted proteins | sample TA2KigO120mmetaG_FD_148631 | JGI IMG/M metagenome (GOLD analysis project Ga0194131, IMG submission 148631) | Freshwater microbial communities from Lake Tanganyika, Tanzania - TA2015053 Kigoma Offshore 120m | ecosystem: Environmental > Aquatic > Freshwater > Lake | place: Tanzania: Lake... | reverse complement strand
CCAATTGTTGATAAACCTTTTCTGATAGTTCTTCATAATTTATTGGTGCTAACAATGCAATATCTTTAGTTGGAATTGATATTGTAACTTGTACTTTTTCTTCTTGTTGTATGTCTGTCATATAATTGCTCCTTTGTTGTTTTTATTTATGAAAATGAAATTCTTTATAATCTTCTAACACACACATTACATAGCGATAAATTGGTGATTTTTCACTCACTTTTCTTTTTGCTCCGTCAAACCAATCTTGATAATGATAATATATATTCATAATTTCATTTTCAAGATCAGTAATAACTTCAATAAAAGAAGAAGGGCCACCCCAAGAGAGATGTATTTTATATATTTTGCGAATATCTGTTCCTAATGGATATTCCCAAAGATCAGTATCAAGAATATCATTGTTATTAATATATCTTAACAATTCTACATCATCTTGATCTTCATCATCTAAATCATCTTGTTCATTAAATGCTACAGTTAACAATGCTCTAATATGTTGTTCTGTAGATTTCATATTTTCATCAATGCGTTGTTCGCAATTTTCTTGTTTACTCATATATTCTCCTATTATTGTTTAGTATTTTTCGTAGGCAATTATCATTGATGATGGCCACTCTTTTTCAGTAATGAAATACCCAATTCTATTAACAAAGTGTAATCCAGAAATTATGTATGTTCCATCATCTCCATCTACCCAAGTCCAAACTTTTTTAATTGGGCATTGTTTGACATATTCAAACTCTGAACCATAAGTTTCAAAAATAATACTCTCTTCATTGTTAAAATCGGTAACATTATTTACTATGGGATTATACCAATTTTCCCAAACTTCAAATTCGTCACAAATTGTTGCCATATGTTCTCTTATTATTATTTTGTAATTTTATAAATCATAAATTTGATTTGCTAATTCATTTAAATCATCTGGTGAATTAACATATTGTATTTCTTTATCTATTAATGTAAATAAAGATTCTATGTCTTCAGCAAACAATAAAAATGTTTTAAGTTTTGCCAAATATTCAATTTCTAAACAATCAGAATCAAACTTAAGAGGTTTTACTTTTGAAGATGAATTATCCAAATCTTTATTTGGTAACATAGGTTGTGCCCAACCATCACTTCTACCCATTGGATAACAAGTAGCATATCCATAAGATATTGCAATTTGATTTGCTTTCCACCAAAAAACTCTTTGAACAATTTCATTTATTGCATCTTCTTCTTCACATCCTTCATCAATTAACTTATATAGTTCTGAAGAAAGATGTGGAAAATACCATTTAACATTAACTGCTAAAGTTCCATCTTGACGAAGATATTTATCTACATCAATTGTATTTTCAGGTGTATTAAAATATTTTGCACTTAATAAGTTTGTTTTAGTAGTCATTGTTAAGCCTTTCGTTGTTGATTAAATATGGTTGGGTTAAATTGCACCTTTTAACCCAACCATAAAATTAATTATTTAAGATTTGTCCAAATTTGTTGTGGCAACAAATTCATTGGAAAATCAGCCAACCTATTTGATTTTAATTTTGTATTGTACTTTTGTACAATCAAATACGGAAGAGATGTATATGTAATTGCATTACTGCTACTCGGTAGCATAGCTTTAGCATTTGATAACAATGAAATTGGATTTCCAAATTTTAGCAATGCCTGAACCATTCTTTTCTCATCAACATTTTTATAACGATACAGAATTACAGCAACTGCTGACATTAATTGATCCCTCATTACATCTGAATTACTACCATATGCTGCTTTAATTATTCTAATTGTTTGGTCAAGAATATTTGCACCAGCATTAATATAAATTCGTTTTAATGTCACCAAAGCCCTAATTTTATTATTGCCTGGCCCAACACCTACATAAAATCCATTCTTATTAAGAATGGCATTAATAGCTATTGTTATTTCATCACCAGCAACAATACCTGCTTTAAAAATATCAACAGTAGAAGGTTTAGTATGCTCTTGATTACTCAAAGCAAATATTTTTGCTTCATCTTGTAGAGACAAACCAAAATAAACAAGCGCATTGATACACAAATCAAATTGATTCATTCTTGTTAATGCGTGATATCTATGGCTTCCGTCAATAATAGCAACATCTCCATTTTCGCGCATTGAACAAATAATTACGCCGAGCAAATCCGGATCAAAAGTCTTAATAATTTTGTTAATCTTTGCATTAATTGGCATTCTTTGATAAGTGAAATCCACCATCAAATCTGATACTTTAATTTTTGCAGTCATTTTGGATATATGACCATTATTAAACACAGCTCCAATTGATTCATTAACAGAATATGCCATTGGCATATATACTTGTTTTTGAATTTCAACTGAAGTCAAATCAGTAATTTTGGGTATTAGGGTCTTATCGGTATTCATAATATCTCCTTATTGTTTATAAACAAACTAATAGTTCTGAATTAATTTGTATTTTTTCTTTTGTATTCTTGTATTCTTGTTTTACTAACTTATCTAACATTTTACTTGCTTCTTGCTCAGAAATATTTTTTACATATATTTCTTTTGTTACTTTAAGACAATACGTTGTTTCCATTTTTTATCACCATTTGTTTAAACTCTTTTACATTTAATGTAATATTGTTATTAATAATTTTTCTTCTTTCTCTTTGCGTTGCACAACCCCAAATGCCATAAATTTCTTTGTTTTCAATTGAGTGTTTTAAACATTCAACAGCAACAACACATTTTTTACATATATTTAAAGATTTTTTAATATCCGCAGCATTTTCTGCGAAAAAATCAACATCTTTATATTTTCTACATAAAGCATTGTTGTGCCAATTTTTGTCTAACATAATATTACTCAACATCCCAATACGGCATTATATTTGAATCTTTTCGTATCATTGGCATAATATCATTGTTGATGTTATTCCAATATTCTATTCTAGATTCTTCCTCCATACCAGAAAATATATGATTAAGATGAAATATAAGAGCAACAGTTGTGCTATATACTTTGTCTTCATCAAGAGAGAATGATTTATCTTCTTCAATTTTGTGATAATGATTAACGATATCCATCATCATTTTGATTTTCTGTGCTTGATTTTCGTGATCAGTTTTTTCAAGATAATTGGATATTGTTTTTAAGTCTTCATAAAATGAAGTAGCATCAAATATGCCATCAGGTATTGCGTCAAGATTATTAAGAATATTTTCGTAATCACTTTCATCAAACATTTAATCACCACCAAACTGCTGAACCATTAGATGTTTTACCAACAAATTCTAACCACCAAATAGCATAAATCCAATCATTGATATAAACTTCTATATCTTCATCTTTGGTAGATTCACTTTTTTCTAGATACTGTTTTGCGTTAAAGGCAAATTGTTCTGTATGATTTCGCATCCATTCTGCCATATTAAAACAATAATCAGTATCTAAACCGTCATCGCCTTCTCCATAAAAAGTATATTCATAATCCTCATTTTCTTCATCTACTTTGTCGTGTAAAAGATCTAAAAGAAAATTACCATATTTACCTCTATACCAACAGTCAGTTCCAAAAATACCCGTAGTGCTGGGTATATCTCTAACCATAGGGCTATTTTCTCTTTCATTTTGCCAAGTACAATTATTTGCTTCTTGTGTTTTAGCACAATCAATTTTGCCATCTGTTCTTGTTGCTTTTGTAGCACAAGGATATTCTCTAGGTATATTGTCTAATCCCATATTATTATCTCCTTTTGTTTAAGCAGTAAATTTACCATTTTCTTTTTCCCATTCAAAATCTATATCATCAACTCCTTCCCTTGCTTCACACATTTCCCACATACGATTAGAAATAACTTTACCTTCACAAAAAACTCTTTCTCCAGCAAAAGCCATACCCGGTTCTTCATATGAAATTAAGCCTTTAATTTTAGGAAATTGTTTCATTATTGCTTTGCTTAACTCTTCATCACCGGGAGACCAAGCAGTATCGTAATAAAAATCTAATAGATATTGATTAGAACCGTTTTTTCTTGGAGGTGTTCTTGGGTTCATATCATAATCACCCCATTTAGTTCCCCAATTATCAATGCACCAATCATACCAATTATCTGCTCCATATTTATCAACAAGCTCTTTGTTTTTTCCTTTATCAGCAAAATTAACTGGAGATGTTGAATCGTCTAATTCTTTTGGCATTGGTATTAATGATTTAAATAAATGAATTTCATTTGTTATTGGGTCGGTAACAAGTTTAAGAAATTTGTCCATTTCTTTTTTTGTTCCCATTATTGATAGATGGTTATTGCAATGATTTGGCATAATATTCTCCTTTTATGTTATTAATTATTATGTTATTAATTACTTGCCATATTAAGAAATTCAAGAACTGCTTCATTTAAATTACCTTCGGCATTACCCCAATCAAATTCTGGATTATAAGGATCATCTTGAAAGATAATGGCATTACCTATTTGAGAATTGGTATTAGCAGTTATCAATAGAGCAACTCTTCTTTTCTTGCTATGTAGAGATGGAGGTGTTTGATTATTTTCATCCTCATCATAATCAATAGGCGCTGCCCAACCATTAGTTTGTATTGTAATCAAATCATAATTTTTAACTTGTTCAATTAATTCTGTATTGCCCCCATCAAGCATATCGTAAATATCCAAACTAGAGCCTATTTTTTCAAATTGAATTTGGTTTTGATCACCAAGCATAATTCCAAAAGCTGATGCTTGTTTAGAATAAAACTCAGGTTTAAGTGTTGCCGGCATATTTTTTACAATTGCCTTAAATTGTTTTTGACTTAATTTTTTCATTTTGTTTCCTTTGGAAATAATGTTAATTGATTTTTGTTATTTTTAGATATTTCGTTTTCAAAAGAAGCCGGCATATCTAAATTATGTTTTTCACAAAATTCGCACCATTTTTCATATTGCGCTTCATTTTGTAAACCTATATTATAAATTGCTTCATAAAAACTTTCATCTGACGGATATAATTGATTATAATCTTCAAACTCACAGTTCATATTTAACAATTCGTGATAAATTCTATTTTTCCAATCTGGCAAATTTTCTTTACAAATCATTCCGGGATAATCTAAATCCCAACCTTCAATATATTTTATTGAATCTTCATATTGTTTTTCGTAATAATCATTTTCATCAGCAACTGGATAATCATTTAATTGATCTTGCCATTTCATTGCTTCTACAAAAGCAGTAGTAATGTCTTCATATTTTAATTGATCAATAAATGGAATTTCTTGTTTAAGAATACGGCAGCATAATCTATCAACGCTACCTACTGCCCAATGATTATATGTTTCTATTCTAAAATCATTGGGAAATATAGACATTAAATCTTGTGTGATAACATCAAAATTAGATATTTCAAGAAGATTAGAATCTCTATTTTTATCAACTCCACAAAAACCCCAAGTTTTAAACATATCTTCAGGGCCCCAATAACCAAAATCTTCTGGTTTTTTTAATCCATCTTTAGCGCATTCTAATATGTTTTCACTGTAATTAAATCCGCGAATAGTCATTTTATTTTCCTTTACTGTATAATGGTGTTGGATTAAAAGTTATTTTTTTAGATTCAGAAAAAGCCCATCTTTGAGCGTCATCTAAATCATCAAAATATTTAAATTGTTTTTTTGAATTTTTTAAATCAAAAATGGCTGCTAAATAACAACTAATTTCTTTGTCATTATTAAAACAATTATAAATACAAACTTTAGCAGCTTTTTTATTAAAAGTATTTCTATCGGTATATTCAATTGCTAAACGCTTAAAAGCATAATGATACATTATTCCCCTTTTTGTCTTTTAAATAGTTTTGGTTTTTGCAATAAATTTTTGACTATTTCGTTTTCCCAAATAGCCCAATCTTCATTCATTTCCAAATCTAGATCCCAATCGAAGGGTTCAACTTTTTCGTGATTATTTCGATTATTTACATATTTATCCATATTTAATTCTCCTTTGCTTTAGTAAATCTATTCTAATATTTTTTTAATCGCGAATAATTTTAAGAATTAAAATATCTTTTTCTTTCGCGAATAATTTTAAGAAATGCAGCATCTCTTTCTTTATATGTTAATTTAGACATAATTAAAATGGCTTGCTCTTCGGTTAAATAAAAATAATTTGTATACATTTCTTTTTCTTTATCGTAACCACCACCCGTAAGTGGATCAATTTTCATATTCATTTTTTTCTCCTTTTTTAAGTAATTCACATATTTGTAATATTTTTTGTATTGTTTTATTATTATTATTATTTACTACATTTTGTAATATCCAATTGTAATCTTTTACTTTTTGAATTGGAATTTTTATTATACTTGCCAATTTATCAAGTTCATTTAATAACAAATGTCTTGTATAATTGTCCATTTTAATTACAAGCTTTCATCTTCATAAACAACAAAATTAAAATTGTGTCTAAACAAATAGTCACACAATTCTTCAGCCCAAGTATTTGGCAATAGACGAAATTCAACAATATCATCTAATACAACTTGTTTTTTCTGTCTATTCTTTCTCATAACTTTCATAATTACCAAACTGCGAAGCAAATCCCAATCTGCTTCGTTATTATAATTACGAACCCTATTATTTTTTACATACTTACTCGCATTTTGATTATCATAAATTAAATCATCAAATGATGCTTTAAATGATTTTTTGTTATCGGAAATAAGAAGATTTTCATCTATTTCTTCAAATTCTATTACTTCAGGCATAACAAAAGTATATGACGGATCATTATTTTTAATAATGCCAGTATTTTTATTTTGTTTTGATTTAGTTGATTGTTTTACAGGTATATCAATCATTTCAAAATTAAAATTATTTTCAATATTGTTTTTCATAATTTCCCTTTGTTTGTTTCTCATTTATTCATCTCTCGCCATTTTTCAACTGCTTGTAAATCGTTATTAGTTTCTCTAAGAATATCTAACATATTTTTTTCTAGCGTCGAGTTTCGCTTTTCATTTTCCAACCACTCTTTTGCTAACTTTTCACCATCAATAACTAAACGTCGATCATATTCTTTTTCTCGAACATCAATAATGCTTTCGATTATTAGCATTTTAAAATTCATTTCGCTAATAACGCCCGATATCATTTCGCAATATTTTTGTCGCAATATTTGATCTGGTCTCCATATTCTTTCCAAAACCATAAACGATTTCGGTTGAAAAACCAAAACATTATCTTCGGTGATAAATACATCACCGTTTAATTCAATTTCTTCCATAACGCCCTCTCTTTTTTATATCTTTTCATATTTAATAGGATCATTTGAATCAACAGTTATAGCAATATTAATTCTCTCATCACCAATTTTTGCTATAGTGTTTATTTGAGCAGCACATAAAGGAAAAGCCCTTTGTTTTTTCTTAGTGTTAGTCGAGTATTTAGAATATGCTGCACCGTCAGGAAAAACAATAGGAATAAGATTACCTTTTTCATCACGTTTAAGCGTAAGATTTTGAGAAGCAAATAATTTGCGAATACTATCTAAAGTCAAATTTTTACCTGTAGACATAATAGCAATAATTAAAAACTCATTATCGTGCTTAATTTCAATCAAATCTATAATCTGACCAAAATCAGTATTTTTACCTTTAACAGATAACCCAATTATACTGCGATCAATAGCCATACTCATATTTTTATCTCCCTTTTTAGATGAATAATTACCTAACGAATATATCGAACTGAATAAATAATAAGAATATACGCAAATAAATTGGTATATTTATATTAGATAATTTACTCAATAAATAGTTAGACATATCCACTAGGTAGCGTATAGGGTAAATAGGTGAGAAACAACCTAGAGAATATATTTCTTTTATATTTCTTTTGGGCGCGAAAATAGCTGGGGAAATAGATCAAACAATGTGGCGAAGCCCCGTATCGGGCAATATATTAAATTAGATAATTCATAAGATGCCGGCCGGCCTTATCAAGATATAATTAATAATATAAAAATTTAGCGCGCACCGAGATCGTGTAATATTACAAGATAGTATTATTACTTATGTGTAATATTACGGCGGGCGTTTTAGCCAATATTTTAGTCAATTTTTAATATATTTTTTTGACAACCTTTATGGGAATTACTTCTGTCTCTTATGGTAATCACTTTGCACTCATTTCTTTAGACATATCTACAAGTTGATCAATCATTGAACCCTCAAATTCCATCCGACCCAAATGCTTAATATCTATGCCGGGATCTACCCAAACCTTTCCGCCAATTTTTTCCCAATAGCGGCAAAATCCATAATCTTCAGATAAAAATCTTTTTTCATCATCAATATATGAATTAAAAAAAGCATAAGTCCACTCATCCTCTTCTTTACTCATAGAGCCGGTATCATCTTTAAATTTCAATTCAGGATATGCTGCAATCATTTTTATAAATACTTCTCTTTTAACACACATAAACCCGGTGCCAGCATCATAAATAGATAACGCGCCATCTTGAATTTCTATTTTACCTTTATTGCCTGGCTTAGGATTAACCACAAATCTAGTAGATTTTTTTAACAAATCTTGCGCCGGGACATTGTTTTTTGACATCTTCACAACCCTTTCCCAATCAATTTTTTTAATAGGGTAACAGCCCGTAACAACATCTTTATCGTGCCATAAAAGTTTAATAATGTCTGTATGCTTAAATGCTAAATCAACATCTAGAAAAAATATATGAGTAAAGGCCGGATTGGCTAAAAATTTTGCGACAAGATTATTTCTTGCCCTACTTATTAATGAGTCAGTAATGGTGCTAACTGCAAATTTTAATCCAATTTCTTTACAATAAAGTGCAGTTTGCACAAAAGACATAAAAAAAGGCTCAGTCAATTGGCGATCATAACAAGGAAGCGCAAACATTGGACACCAATTTCTAATTTGCTTTTCTTTAATTTCAATATTTTGTGGTTCGATTTCCAACACAAATAACAGTATACACAAAAAAAGGCGCAGCGTGTAATACGCTGCGCCCCTTTTTGTAATTTATTTATTTATTTTTTACTGTTGGCTTAGTAGAAACGCCGGTAATTTCTTTTGTAGAAACACTAACGTCATTTTTAGATGCTTTAAAAAACAAAACCTTTTTAGTAGCATCATACCTGATAACAATCTTATAACCAAGTTTTTTAGCTTGAGCGCGAATCCTTTGTTGCATTGAATTAAAAGGATTACCCGGCTCAATACCTTCAAGACTAAAGGTTTGATTATTTTTTACCGAATTATTAATTGCTTCAATAATCATTGCCAATTCAGGCGATGTTCGCCCAGATCGTACAATTTCAGGTAATGTATTTACTTTGCTTATTTTTAGTGTCATTTTTATCTCCAGTGTAATTTATATTATTTTTATTTTTCAAGCACATAAAAACTTTATATACTTGCCACCGTTATACTAGGGGCAAGGATCGCTTATAACAACCTAAAAATAAAAAAAGAATTACCTTGAGTCATTGGTTGACAGATTTGCCGACAACTTGGCAACCTGATTTTTCAACTTTTCATTTTCTGCTCTAACAACAGAAAGATCAAAAGTCATTACGGTCAATTGTTTTACTAATTGATTTACCAAATCCTCATGCGTAATTTTAATTGGTTCTACAATGTTTCCATCCATGATCCTGTATCTTCCTTTGTTTTATTATAACCGGGAACAAATCCCCCAACCTCTTTATTATACACCTGAATAGTGCCATACTCTGGCATTTCTTCGTCTAATTCGTAATTTTTATCCGGGGTCAATATCTCTATGTTTACTTCAGCGTTTATAGACATATTTTCAATACAAACAAACACAGCGCCAGCAATGGCGTCTGCTAAATCTTTTGATCCAGAGTTTGGGTGATCTATTCTGTTATTTGAAAACAATCTTAATTTCAACAACTCTTCTTCAACCAACAGCTCATTCCAATAGCCACGCAACCGGCCATCATATATTGCGGTCATTAATGTATCATAATCGGTTTTCTTAACGCTATGAAAATCAGCATTAATACCTAACAATCTTAAGCTTTGAATCATCTCGATAGATTGCCATCTATCAAATGTAACTTTTGCTACTTCAAACTTTCTGCACAAATCTACAATTAATTGACGAATAGACGCAAAATTAATTTCTTCATTAATATTTGCTTCCCAGGCATGAATTAAATCTATTTTAACAATTGGTAGATTTTCTATGCCATTTAATGTTTTTACTTCTCTAAAGCCTAAACAGTGTACTAAGCTTAAAGCGGCTCTATCTCTTTTAAGGGCCAAGTCAACATGAATAAATCTTATTTGATTATCGGTTCCATTAAACCAATTAAAAAATTTTCCTTCTTCATCCATTGGGTCATCTTCAAGCATAAACGCTTTTCTTACCAAATCTGCATCTCTAAAATAAGCGTCTTCCATATTTGGAGGATCACATTCAAATCTAGCTGCGGCTTCTACCGGATTTCTAATATATTCTGATTCTAATTGTTTTCTTGTAATTGTAGGATTTACTTCCCAAGTTGCTGCTTTGATATACCAAGTTTTTGGCTCTTTCTTTTCTTTTGCACCATAATATCTTTGTTCAATAAAATCACCCTTATATCTAGGAAATGACAAAAGAATTACTTTCCCTACTTCTGGAAATCTTGACATAACCGATAGCTTACTCATATTATAAATCGCAGAAGCAGAGCCTTTTGATCGCGTTATTCCTTTCAATTCAGCATCGGTTTTAAATGCAGCAATTTCATCCAAAACTACAGTTAATACTTCATATCCTTCCCAACCTTCACTTTCAGAATGACCAGAAAAACATCTTACTGGACGCGAAAAGAAAAATACTTCTGAAACTCTTGGTTCAAATCCAACTTCATTAAAAAATGCAGAATTTAGCAATAAATTTTTAAATGGTTCAAAAAATACTCTTTGCGCTTGTTGCGCATTTACAGCAAGGTTTAGCAAATCAATGTATACTCCAGGTGCTTTACCAAAATAATTTAAAGGATCGCGCAAACAATGAAGCAAATAAATTGTATAAGCCATAGATATACGACTACAATGATCTTTACCGCTACCCTTACCCAGCATGCATATTACTTCATTATCAGTATAATTTTGATAATATTTTTTACCATCGCCCTCTCCCATTAATGATATTAATGTTTTTTCTTTAAAAATCTGTGTATTATGTTTTACAATTTCTTCTTGAATATCCGAAAGTGGCGGCAAACCCAAATATTTTTTTTCTTGTACAAATGTTTGAATTGGCACGGGCGATGTGATAAGATCATCTGAGCGCAATAATTTATCAAAATCTGCAATTTCAAGATTTAAATTTAGGTAATCCATCACAGATTACCTAAATGATAATAAAAGAGCGTCAGTGGCTCTCTGTGCGCTTCTGGAACCTTTATGAGAGCATATACCCCTCTCATTTCATTACCAACCTTTATGAGACAAAATGCTGGACTCATTTCATTAACCTTCGTTCATAATGTCAAAAGCAATTTGCAATTCTTTCCTGACCTCTTCTGCGATCTTGGGATGTTTAGAAATAACATCTCGTAAAATTCTAGACAGAATTTGATTTACATTTTCTGCTTTTTGCATTCTTGCAATAAACTGCCCATCGGACTGAGTAGCCCCTAAAAGTTTATGCAGCTGTGCTTTTTTGGTTGCAATTTCGCCGGCCAATTTTATAGCCTGGATTCTTGCCGGCACCATGCCGTGATTAGTTGCAATGTTAACAGTTTCCCATGCTTCTTTACTTAACTGATCAAATTCATTTAGTGCTTTAATTGTGTTAAATTGAATTTTCTCTAAAAAATATGGATCTTCCTCAGCCTGCCGATTCAGTATTTTTTTATATTCGTTTATCTGTTCTTTAATTTTATCCGGCGTACTGCTCATCAAAGATGCAATTTCATGTATGTTATACCCTTTAACATATAACAAACCGACCTCTTCAACATCTTTTAAAATATCTATTAAGGTTTTTTCCAAATTAGGGGCATCGTATTTTTCTATGTCAGACATTTATTCCTCTTCTTTAGGGAACCTTAACTCTAGCTTAACAGCTTTCGCTTCCTTATCTAGTTTATCATAATCATGCCCGTACAATTTAATGTATGGTACGCGGTAATTAAACCAACCTTGAACTGCTTTCCAAAACTTAGGATCAGTTTTTTGCTCCAACTCAATTAATTCTTCAGTAGTTAAAAGAAAACTAAGAACTCCCAATGGCATGTAAACAACCATATTGTATCCTTCGTCTTTATCTGAAACATATTCTTTCAGAAAATCCTGAAAAGCTTGAATTATTTTTTTAACCCCATCACCCGTAAAATAGTCAATATTGCCGTGCGCATTTCTTATTCTAGGGCAGTAGTCATCAACATACGTTACGGTACCAAATGTCCTACACACCATCGGCCTATACCGGTAAATCGTGCAACCGTTTTTATAAAATGCGCAATACCTTTCGGTTGGACCGCCGATTTCCCAACTTTCATCATACATTGCTTCTTTAAGATCATTAATAATGCCGTTCATCCATTCGTCAGCAACTTGTTGACCTTTATCTTCTAAAGTTAAATAATATTGTTGACGCAAATTAAACGCGATATTGGCACATTCTGCCATGTGAAGATTCAATCCAATTTTACAACAATTACCTGAACCCAAACATTTAAATTGAGTTGCGTTTTGTTTTGCTTCAATAATTCTAATTTGATTATAAATCATATCAAGCCTAGAAAAGCTATTGATATCTTTTACGGTGACTGATCTTCTCATATGTTCTTATTTTTTGCTCTTTGAGCATTTCGTTTTCTAATTTCTCTATTTCGTTTTTCTGCTGCAATCTGCGCCGGTGGCTTTGCCCTTGTTTGACCGCCAGTAGACAAATTTCTACCTTTGCCCCTAAACTTTAACAAATCATATTTTTTAACCCAGTTGTAAATTGCCTGAGGAGTTACTTTGATATTAAAACTTTGTTCCAAATGCTTACAAATATCAGTAAGATTCATTCTTCTTTTTACATACATTTCGTACAAAAATGCTTTATCTTTGTATGGCTCAGATGTCATTGATAGTCCTTTTTTAATTTTAACGAATACCAAACCCCAATACCCGCTGCGTCTATAATATCATCATCTTCCAAGAAATCTTGATGATTTTTAAAATATGTTTTAACAATTTCGCGCACTCTTTTTTTGCGTTCTTTTTTTAATTTGATTTGAAGAGACCCCTTTTCGCCATTATGCTCAAGCAAGTTTTTGTCTGTTGCGCTTATGTTTTTATACCCAATTTTATTTTTCCAAATTAATGGATTGATGTCCATCATTTCAACACCATACCCGCTTAACACACCCCAAGAGTAGCCAATAATATAAGAGATAACCCTGCTGGATTCAAAATTTTGAACATAAATAGATTGCTCAATAACAGCAATTTCCATGCCATAATTTTTATAAATTTGTTTTAATTCTTTGTTAATAATTTTAAATTTTGAAGAAATTTCTTTTGTTTCTCTAAAATCTATTTTCCCGCAATCAACCATATTAATACCATTGCCGGTATGATCAAAAATTACCCAAGCCAGAGAGTTGGAAGATGGATCCATAGACAGCACTCTTCTGACTTTTATTGCATTTACTATTTGTTTAACGCTCATAAATTGTTTTTACTTCCGATACATCCCATCCCCAAGAAATTAATCGATCAGCAAATCTTTTTTGTTTACATAATTCGCAAATATTTTCTTTGTTGTAAGAAGATAAAATTGTTGTACAATTTTTCGTTTTGCAAATTCTTTTTTTATTTTTATTTTTTTTCTTTTCGTAATAATTTTTTAATAAATTTTGATTTGTTACTATTCTTCGGCACTCTTGAGAACAGTAAATAGCGTTGTATACCTTAGCCTGAAATTTTTTTTTACATTCTGAGTTAGAACATATCCTCTTTTCGTACTTTTTCACTACCTGACCAACATAATTCAACCAAATCACAAGAATTACAGTTTGCTGATGTTCTTTTGTAAGGCCGTTCGGGTATATTACCATTTAAATAATCATGATAAATCCCTAAATATTTTTTAAATAATTTTTCAATAAACTTAGGATCTTTTTCTATATATATTGGTAAAATTTCTTGATTGTTTTTATTCTCATAAATTACATAACCGGCATCTAATTTTAGACATTCCATGTAAATTTGGGCTTGTCGGTAATGTTCATCTTTGGGTTTATTATGCAATTGTCGGTAATGAAAACCTTCTGAACTAATTGATTTTAATTCTATAAGTTTATTTCCATCCCAATCTATAATACCATCTGCGGTACCCTCAATTGGCGGAGAATCGTGTTTTACAGGGATTTCTTCAGCCACTAGAATCCCCATACCCCTAAAATAACTATAGAGGCGTTCGTGAACAGCGTGTCCATTATCAAAAATACGATGAGTTTGAGGCGAAAAAGATGTCGCAATATGTACGCCTTGAAATAAATAATACCAATATCTAGAACACTGATTTGTGTAACTAGGGTGAAACCCTTGTACTTGTTTAAATTTAGATACATTGCGTAATAGCAAAAAATCATCAATCTCTTCCGCTATATTTTTGCGAAGCTGGACAGGCGTTTCTTCAACGATGGTTTTTGGAGATTTTAATTGCCTTAATGATTTCATGCAATAGTCTTTGCTGCCAATTTTAGAGTATTTATGTTTTCAGACAATGCTTCATACATAGTGCGCCATATATCATTTACAAACTTATCTTGGTCGCCCATAACGGCAGATTTTCTTTTAAACACTTGAGATTTTACAATCATCAAAGTTCTGTAACCGGCCAACAAGTTGGCTGATTTAATTGCCTGCATGCCAACATAATGTTCTGGATTTTCTATAATGTCCTCTACAATCCGCAAACACTCTAAAAATTCATCTGCCTTGTCTCCCATCATCGCAGTAATGATGTCTTTATTTACAATAATATCTGCCATTACAAATCCTTTTTTAAATCTTCTGTCTTAACAATTGCTTCTTTATAAAAATT
>Ga0194131_10007191_pt1 | contig 15080 bp, 10 predicted proteins | sample TA2KigO120mmetaG_FD_148631 | JGI IMG/M metagenome (GOLD analysis project Ga0194131, IMG submission 148631) | Freshwater microbial communities from Lake Tanganyika, Tanzania - TA2015053 Kigoma Offshore 120m | ecosystem: Environmental > Aquatic > Freshwater > Lake | place: Tanzania: Lake... | reverse complement strand
CGGCGCCGACGCGGGCGACGACGCGGCCACCGCCGCCCTGCTCGCCCCCCTCCGCGAGGAGCTGGTGGCGGCCGTGCTGCAGCAGATCGACACGAGCCAGGGGCAGAGGGCGAAGGCGATCGACGACGCCGTCGCCGCCGGTGACCTCGAGTCGGCCGCGACCCTCTGCCGCAGCGCCGCCGCCGAGTTCCACCTGGCGGCGGAGACGGCGCTGCCCGACACGCTGCGCGAACGCGTGGGCGGCCTCTCGGCCGCCTTCGACCAGCGCCGCCACGAACTGTCGACCCGCGCCGACGAGACGGTCCGGGCCGCCGCCGCGCGCGACCGCGAACGCCGCCAGCGTGCGCTCGGGGCGCCCACCCGGGCGGCCGTGCTGTCGCTCGATTTCGGCGGCGCTGCCGACCGCATCGCCGCCGTCGCCGCGGAGATCGAATCGAGCAGCGATCGCGCGCAGGTCGAGCCGTGGGAGGCGGCGTTGCGCCATGGCCAGACCTTGCTCGACCGGCTGTTCGCGCGCCTCGAGGCGCCCGATCCGCCGGCGCAGCCCGCGCTGCGGCTCGACGGCGTCGATCGCGCGGGTGAACTGGTCGGCTGCGACCGCGAGAAGCGGCAGTTCCGGCTGCGCAACCAGGTCGGGCGCGCCTCGTCCTCGGTCACCATCGACTTCGCCGCCGTCGCCAGCGCCGACGGCCTGCGCCAATTGCTGGTCGGCCGGATCGATCTCTCCTCCGCCGATCGACTGCTGCTGGCCGAACTGATGACGCTGGTCGACGTCCTGCGCTGGGCGGAGCAGGTCGCACCGCTGGCGGAACGTCTCGCCCGCTACGACGCGTCGCTCGGTTGGGACGACAGCTGCCGCAGCGGACTGGTCGCCCCGGCCGCAGGTGCGCTGGCCGACGCGGTCGACTTCGCGCTGAAGGACAGCTCCGCCGAACAGGCCGGCGGTGCGCTCCAGCAGCGGACCCGCGCTCGCGCCGAGCAGCTCGCGTGGCAGGAGCTCCGCACGGCGCTCGATCCGTTCTTCCGCGCCGACGGCAACGTCGGCTGGAACGCCTGCGTCGAGAACCTGCGGCGCCTGCTGGTGGAGCGCGGCGACACGCTGCTGCTGCAGGTGGCGCGACCGTGGATCGAGGGCGGCTGAGCGCGCGCGGCGACTCCGCTCCCGTGCGTCGCTGAGGAGGCTCCTGGTGCTCTTTCCGGCCGCGCTCGTCACGCAAGCCGCCGCTGCGCTGCGTCGTGCATTGCCGGACGGCGTCGCGCCGCTGCTCCTGTCCCGTTTCGGCGTCGAATTCCTCGGCGCGGCGGCGACGCAGGCGCGGCCGATCGAGGTCGCGCTCGACGGCGGCTGCGGAAGACTGCTGGCGCGGCGGATCGCGCTGGCCGGGGGCGATCTGCTGGCGATCAGCGCCGAACCGGCGCGACCGGGCGCGCTGCCCCCGGCCCTGCTCGACGCGCTGCCGCTCCTCGTCGGCGCCGCCGCCGGAGCGAGAGCAGCGATCACCCTGCAGGCCGCGCAGGCGCTCGGCTCGCTGCGCCCCCCGGCGGTCGTGCGCATCGACGACTGGATCCGGCTCGGCGCCGACGACCCGTTGCGCTGGCTCGATCCGGCGCTGGCAGGCCCGCTCTTCGTCGAGCTGCGGCGCGCCCCCGCCACGGCCAGTGTCGCGGATCCGTTGTGCGCCGTGCTGGAGCGCCATGCCGCCGCGCGGTCGATCGTGCTGCTGGCGCGGCGCGGACCGAGCGGCGCGACCCGCGCCGACCTCCTCGCGGCGCAGCGCCTCGGCGCCGACGCGGTGGCGGAGGGCGACGGCGCGGAACTGGTCGCCGCGCGGCATCAGGGCGTGCCGCTGCTGTCGCTCGCCCTGCTCCTCGACGCGGCCGATGAGCCGCTCGCGACACCGCTGCTGCTGGCGGAACGGGCCGCGCGGCTGCTGCCCGGGGTCGCCGCGCTGCTGGCGGAGCTCGTCGCCAGCGGGGCGCTGCTCGCCGCAGGAGATGGCCCTTGACCGCGCCCTTGCGGATCGCCGTGCTCCTTTCCGGCAGCGGCCGCACCTTCGACAACCTCGTCGAGCGCCGCCGCGACGGCTCGCTGCCGATCGAGCTGGTCGGCGTGGTCGCGTCGCGGGCCGACGTGCGCGGCTACGCCCGAGCGCGCGAGGAAGGGCTGCCGACCGCGCTGATCCGCCGCCGCGACCACGCCGACGCCGCGAGCTACGGCGTCGCCATCGGTGCGGCGCTCGCCGCCTGGCGCACCGAGCTCGCCGTGATGGCGGGGTTCCTCCACCTCTGGTCGATCCCGGCAGCGCTGCAGGGTCGGGTGATGAACATCCACCCCTCCCTGCTGCCCGCCTTCGGCGGCGCCGGCATGCACGGCCACCACGTCCACGAAGCGGTGCTGAAGAGCGGCGCCAGGGTGTCGGGCTGCACCGTGCACTTCGCCGATGATCGCTACGACCAGGGGCCGATCATCCTGCAGCGCACCGTGCCGGTCTTCTTCGAGGACAGCGCCGACGCCCTGGCGGCGCGCGTGTTCGCCGAGGAGTGCCGCGCCTATCCCGAGGCGATCGCGCTGTTCGCGCAGCGGCGGCTGCACCTCGTCGCCGGCCGGGTGCGGATCGACCCGCCGCGCAGCTGAGCGGCGCCGTCAGCGCGAATTCGAGTGGAACTGGCCGGTCGGCGCGTGGAACAGCCAGCCGCCGTTGCCGTCCGGTCCGGGAATCGGCCCGATCGCGACCACCCGCACCTCGGAGCTGCCGTCGAGCGGGTTGACCGGCAGGCCGTGGCGCAGGTAGGAGCCGAAGCTGCCGCGCTCGTGGATCGCGCCATCACGTGCGGTCGGCAGGGTCAGCTGGCGCACCAGCAGCTCGGCGCGGACGGAGTCGCCGTCGCTGCCGGGGAGCTGACCGTCATGGTCGCGGCGGAATGCCGCGACCGCGGCATTGAGCGCCGCGAGGTCCACCACCAGCGCGCGCGCCCGCGCGGCGCGCTGCGCCGATTGCCATTCCGGCACCAGCACGCCCGCCGTGGTGATCACCGCGCAAAGCGCCACCAGCAGCGCGAAACCTCGCAAGGACGGATTCCTGCTCGCAGCGCTCACCGGGGCGGCCTCCTGCGCAGGCGCGATCGGCCGGATTCCCCCTGCGCCTTGAGCGCCGGCCTGGCCAGGCGCGGAGCCGGGCGCGGACGGGTCACGCCACCGTGCCGGCCTTCGCCCGCCGCACCGCCAGCGCGACCGCCGCCCGTGCCCGCGGGAAGGCGAAGCCGAGGCCGCGCTCGCCGTCGTCCCAGCTCTCGCCGCCGGCGGCGTGCGCGAGATCGCACAGCCGCACCCGCGCCGGCCGCGCGAACGCCGCGGCATCCGCCGGCGCCGGCGACTCGATGTCGACCCGCACCAGCCCGGCCACGTCGCGCAACCGCACCACGATCGTCGCGGCGTCGGGCAGTCGTTCGAGCAGGTCGGAGAACAGCGCGAACAGGCACGGCAGCAGCACGTCGCGCTCGCCGCTGATCGCCGCCTCGCGCGAAGAGTCGACCACGCGCAGCCGGATCTGGTGCGCCTCGATCCAGGCGCGCTGCCCGGAGATCGCCTTCTCGAGCGCCTCGGCGAGCACCACCTCGCCGCCGCCACCGACCGGCTCGGCGATCATCCCGAACTCGAGCGCGTTGGTGACCAGGACGTCGAGCCGCTCGCATTCGCGCGCCAGCGCGCGGCCGACCGCCTTCTGCTCGCCCGTGCGTCCGGCGAGGCGGGCGCCGAGTCGCGCCAGCGTGGAAAGCGGCAGCCGCAGTTCCGTCGCCAGGAAGCGCGCCAGCGCGCCGCTGCGCGGTCGATCCGTCTCGCGCCCTTCCATCGAGCCCCCCGAGGAGTCCTTGAATGCGGCCCCGTTGTCGGCAACCTCGCGGCGATCTTGAGGAGGGCCCGGATGGAGCTCCGACGCATCGGCACGATCTTCCGCAAGGAGCTCCTCGACACGCTCCGCGACCGCAAGACGCTGTTCTTCATGCTGGCGCTGCCGACGCTGCTCGCACCGTGCCTCGCCGGCCTGATGTCGCGCGTCACCCAGAGCGAGGCGAGGAAGACGCAGGAGCGGCGCCTCGTGGTGCAGGCCGTGCCGGAGGAGCGCGATCGGCTGCTCGACTTCCTGCGCGCCCGCATCGAGGCGCAGGGCGACGCATTCGCGGGCGTGCTCGGCGACATCGGACCGGCGGTCGCCGCCCCGCTCGACGCGATCGTCGCCGATCTCGGCGTGAGCCGTATGCAGGTCGTGCTGACGCTCGACCGCGATCCGCGCGTGCGCGACCATCCGCGCCGCGCCGAACTGCTGGCGGCGTGGCGCCCGGCGGTCGAAGCGCTGCTGGCCGATCCGGCGCTGCGCCGGCGCCTCGAGGAGGAGGGCGGCGGAGATTCGCTGAAGCAGGTCGCCGCCCTGACCAATCCGCTGTTCACGCTCGAGTTCGTGACGGCGGCGGAGGCCGCGGAGCGCCAGGCGACCCATCCGTCGACGCCGATCGACGAGGTGCCCGAGCGGATCCGCGCCGACCCGGAACGGCTCGCGGCGGCGCAGTCGATCGCGCAGCGACGGATCCACGCCGCGCTCCGCGTCCCGCGCGCGCTCGACGCCGAGCTGCCGCAGCGCGACGACCAGGTCGCCGTGGAGATCGTCTACGACGGCGCGCTCGACCTCAGCGCCGAGGCGCACCGGCGGCTGCGCGATGCCCTGCTCGCCGCGGGGGCGCTGGTGACCGAGGCGCGACTCACCCGCGAGGAGCTGCCGGCCACGTTCATCACGCCGGTCGCGGTGGCGTCACGCGATGCCGCCCCGCCCGATCGGCGGCTGCTGAAGCTGCTCGGCGGGCTGCTCCCCTACCTGCTGATCCTGATGAGCTTCGTCGGCGCCCTCTACCCCGCAACCGACCTCGGCGCCGGCGAGAAGGAGCGACTGACGCTGGAGACGCTGCTGGTCAGTCCCGCCGCGCGCAGCGAGATCGCCCTGGCCAAGTTCGCGGTCGTCTTTCTCTCGGCGCTGGTGGCGAGCATCGCCACGACCGGCTCCATGGCGTGGACGTTCGCTTCCGGGCTGGCGGGCAAGGAGATCGGCGCGATGTTCCGCCTCGACCTCTCGCTGCTGCAGGTGATCGCCTGCCTGCTGCTGATCGCGCCGCTGGCGGGGGTCTTCTCGGCGGTGATGCTGGCGCTCTCGCTCTACGCCAAGTCGCAGAAGGAAGCGCAGTCGCTGATGATGCCGCTGCAGTTCCTGATCGTCGTGCCGGCGATGATCTCGATGATCCCCACCATCGAGCTCGACCTCGCGTTCGCGTGCGTCCCGATCCTGAACGCCGCGCTGGCGCTCCGCGCCGTCTTCACCGCCGGCGGCGCCGAGCTGCCGTGGGCCGAGATCGCGGTGATCTTCGGCAGCACGGCGCTGCTGGCCTCCGCGGCGATCGCCTGGTGCGCCTGGTGGTTCGGCCGGGAGAAGGTGATCTTCCGCAGCTGATCGCGCGCGGGGCGCCGCCGACCTGCCGGGCGCTCAAACTGGGGCCGGCGCGCGGATCGCGAGCGGCTCCGCGTCGACGCTGAAGGCGAGCCGGCCGCCGGGCGCAGGATCGCCGTCGACCTGCACCGCGGTCGCCCCCTCGACCACGACCTCGCGCGCCGAGACGAGCTGCGCATCGGGCAGCGCCGCCGCGCGACCGCGCAGCGCCGCCAGCACCACCCGGATGAAGCGCGGCGCGATCGCTGCGCGCAGCAGGAGCAGATCGAGGCGGCCATCGTCGACGCGCGCCGATGGACAGACGGGGAACGACCCGGCGTAGAGGCCGCAGTTGAACAGCGCGGCGTAGCGGAAGGTGCCGAGCGGTCGGCCATCGGCCGCCACCGTGAACGGTGTCTCGCGCGCAGCGCGACCGAGGCTCCACGCGGCCTTCACCCAGTCGGTGCGGCGCATCGGGCCGCGCCGGCGCGCGGCGACTGTCGCCGCGAGCTCGCCGTCGATGCCGACGCTGGCCATGAAGGTGAAGGCGCGACCGTTCATCCATGCGAGATCGAGCCGGCGCGGCGGCGCCGACCAGGCAACCTCGAGCGCCGCGGCGATCCCGAGCGGAATCCGCAACGTACGGGCGACGACGTTCCCGGTGCCGGTCGGCAGCAGGCCGACGATCGGGCGCGCGCCGCCGGGCAGCCGCTGCGCCAGGTCGCCCAGGGTGCCGTCGCCGCCGCACACCCAGACCTCGGCCGGCCACACCCGCCCCGGCGCGAACGCGGCGGCGAGCTCCTCGCGGTCGGTCACCCGCCGAACCGGCCGACCAGCGGCGCGGAGGCGCCGCTCGGCGGCCGCCGCCGCGGCCAGGCTCTGCCCGCTGCCGGAGCCCGGGTTCGCGAACAGGAGCAGTTCGGCTGCGGCGCCCGCCATCGGCAGGCGAGTCTACCGCCGCCCCGGCGGGCCCTCCGGCTTCCGGCGCGGCCCGGTCGCCGCGGCGCGCGCGCCAACCGCTGCCCGTCCGGTTCGTTTAGAACGCCGCGGTTCTCCCGCGCGAACCCGATCGCGCCCAGCAAGGAGTCTTCCTTGTCCCTCCGCCCGTCCACCGCGCCCTGGGTCCGGCTGCTCGCCGCCCTCACCCTCTTCGCTACGCCGGTCGCGGCGCAATCGGGAGGGCTGAAGAGCGTCATCGACGACGGGCTCGCCGAGCTCGCCCGTCGGCAGCTCCCCGACGGCTCCTACGGCGACCTCGTCACCACCTGCGACGCGCTGCTGGCGTTCGCCGAGTCGCACCGGAAGTACCGCGAGAGCGACGGCCCGTTCGTCCGGCGAGCGGTCGAGTGGCTGCTGACGCAGGTCGGGGAGGACGGCCGGCCGCGGATCCAGGGCGACCTGGACGAGGACGAACGGCGCGCCGAGGAGGTCGCGGTCGCGGGCTGGCTCGAGGAGGTCTTGCGCCTCTCGCGCAGCGAGGCCGCGACCCGGGCCGGCGGCCACCTCGCGGCGTTTCGCGCTCGCGCCGCCGCGACCGACCCGCCGGCGAGTCATCGCCGCGACTCCGACTGGACGCGCACGTTCACCGTCGACGCGCCTGCCGACCGGATGGAGCAGGAGCTCGGTCCGCTGACGCAGATGCTCGCGAGCGATCGCGGCGCCTTCGGCGCCGAACAACAGCGCTGGCTCCATGCGACGCCGTCGATCCTGCGCGACATCGCCGCGCGCGCGCCCGACCTGACCCTGGCGACGACGACCGGCGAGCGCCCGCACTGGAGCGACCTGCTGGCGCGCCTGGTGATGCGTCACACCTCGGCGCCGGCCGGTTTCGAGGAGCTGCCCGCACGCGACGTCGCCGCCGCGCTGCGCGCGTTGACCCTCTGCATGGCCCACGCGCCGAAGCCGGCGTCCGGCAGCGGCGGAGCGGCCGGCCCGCCGCAACCGACCGGCACTCCCCGCACGATCGGCAGCGACCTCACCGCGGCCTGGCGCGAGGCCGCGACCGCCGCGCTCGCCTACCTCGCGGCGCAGCAGCAGGACGGCCGTTTCGGCTTCATGGGCCGCGAGGACGCCGGCATCACCGCGCTGGCCCTCTCCTCGGTGCAGCGCACCGTGAAGCGGCTCGGGGTCCCGCCGCCGGCGTGGGTCGCCCCGGGGCTCGACTGGCTCGGCTCGCTGCAGAAGAGCAACGGCGCGATCCACTCGGGCGGACTCGCGGTCTACACGACCTCGGCGGCGGTGATGGCGCTCAGTGACGCCGCGCGGCCGCAGGACCGGGCGGTGCTCGACCGCGCAGCGCTGTTCCTCAAGGTGGTGCAGCGTGATGAGGGCGAGGGCTACGACCGTGACCAGGACTGGGGCTACGGTGGCATCGGCTACGGCAACGAATTGCGCCCCGACCTGTCCAACACGCAGTTCGGCATCGAGGCGATGAAACTCGCCGGCGTGCCGGCCGCCGACGAGGCGATGCAGCGCGCGATCCTGTTCCTGCAGCGCTGCCAGAACAGCCCCGAGTTCAATCCGGTCTCGATCGAGCGCGCGGACGGTCGCGTCGTGGTCGCCGGCCAGGACGGCGGCGCCGGCTACCACCCGGGCGAGAGCAAGGCGGGACTGGTCGACCGCGGCGACGGCACCTTCGAGTCGCGCAGCTACGGCTCGATGACCTACGCGCTGCTCAAGTGCTACCTGTTCGCCGGGCTGCCGCTCGAGGACGGGCGCGTGCAGTCGGCGCTGCGCTGGATCGCCGCAAACTGGACGGTGGAACAGAATCCCGGCTTCGACCCGGCCAGCGCGCAGGGCGCCGAGTTCCAGGGCCTCTTCTACTACTGGTTCACCATGGCGAAGGCGCTCGATGCCAGCGGGCTCGAGACGCTGACGACGCCGGACGGCAAGGTCCACCCCTGGCGCGACGAGCTGCTGCGCAAGCTGCTCGAGATCTCGTTCAACGAGGGCTTCTGGACCAACGGCAAGTCGAGTCGCTGGATGGAGGAGTTCCCGGTCCTCGCGACCAGCTACGCGCTGGCCGCGATGGACCACTGCCTGCCGCCGGCGAAGTGACGGCTGCCGCCGGCGAGGCGCCGGCCGGAGCGCGTCCGGCCTACTGCTGCGCCGACTGCTCCTGCGCCGACTTCGCCCGCTTGCGCTCCTTCTCGTCGAGGAGGATCTTGCGCATGCGCAGCGACTTCGGCGTCACCTCGACCAGCTCGTCCTCGGCGATGTACTCGAGGCACTCCTCGAGCGACAGGCGCTTGGGCGGCGCGACGACCATCTTCCGGTCGGCGCCCGAGGAGCGCATGTTCGACAGCTTCTTCGCCTTGCAGCAGTTGACGACGATGTCGATGCCGCGGCAGTGCTCGCCGACGATCTGGCCGACGTAGACCTGATCACCGTTCTCGACGAAGAAGTCGCCGCGGTCCTGCAGCGCGTCGAGCGAGTAGTCGGCGACCTTGCCCTGCTCGACCGCGATCTGCACCCCGCCCTGGCGCTCGCCGATCGGGCCCTTCCACGGCTGGTAGCCGAGGAAGCTCGTGTGCAGCACCGCCTCGCCGGTGGTGGCGGAGAGCAGCTTGGTGCGCAGCCCGACGATGCCGCGCGCCGGGATCGCGATCTCGAGGTGGGTCGTGCCGCCCGACGCCTCCATCACCTGCACCTCGCCCCGCCGCCCGCCGACCAGCTCGATCACCTTGCCGGCCCACGGCGTGCGCACGTCGACGATCAGGAGCTCGATCGGCTCGTTCTTCTGGCCGTCGATCTCCTTGGTGATCACGCGCGGCTTGCCGACCGCGAACTCGTAGCCCTCGCGGCGCATCGTCTCGAGGAAGACGCCGAGGTGGAGCACGCCGCGGCCGGCGATGCGCCAGCTCTCGCCGGCCTCGCCGCGCTCGACCCGCAGCGCGACGTTGCTGCGCAGCTCCTTCTCCAGCCGCTCGCGCAGATGGCGCGAGGTGACGTATTCGCCCTCGAGCCCGGCGAACGGCGAGTCGTTCACGTAGAGGATCATGGACATGGTCGGTTCCTCCACCGCGATCGCGGGGAGGGACTGCGGGTTCGCCATGTCGGAGATCGTGTCGGAGATCTCGAGGTCGTGCTCGGCGGCGACCACGGCACAGATGTCGCCGCACGGCACCCGATCGGCGCGCACGCGGTCGGTGCCGTCGAAACCGAACAGCTCCTGGATGCGCGAGCGCACCACGCGACCGTCACGCTTGACGACGGCGATCGGCTGGTTGACCTGCAGCGTGCCGGCGTGGATGCGCCCGATCCCGATGCGGCCGACGTAGTCGCTGTGGTCGATCAGCGTCACCTGGAACAGCGGCGGCTCCTGGTCGCGCGCCGGCGGCGGCGGGATCCGTTCCAGGATCGCCTGGAACAGCGGCGTCATGTCCATGTTCCCGTCGTCGGGTTCGTTGCGCGCGTAGCCAGCGCGCCCTGACGCCCAGATCACCGGAAAATCGAGCAGCTTGTCGTCGTGGGTCAGCTCGCAGAAGAGGTCGAAGACCTCGTCGAGCACCTGGCGGCAGCGCTGGTCGGGGCGATCGATCTTGTTGATCACCACGATCGGCTGCAGCTTCTTCTCGAGCGCCTTCTTCAGCACGAACCGCGTCTGCGGCATCGGCCCCTCGGCCGCGTCGACCAGCAGCAGGCAGCCGTCGGCCATCGACACCACGCGTTCGACCTCGCCGCCGAAGTCGGAGTGGCCCGGGGTGTCGATGATGTTGATCTTGGTGCCGCCCCACTGGATGGCGGTGTTCTTGGCGAGGATGGTGATCCCGCGCTCGCGCTCCTGGTCGTTGCTGTCGAGCAGGCGCTCGGTCGGCCCGCCCTTGCGGACCTTGAACGCGCCGGCCGCCTGCAGCAGGCGGTCGACCAGCGTGGTCTTGCCGTGGTCGACGTGGGCGATGATCGCGATGTTGCGGATGCGTGCCTGGCTCATGTCATTCCAAACGGGCGGCCCGGAGGCGGTTCAACCGTCCCCGGGCCGTCCCGGACTCCATCAAAGGGTGTCGAGGTGGGCGATTCCTGCGCGTCGCCCTCAGGCGTAGACCCCGCGCAGCTTGTAGACCTGCGCGACGCGGTCCACGGAGAGCATGTAGGCGCCGATGCGCAGCGAAGTCTTGTGCTTCGCCGCCATGTCGGCGACCTCGCTGAACGCGCGGTGCATCACCTCGTCGAGACGCTGGTTCACTTCGGCCTCGGGCCAGAAGAAGCCCATCCGGTCCTGCACCCACTCGAAGTAGGAGACCGTCACTCCGCCGGCGTTGGCGAGGATGTCGGGGACGACTTGCACGCCCTTCTTCTCGAGGATCTTGTCGGCCTCGTCGGTGGTCGGGCCGTTCGCCCCCTCGATGATGAGCTTCGCCTGGATCTTGCCGGCGTTCTCCTCAGTGATCTGGTTCTCGACCGCGGCCGGGACCAGCACCTCGCACGGCAGCGTGAGGAGGTCCTTCGGGTCGATCGCCTGCGCGCCCGGGAAGCCGGTCACGAACTTGTTCTTCGCGACCCACTCGCGCAGCGCCTTGACGTCGATGCCGGCCGGGTTGTGGATCGCGCCGCGGACGTCGCTGATGCCCACCACCTTGATCCCGGCCTCGGCGAAGTAGCGCGCCGACGTGGCGCCGACGTTGCCGAAGCCCTGCACCACGACGCGCGCGCTCTTCAGGTCGACGCCGAAGCGGTTGGCGGCGTGCTGCAGGATGTCGAAGACCCCGCGTCCGGTCGCGTCGGCGCGCCCGCGCGAGCCGCCGAGCAGCAACGGCTTGCCGGTGACGACCGCCGGCGAACTTTCCCCCTTGCGCATGGAGTAGGTGTCCATCACCCACGCCATCACCTTGTCGTTGGTGCCGACGTCGGGCGCCGGGACGTCGCGATCGGGGCCGATGATGTCGGAGATCGCGGACGTGTAGCGCCGGGTCAGCATCTCGAGCTCGCGCGTCGAGAGCTTGGTCGGGTCGACGATGACGCCGCCCTTGCCGCCGCCGAACGGCAGGTTCACGACCGAGCACTTCCAGGTCATCCAGGCGGCGAGCGCCTTGACCTCACTCAGGCTGACATTGCTGTCGTAGCGGATGCCGCCCTTGCACGGGCCCATCGCCCGGCTGTGCTGCACCCGGTAGCCGGTGAAGACCTCGAGCTTGCCGCTGTCCATCACGACCGGGACCGAGACCTTGAGCTCGAGGTCCGGCTCGCTGAGGATCTTCCAGACCGCCTCATCGAGGTTGAGCCGTCGCGCGGCCTCGTTGAAGCGCTTCAGCATCTCCTGCCAGGGGTCCTTGACGTTCGCGTGGCTCATGGGCTCGTTCGGTCTCGCGTGCGGGTGCTGGAAGTCGGGCACGGCGCCCGACCTGCGGTGGAAAAGGGCGGGAGAACTACCAAGTGCCGCCAGCAGCGGCAAGGCCGCCCCGCGACCGCCCCGGGAGCCGTGTGACGAAGATCGTTCCGAGCGAAGCTGCGTCGCGTGCGCGTGCACGCGCGGCGGCGGCGCGAATGCCGCGTGGGGGAGGCGGGGATCGAACCCGCACGGCCGGTGAAGGCCACCGGATTTTAAGTCCGGCGCGTCTGCCAGTTCCGCCACTCCCCCATCGTCGCGCACGATGCCGCGCCGCCGCGTTCGCCGAGTCGGCGCGAGCACCACCGGTATGGTACGCGCATGAACCCAGCGCTTCCCGTCGCCGCTGACCGCCTCGATCCGACTCTGCACGGGGAGCGACTCTTCGCCCGCGTACGCCCCCTGCTCGCCGGAGTGCAGACGCCCGCCTGGTACATCGGCGGCGAGGTGAACCAGGTGGTGAAGGACGCCGCCACCCTCCGCGGCCGCATCGCCCTCATCTACCCCGACAACTACGCCATCGGCATGAGCCACTACGGGCTCAAACTCCTCTACCACATCGTCAACCTCGAGCCGGATCTCGCCGCCGAGCGCTGCTTCACGCCGTTCCCCGACTTCGCCGACCGCCTCCGCGCCGCCGGCCTGCCGCTCCACTCCCTCGAGACCAAGACGCCGCTGCGGCGGTTCGACGTGCTGGCGTTCACCCTGCAGGCGGAACTGACGCTGACCAACGTCCTCGAGACGCTGGCGCTGGCCGGGCTCGCGCTCCGCTCGCGGCAGCGGCACGACGACGACCCGATCGTCATCGCCGGCGGCGCCGTCGCCTGGAACCCGCAGCCGCTCGCCGAGGTGGTCGACCTGGTCGTGGTCGGCGACGGCGAGGAGACGATCGTCCCGCTGCTGCGCATGGCGGCCGAGTTGCGCCGGGAGGGCGTGAAGCGGCCCGACATCGTCATTGCGCTGGCGCGGCGCTTCTCCTGCGCCTACGCCCCCGGGCTGTGGGAGGAGCGGTACGCCGGCGACGGCCGCCTCGCCGGCTACGCGCCGACCGTCGCCGGGCTGCCCGCACGGACGCGCGGCGCCTACGTCTACGACCTCGACGAGGCCCGCTACCCGACCGCGCCGATCGTCCCGCACACGCGCGTCGTGCACGACCGGATCTCGCTCGAGGTGATGCGCGGCTGCGTGCACGGCTGCCGCTTCTGCCAGGCCGGGATGATCACCCGCCCGTGGCGGATCCGCAGCCCGCGCCGCCTCGCCGAGCTGGCGCGCGAGAGTTACCTCGCGACCGGCGTCGACGAGATCGGCCTGCTCTCGCTGTCGACCTCCGACTACCCCTACCTGCAGCAGCTGATCCCGCTGTTGCGCGAGCAGTTCACCGGCAAGGAGGTCCACCTCTCCCTGCCTTCGTTGCGCGTCAACGAGCAGCTGAAGCTCCTGCCGTTCGAGAATGGCGAGGGGCGCAAGGGCGGGTTGACGCTGGCGCCGGAGGTCGCCACCGACCGGTTGCGCCAGATGGTGAACAAGCCGATCCGCAACGAGGACCTCTACGCCGGCGTGCGCGAGGCGTTCGGCAACGGCTACGACCACGTGAAGCTCTACTTCATGATCGGCGTGCCGGGCGAGATCGAGTCCGACGTCGACGGCATCGTCGAGATGGCGGAGAACTGCGCGCGGATCGGCAAGCAGGTGCGCGGCCGCTTCGCCGAGGTCCACGCCGCGGTGTCGACTTTCGTGCCGAAGCCGTTCGTCCCCTACCAGTGGGACGCGATGCTGCCGCTCGACGAGATCCATGCGCGGCAGCGCCATCTGCGCTCGATCCGCCGGATGAAGGTGGTGCGGCTCGACTTCCACCGCCCCGAGCAGTCGTTCCTCGAGGCGATCCTCGCCCGCGGCGACCGGCGGGTCGGCGCGGCCGTGCTGCGCGCGCACGAGCTGGGCGCCCGCTTCGACGAATGGGGCGAGCACTTCGACGTCGAGCGCTGGCGGCAGGCATTCGCCGACGTCGGCATCGACTGGGCGGCCGACGTGACCCGACCGCGCGCGTTCGACGAGCCGCTGCCGTGGGACGGGCTCGACGCCGGGCCGACGCGGGAGTACCTGGTCGCCGAGGCGGAGAAGGCGCGCGCCGAGCGCGCGACGCAGAACTGCTTCGGCGCCGCGTGCAACAAGTGCGGGGTCGACGCCAAGGAGTGCTTCGACCTGAAGCACGCCATGCCGCTCTTGCCGATGGCGTGATCGCCCGGTGGCGTTCCTCCCCGCGCTGCGCGCCACGCTCGCCCCGTTCGCCCATGCCTGGCCGCACCTGAGGCGCCAGCGGCGCGCGTTCCTGCTCGGGATCGCCTGCCTGCTGCCGTCGACCGCGATCGACATCGTCATCCCGTGGTGGTGGAAGGATGCGATCGACCAGGCGATCGCCGGCGTCGGCGAAGTTGCGCGACTGGCCGGCTTCGTCGCGCTGGCCCTCGGCGCCGGGCTCGCCTCGGGGGCGCTCAAGTACGCGCTGCGCCGGATCATGGTCGGCGCCAGCCGCGACTTCGAACGCGACCTGCGCGGCGCGCTCCATCGGCGGCTGCTCGAACGCGACCTCGCCTGGCACGCGCGCCAACCGGTCGGCGACCTCACCGCGCGCCTGGCGCAGGACGTCGAGGCGGTCCGCATGGCGCTCGGACCGGGGACGATGTACGTGCTGTCGGCGCTGCTGGCGGTCCTCTCCGCCTTCGCCGCGATGCTCTGGGTCGACGCCGCCCTGACCGGCTGGATGGCGCTGCCGCTGCTGCTGCTCGGCGTCGCCGCGCTCAAGGTGGCGCCGCGGCTCGGGCGCGCCTCCGACGACGTGCAGCGCGGCATCGCCGACCTGTCCGCCTGCGCGACCGAGAGCTTCGCCGGCGTGCGCGTGCTGAAGGCGTTCTGCGGCGAGGAGCGACGCGAGCGCGGCATGGCGCTGCTGTCGCGGCGCTACTTCGACGCGCAACTCGAGCTGTCGCGGGCGCGCGGGACGATGATGGCGCTGCTCTTCCTGGTCAAGGACGTCGCTCTGTTCGTCATCCTGCTGGTCGGCGGCCTGCACGTCATCGCCGGTCGCGCCAGCGTGGGCCAGTTGGTGTTGTTCCGCGACTGGCTGCTGCTCTGCTTCTGGCCGCTGGTCACGCTCGGCTGGATCGTGGCGGTGCTGCAGCGCGCGGCGGCCGGCATGCGCCGCATCGCCGAGGTGCTCGACCCCGGGCCGCCCGCCCTGTCCGCGACGCCGGTGCCCCCCGCGACGCCGGCGCCGGTCGCGGCGC
>Ga0194131_10007190_pt1 | contig 15080 bp, 15 predicted proteins | sample TA2KigO120mmetaG_FD_148631 | JGI IMG/M metagenome (GOLD analysis project Ga0194131, IMG submission 148631) | Freshwater microbial communities from Lake Tanganyika, Tanzania - TA2015053 Kigoma Offshore 120m | ecosystem: Environmental > Aquatic > Freshwater > Lake | place: Tanzania: Lake... | reverse complement strand
GCGATCTCCATATAACTGTCGGGCGGGGGCATGGCGGCGCACCTTGGGGCCCGGGCCGCTGTGGCGTCAAGTTGCGCCTGGAGGCGGCGGCGCCTAAAGTCCCGCGCCAAAGGAGACCGGCATGGCGCGTCCCGTCATCGGCATCACCCTCGATTCGGAGCCGCCCGGCGGCTACTCGAAGCTGCCCTGGTATGCGTTGCGCGAGAATTACTGCGCCGCCGTGGCCGCCGCCGGCGGCCTACCCATCCCCCTACCTCACGAGCCGGATTTAGCCAAGGACTATCTCGCCCGTATCGACGGGCTGGTGGTGACCGGCGGCGCTTTCGACGTTGACCCGGCGCTGTTCGGTGCTGGCACGCGCCACGCCACCGTCAAGACCAAGGACCGGCGCACCGCCTTCGAGCTTGCCATCCTTCGCCTGTGCCACGAAGCCGACAAGCCGGTGCTGGGCATTTGCGGTGGCGAGCAACTGCTAAATGTCGCGCTCGGCGGCACGCTGATCCAGCATATCCCCGACGAGGTGCCGGGGGCTCTCGCCCATGAGCAACCGAACCCGCGCACCGAACCCGGTCACGAGGTGTCGGTAGTTCCCGGCACGCTGCTCCATCGCTGTACCGGCAGCCTGCACCTGTCAGTCAACAGCGCCCATCATCAGGCCGTCAAGGGCGTCGGCCCCGGCATCGTGATCAACGCCAGGGCCAGCGACGGCGTCATCGAGGGTATCGAAGATCCGCGGCGCCGCTTCTGCCTCGGCGTCGAATGGCACCCCGAATACGCCATCGATCCCGGCGACAGCCGGATCTTCTCCGCCTTCGTCGCCGCCGCCAACGGCCGGGGCTGATAGATGCCGTTCACGCGCTTCCGCCTCGACGGACGGGTGGCGCTGATCTCCGGCGCTGGCAGCGGCATCGGCGCGGCCACGGCGCGTGCGCTTGCCTCAGCGGGTGCCCTGGTCCAGGTCACCGATATCGACCTTGCTGCCGCCGCCCGCGTGACCCGGGAGATCGCGGCTGCCGGCGGGCGCGCCGAAGCACACCAGCTCGATGTCACCGACGAGAGGGGCGTGGCGCGGACGATCAATGCCGTGGCCGATCTGCGCGGCCGGCTCGATATCCTGGTCAACAATGCCGGCATGGGTGCGCGCACGCCCTCGGAGGAGCTGAGCACCGAGACCTGGGAGAAGGTCATCGGCCTCAACATGACCGGCGCCTTTCGCTGTACGCGCGAAGCCGGGCGCCACATGCTCAAGTCCGGCAAGGGCTCGATCGTCAACGTCGCCTCGATCATGGGGCTGGTCGGCGGCGGGCTCTATCCCAACCCGGCTTATCAGGCGACCAAGGGGGCGCTGGTCAACTGGACCCGCGCCGTGGCGCTCGAATGGGCGGCGCGGGGCGTGCGCGTCAACGCCGTGGCCCCGTCCTTCGCGCGCACCGCGCTGACCACCAAACTGCTGTCCGACCCGGAAATGGAGAAAGCCATCCTCGCCAATACGCCGATGGGCCGCCTGGTCGAGCCGGACGAGGTGGCGCACGCCATCCTCTTCCTGGTCAGCGACGCGGCCAGCGCCATTACCGGCGTCACCCTCCCCGTCGACGGCGGATGGACCGCACGGTGAGCGAGAAAGGCGAACGCATCGCCAAGGTCATTGCCCGGGCCGGTCTCGCCTCGCGCCGCGAAGCCGAGCGTTGGATTGCCGATGGCCGGGTGGCAGTCGACGGCACGGTGCTGACCAGCCCGGCCGTGGTCGTGACGCCGTCCAGCCGGATCGCGGTGGACGGGCGCCCCCTGCCCAGCGCCCAGCGCTCGCGTCTGTTCCGCTTCCACAAGCCGCGCGGCATGCTGACCACGGAGCACGATCCGCAGGGAAGGCCGACCATCTATGACGGCATGCCTGCCGAGCTGCCCCGGCTGATGCCTGTCGGACGTCTCGATTTCAACTCCGAGGGCTTGTTGCTGCTGACCAATGATGGCGGCCTCAAGCGCCATCTCGAGCTGCCGGCCACCGGCTGGACGCGGCGCTACCGCGTGCGGGCGCATGGTATCCCCGATGCCCAGGCACTGGCCTCGCTCAAGCGGGGCGTGGTCGTCGAGGGCGTGCGCTATGGTCCGATCGAGGCCAGCATCGACCGGCAACAGGGCAGCAATTGCTGGCTGGCCATGACGCTGACCGAGGGCAAGAACCGCGAGGTGCGCCGCGTTCTGGAGCATCTCGGTCTGACCGTCAACCGGCTGATCCGCACCGCCTACGGCCCCTTCCAGCTCGGTGACATCCCCAGCCTTGCCTGCGTCGAAGTAGCGCCCAAGATGCTGAGCGAACAGCTGGGGCGGCTTGTCCAGGCCAAAGGGAAATGAGAATCGTCGGCGGGCGCCATCGCGGGCGTGTCCTGCAGAGCCCGGCCGGCGATAGCGTGCGGCCGACCAGCGACCGTGCCCGCGAATCCCTGTTCAATATACTGGAGCACGGCAAGCTGGCGGCGGGCGGGCTGTCGCCGGTGCGGGGAGCGCGGGTGCTCGACTGTTTCTCCGGCACAGGCGCGCTGGGTCTCGAAGCGCTGTCACGCGGCGCCGCGGCAGCCGCGTTCCTCGACCTCGACCCGGCGGCGCTGCAGCTGGCCCGCGCCAACGCCAAGACGCTGGGCGAAACAGCGCATGCCGAATTCATCGCCGCCGACGCCAGGCGGCCGCCCCGCGCCGCCGCGCCCTGCACCCTCACTTTCCTCGATCCACCTTACGGCGAGGGCCTCGCCGCTTCAGCGCTCCGCGCCTTGGCCGATGCCGGCTGGTTCGGTCCCGGCGCCATCGCGGTCGTGGAAACGGCCCATCACGAGGACGTCGCAGCACCGGAAGGTTTCGCCAGCGTTGACGAGCGCCGCTACGGCAAGGCGAAACTGACGTTCCTGAAGCGTGCCTAGTCGAGCTTCGTATCGATGACGATCTTCGAGGTCAGAGTCCGGTGGACCGGGCACTTGTTCGCGATCTCGAGCAAGCGCTGACGCCGCTCGTCGTCGAGATCGGCCTCGATGCGGATGGTACGGACGATGCGATCGAGCTTCACGTCCTGCTTCTCGCAATCCACGCAATCGTCGGCATGAACGTGGTCGTGAGTGACGACACAGGAAATCCGGCCCACCGCCCATCCCTTGCGCTTCACGTACATACGCAAGGTCATGGTGGTGCAGGCACCGAGCGCAGCCACCAGATACTCATAAGGCCCAGGGCCGGTGTCGGTGCCTCCAGCGCTGAAGGGCTCGTCGGCTGACAGCACATGCCGACCGGCCTTGACGATGTCGGCGAACTGGCCGGGGCCCGCTTCTTCCACGGTGACGGATGTGGCCATCGGCGCCTCCTCCACTACAGAACGAATCAGCGCCGGCCGAACAGCTTCTCGATGTCGGCGAGCTTGAGCTCGACATAGGTCGGGCGGCCATGATTGCACTGGCCGGAATGCGGCGTTGCCTCCATCTGGCGCAACAGCGCGTTCATCTCGTCGGCGTTGAGACCGCGGCCGGCGCGCACGCTGCCGTGACAGGCGATCGTGCTGCAGACATCGGCCAGTTTCTCCTTGAGCGATAGCGTCGTGCCGAACTCGGCCAGCTCGTCGACCAAGTCACGGACCAGGCCCTGCACATCGACCTCGCCGAGCAACGCCGGCACTTCGCGCACGGCCACGGCTCCCGTGCCGAAGGCCTCTAGCACCAGGCCAAGCTCGGCGAATTCGGCGGCGCGTGCCGTCAACCGGGAAATCTCAGCCTCGCTGAGCTCGACGATCTCCGGCACCAGCAAAGCCTGGCGGGCAATCCCGCCAGCCTCGATCTGCGTCTTCATCCGTTCGTAGACCAGCCGCTCATGCGCGGCATGCTGGTCGACGATGACGATGCCGTCGTCGGTCTGCGCGACGATATAGGTGCCGTGGAGCTGCGCTCGCGCCGCGCCCAAGGGGAAGCGGTCAGGCGCGGCAGCAGGCGCCTCGATACGCGCCGCGGGTGTGAGCGTCATGGCGCCATCGAGCGGCGCCTGGTAGGCAACCGCGGCTGCAGCCAGACCGCTGCGCGGGTAGGACGGCCGCGCGTAGGAACCCTGGTAGGCGAACGCGGGAGCCGGAACGGCGCCACCATTGCCGGGCCGCAACGCGCCAAGCGCGCCGATGGCCACGGTGGTCGAAGCCCGGTGGCCGGCTTCGGCAAGTGCATGGCGCAGGCTACCGACGATCAACCCGCGCACCATCCCGGAATCGCGGAAACGGACCTCGGCCTTGGCCGGGTGAACGTTGACATCGACCTGCTCCGGCGGCACATCGAGGAAGAGCGCCACGACCGGGTGACGGTCACGGGCCAGGAAATCGGCGTAAGCGCCGCGCACAGCACCAGCCAGAAGCTTGTCGCGCACCGGCCGGCCGTTGACGAAAAGATACTGCGCCGCAGCGGTAGCACGATGATAGGTCGGCAGTCCTGCATGACCGGACAGCGCAATTCCTTCGCGCTCGGCGGAGATGGCGATGGCATTGTCGAAGAATTCTTTGCCGACCACGGCTGATACTCGCTCGAGGCGTGCCGCCTGCGGATCGCCGACCAGACCCGGCGCTGCCGCGAGCCTCACCTGGGGCTTTCCATCAGCGGTCAGGTGGAAGGCGATATGCGGATGCGCCATGGCCAGACGCTCGACCGCATCGACCGCCGCCGACAACTCCGCCCGATCGCCCTTAAGAAACTTGAGCCGGGCCGGTGTGGCGTAGAACAGGTCGCGCACCTCGACCCGGGTGCCCGGCGGATGGGCCGCCGGCACCGGCGCCGTCACGGCGCCACCTTCGACAGCGATCGACCAAGCTTCGCTGCTGTCGCGGGGCCGGCTGGTGATGGTCAGGCGCGACACGGCACCGATCGAAGGTAGCGCCTCGCCACGAAACCCAAGTGTGGCGATGCGTAACAGATCGTCGTTTGGCAGCTTCGACGTTGCGTGCCGCTCGACCGCCAGCTTCAGCTCGTCGGGCGTCATGCCCATACCGTCATCGACGACCGCGATCAGGCTGCGTCCTGCCTCCGTCAGAGTGACATCGATCCTGGTAGTCCCCGCATCGATGGCGTTCTCGACCAGCTCCTTGATGGCGGCGGCCGGACGCTCGATGACCTCGCCGGCCGCGATGCGGTTGACGACGGTTTCCGGCAACCGGCGTATCGGCATGCAGCCTCCGCAGCCGCGTCAGCCGCCGCCCGCGGGCGGCGTCGGGCGGGACGGACGGCCAGGATCGCCGGCGATCGCGTCGGGCGGCACTTCTTCAGCACCGGTGAGGCCGACGGGCTCGCCGACCACCACCGTAAGCAGCCGATCCGCGTTGAGCAGCCGCCGCGCCACGCGGCGCGCATCGGCCAGGGTCACGCCGTTGATCAGGGCCGACCGCCGGTCCAGATAGTCGATCCCGAGCTCGTCGTACTGGATCGTGACCATCAGGCGGGCGATGCGATTGCTAGCATCGAGGCGCAGCGGAAACGATCCCGTGAGATACGTCTTGGCGTTGGCCAGCTCGCTTTCGCTCGGCCCCTCGTCGTGCATCCGCTGCCATTCGCGGCGAATTACCTCAAGGGACTGCGCAACACGGGCGTTCTCCGTCGCCGTGCCGCCCATCATCAGCCCGGCACGATCATAGGCGCTGAGATAGGAATAGACCGAGTAGGCCAAGCCGCGCTTCTCGCGTACTTCGGTGGTCAGGCGTGAATTGAATCCGCCGCCTCCTAGGATGTAGTTGACGATGGTCGCGGCATAGTAGTCGGGGTCGTCGCGTTTCAGGCCGTCGTGGCCGAGGGTCACGACGCTCTGCGGCACCGGGCGGCGGACCGCCAGCGTGCGTCCAAGGTTCTTGGGAGCCGCGTCCGGCACGTTCACCTGTTCGCCACGCGCTGGCAATCCTGCAAACACATGATCCACGAGACGGCCCAGCGCTTCCGGCGTGATGTCGCCGGCCGCCCCGACAATCAGACGGTCGCGTGTCAGGTGCTGCCGGAGATAGGCGCGCAGCGCTTCGGCGTCGAGTGTCATGACCGTCTCGGGTGTGCCGCGCACCGGGCGGCCATAGGGATGGCCGGCAAACGTCGTCGACATCCAGAGGCGGCCGGCGATGGTGCTCGGCTCCTCGGCCGCGCGGCGCAGGCCGATGGCGGTCCGCGCCTTGACACGATCGAGGTCGGCGGTATCGAAGCGCGGCGCCGTCAGAGCCAAGCGCAGCATACCGGCGGCGAAGTCGAGATTCTCGGCGAGGGTTTTGAGCGAGCCGTTGAAGGTATCGAGCCCCGCATCGAAACCGAGCGAAACGACACGGTCCTCAAGCTCTCCTTGGAAGCGCTGCGACTCGAAGTCCCCGGCTCCTTCGACCAGCATGGCAGCCAGCAAGCTTGCCGTGCCTTCCCGGCCAGAGGCCTCGATCGCCGCGCCGCCGCGGAACGTGTACTCGAGCGCCACGACCGGAATGCTGCGGTCGCGGACCAGCCAGGCTTCGATGCCGCCCGGGCTGGTGACACGCTCGATGGTCATGGCCAGCGCCGGCAGCGGCGCCAGCAGGGCGATGACAAGCAGGAAACGCAGCAGACGAGTCATATCAGCTCCCCGGCTTCGGCAGCAGCAGGCCGGTTGCCGACCGTTCCTCCCGCAGGATAGCCCGAGCCGCGGCCGAGACCTGGGCGGCGGTAACGGCCGCCATGCGCCGAGGCCAGCTCTCGACATGGTCGATGCTGGTGCCGGTGACAATCGCCGTGCCAAGCGCGCGCGCCCCGCCCTGCAGGCTGTCTCGGGCATAGACCGCGGCGGCGCGCATGCGCGACTTGGCGCGCTCTACCTCGTCCTCGCCCACGCCGTTCTCGACGACACGGCGGAGCTCGGCCTCGATCGCTGCCTCGAATTCCTCGATCTTGGTTTCCGGACGCAAAGCGGCAGAGACACCAAAACCGGTCTGATCGAGCGAATCAGGGTCGTAGTAGGCGCCGGCGCTGGTGGCCAGCTGCCGGTCCAGCACCAGGCCGCGATGCAGCCGGCTCGACACGCCACCGCCCACCACTTCAGCCAGAACCTGGAGAGGGTCCGCGTGCTCTTTCTCGCCGGCAACGTAGCTCGGCGCCAGAAAGACCCGGTTCCAGGTCACTTGGCGGACACGACCGTCCTTGAGCTCGACGCGCCGCGCCGCCTGGTGCGGTGGCTCGACCGGCCGCAGCCGCGCGGGCAGTGGCTTGGGCGGAATGACGCCGTAGTATTTCTCCGCCAGTGGCTTGAGATCGGCCATCGTGATGTCGCCAGCGACCACCAGCACGGCATTGTTCGGTGCGTAGTAGTTGCGATACCAAGCCAGAGCGTCCGCGGTCGTCAGGTTACGGATCTCGTGGTCCCAGCCGATGATCGGCCTTCCATAGGGATGATTGAGGAACAATGCGGCATTGAGCTGCTCGCGCAGGCGCGAGCGAGGATTGTTCTCGACGACAGAACGCCGTTCCTCGCGCACCACCTCCCGTTCGGGATTGACCTCGGCGTCGGTCAGCACGAGGTTCGACATGCGATCGGCTTCCATCTTCATGACCAGCTCCAGCCGATCACGGGCGATGTTCTGGAAATAGCCGGTGTAGTCGTGGCCGGTGAAGGCGTTGTCGCGCCCCCCGTTATTGGCCACGATCTTGGAAAATTCGCCCGGGGGAATCTCCTTCGTGCCCTTGAACATCAGGTGCTCGAGGAAATGCGCGATGCCGGACTTCCCGGCGGGCTCATCGGCTGCCCCGATCCGATACCAGACCATGTGGGCGACAACCGGTGCGCGTGCGTTGGTGATCGAAACGACCTGCAGGCCGTTGGACAGGGTAATTGTTTCGGGATTGAAAACCTGAGCCTGCGCGGCGCCGCCCACAACCAGAGCCGCAAGCAGCGCCGCGACTATCCGGCCGGTCGTTTCTTTGAGGGATGCGGTCATTGGGTGATTCTCCACCGCTATTGTCGCGGCTTCGCCACCCCCGGTCCAGCTACATCGTCGCAGGCGGCAGCCGCCTGCGGGGCTCAGTTCAACAAGGCTTCAAGCGGTGCCTTGCGCCGGCGCCGGATGGTCGGCGTGTCGCCCTCGTTCAGAGGGCGCCCGAGCGCTGCGTTCTCCCGCATACGCTGGGTCTCTCGATTGGGATCGACAACGGGTGAGAGGTCGTCCGGCTTGCGCCAGAACATGAGGCGATCGAGAAGCGTGGCATCCGCGTTGGCGAGGACAGACGATTCGCGGTCTATGACCTCGCGAATGTTCGGATTGACGCGATCGGCCCCGACCTTCACCAGCAGCGCGTTCTCGCCGACACTAGCGTCTGGACCACCGCGCTCACCCGTGACCGGAACACCGGTCAGCGCCGCCATAGCGCGCTGAGGGATTCCCTGCTCCTGAGGACGGACAGCGCCCGGTTGTGGCGGTCGCAGCGCATAGTCCGGCGGTAGCGACAGCGGCGCTCGGCTTATGACCTTGAATTCGTCGGGCGTGGACTTCTCGAAACCCAGCGCCTTGCGGGTGTCGCCGCAACCGCCGAGCAGCGAGGCCGCCAGCAGGCCAAGGCACAAGGCAACCGGAGCGGAAAGGCGAGCCGTCATGGAATCTATTTACTCCTGCCCTCGTCCCCAAACAAGGAGTCCGCGAACAGAACGGCAACTCCGACGGTAATGGCTGAATCGGCTATGTTAAAGGCCGGCCAGTGCCAGCCAAAGGCATGAAAATCAAGGAAATCGAAGACCGCCCCGAAATGGAGCCGGTCGATCACGTTGCCGACTGCCCCCCCAATGACTAGGCCCAGCGCCGCCGTCAGCAGCATACGATCCGCCCGCGCCAGCCAGACAGCCAGCCCGGCCGAGATGGCCAGCGCCACCAGACTGAATATCCAAGCGGTCGCCGCGGCGCCGGTGTTGAACATCCCGAAGCTGACCCCGTAGTTCCAGACGGTCACGAGGTTGAAGAACGGCAGCAGCGTCACGGCCCGGACGCCATCGACGACGAGATACTGATACATCCAGAACTTCGTCGCCTGGTCGAGAGCGATGACCGCGAGCGCCAGGACGAGGCCCAGCCGCTGGGGACCCGCGAGCCGCACCATCAACCGCTACTTGGCCGCCGTGCCGGCGTCGACCGCGTCGGCGCAACGGCCGCATAGCGACGGATGCGCCTCATGACTGCCGACATCCGGCAGGACCTTCCAGCAGCGCTCGCACTTGCTGCCGTCGGCCGAGGCGAATCGTGTCCACACGCCCTTGACGTCGGGTAGCGTGAACAGGGCTTCGCCGGTGCCGCGCTCACTGGCCGGGCGCAGCGAGGCTCCTGAGGTGATCCAGCTTTCCGCCGCGTCGAGTCCCTCGATCGCCTCGAGATACTCCGCCTCAGCAAAGACTTCGGGAGCGGCCTGCAAGCTCGAGCCGATCTTCTTGTCGGCCCGCGCGAGTTCTATGGCGCCGGTGACAACACGCCGTAGGTCACGCACCTTCGCCCAGCGCGCGGCCAGCGTCTCGTCGCGCCAAGACTCCGGAAGCTGCGGGAAGACCTGCAGGTGAACGCTCTGCTCGTCGCCCGGAAAACGCGCCAGCCACGCCTCTTCCGCGGTAAAGCACAGTACCGGCGCGAGCCAGGTCACCAAGCAATGGAAGACCCGGTCGAGCACCGCACGGCAGGCGCGGCGGCGCGGGCTGTCCGGCCGGTCGCAGTAGAGCGCGTCCTTGCGGATGTCGAAGTAGAAGGCCGAGAGATCGACGGCGCAGAAATTGTGCAGCGCCGTGTAGAAGCCGGTGAGGGCGTATTCGTTCAGAGCCTTGCGCAGACTGGCGTCGAGCTCGGCCAGGCGGTGCAGGACCCAGCGCTCGATTTCGGGCAGTGACCGGATGTCCGCCGGACGATCAAGCGGCAGCTTCTCCGACTCGCCGAACCCCGCCAGATTGCCAAGCAGATAGCGCAGCGTATTGCGCAGACGGCGATAGAGCTCCGCCTGGTGCTTCAGAATCTCCGGCCCGATACGCAGATCCTCAGAGTAGTCGGAGCTGACTACCCAGAGACGCAGGATGTCGGCGCCGAGCTTGTTCGCCACCTCCTGCGGAGCGACGACGTTGCCTAGCGACTTGGACATCTTACGGCCCTGCTCGTCGAGCACGAAGCCGTGGGTCAGCACTGCGTCGTAGGGTGCGCGGCCGCGCGTGCCGCAGGATTCGAGCAGCGAGGAGTGGAACCAGCCGCGATGCTGGTCGGATCCCTCAAGATAGAGCGAGGCCGGCCAGTTCAGCTCGGGCCGCTGCTCGAGCACGAAGGCATGCGTGCAGCCGGACTCGAACCAGACGTCGACAATGTCCTTCACCTGGTCGTAGTCGTCCGCCCTGTACTTGTTGCCGAGGAAGCTCGAGGCGTCGCTGGTGTACCAGGCATCGCAACCTTCCTTCTCGAAGACCTGGGCGATGCGCTCCATAACCTCGGGATCACGCAGCAGCTCGCCGGTCTTCTTGTGGGTGAAGACCGCGATCGGCACACCCCAGGCGCGCTGGCGGGAGATGCACCAGTCAGGCCGGCTCTCGATCATCGAGTAAAGCCGGTTTCGGCCGCTTGCCGGGTACCAGCGCGTGCCGTCGATCGCCTGCAGCGCCTTGGCGCGCAGGTCGTTGGCGGCCATCGAGATGAACCACTGAGGCGTGTTGCGAAAGATCAGCGGCGCCTTGGAGCGCCAGGAATGCGGATAGGAATGCACGAGCTTGCCGCGCGCCAGAAGCCCGCCCGCCGCCTTGATCGCCTCAATCACCGCCTCGTTGGCGTCACCGGGCTTGCCGCGATGGGTATAGACCTTCTTGCCGGCGAAGAGCGGCACGTGCGCGAAATAGCTGCCGTCCTCGTCGACCGTTTGTGGTACTTCGATGCCGTTAGCCATGCCGAGCTCGTAGTCATCCGCACCGTGGCCGGGCGCGATATGCACGAAGCCCGTGCCGGCCTCGGTGGTGACGAAGTCGCCGTTGAGCACCGGCACGTCGTAGTCGTAACCCTGCCCGCGCAACGGGTGGCCGCAGATCGTGCCTTTAAGCTGAGCACCGGTCAGGCGCAGGCCCCAGTCGTACTCGGCCTCAACGATGCCGGTAGTCTGGACGAAATCGGACGACAGCTTCTTGGCCACGAGCAGCTTGTCACCGACCTTGACCAGGCTGTCCTCAGCCACCTGTTTGACGATCAGCAGGTCATATTCGACCTCCGGGCCAGCAGCGAGCGCCCGGTTGCCCGGCAGGGTCCACGGCGTTGTCGTCCAGATAACGACCGCAGCACCCTCGAGCTGCCTGTGCGGCGAATGCAGCACGGGAAATCGCACGAACACCGTGGTCGAGGTGTGGTCGTGATACTCGATCTCGGCCTCGGCCAGCGCCGTTTTCTCGACCACCGACCACATGACCGGGCGCGAGCCGCGATAGAGACCGCCATTCATCACGAACTTGCCGAGCTCGCGCACGATATGCGCCTCGGCCGGAAAGGCCATGGTGGCGTAGTAGTTCGACCAGTCGCCTTCGACACCGAGGCGCTTGAACTCGTCACGCTGGATTTCGATCCATTTCTGCGCGAACTCGCGGCACTCGCGCCGGAACTCGATGATGTCGACCTTGTCTTTGTCCTTGCCCTTGGTCCGGTACTCTTCCTCGATCTTCCATTCGATCGGCAGGCCGTGGCAGTCCCAGCCCGGAACGTAATGCGCGTCCTTGCCCAGCATCTGGTAGGAGCGGTTGACGACGTCCTTGAGGATCTTGTTGAGGCCCGTGCCGATATGCAGGTTGCCGTTGGCATAGGGCGGGCCGTCGTGAAGGATGTATTTCTCCCGGCCCTTCGAGGCGGCGCGCAGTTTGGTGTGCAGATCCATCTTCTGCCAGCGCGCCAGGTGATCGGGCTCGCGCTTGGGCAGGTCGCCGCGCATGGGGAACGCGGTCTGCGGCAGAAAGACCGTGGATTTGTAGTCGGTCATCGGAGCTGTACCTGGACGGCCGGGCGCTTGGTCGCAGTCAGCACGCGCTCGACATAGACCAGCTCGCGCAGGCAGACGGCGATATGGTCCGCCACGCCCTCCTCGACACCGCCCACATGAACGTCGACGACGAGCCCCTCGTCGGCCACATCGCCGTGGAAGCGGCTCGGGACGAGCCCGCGCTTGGCAAAAAACTCAAGCACCCGCGGCATGACGCACGCCTCCGGGGCGGCATACACCGAGAAACACCAAGTGGGAGAGGATCGGAATTCAGCAGCGGACATGACACGCAAGCTCCTGCAACGACGACGAAAAACGGACTTCGTCCCGGCCCCGAAGGGAGGCCGGGGCGGTAATTCGCCCGGTCGTCGTGGAGTGGCGGAGCGTTGCGTTCATGGCGCGGCGGATCATAGGAACGCGGTCGCATGGCGTCAACCGTCCTCGCTTTCGGCCAACGGAATAGGCCCGCGCCGCCGGTGCTCTGCAGCGGCAAGAACAGTGCGTGCCGCCGCCGCATCGTGCGCGATCTGCTCCTGGAGGGCGGCTATGTCGGGGAACTTACGCTCTAGCCGGAGGAACTGCACCAGCTCTACCCGCAACCGCCGGCCATAGAGATCGTCGCTGAAATCGAAAAGATGCACCTCAAGCCGCGGCTCGGCCAAGCCCCCGAAGGTCGGACGCAGGCCAAGATTGGCAACACCGCGATGAGCATTCGCCCGGTCGTCGACCGTAACCCGGACGGCGTAGACACCGAGCGCCGGACGCAGATAGTCGCCCAGCCAGAGGTTGGCGGTCGGGAATCCGAGCTGGCGGCCGCGGGCATCTCCGCGCTGAACCCTGGCCTCGATCTCGAATGGCCGCCCCAGGAGCCGCGCCGCCGCGGCCGGGTCGCCGGTACGGAGGGCGTCACGCACGCCGGTCGAGGAGATCACGGCCGCTTCCGGGTCCGCATCGACGGCCGCCAGCTCCGCCGCTGTCACAGGCGCCATGATCGTGATGCCGATACCGCTGGCCACGAGGCGTTCCTTGAGTAGCTCGGGATTGCCCGAGCGCCCCTTGCCGAACACGAAATCGTAGCCGACGACCACGTGCCTTGCGCCGAGGTCGCGCACGAGAAAACGGTCGATGAACGCTTCGGCCGTATAGCCGGCCATCTCCCGAGTGAAGCGCAGCACGAACAAATCGTCGACACCCAAACCGGCGAGAGCCCTGGCCTTGGTCCGCAACCGGGTCAGCTGGAACGGTGGCGTGTCCGGCTTAAAGAAGCGCCGTGGATGCGGCTCGAAGGTCAGAACCTGGGCTGGTGCGCCGGCCGCCTGAGCGCGACGCACCGCGTCACCGATCACCGCCTGGTGGCCGCGATGCACGCCGTCGAAATTTCCGACCGCGACCATGCCACCGCGAGAAGCGGCAGGCAGGTCGTCAGTGTGGCGATGGATACGCATCGCGTGAAGCGGCGGCGGAAAGGAGCGTGCGCCTACGCCCCGGCCACCGACGAGCGTAACGGCACGATGACTACGGCCTCGCCCTCGAGCACCGTCTTGTTGCCGACAGTGACCACAGTCGACAGCGTTGCACGGCGCTTCTCCGGCACGAGGTCGGTGATCGTCGCCCTGACGGTAAGCGTGTCGCCAGCGCGGACCGGCGCCTTGAAGCGCACGGTCTGACTGACATAGATGGCGCCCGGCCCGGGCAGCTTGACGCCCAGAACGGTCGAGATGAACGAAGCGGTCAGCATGCCGTGGGCGATGCGCCCCGAGAACATCGTGTTGGCAGCGAATTCCTCGTTGATATGCACCGGATTGTTGTCGCCGGTGATGCCGGCGAACAGAACGATGTCAGTCTCAGTGATGGTGCGAGCGTATATGGCCGTCTGCCCGACCTTGAGGTCTTCGAAAAACAGGCCGTGGAGTTCCTCGATATTGCTCATGCGGCTCCGCTCTTGCCGCACCGCGCGGACGATGCTGCGGTGCAAAACAGGGTCGCGGGACTATAGACGCGCGGCCCGGAGGCGGCAACCGGCCCGCGCCGGCTTGCCGCTGCCCGCCGCCCGTCATTATTCTATAGGCGCACCCGCCGACCGCGAGTCGTGCCGGAGGATTGACGATGCCCCACCCGCCTGCTTCGACGCCCGGCAAGTCCGCGAGCCAGACCCTGGCGCAGGTGAGTCTGTTCGCTGCGCTGCCGCCGACCCATCGTCAAGCAATCGAGCGGCGCTGCCGCTGGCGCACCTATAAAGAAGACGAGCAGATCATCGACCGCGAGACCGACACGCAGGATGTCTTCTTCGTCGTCGCCGGAAAGGCTCGCGTGGTCAATTATTCGCCGGCCGGGCGCGAGGTCAGCTTCGATGAGATCGGCCCTGGCGGCTGCTTCGGCGAGCTCGCCTCAATCGACGGCCAGCCGCGCTCTGCTGCGGTGGTTGCTATCCGGCCGACCCTGGCCGCTTCACTGTCGGCTGCAGTGTTCCGTGAGATCCTCGAAAGCAACCCCACGGTAGCACAGGCTCTCCTTCGCCGCCTGGCTGAGGTGGTACGTGAGTCGACTGATCGGATCATGGATCTGAGCACGCTGGGGGCTCACAACCGGGTCTACGCCGAGCTTTTGCGCGAGGCACGAGACAGCGACCCCACGGCTTTCGAGCGGATCACCAACCAAGCGAGCATCCGGCCGATTCCCGTGCATTCCGACATCGCCGCCCGCGTCAGTACCACCCGTGAAACAGTCGCCCGCGTGTTGGGCGAACTTGCCCGCAAAGGCATCGTCGAGCGCGAAAGCGACGCCTTGGTCCTGCGCGACGTCGCCCGCCTGACTAAGATGGTTAGGGAGTTCCGCGCGGATTGATTTTCTTATGAAATTTCCGGCCGCAGGTGTGAGTAAACGCACAGCCCGGCGAACCCGTCCCCTTGTAGGCTTACCTTAAGTGCTGACCTTGCTGAGTGCTTATCTCCTCCCCTAACGTGCTAACTCAAAGGGCCGGACTTTCGTCGGGCCCTTTTTTCGTCCGCTGTCAGGAAGCTCAAGGCCGCGTGGTCGAGCCCTGACCGGTCGCTGTCGACCCACCCGTGAAGGAATTGGTGCCTGAGTTGAAGGTGCCACCCTGATTGTACTTCACGT
>Ga0194131_10007186_pt1 | contig 15085 bp, 13 predicted proteins | sample TA2KigO120mmetaG_FD_148631 | JGI IMG/M metagenome (GOLD analysis project Ga0194131, IMG submission 148631) | Freshwater microbial communities from Lake Tanganyika, Tanzania - TA2015053 Kigoma Offshore 120m | ecosystem: Environmental > Aquatic > Freshwater > Lake | place: Tanzania: Lake... | reverse complement strand
TGCATGGCACGCAGGTGGAGTTGAAGAAGTTGAACACCACCCACGAGCCCTTGCGGCGCGCGAGCGTGAACGGTTGATCATCGATCGTGGTGGTCTCGATGGCCGGTGCCGGCTGGCCGAGCAACGGCGACCGGGCCCCGACATCGGTGTCACCATCCGACACCACCAGCACGGCGACGAGGGCGAGCATCACGAACCCCACCGCAAGTGCACCAATACGGGCCGGTTTCATGCGTCAATGGCCTCGTCGCGAAGGTCGTGTATCGACGGTGCTTCGCGGTGGCGTCGGCGCCGCGTCGGCAATACTGCGAGCAGCGTGCCGAACGCCATCACGAACGTGCCGATCCACAACCACAAGATCAACGGCTTGATGAACACCTTGATGCGCGCCTGACCGGAGTCTTGCCGCACGGGGGGCTCGAGCGTGAGATAAATGTCGTGGGTCAGCGTCGTGCGCACCGATGGGGTGCCGACGTTCATGCCGATACGGGTGAACTTGGTGATCGACGGTGCATACGCCCGCCCACCATCCACGCTCACGAGTGCGCGCACCGACTGGCTGCGCGCATCACGTTGTTCGACCACATCGACGAGTTCGAACGTATGACCCGCAAAACTCGCGACTCGGCCGACCACGAGGTCGATCTCCTGACTGCGGGTGAACGAGTTCGACGCCGCAAGCGCAACGCAGATGAGAATCACGCCGAGATGCACGATCATGCCGCCATTGGCCCGCCCGACGAACCCGCGCAATCGCTGCACACGCACCGCACGCCAGAGGTGCCGTAGTGCACTACCCGCCGCAAAGCCACCGAGACCGAATGCCAGCAGTGGTGCCAGCCCGGCGGCACCGGCGACGAGCGAAATCGCGATACATGCCAAGCCGAACACACTTGGCCCCAACAGGCGCTGCGACAGGGTCTCGCTGCCGTCACGCCGCCACGGCAGCACCGGCGCAACCGCCATGATGAAGAGCATCGTCAGCCCGATCGGCACGGTGAGTTGATCGAAGAACGGCTCGCCGACCACGATCTGGCGCTGCTGAATCGCCTCGACAACGAGCGGAAACACCGTGCCGAGCAACACCACGAAGGCAAAGACGGCAAACAGCACGTTGTTGACGAGAAACGCGCCCTCGCGCGAGAAGAGGCTCTCGACACTGCCGCCCGCCCGCAGTTGGTCGCCGCGCAAGAAGATGAGCACGAGCGACACTGCAACGATCACACCGAACGAGACGAGAAGCCATGGCCCGATGTCACTCTCGGAAAATGCATGCACGCTGTTCAACACACCCGAACGCGTCAGGAAGGTGCCGAGAATCGTGAGGCTGAACGTGGCGATCAGCAACGACACGTTCCACACGCGCAGCAATCCACGACGCTCCTGCACCATCACCGAGTGGATGTACGCCGTGCCCGTGATCCACGGCAGGAGCGATGCGTTCTCGACCGGGTCCCACGCCCAGACACCGCTCCACCCGAGCACTTCATAACTCCACCAACCGCCGAGAGCGATGCCGAAGGTGAGGAAGCCCCACGCCGCCACCGTCCAGCGGCGCGTGAGGTGCAACCAGCCGTCCTCAACTTTTCCGGTGATGAGTGCAGCAATGGCGAAGGCGAACGGCACCGTCATACCCACGTAGCCGAGGTACAAGATCGGCGGGTGAAACATCACCAAAATGTGGTTCTGCAACAGCGGGTTGGGGCCCGGCCCGTCGGTGACGCCCGGCGGACCAATCACGAACGGGTTCGCTGGACCGTATGAGAGCAAGAAGAAGAACGCCAACACCGCGAACATCACCGCCATCGCCCAGGCGATGAGCGGCTCGTTCATCCGTTTGCGCATCCACCACGCAGCGGCCGCGAGGTAACCAGCGAGCACGAGCACCCACATGAGAATCGAACCTTCGAGTGCGCTCCACACCGCGGCGAAGTTGTAGAGCGGCGGAGTGGATCGTGAGCCGACCTTTTGCACGTATTCCAGCGAGAAGTCACGGGTGACCATCGCCCACTCCATCACTCCGAATGCAGCGACGGCCATCGCCGTCGAGAGCAGCACGAACCGTGGCACGAGGCGCAGCGTCTTCCGGTCGTTGCGTCGCGCACCGACCGCGGCGGCAAAGACCCCAAAGAATGCCGCCAGAAAACCGACGAGCAGAATGGCGCGCCCGAGGTGCGCCGTTGCGCTGGCTACGAGCATGCCGACTTCTCGGCTTCCGTGATGCGCTCGGCGTTCTCGGCCTCGTATTCATTCGAGTGCTTCACTTCGATACGCGTGGCGACCAGCACGCCGTCGACGATGCGACCGTGCGCCACCACAGGGATGCACTCCTGAAAGATGCCGCCCGGTTCACCCTCGTAGTCGACCGGCAACGACACGCCGTTGAACGACATCACGAACGTGGTGATACCGCCCCGCGACTGCAAACTGCCCTCGTCCACGCTGCCCTGCACCCGCACTCGACGGGTGTCGTCGCAACCTTCACGCACGCCGATCTCATCGACGTTGCAGTAGTAGTCGATCGACGAGGTGAGAAAGAATCCGACGATCACGATGCCAGCAACGACCGCGGCACCGGCAATCACCGCCGGCAACATGCGGCGCTTCGGGCGCGGTGCGTCGGGTGCCTGGCGGGGCGTCAGGTCCATCGCGTGATCACAACCACGGCTTGGCGTCGTCGGGGGTTTGGCGGGCGAGGTTCTTCGCGCGGCGCAGCGTGGCGACGGCGAGCAACGCGATTGACCCGAGCGTCACCAACCAACTCGTGAGGATGAAGCCGATGTCATCCATCGCTACGCCACCGTCTCCGCGCGACGAGCAGCGATTGCCGCGTCAAGCCCGGCACCGAGTTGCGCATCTTGCAAGGCCGCCAGGCGCTGACGATGCATCACCAGCCACACGAAGATGAGCGTGAACGCCACCACACCGGAGAACAACGTGAACAGCATCAGATCATCGAGCCGCACATCACCATCCGGGTTCAGCACGCTGGCCTCTTGGTGCAACGAACGCCAGAGCACCACGGAGAAATGCACGAGCGGAATCTCGAGCACGGCCAACAACGCGAGCACGGCGCTGCGACGCGCACGACGGTGCGGATCACTATCGATGTTGCGCACCGCGAGATACCCCACGTAGGTGACGAAGAGAAACAGCGTCGTCGTGAGACGCGGGTCCCACTGCCAGAACGTTCCCCACGTGAGGCGACCCCAGAGACTTCCGGTGACGAGTGCCAACCCCATGAACAGCACTCCGACTTCCGCCGAGGCTCCGGCGACTCGATCAAAGCCCAAGGTGCGATGGCGACGCGCCAGCGAAATGCCCGAGGTAATCGCGGTGGTGATGAACGCGAGATAGGCGATCCATGCGGCGGGTACGTGGGCGTACATGATGCGCACGGAGTCGCCCTGTTGGGTATCCGCCGGAGTAATGAAGAAGGCGCTCACTACCACCCACGCCATTACGACGAGCGCCGCCGCGCCGATGATGCGTGTGAAGAGCGTGCCGGTACCACTTGAGCTCGTGCCACTCGAACCCGTGCCACTCGAACCCGTGCCGCTGGTCGCCGTGCCCGTCATCTCAGGTGTCCGATTCCATCAGCGTGCCGAATGCGGCGGCACCAGCAGCGCTGAACGTGATGGCGAACACCACCAAGAGTGCCGTCCACGCCCAACCACTCGCGGCGTCAATCGTCTGGCTGCCGAATGCCGCTTCGGTGGCGCGTGATGCGGCAATCAACAACGGCGCCGTCACCGGCAGGGCGAGCAGCGCCAGCAGTGAATCTCGTCCGCTCATGTTCGCGACCACAGCGCCATAGAGAGTACCGACGCTTGATAATCCCCACGCTGCGCACAGTGTTGCCGTGACCAACAACACCAATTGGTCGGCGCCGACCGTCGCACCATAGAGCACCACTGCGCCGCTTACGAGGGTGATGGCGAGTGCCAACAGCTGCACGAATGCCGCCAGCATCTTGCCCAAGTACACCTGCGCAGGTTCGACTGTGCCAGTGAGCAACACATCGACTGCACCGTCATCGGTTTCGACGTCGAACGAGCGCTGCACCAACATGAGCGCAGAAAACAGCATCGCCAGCCAGACGAGACCGGCAGCTGCCCGCAGGATGAGCGGCTCGCTGTCGAGCGCCACCGCAAACAGCACCAGCACGAGCAGCGCGAACGGCGCGACACGCACCAACAACAGCCGCGCGCGCCACTCGATGAGCAGATCCTTGCGCGCGATGATGAGTGCTTGCCTCATCGCGGTGCTCCACGGGTTGCCGCGCGATCACTTGCGACGACGCCACCGGCGAGCGTCACCGTGCGTGGCAATTCGCCGTCGGCACGATCAACTTCGTGAGTCGTATAGATGACGGTGGCGCCAGCCCGCGTTGCTTCGCACAGAATCTGATCCAGTTCTTTGCGGGCTGCAGTGTCGAGCCCGGCATGCGGTTCGTCCAACAACCACACGCGTGCACGACGTACCACGAGCGATGCGAGCGCGGTTCGCCGGCGCTGCCCCGCCGACAACGATCTGGTGCGGGTTGCGGCAACTCGTGCATCGATCTTCAGTCGCACGAGTGCATCATCAACGTCTTCACCCGCTGCGCCGATCAGTTGGGCGGTGAGTTGCACGTTCTCGCGCGCGGTGAGATCGGCATACAAACCGTTGCGGTGGCCAAGCAACCCCACGTACGGTCGCACGGCCGCTCGGTTGGAGGCAAGGTCGACGTTCATCACCTGTGCCGAGCCTCGCGAGAGCGCCACCAATCCGGCACAGAGTCGCAACAGCGTGCTCTTGCCCGTGCCGTTGGCCCCGCGCAACGCCACCAGCTCCCCGCGCTGCACCGTCAGGTTCACGCCAGCCAGTGCCGGAAACCCACCGAGTGCCACCACCACATCGGCCAGCAGAATCGCAGCATCATTGGTGGCTGCTGTGTCGTTTGTCGTCACCGTCTGTACCACCGCGAACTCACGCACGATTCAGCCTAGATTGACGCGCATCGTATGAGTTCCCCGAGCGCGCAACACGACGATGATGCCGTCGTTGCGCGTCGCAATCGCATCGACCGACTGAACAAACTTGCGTCACGCGTCGGTTATGGGTTGTACGCGCTGTCTACCGTGGCGTTCTTTGCCGGCTTGTGGACTTCGTACACCTCCGCCATGCACCTCGTGAGCGGCGTGTCACTGGTGGTGGGTTCGATCATCCTCGCACCGAGCATCGTGATCACCTACGGAATCCGCGCCGCACGCCGGGAGGATGCTGCCACCGGAGGGAACTCATGAACGCCCGACTGCCCGCCGCCGAACGCCGCACACAAATCGTGCACGTCGCGGTGCACGAATTTGCGACGAACGGCTACCACGGCACGTCGATGAACGACATCGCGGCGTCGGCCGGTGTCACGAAACCCGTGTTGTACCAACACTTCGACTCCAAACGGGCCCTCTATCTCGCGCTCATCGATGAAGTCGCTGCTGAAATGCTCGAGGCAATCGGCAAGGCAACGTCGAACGCCGCGGACGGTCGCGATCAGACACAGGCCGGCATCGTTTCCTACTTCGAGTGGGTGGCTGCGCATCGCGATGCATTCATGTTGTTGTTCGGCAGCGGCGCTCGGCGCGACGAAGAGTTCGCCACTGCCGTGCGCAACGTGGAGAAGAAGGTTGCCGAAGCGATCGCCCCGCTGATTGATGCGGGGCTCGACCCACAACATCAGCGTCGTCTGGCATACGCATTGGTGGGTATGTCGGAGGGTCTCAGTCGCCACCTCGTGATGAGCGGCGAACACTTCAACCCGCGCGAAGTCGGTACGCAACTGGCAAACCTCGCGTGGGCCGGTCTGCGCGGCGTGCAGCCACAGTCGCGCAGCGACTCGCAGGCACAGTCGCGCAGCGTGTAGGCACAGTCGCGCAGCGACTCGCAGACCTAGTCGCGCAGCACCAACCCGCGGTATCCCTTCACGAAGCGATGTTGTTCGAGCAGCGCCACGATCTGCAGGGTGAGCGATGACTGCTCGTCGTGTGACGCGCCGTTGATCTTGCGCACCTCCACCGATTTCGCACGACCGTCCTTGGTGACATTGCTGAGCGCCTCTGCGAGTGCGGCGAACGCAGCGGGTTCGAGCGTGCGCTCGAACGTCACGAGATGATGACTGCGCACGTCGTACCAACCCAGCACGTCGCCACGCCACAACATGCACAACGCACCGGCACTGCGCGATGGTCGACCGGTGGTGGCGGGCCAATCGATGGTGGCACCGTACGGCTGCGCCGGATCGGTCGCGGCCAACACGGCGACCACGGGTGATTCTTCGTTCACCACGAGATGCGGCTCTTTGCAGGCGCGCAAGCGATCCACGGCACCAGGCACCGCGAACTGGGCGGCACCCAGACCATCCACGAAGTATCCGCGGCGAACCGCGCCGCGTTCTTCGAGGGCCTTCAGCACGCCGTACACACCGGCGAAACCACCGCGCACACCTTCGGCCAACACGGCCTCACGCGTGAGCACACCGTGGCGCTCGAGCAACTGCAACGCCAGTGCATGCACTGCTTCGGTTTGGCTCGCGGTACGGTCGGCAAGCTGTGCAACCAGGCTCCAGCGTCCTTGCGCGGCGGGTGGCCCCACGCGTGACGCACTCGCACCTCGCACGTGTCGCGGGCGCACCAAACGAGCCGCGGCACGACGCGCACTCGGCGTCGCGGCCACGGGTCTGGCACTCTTGCCGCTGCGCGCGCCGTGCAACACCGCCCGCAGCGGCGTGAGCGAATCGTTCGTCACTTCGCCGGCCCAGACCAAATCCCACAATGCGGCGAGCAACTCACCGTCGGTGGCACCACGCACCGCCGAACGCAACTGTCCCCAGAAACTGGCACCGCGGTCGGCCAGCGCCGCACGAATCTGGTCGTGCACGCCGCCCTGCGGTGGCTCGCCGGTCTCCAACGCGGGCAGCAGTGTGGCGAGTTGGTCGGCAAAGAACAGCCGAATGCGCCCGTCGTTACCACCGAGCGCACCCGCCCCCACCCACACGACTTCGCCACTCGTGCACAGGTCGTCGAGCAACGCTGCGCGATAACCGCGTACACGCAATGGCAACACATCGGTCTCGAGCGTCGATGCGACGAGGGCCGAACCAGACAACGATGTCAATGCCTCAACGAGCGCCTCACTACCGTGCGTCGGTGCATCGATGCCGTGCCACTCGGTGAGAAACCGCGCGAAGGTGTGCTGGTCGACCGGCTCCACTTCCTTGCGCAACTTGGCGAGCGAGCGACGGCGTACCAACCGCAACACTTCGACGTCGCACCACTCGCGTTCGGTGCCAAACGGGCGGAACTCCCCGCGCACCACACGATGGGCGGCTTCCAACTGCGCCAGCACCACCGCCACACGATCGCTCGTGATGCCGAACCGCAGTGCAACATCACGCGTGATGAACGGTGCATGCGTACGCGCGAACCGACCAATCAACTCGAGCAGCGGCGATTCCACCGGGTCGGTGAAGGCCGCCGGCAAACCAAGCGGCAACGCGCACCCGAGCGCATCGCGATAACGACCGGCGTCTTCAGCTGCGATGAATCGCCGCTCACCGCCAACTGCAACCTCGATGGCCCGTCGCTCGCCCACCAGCGTTTCGATGAGCGGGGTGGCATCACCGTCGATTCGCAACGACAACTCGGTGAGGGTGAGATCCCCGGTGCGACGCAACACGTCGTGCACCTCGTCGGCGTTGCGGGCACGGCGCGAGTCAGCGAGGTGCTGCAACTCGAGTTCCACATCGATGAGCACGTCGCCGTCGAGCAATTCACGCAGTTCTTCGGAGCCGAGCAGGTCGTCGAGTAGGTCGCGGTCGAGCGCCAACGCCGCAGCGCGACGCTCGGCGAGCGGCGCATCACCTTCGTACATGTACGCAGCAATCCAATTGAAGAGCAGGCTCTGGGCGAACGGCGAGGCCTTCGGTGTGTCGACGGTGACGAGGCGAATCGCCCGCGATCGCAAACGCGCCAGCACGTCGCGCAACGCCGGCACGTCGAACACGTCTTGCAGACACTCGCGGCTGGTCTCCAACAACATCGGAAACGTCGGATACTTCGCCGCCACCGCCAGCAAGTCGGCGGCCTTCTGGCGCTGTTGCCACAACGGCGTGCGCTGGTCGGGGCGGCGGCGTGGCAGTAGCAACGCCCGCGCCGCACACTCCCGAAAACGCGCGGCAAAGAGCGCGGTTTGCGGCACTGCGGCGACCAGCGTTTCCAGCAATTCATCGGGATCAATCAGCAATTCTTCGACGGGCACGCGGTCGATTGCCTCGGGCAGCCGCAGCACGATGCCGTCGTCGCCATACATCGTCTCGACGGGGATGCCGAGCCGTTCGAGCAGACGGTTCTCCAGCGCGATCGCCCACGGCGCATGCACAGGCGTGCCGAACGGCGAATGAATGCAAATGCGCCAGTCGCCGATCTCGTCGCGGAATCGCTCAATCACGATCGTGTGATCGTCGGGCAATGTGCCGGTGGCATCCACTTGCTCGGCGATGTACGCGAGCAAATTGCGTGCTGCCAACGGGTCGAGGCAGTGCTGCTCCGCCAACGTGGCCTCGGCCTGTGCGGGGTCGGTGGCGTGCGATTCACGAATCGTGCGCAAGAACTCGCCGACAGCCCTCCCCAACTCGACGGGCCGCCCGAGTCGATCACCATGCCAATACGGCATCTTGCCCGGCTCGCCCGGCGCAGGGTTGACGATCACGCGATCAAACGACACGTCTTCAATCCGCCAGGTGGACGCCCCGAGTACGAAGTTCTCCCCCGGCCGAGTTTCATAGACCATCTCTTCATCAAGTTCGCCGACGCGCGTGCCGTCGGGCAAGAACACACCGAAGAGACCACGATCGGGGATGGTTCCGCCGTTGGTGACCGCCAGTCGCTGTGCGCCGTCGCGGGCCCGCAGCGTGTCGGCGATGCGATCCCATACGATGCGCGGTTTCAAATCACGGAACTCTTCACTCGGGTAACGACCAGCGAGCAGGTCGAGCACGTTGTTGCGCACTTCGTCCGACAACTCGGCGAAGTTCGCGCAGCGCTTGACCATCGCCGTGAGTGATGCGACGCTCACATCAGGGTGCATCGCCACGTGCGCAACGATGTGTTGGGCCAGCACGTCGAGCGGGTTGCGCAGATAGCGGGTGGATTCGATGTCGGCATCGAGCATGCGTCGCGCAACGACCGCCACTTCGAGCAGGTCGTGTCGATGCTTGGGGAACACCTTGCCTTTGCTCGGCGCACCAACCGCATGCCCGGCACGCCCGATGCGCTGCAACCCACGACTCACGGCACCGGGTGACTCCACCTGGATGACGAGGTCGACCGCACCCATGTCGATGCCCAACTCCAGGCTGCTCGTCGCCACGATCGCGCGCAGGTCGCCGCGTTTCAATCGATCTTCGATGATGATGCGCTGCTCGCGGGCGAGCGATCCGTGGTGCGCCTTCACATAGTCGCCGGCTCCTTCGGCGGCCAGACCGAGGTCGACGGCCAGTTCGTTGAGTTGCGCGGCAAGACGCTCAGCACCGCGCCGTGCGTTGCAGAAGATGATCGTGCTGCGGTGCTGCTGCACCAGTTCGAGGATGCGCGGCGTGATGCTCGGCCAGATGCTGGTGCGACGCTCCACCGTGGCGGCGGTCGCCGGCCCACTGCGCAACTCATGCGTCACCTTGCCCAGTTCGCCCATGTCTTCGACCGGCACCACGACCTCAACCTCGAGCGTCTTGCGGGCGCCAGCATCGACGATGGCCACCGGCCGCGGCGCGCCGTCGCGATAACCGCCGAGGAACCGCGCCACTTCTTCGAGCGGTCGTTGCGTGGCCGACAAACCAATGCGCTGCGGTGCTCGTGCGGTGAGTTCTTCGAGGCGCTCCAGCGACAGCGCGAGATGGGCGCCGCGCTTGGTGGCGGCAATGGCATGAATCTCGTCGATGATTACCGTGTCGACGTTGGCCAGCGTGCTGCGCGCCGACGATGTGAGCATGAGGAACAAACTCTCGGGCGTGGTGATGAGGATGTCGGGCGGGTTGCGCAACATGCGTTGTCGGTCGCGCGCGCTCGTGTCGCCAGTGCGCATCGCCACCAGCGGTTCGCGAAAACTGGTGGCAAGTCGCTCGGAGGCATGCCGAATTCCGACGATTGGTGCCCGCAGGTTCTTTTCCACGTCGAAGGCGAGTGCGCGCAACGGCGAAACGTACAACACCCGTGTTGTCGATGCTTCGGTTGCATCGCGTGCCACCAATCGATCGATTGCCACGAGAAATGCCGCCAACGTCTTGCCGCTGCCCGTCGGTGCGGAAATCAACGTGTGATGACCATCGAGAATCTGGGCGAACCCCTGCTCTTGGGCCGCTGTCGCCGCCGGAAACGACGACGTAAACCACGCACGAACCGCGGGAGAAAACCGCTCGATTACAGCGTCATTGGCCACTGCCGAAGAGTACCTACTCGGTGTGCCGATAGGTACGCTGAGCGCCATGCCAACGGCTGGCGAACACCATCCAGCGTTCGAGGAATACTGCGAGTGCATCTACGAGATGCGCGAAGACAACGCCGAAATCATCCAGGCCCGCCTCGCCGAGCGACTCAACGTGTCACGTGCATCCGTGTCGGAGATGGTGAAGCGCATGGAGGCCGCCGGCCTCATTTCGGTTGACTCCACCCACCTGCAACTCGCCGCCGCCGGCGAAGAGTTGGCGACGCGCATCGTGCGACGACACCGACTCGCTGAGCGGTTCCTCACGGATGTAATCGGTCTCTCGTGGTCGACCGCGCACCACGAGGCCTGCAAGTGGGAGCACATCATCAGTGATGAAGTCGAGGCCGGGCTGGTGCGACTGCTCGGCAACCCGTCCACTTGCCCGCACGGCAATCCGATCCCCGGTGCAACGGCGAGCACCCTCACCGTTACCCCGCTGGAGAAGGTCGCGGTCGGTGCGCGCTTTACGTTGGTGCGAATCCCCGAGGATGTCGAAGAGCGCGACGGTGCCCTCGCTGAGTTGGAGCACCACAAACTGCTGCCTGGTCGCGAATGCACTCTCACACAACGCACTGAGGGTGTTGCGAGCGTCACCGTGCACGACATCACCGATCGCAAGATCACGCTGTCGCCGTATGTGAGCAGCCGCCTGCTCGTCACGCTCTGATTCAGCATGCGACGCCTCGCACTCACCTACTGCTTCGTGGTGCTGTCAGCCGGCGGCTGCGCAACACAGGTCATCGAGTCGAAGGTCTCGACCACGGTCACCGATACGGTGACTGGCGACGACACTAATCTTGCCGGCGACGACTCTGATCTCTCTGGTGCCGACCTTGACGAGTTGGTCACGGTGCTACAAGTCGAGATGTCGGCGTTGAGCCGTGCAGTGCTCGACAGCGACGAGGCTGCTGCGCGTGCGCATCTCGACCGTATCAACCAAGCATGGGTCTATGCCGAGCCGCTCATCGTTGCCAAGTTTGGCGAGCTCGCCGACCAGATCACCTACGACTTGCGTCGCGTAGTGGAACTGGCGCGCAGCGCCGTCGAACGCAACCGCCCCGCTGACGCCGACAAGGCAGTGGCGTTCTTACGCCTCGCGATTGCTTCGCTGAATCTCTAGTCGCGCAGTTCGTTCGGCAATTCGCGCGAGTGCACCACCACCAACTGTTGCGTTGAGCGCGTCAACGCCACATACACACCGCGCGGCCCCACGTCGGGCGATTCGTACATCGCGGTGGGTTCCACCACGATCACGCCGTCCATTTCTAGACCCTTCACCACGCTGACCGGCACGATCGTGAGCGTGGCCTCGAGTGCTGATGCACCGGCGCGTCCGTACGCGACACCGGCTGCGTCGAGCGCAGCCGCAATGTCGTCGGCCATCTCGTCAGGGCATACCACCGCGACTCGCCCAGCAGAAAGTGCATCATGCAACGAGCGCGCCTGCGACACCACGCAGGCGATGAGTTCAGCCGGCGATACACGCACGATCTGCGGATCATGGTCGCCCTCGCGCACGGCAGTGGGTGGCGTTTGGCCGGGTGCCGCGGTAGCGAGCAGACGACCGGCGAACTCCATGATTTGTCGTGGAATGCGGTAGCCCACCGACAATTCCGCAACCTTCGCATCACGATTCTGCGGCAGCAGGTTCAACACGTCGCTCCAGTCGGATGGCGCAAACGGCCCGGTTGCTTGCGCGATGTCGCCGACCACCGTCATCGCGCCGTTCAACGAACGCCGTGCCACCATCTGCAGTTGCATCGGCGTGAGGTCTTGCACCTCGTCGACGATGATGTGGCCGTACTGCTCGATCTCGTCATCCTCGTCAACCGCGCCACCCTTGCGCGGCTTCGGCCCCAGCAGGCTGCGGGCCTCGTCAAGCAGCGCAGCATCGGCGTCACTGAATCGCGCGTGGGCCAGCGACTCTGCACGCGGGCGATACAACGCGGCAACCTCGTCGTCGGTCAACAGGTCACGACCGGCCGAACGCAACAATGCCTTCGAGCCAAACAAGTCGTGCAGCAACTCTTCTGCTGCAAGCGACGGCCAGATGGTGAACATCAGTGCGCGAAACTCCGCAAACTCGCGCAGCCGGGCTCGCGCACTGCCCAACGTGTACTCCTGATCGCGCATGCTGGGCATCAGCATCGCAACGAGTTCGCCTTCGACCGCCCGGCACAATTCGTTGTGCCGCTTCGTACGACGACGGGCCTCGCGCACCACGCGTGACACGTCTCTCGGTCGTAATCGCAACACGCTGCCGCCGAACGGCAACTCGAAGTCTGAGGTAATCGTGCGTTGGCGCTGGGTGATGGCGCGCTCGATCAACTTCACCATGCGCAGGTCACCCTTCACACGGCGCGTGGGCGCTGGGTCGACGAGGCCGAATCGAACGCCGCCGATCAAGTCAGACAGCACCACTTCACGCACTCCGGATTCACCGAGCGACGGCAACACTCGCTCGATGTAACGCAAGAACACACGGTTGGGGCCGACGACGAGCACACCTTGATCGGCGAGCGGGAATCGATGCGTATATAAGAGGTACGCAGCGCGATGCAGCGCCACGACGGTCTTGCCCGTACCGGGGCCGCCCTGCACGACGAGCACGCCCTTGTTCGGGGCGCGGATGATGACGTCCTGCTCGGCTTGAATCGTGGCGACGATGTCACCGAGTTGTCCGCTGCGACCCTTGCGCAAGGTGGCCAGCAGCGTGCTCTGCCCGCGCAGTTGCGGCTGGTCGAGACCGTCATCCTTGCCGATGCCGAGGTGGCCTGCGCCGAAGAGTTCGTCTTCGATCGCCGTCAGTTTGCGACCTTCCATCATGAAGTGGCGGCGGCGCACCAGTTGCATCGTGTCACGACCCGTGGCGCGATAGAACGGCTCGGCAATCGGCGCCCGCCAGTCGATCACCAATTGGTTGTTGTCTTGGTCGGGCACCGCCAAGCGCCCGATGTGGAACGCCTCCGGATTACCGCCACCGTCGGGGGTGCGATCGATACGGCCAAAGACGAGCGCGGCGTCGCCAATGTCGAGGTCGTTCAACATCTGCACCAACTTCTCGTCGAAATAGTTGCGCTCGTAGCGCTCCTGGAAGGTGCCGCCCGTCTGCCCCGTCGTCAGCTTGCGGATGCCGAGCGCCTGTTCGCGCGCCGACGCCAGGCTCTGGTAAGCGCGATCAATGTGCGCTTGTTCGGCGGGTAGATCGGGGTGTTCGGTCATTTTTGGGATTTATGAATGCTACCTACCAAATATCCACGCACGATTACGCACATTGGTGCACACACCTGACAAAGTGCTGTTTGGTTCCAAGTCGGTGCCGAGCAGCACCGGACAACATCCGACTCACCCGACAAGGAGCCACTCATGTCACTCTTCATTCGGCGCGGCGCGTTTGCCGTCGTGCTCGTTGCCTCGCTCACTGCGTGCGTTGCACCGCCATCGCTGAGTTTCGGCGAGGCAGAACAGAGCACCCCGGGAGAGCTGTCGTTCGGCGACGAACGCACCGCAGACGAGAACTCACTGGGCGACGACACGATCGATGCGCAGTCTGACTCCGCCACCGCCGTACCCTCTGAGCCCGCTACTTCGGTGCCTACCGAGCCTGCAAACGCCGACGGTGTGGAGTCGGCGTTCTCCCGCCTGATCAACGGCTGGACGAACTGCTTTCACCGCCCAGCGCGTTGCGATGTTGCGGGTCTGACTGCCGTTGATTCCCCCGAACGCCAACGACTCACCGAGTCACTCGCGTTTTACACCACCGAAAAGATGCGCACGAAGCCCGACGAGGGTCGCCTGCAGTGGGCAATCGAGTCGCTCGCGCTCACCACACCCGATCGAGCCCGCCTCGTGACCTGCGAGTACGACACAAGAATCTTCTTCGACTCGAGCATGGCCGACACCGAAATCGGCGACATCATCTTCGACACCACCATCTGGACTCGCCGTGTCGAGTGGACACTCGCCCGCGTCGACGAGTCGTGGAGCCTGTGGTCGCGGCGCATCGACCGACGCTCGCCCGTCGCACGGTTCTGCACGCCATGACCACCTTTGCTCGGCTCGCGTCGCACATCAGTTTCATCGTTGCGAGTTGCCTGTTCACCGCTGTCATCAACTCCTCCGCCGCACATGCCACGGAGGCTGGCGTCGACGGTGACCATATCTATGCAGGTGTCTCGTACAGTTCCATCGAGTCATACGACCGCTGCGAATGGGTGCGGCCCATAACGATTCACGAACAAGGCGTGAGTCCATCCGTGATCACGCGCCGGTGGCAAGGCATCACCTGGTCGCTCTACGTTTGTGCACGCGACGGCACCGAGCAATTCGCTTGGCTACCAGAGATCACCACCGAAGAAGTCGCAGAGTCGACACGCAGCGTGGTGCGTGAACTCATCCCGATGCTGACGGAGAACTTCTCGCCGGTCCCCCATCGTGGTGTGGTGAAGACCCCGACATGGTTCTGGGTTAACCCGCTGTTGTGGCGGCCGGTATCCGTCACCGCCTTTGTACCCACCCCGAATGGCGTGCTCGCCGTGACGACGACGGCTACACCGGAGTCACT
>Ga0194131_10007185_pt1 | contig 15086 bp, 14 predicted proteins | sample TA2KigO120mmetaG_FD_148631 | JGI IMG/M metagenome (GOLD analysis project Ga0194131, IMG submission 148631) | Freshwater microbial communities from Lake Tanganyika, Tanzania - TA2015053 Kigoma Offshore 120m | ecosystem: Environmental > Aquatic > Freshwater > Lake | place: Tanzania: Lake... | reverse complement strand
TTGATGGCCATGTTCTGGCTGCGTCAGCAGGCTGCGAGGGGGCCCAACACGGCATAGGAGCCGACGAGCGCCGCCAAGCCGGCGCTCGCGGCTCAATGCCAAAGACGTTGGGCGGCCGGGTTGGGCAATGGCGCGACTTGAGGTGACGGACGGAGTTACTTTCTTCAGCGAGGACGAATGACCCTGCAACAGAGGTTCGAGGCTGAGATGTGGCGGATTCACCGGGACGCGAGGACGGTGGCAGCTCGCTACGACGGGCGTTGGTTCGAGGGTCAGCTTCGCCGTACCGGCGGTGTTGCCACCGCCAAGATGCTGCTTGCTTCGCAGAGTATCCAAAGTGGTCTAACCGACATGGTGGTGGTCGGCAGGCCGGACCTCACCGTGGAGGCCTTGGTTTGCACTGCCGAGTGGCAAGAGTTGTTCTCAGCAGACGAGATCGCCGAGGCACATCGTCGTCTTGGGAGACCTCTTTATCATCCGACCGATTGAGCATGCGCAACGCGCCCGCCGAGGCGCCTAGGAAGGCTGAATGGAAACCGGATCGTGGATTGGTGTAACGACACTCGCGTCGATCGCTTGTGGCGCTGTTGGGCTACTCGCCGGCAGGTCCCTCGCCCCCGAGCGGGTTGTTGAGCGTCGCGTCGAAGTTCCCGCACAGGTTGTCGCCTTGCCTACTGCTGCGGCCGCCAGTGGTCAGGGTGAGATCGACCGCAGGGCCATCGACGATGAGAGTCGCAAGTTGGTTGTCGCAATGGCGGATACATTGGATGCTGTTGCCGACAGCCTCAGCGACAAGCAGATTGCCGAGTTGGAGTCCTTGCTGAGCCGTCCACCCGCTCCGCTGAAGCCCGAGGCCGCGCTACTGATTCGGGAGAAGCTGGACAGCCTCCGGAGGCTTCGCGACGACTTGAGATTCGGATCCCGCAAGGCCCTACTCCGTCTGTCGGAGTCCCTGGAGGGAATCGACTTGGACATGGAGAGGATCGCCAACCAGGCAACTCGAGACCTCGAAAGAGCGGGCGAGGATGCCGCGGCAAAGATACTTGGGCCTCTCGGGCAGGAGTTTCGTACTCGCGCAAGAGGTGGCCGTGATGGCCGCAAGTAGGAGATCAGGATGCTCAGCTCCCTGTGCGAGTTGCGGTCCCGAGTCGTCACTTGGCTGTGCGTGCCGCCGCCCAACAAGACCTTGGAGCCGGCGAGCGCCGCAGCGGCGCTCGCGGCTCAAGGTCAAAGACGTTATGCCGCCTCTGCCCAAGGTAGCTGCGGCACCCAAAGCAGGTGAATCATGAAGGTCTTCGTTGGCATCATTCTCGGCTTCTTCTCGGGCTTCCTGATCTACATGGCTGCCGCGATGCTCTTCACGAGTGGCGAGCCGTCAGGGGCGTTCGTCTTGGCGACGTTTTTCGGCGGATGGGGTCTCTCCATCTGGATCATGGTCCGCGGCGCTCGGACGATATCGAAGGTGTTTTCTCGAGGGTTTCTCCTCGGAGCGGCTGAATGGCTCGCCATGATTCCCGTTGGTCTCGTTTTCAGCGGAAAGGTGCTGACGGAAACCGTCGGTCAGGGAGGTGGCACCGATGCTGAGCTGGCAGGCGCAACAATCGGCGTTGGTCTCGTTTCCTTCGTAACGGGCGGCGTGGCCGTCGTGATGGCACTCGTCTGCCTGATCGGGTTCGCCATCTCGTACTTCATCGGTCGGGAAATGAAGCCAGAATCGGCAACGCCAACTCGAACGTGCCCGGAGTGCGCCGAACTCATCCAAGCGGCGGCGCGCAAGTGTAGGCACTGCGGCGCCGAAATCGCCCAAGCGAGGTAGGAATGTGAAGCGGCATAACAACAGCATGCAGCGGACGGCGCTGCGCGCCGCCGCTGATGCTGAGCGTTGGGCAGGCAGCGCCGGAGCATCACCTGTCCGAGGTGCTTGAAAGGTCCTGGTGAGTTATGGACGATTCTGCGATGGATACCCGTATGGCCTCACAGCTAGCCGCGAGCGGCTTTCGCTCCGCCATCATCGTCATGCTGATGCTCTGCTCTTCTTGCGGTATTAGCCGTGGCACCATCAATTCGTATGTGGAGCCGACCTACGAGCAAGGGGCGATCAAGCGTCTTGCGCTCTTTCCGATCCGCAATGCGGGGAGAGCTCCGTCAGAGGCGAGAGACATCAACGTCAAGATCGCTCAAGCCATCAGCACCAAGAATCCGGGCGTCGACATTGTCGCACCGGCAGCATCCGTGCGCACGATCAACGATGCCGGGTTGGCGGACAAGTGGGCCAACTTCGTCGAGGACTACTACACGTCTGGCATCGCCAACAAAGTGATACTCAAGGACATCGCAACGGCTCTCAATGTTGACGGCATTCTGCAGGGGCAGTTGGTGAATGTCTGGCAGCAAGACGGGGATGGTTGGGCGCGCAAGGGTCAAACGCGCATTACCGTCAGCTTCTCAATTGTGGAGACGGCGACTGGCAAGCAGGTTTGGGAAGCTTCTGCTGATGGCATCAAGGGCAACGCAACTGAGTTGGGATCAGCCCCAGCCATCGCTGAGGCGATAGAGCTGGCCATAGCCAAGATTGTTGAGAACATCCCGGCTCTGTGACCCCGTCAGAATCATGCTGCCCAACAAGGCATAGGAGCCGACGATCGCCCCCAAGCGGGCGCTCGCGGCTCAAGGTCAAAGACGTTGGACCGCTCCGCACCACATGACGAATTGAACGCCGGAGTGAATTGCAGTGACTCGCACGCCAACCGCACCCGTGTTGCCCTGGTGGCAGATTGCGGTCTTTGCCTTGGCCGTCGCTGCGGCGCTCGGACTGCTTTTGCGCTTCGGCGTCGGATGGCCAGGCCAGGCCGGCGCCGTCCTGCTGCTACTTCTGGGGCTGCTCGCTGTGATCCGGCGGCGGCGGTGACGAAGGCGCGATTCGCTGCCGCTGCAGCCGCCCAACGAACGCGACGCCATCGTTACGCCCCGCGCGGCTGCATGCGCGCGTCTGGGCGTACCATCCAGCGCCTCGATGCTGCGCGCTTGCTCGTTCGCCGCAGTCGCCTGCGCCTTCGCGATCGTCGCGATGGGTCAGTCGCTGCGCGCCCAGGGCGCTGCCGCTGACGTCGCGGCGCTCGTCGCCACACACTGCGCGTCATGCCACGAAGGCCCGGACGCCGAACGCGGCTTCGACGTCATGGCGCTGTTCGCGCCGGCGGCGGGGACGCTGGCCATGCGCGCCAGCGCCAGCAACGACAGCAACACCAGCAGCGCCAGCGCCGGCGGCAACGCCGCGGACCAGGCGGCGACCAGTGTCCGGGGCGCTGTGGACGGCGCCGCAAAGGCGAACGCCGTTCCCCGCGCGCGCGGCGCCACGCCACCGCATGCGGTCGACGCCAACGACGCCGCCGCAGCCACCGACCCCGCCGCCGCCGCCACCGCCGCCGACCCCGCCACCCAGCGCCACGAGCGCGCGCAGACCGCGCTGCAGCGCGTCCGCTCGCGCACGATGCCGCCGCCCGACGCCGACGAACAGCCGGACCCCGCGGCGCGCGCGGCCCTCGTCGCTGCCTTCGCGTCGCTCGCGCCCGCCGAGCCCGGCGCGCGCGTCGCCTCGGCGCGCCGGCTGACGCGGCTGCAGTTCGAGCGCTCGGTGCGCGACCTCGTCGGCGTGTCGTGGTCGGCGCGCGACCAGTTGCCCGAGGACCCGCGCGTGCACGGCTTCGACACGATCGGCGACGCGTCGGGCGTCACGCCGTCGCTGTTCGAGGTGTACGTGCGCGCCGCGTCGGCCATCGCCGACGCCGTGCTCGCCGACCCGCAGCGGCGCGAACGCGCGTTCCCGGCGGCGATGCCGCGCGCCGACGCGATCCAGCAGCTGCTGCGCCGGGCCTTCCGCCGGCCGCCGCACGACGACGAGGTAGCCGACCGCGTCGCGCTGTTCGACGACGCGAGCGCGGCGACCGGCAGCGACGAGCGGGCGCTGGCCGCGGTGCTGCAGTCGGTGTTCGCGTCGCCGGCGTTCCTTTTGCGCACCGAGGTCGGCCGCGTCGACGCGCCCGCGCGCCTCACCGACCACGAACTCGCCGGCCGCCTCAGCTACCTGCTCGCCGCCAGCACGCCCGACGACGCGCTGCTCGCCGCCGCCGACCGCGGCGAGTTGTCGGCGCCCGGCGGCCTCGCGGCGCCCGCTCGCCGGCTGCTCGCCGCCGACGGTGGCCGTGCGTTCGCCGACGACTTCGGCGCGCAGTGGCTGCGCTTCCGCGACGTGCTCGTCGCCAACGCCGACTTCCGCCGCTACCCGCAGATCTGGAACGGCGCGCTGCGGCCGGCCTTCTACGAAGAAGCGGCGTCGTTCTTCGCCGCCGTTGCGCGCGACGACCTCAGCGTGCTGACGCTGCTCGACAGCGACTTCACCTACGCCAACCAGACGCTCGCCAAGCACTATGGCCTGCCGCCGGTCGCCGGCGACGCGTTCGTGCGCGTGGCGCTGCCCGATCGCCGGCGCGGCGGCGTGCTCGGCATGGGCGCGATGCTGATGGTGGCGAGCTATCCACTGCGCACGAGCCCGGTGCAGCGCGGCCGCTGGATCCTCGACGCGCTGCTCGACCAGACGCCGCCGCCACCGCCGCCGGGCGTCGGTTCGCTGCCGGCCGAGGACACGCCGAAGGGCGACCAGTCGCTGCGCGCGCAGCTCGAACACCACCGCAGCGCGCGCGCGTGCGCGTCGTGCCACGCGCACATGGACCCGCTCGGCTTCGCGCTCGAGAACTACGACGTGCTCGGCCAGTGGCGCGACGAACTGCACGGCCAGCGCGTCGACGCCGCCGCAGCACTGCCTGACGGCGGGCGACTCGACGGACCGGGCGCGCTCAAGGATGCGCTGCTCGCGCGCGGCGACGAGTTCGTGCGCGCGTTCGCCGCGCGCCTGCTGGCCTTCGCGATCGGCCGGCCGATGCTGCCCGCCGACGAAGCCGAACTGCGTCGCATCGTCGCCGCGTCGGCGGCGGGCGGGCACCGATTCGCCGCGCTGCTCGACGCCGTGCTCGCGTCGCCGTTGTTCGTGCTGCGCGATCCGGAGGCCCGATGACCCAGCGTCCCGACCGCCGGCTCTTCCTCCGCGGCCTCGGCGCCACGATGGCGCTGCCGTGGCTTGAATCGTGCTCCGTTGCGCCGGCCCGCCCGACTGCCGAGCGCGACGAACGCCCCGCGCGCATGGTCGTTGTCGTGATGCCCAACGGCGCGCTGCCGTCGGCGTGGAAGCCGGCGTCCGACGGCCAGGGCGGCTATGTGCCGTCGTTCGCGCTGACGCCGCTCGGCGCGCTGCAGCCGCAGGTCTCCGTGCTGACCGGCCTCGCCAACCGCCAGTCGTTCGACGGCGACGGCCACTACGCCAAGGTCGCGCCGCTGCTGACCGGCAAGAAGGTGCGTCGCACCGGCGGCCGCGACCTGCAAAACGGCGTGTCGATGGACCAGTTGGCGGCACAGGCGCGCGGCGATCGCACGCCGCTGCCGTCGCTCGAACTCGGCTGCGACCCGATCTACCCGGTCGAGGACATGGGCTACTCGACCGTGTACGGCGGCACGATCGCGTGGAGTGCTCCGGATCGGCCGTGCACCAAGGAGATCGTGCCGCAGCGCGCGTTCGACCGGTTGTTCCGCGCGCACGAACTCGCCGCCGACCCCGTGCGGCCCAGCGTGCTCGACGTCGTCAAGGCCGACGCCGATCGCCTGCGCCGCCGACTGTCGCGCCGCGACCAGGACAGGCTCGGCGAGTACCAGGACTCGGTGCGCGCGCTCGAACGCCGCATCGCCGCCGCCGTCGCCAACCGCCGCGCCGACGTCGATCCGGCGCAAGCGCCGCCCGACGGCGTGCCGGCCGACTACCCGACGCACGTCGCGCTGATGTTCGATCTCATCGCGCTCGCGTTCGCGACCGACACCACGCGCATCGCGACGTTCTTGATGGCCAACGAGGTCTCGGGCCGGCCGTTCGGCTTCGTCGAAGGCTGCGGCGGCGGCTTCCATGAGTACTCGCACCACGAAGGCAAGGAGTCGAAACAGGAGCCGTACCGCCGCATCACGCGCTGGCACGTTGCCCAGTTCGCCACGCTGCTCGAACGCCTGCAGCGCGTCGACGACGGTCACGGCGCGCGTCTGCTCGACCGCACGATGGCGGTGTTCTGCTCGCCGATGAGCGACGGCAACGCCCACTCGCCGCACGACCTGCCGGTGCTGCTCGCCGGCGGCGGCGCGCTCACCGTGCCGCAGGGGCGGCTGATCAGCTCGCCCAAGGACACGCCGTTGTGCCGGCTGTGGCTGGCGATGCTGCAGCGCTTTGGGGTTGGCGTCGACCGCTTCGCAGATGCCGCTGCGCCGTTGGTGTGACGGGGTGAAATCACTCCGTTGCCCGCTAGCGTTCCACCATGACGCGCGCGCTTCCGCCGGCCAGCGAACGGCTCACGGTCCTCGGCTGGTGGTTTCGGCCCGATGCGCCGAGCGAGCTGCCGATGCCGCAGCGGCTCGTCGGCGGCTGGGACGCCGACGCGCGCGCGGCGACGCTGCGGTATCTGCGCGCGGGGACCGTGCTGATGACGTACCCCGACGCGTCGTTCTGCCGCTTCGAATGCGGCGTCGGCGAACTCGGCCGGGCTGACCTGACCGACGGCAGCTATGTCTGGCCCGACGGGCTGCCGCACTACGTCGAGCAGCACGACGTGCGCTTGCCCGACGACTTCGTCGCGCGCGCGGTGGCCGCTGGCGGCGAGATCGCGCCGTTCCGTGCGCCGAAGCCGCGTTTTGGCCTCTACGACTCGTCGTCGTGGCTGCAGTGGGGGCGCAGCCGCGGCGCCTGCCTCGCGTTCGATGGCTTCGCGGTGCCCGGCGAAGCGATCGCCGAGCGCATCGCCGCCGACCTCGACGACGACGACTACGAGATCATCCTGCTGTGCAACGGCGGCACGCGCGAGGTCGTGCTGCAGCTCGCCGACGGCACGCTCGAACTGCGGCACGTGCAGGCCGGCGGCCGGCCGCCGCAGCGCTTCGCCGATTGGCTGGCGTGGCCGGTGGCTGGCGCCGCGAGCGCTCGACCGGACGGCAAGCCGCCCGCGCGCGGTGGCCTGCCGAAGCCGCCCGATCGCCCTGGCCGCGGCCTGACCATGGCGGAGTTCTTCGCCAAGCGGAAGGCATCGGATGGCGATGGCGGACACGATCCCAAGAACTGACCCGGGCGCGCTCGCCGCGCCTCACCCCTTCGCCAACGCCGCCCGCAGCGCGCCATCCAGCGCGCCGTGCTCGTACCTGAACCCCGCCGCCGCGAGCGCCTTTGGCGCGCAGCGCTGGCTGCTCAGCAGCAGCGCCTGGGCCATCTCGCCGAGTAGCAGCCGCAGCGCGAACGCCGGCGCGGGCAAGACCGCAGGCCGGCGCAGCACGCGGCCGAGCGCGCGGCCGAAGTCGCGGTTGGTGACCGGTGTTGGCGCAGTCGCCAGCACGGCGCCGCGCAGCCGTTCGTTGCCGAGCGCGAACAGGATCGCGCGCACGAGGTCGGACAGGCTGATCCAGCTCATCCACTGCCGGCCGCTGCCGAGTGGGCCGCCAAGCCCAAGCCGGAACGGCGGCAGCATGCGCGGCAGCGCGCCGCCGTCGCGCGCGAGCACCACGCCGATGCGCAGCAGCACGACGCGTGCGCCCGTCTGCGCCAGCGGCGCTGTGCCCGCTTCCCACGCGCGCGCGACGTTGGCGAGGAAGCCCTGGCCGGGCGTGCTCGTCTCGTCGAGCGTCTCGTCGCCGCGGTCGCCGTAGACGCCGGTCGCTGACGCCGACACCAGCACCTTTGGCGGCGCCGGTAGCGCGGCGAGCGTGCGGCACAGCGCTTCGGTCGCCGGCCCGCGGCTGCCGGCGATCGCCGCCTTGCGCGCCTTGGACCAGCGGCCGCCGGCCACGTTCTCGCCGGCGAGGTGCACCACCGCGTCGACCGCGCCGAGCGCCTGTGCGTCGATCGCGCCGGTCGCCGGGTCCCACGCCGCTGTGCCCGGCTCGCCTGTGCCCGGCTCGCCGCGCGCGGCGCGCACGAGCCGCACGACGTCCCAACCGGCAGCCACCGCGGCGCGGCAGAGCGCCTTGCCGACGAGTCCAGTCGAGCCGGTGACGGCGAGGCGTGGGCGGCGGGTCATGGGTGGTTCGTTCGGCGCGCGTTGGCGCACGGATGCGCGGCGCAGGCTACCATGCGGCCCATGCTCCTCCCGCGCGCCACGTTGCACATGTTGCTCGCTGCGCTCGGCGTGCTCGCCGCGGCGAGCGCGCAAGGCGGCGACAAACCAAAGCGCGTCGCGGCGCCGGCGGCGGCGGGCGCGGCGGCGCAGGATCCCGCCAAGCTCGCCGAACGTGTCGCGCAGGCGCTCGACGATGCGCGGCCGGCGCTGCTCGCGCATCTGCAGGAGACCACCAACCGGCGCAACTGCGCCGGCGAACTGGCGTTGATCCTGCTCGCGGCGACGCACGATGGCGTCGATCCCAAGGACAAGCGCTTCGTCGCCGCCGTCGAGGAGTTGGCCGCCGCGCAGGCGCTCGGCACGTACGACCTCGCGCTGCGGCTGATGGTGATGGAGGCGTTGCCCGACTTCCCGGATCGCAAGAAGCTCGCCGCTGCCGACGCCAGGGCCTTGCTGCTCTGCCGCGACGCGCCCGGAGCGTTTAGGTACAACGCGCGACCCGGGCGTTGGGACCTCAGCAACACCCAGTACGGCGCGCTCGGCCTGCGCGCCGCCGCGGCGCTCGGCATCGCGATCGAGCGCGGCGTCTGGAGCAAACTCGCCGACGTGATCGGCGACGAGCAGGACAGCTATGGCGGCTGGGACTACGACCAGGGCGGCGGCGCGGCGTACGCGTCGATGACCGCGGCCGGCATCGCCGTGATGGCCATCTGCCAGCAGCAGCTCGCCGCCGGTGGCGAGGCGCCCAAGTGGATCGACCAGAAGCTCGCGCGCGGCTGGCAGTGGTTCGCGCGCAACGCCAAGGTCATCGGCAGTTCCAACGAGCGCAGCAGCTTCTACTTCCACTACGGCCTCGAACGCGCCGCCATCCTGTGCGACGTGCAGAAGGTCGGCGAGCTCGATTGGTACGCCGCCGGCGCGACGATGCTGTGCGAATCGCAGGACGACGGCGGCGGCTGGCGCAGCATCAGCGACCTGGGTTCCGGCATCACGCTGACCAAGGGCCGCGGCGACATGGTGCCGACCGCGTTCGCGATCCTGTTCCTGCGGCGCAAGTTCCAGAAGGTCGCCGGCCCGATCACGCCGCGCGTCGTCGTGTTCGCCAACCTCGGCCCGCAGTCGAAGCCCGAGGACGTCGAAGCCTGCGCCAAGGGCCTGATCGCGCGCGGCAAGTCGGCGCTGCCCGAGGTCCTGCACGCGCTGCGCAGCGAAGTCGGCACGCAGCGGCAAGCCGCCGCGCTGGCGCTGCGCGCGCTCGCCGGCCAGGACTTCGGCTTCGACCCTGCCCGCGACCCGCTACAGAGCCGCGACGCGATCCACGCCGCGGAGCTGTGGTACCTGCGGAATCGGTGAGCGGGCGCCACCCCGCCGCCCCGTCACTTCGCCGCGAACCGCACCCGCTCGTACGCGCGCAGCGGCAGGTCCTTGGCCGGCAGGCTGCCGTCGTCGACGCGGTCGTAGACGGCGATCACGTCGGCGAGGCCGTCGCCGTCGAAGGCGCCGACCAGCAGGTCGCCGAGCCGCCACTGCTTGGCGTCGCGCAGCGGCGTGCTGGCGACCGGCGGCGTGTCGCCGACGAGGCCGCCCGACACTTCGTCGAGGAAGCCGCCGACGAGCGTCAGCACGCGGTCGAGGTCGAACACCGGGTTCGGGTCCTCGAACAGCACGCGGCGCATCAGCCGGCGGCCCGCGGCCGACGCGAGCGTTGGCGCCTGCCCGTCCATCGCGTGCAGGTCGAGCGCGAGCCCGTCCGAGCGCACGAGCGCGAGGTCGCTGCGGCCCTTGCCGGTGAACGCGCCGCGCACGCCGAGCCGCGCCTTGTCGGCGACGGCCTGCACCTTGGCGAGCAGTTCGTCCTGCTTGCCGATCAGCTGCAGGATCGGCGGAATGCGCAGCGTGATCGTGCGGCGCCACTTCGGCGCGCCGGCGAACGCGCCGGCCTCGCTGCGGTAGCCGACCGCCTTGATGTCGATGTCGATCGACTGCACGAGGCCGAGCAGCAAGGCGCCGATGCCCGGCACCTGCACCTGGAACGCGAGCAGGTCGGCCTTCTTGTCGTCGTCAAGGTCGGCGAGCAGCACAGCCGACACGTCGTCGGCGACCGCCTGCGTGTGCGCCTTGGTGAACTGCGGGCCGTCCTTGCTCGACAAGAACGTCCACACCTTGCGGCGATGGGCGATGACGAAGTCGGGGATGCCGTCGCCATCGATGTCGCCGCGCTGCAGCAGCTGGCGGTCGCCGAGCACGAGTGTGCTGCCCGGCGCGACCGCGGCCTTCGGCGTGCTGTCCTCGAACTGCGCGAGGTCGACGGTGCGCGGCGCGCGGAAGCCGCCCTTCTCGTCCTGCAGGTGGAAGGCGTGCACGTTGCCTTCGCGCGTCAGCAGGTCGGGCTTGCCGTCGCCGTCGAGGTCTTCGGTCTCGATGCGCGGCACCACGAAGCTGCCGGTGCGCTCGCGCACCGGCCGGCCGTCGCGTTCGAGCCCCGGGTCGTCGACTCTGGCGCGCACCGGCGTGACTAGTCGATCGAGCGCTCGGAACGACCGGCTGCCATCGGCGGCCAGCGCCTCCTGGCGATACGGCGTCACGCCTTGGAGCGACGGCACCAGCAGGTCGACGCGACCGTCCTGGTCGAGGTCCTGCGTGAACGACGACGCCTGCGGCTGACCGAGGGCTAGCGTGCAGCGCGCGCGTCGCGCCAGCGGCACGGCCGGCCGCGCGACGCCGTCGGCGCCGGGGAACGGCAGCCAGCTCGTGCCCGTGCTGTCGCAGCAGACGAGTTCCTCGCCGGGCGCGCCGTCGACGTCGGCGACGGCGATCAGGCTGTGCGTCGGATCGCTGAGTTGCAGCGCGCCGATGGCGCGGAAGGCGCCGTCGCTGCCGAGCGCGTGGCGGGTGACGAGGCCCGCGCGCGTGATCACCAGCAGCTCGACGCAGCCGTCGCCGTCGGTGTCGGCGAGCAGTTCGCAGGCGATCGGCGCGGCGGGCTCGAGGGCGGGCGGTTGCTGGGCCGCGAGCGGCGAGCGGAGCGCAAGCGCGAAGATGGCGGCGGCGAGCTCGCAGAGACCGAAGCGAGCGCCCATCACGGCAGCCTCACGTGCGTCAGTTCGTGCGCGCGGCGCACGAAGGCTTCCTTGGCATCGTTGGCCGCCTGCAGCCGCGCGCCCTTGGGCAATGGCATGGCGCAGTCTGGCGGGTCGAGGCGTAGCTTGCGGCCGTCGGCGGCAAGCGGCCGGCGCAGCAACTGGTCGTCTTCGCGCAGCAGCACGCTGCCGGCCTGGCCGCGCGGCGCGTGGAGCACGCGCAGGTACGGTTGGCCGGCGTCTTGGCGCGCGGCCACCTGCAGCACCGTCGCCAGCATCGCCGGCTGCACGAACCGGTCGCCGGCGCCGCGGAAGATCGTCAGCTGCGTCTCGATGGACGTCGGCGCTTCGCCGTTGAACGCCCGCAGCGCGTCGAGCTTGACCGTGCGCAGCGCGAGGTCGAGCACGCCGTCGCCGTCGCAGTCGACGAGCTGCGGCGGGACGGCGAGCGTCTGCACGCGCAGCCGCGCGTCCTGCTTGTCGCCGAACGCGCCGTTGGCGCGGGCGAGGAACAGGTCGACGCGCACTTCGAGTTCGTCGCCGCGGCGCGCCGAGGTCGTCAGCAGCAGGTCGGCCTTGGTGTCGCCGTTGCAGTCGGCGAACTGCACGTCGAACGCCGGATCGAACGCGATCAGCCGGTCGGCCGGCAGCGGCAGCGTGATCGCGCTCGCTTGCAACGCGCCGTCGCGCATGCGCGCGACGAAGGCCTTGTCGTTGCGCACAGCCACGACTTCGACCGCGCCATCGCCGTCGAGGTCGATCCGCCGCATCGTCGGCGTGCGGAAGCTGGCGCGCGCCAGCGGGCCGTTGTCGCGAGCGGCCTCGGCGTCGCCGTCGTCGAAAGTCAGCTGTGCTTCCAGGCGCGAGCCGTCGAAGCGCAGGCCGGTGGCGCCGTTCTGGCCGGCGGTCGCCGGATTGCGCCACGCCGGCAACGACCAACGCAGTGGCTCCTTTTCGGCGCGCAGCCACGCCGCGCCGTCAGGTTCGGGCAGCAGCAGGTCGTCGTCACCGTCGCCGTCGAGGTCGCCGCAGGCGTCGTCGAGCAGTATCGCCTGCCCGCGCGCGACAGCCGGCCACACCAGCTGGATCGCGCCGAGCGGCGTGTACTCCGGCGAACCGTCGGCGGCGAACGTCGCCGCCACTGCCCGCTCCGGCGTCAGCAGCACGCATTCGCGGCCCGGCGCTGGCAGAAGGTCGGCGAACGCCACCGCGACGACGTCGCGATCGAGCGCGAACGGCGGCCGCGACGGCGACGCGGCGAACGGCGCGCCGTCCTTGGCGCGCAGGTGCACCTGAACGGCGGCAGCGCGTTCGCCGCGGTTGCGTGTCGCCAGCACAAGGTCGAGCAGGCCGTCGCCGTCGACGTCCTGTTCCACCACGTCGGCAATCGTCGTCGTCTCAGGCAGCTGGATCGTCATCACCGTCGGTTGCGGCGGCGTCTGCGCGGCGAGCGGCGCGAGCAGCAGCGCGGTGGTGGTGGCGATGGCGCAGCCAGCGCGGTATCGGGCGTCGTCGCGCGTGCGCGCGGCGGCGAGAGCCGCTTGCTCCTGCGCTTGGCAGTAGGGAGGCATCAGCCGTCCACCTCCAGCAACTGGTCGCTGTCGCCGCCGCCGAACGAGATCAGCCACAGCAGGCGCACGCGCCACGCTGCCTTGGTGCTGCGGTAATTCAGCATGCCGATCACCGCCGACCACTCGGTCGCGCTGCGCGCGTGTTCGTACGAGTAGAGCAGCGGCACCGAGATCTTCTGCAGTTCTTGCGCGCGCGTCGTCAGCGGCGCTGCGACCTCGGCGGTTGCATCGCCGCGGCGGTACGCGAGCTTGACCGTCTCGCGGTCCGGCGCGCGCAGCGCCTGCAGCAGCGTCTCGGGATGCGCCACGGTCGCGCCGTCGACGGCGGTGATCAGGTCGCCGTAGCGCAGGCCGGCCGCGCGCCATGGGCTGCGGCGCGACATGCCGACCAGCACGGCGCCAGCGCCCGGCGCGAGGCCGCCGGCGCGCGCTTCGACCTCGGTGGCGGTGCGGAAGACCACGCCGACGCGGTCCTCTTCGCGGAAGCGTTGGGTCGCTTGCCGCGGCAGCGGGGCCACGCGCGGCTGCAGCGTCAGCGTCGCGCGCACCGCGCGGCCGCCGCGATCGAGCGTCAGCTGCATCGGCTTGCCGGCCTCGGCGCGCAGCTCGACGTCGCGCCACTCGCTCGGCCGCGTCAGCGCGCGCGTGCCGGTGTCGCCGACGGCGACCTCGAGCAGCAGGTCGTCGACCTGCACGCCGGCGGCGGCGGCCGGCGAGTTCTCGACGATTTCGATCACCTTCAGCGCCGGGTCCTCGTCGCCGAGCTTGGCGGCCAGCGAGTCGCGCGCGTCGGCGACCTTGAGGCCCGAGAACATGCCGAGCGCGAGCTTCGCGCGGGCGGCCTCGTCGTCGGGCTCGGCGCGGAGGTCGAGCGGCTCGTCCATGTCGGTGAGCGCGGGCGCCTTGTCGGGCAGTCGGTCCGGCAACAGCGAGCAGGCGGCGAATGGGAGCAACAGCAGCGGCAGCAGCGGGCGAAGCCTCATGTTCCTCGGGCGCGGGGTGGGGCGGAGTAGTGTCGGGCGCGCGGCCGCGGGTCGCAACGGCGTTGGCGTTTGTGGCCGATGGGCGGCGGATCTGTCGCGCGTCGTGGCGGGAGGACGGGCGGGGATTCGGTCGGCAGCGGCAGTCGGGCGGGGGCCGATCCCACGGGTGTGGATGGTGCCGCTGTCGCGCCGTCGCCACGGCGAGCCTACGCTCGCGACCCCGCGCGACGCCGCGCCGGTCGCCAATGAAAGAAACCGCCTATCTGCTGCAGGCCGCGCTGGTCCTGGCGTGGTGGGTCGGGCTGGCGCTGTCGGAGCGGTGCTTCGCGGCCTTCCAGTTCGACGGCATCCCGCCCGTCGCGTTCTGGTCGTTTTTCGCGCCGGATGTCCTGGTGGTCGGCGCGCTGTCGGTCGTGCGCGCGTACCGGCGCGTGCTGTGGATCGAGTGGACGATCCTCGGCGCGTTTGCGTATGCGACGCTCTACTGCCTCAATGCCGCCGTGCTGACGCGCAGCGGTTGGCTGCCCGCCGGCGCGATGGCCGTAGGGCTTGGCTACAACGCGTTCCTGTGCTGGGAGACGGCGATGTTCCGGCGCGCGACCACCGGCACGGCCGCCAACGCCGCCAAGACGCTGGTGCAGATCGCGTGCATCTGGACGCTGGCGCTGGCGGTGATCCCCGGCGTGCTGCTTGATGCATTCCCACCGACGGCCGCGGCGCCGTCGACGGCGTGGACCGTGGCCAGCGTCGCGCTGTTCGCCGTCGCCAGTGCGCTTGGGCTGGCCAGCGGCTTCGTCTTCGTGCGCGACGGCCGCGGCACGCCGCTGCCACTCGACCAGACCAACGCGCTCGTCGTCACCGGGCCGTATCGCTACGTGCGCAATCCAATGGCCATCGCCGGCATCGCGCAGGGCGTCGCGATCGGCATGTGCTTCCAGTCGTTGCCGATCGTCGCCTATGCCGCGGTCGGCGCCGTGCTCTGGCACGCGGTCGTTCGCCCGGCGGAAGAGCGGGACCTGGCGGCGCGGTTTGGCGCGGCGTATCTGGCGTATCGCGCGCGGGTGCGGTGTTGGGTGCCGACGGTGCGGGGGCGGGGGTAGTCCGATCGCCTGACTGCGCCCCAGCCTTGCCGCAGCGAGCAAGGCGCAACGCTCCCCGCCACTACGCCACCCGCTGCCGCCGCAGCAACAACCCCGCCATTACCAACCCACCCGCCAGCCACGCCAGCGGCGCGAGCGTCGCCTGCGCCTCGAAGCGCCA
>Ga0194131_10007181_pt1 | contig 15091 bp, 13 predicted proteins | sample TA2KigO120mmetaG_FD_148631 | JGI IMG/M metagenome (GOLD analysis project Ga0194131, IMG submission 148631) | Freshwater microbial communities from Lake Tanganyika, Tanzania - TA2015053 Kigoma Offshore 120m | ecosystem: Environmental > Aquatic > Freshwater > Lake | place: Tanzania: Lake... | reverse complement strand
AACGTTTATTACAATAGTCTAGTTGCCATCTTCCTAATACATTTTTTTTAGTATCTTGTCTTATTATCAAATTTGATAATATAATATAATATTTTCTAATAATTGATATGTTATTCATTTATTCTACCTAATTTATTTGTTAGTTACTTCTTTTAGTTACTTCTTAAAAAAAATTTCAATTTTTTAATTAATGATAACTTAAAATATATTTATTATTGTTTTTGTTCTTGTTCTTGTTCATTAGTAAAAGCATATGAATAATCTTCTCTTAGCTTATCTACGTCTTCTTGGTTAACCACGTGGTCTTCTGGAATATCAAATAACGCAAATCTTTCCTTTAAATTCTTATCTTTAATAAGATGCGCCATATTGTAAGCAATTAAAGAAGATAGTGGTTCCATTTGTAAATTTGTAGCGCAAATCATCAAGTTCATTAATGATACATCATCTACATCGGGTGTTCCTATTAACTTAAGTGTTTCTAATAGGTTACGATAATAGGCAGGTATAGAATCGTAAGGGGTGTCGCGAGTTAGTGTCTCAAATGGATTACTATGATATTCCCTCATAAAGTTAACAATAATTTCTAGCATTATGCCATTTATTTGAATTAAATCCATTGTAGGTAATTCCTCATATTGGTCTGAAATATCTAATGTATCTTGAATATGCTGAGAAATAGCACATAGTTCCTTTGGAACAACAAATGAATGACCGTCGTTAGAAATTAATTGAACTGACATTGTTTTGACTTTGAATACGTAATGCGATTTACGGACTTTGAACAAAGAAAAGAAAAAAGATTTCAATTTTTTCTTCTGCTTTGCTAGAGGGAACCAAGGTCTTCTACTACGTTAGCCCTTCCCTACGAGTCCCTCCTTTGTATAAATAATGAATTATATAACCTATACAAAAAAACACTTACTTTTTATAATTTATAAAGGAGTGGTCATTTTACTACGTTATAGAACAAAGGTCTTCTATTTATTTGAAAGACAATGTATTAGACATTATGTAGTCGATTTTATCACCATTGTTGTCATATGCGATTGGTGTGAATGATATATATTTGTTGCCCATTGAGGTACAATATGTTGAGTGGACATTTATGGCTTTAATTTTGGTGCCGTGTTCGCGACATTTTAAATACCATTGTTCAAATTGATTGTGACTGATTGCGTCTACAACTTCGTCCATAATATTATGGAATTCCATATTAATGAGAAAGCCAAACTTGGGATGAGAGATGGTGGACATTGATAATTAATAATAAATGTTAAACACGTAAATATAATTATGTTATAGATACGGACTTTTTATTGTGGTAAGAAAAAGTATTTCAATTTTATTTATATTTTGTTAGTTTAATAACATTTGGAGATGAAAGAAGTATCAAATACAATATCTTTAACTGTTATATTTATTCTTTTACAGTGTTCTTTTATTTTTTCTACATATGTATTAAACTCAGTGTCTACTAACTTTTGATTTTGTAAGCGTGCTTGTTTAAATCTATCAAAACCATTCCATATAATTTCATTATTATCTAACAATATTCTTGTATCAGATAATTGAATTAAGTCTATTTCATTTATATTTAGCATTTGTATTTGAGATAAATATAAATCATAACCACCTCTAGTTCCAAACTCGCTTCTCATAGTATATTGAAGTTGTTTAAAGTCACTTGTTTTATTAATTAAAATAGGTATTTTAAATTGCTGTCCATTATGATTAGATTGTCTAGAAAATCCTATAAATGTAAAATTATTATTAATTGGTTTGTCATTACTAACTAACAAAATTTTTTCACTTTGTTTAATGGTTTCTTCTAATTCAGCTTTAATTCGATTTATATTTTCTGTCATAATTGGATGCCATAAGTCTGTAAAATCCGTAATACGTTTTTCTAGCCTTTGAACATTAGAATAAAGATTATTATGTAGATTTGCTAAGTCATATTCCAGTTTTTGATTTTGTTGAATAAGTTGTTGATTTGCTAATTCTAACATTGTAATTCTTTGGTTAAGAGGCATTGTTGCTTCACGAATCAATAGATTAACTTCTGATTCATATTTAAAAGAATTAGATTTAGAGAACATTTTATAACAAATTAATATGCTTTTTTACAAAGTGTTAAACACTTAACTAATATAGTAATATATAGTTAAGGACTTTTTAAAGTGGTAAGAAAAAGTATTTCAATTTTATTGCTTAACTTACTGGTTAAGCAAATGTGTTTGCTTTCCTAGTTGAGAAAGCAAAAGTTTTAATATAAATAATTATTTTATTATAAGTTGTCTTCAATTGTAGACGGTGTTGTAGGCGAGTTGTAGCTGTACTGTGTCGCCGACCATATACCGTCCATTTTTGCCTACATTGTGTCTACATAGGCGTCAATGGGTTACAAATTGTCGCCTACATAGCGCCTTACACGCTACCGTGTAAAAAGCCAGAAATGAGTGATGATCTGGGAAATGAGTGACAAAATAAGACCATATATGGTCACAATATTATATACAGTGTATCTACTATGGTCTCCATATATATATTATATTTATCGTCACAAATACTATAAAAAGAAAAAGTATATGTGACGATATATGGTTTGTCCTATATACAAGAAAAAAGCCAGAAATGAGTACTTATCTGGGAAACCAGTGACAAAAAAAGACACCTCCTTACAGGTAAGATGTCAGATTTTTTGTTTTTGTTATATTTATTTATTAGGAGGGTCTTTTTTTGCTACGCTAAGGTTTCCTAATTTATTTCCAATTAGATAAGATTGCTAAACAGACTTGTATAGAATATGAATGTTCATTTTCATAATCGCTTGTTGTGGTAATATTTAGATGCCAAATTAGTTATTGTAATGCCACAATTCTAAACTCAGTTGGCTTACCAGTTGTGCCATTAATAAGTTTATGAAAATGGGACAAAATATTACGAATTACAACATTCACAACGACCATCATATCTTCCTCTTTCACGATATTCATTATAACCGTAATTTTCACAATCTTTGTTGTAACAATCTCTAAATCTACGTTCACAACCCTCACATTTTACCAGTAATGAAACACCACACCATCTACACATGTCATAATTGTGAAGGTTATCTTTATCTTCAACGCAATTTTTATGACAACATTTAACTTTAAAATTATAATCTATAAAAAAATCAATACATTCTTCGTTTTGCAAATAATTTTTACATATAAGACATAATTCGTATTCAAATAGACATTTTACATGATAATAAATAACATCATCATTTACATCTCTTGTTTCTACATATTGATCATGAAAGTTTTCATTTTTATGCTCTCTTTTAAAACACCTATCGCAATAAATTACACTATCTTTTATATCATCAAAACATTTTTCACAATAAGTTTTATCTTCTACATCAGTAAACCAGTTGTTTTCAGCAATATCTGAAAGAGTTTCTTCTTTTAAACAAATGGAACAATAATCATTATTCATAATATATTGATTATTGTTTTATATTTAAATTATTGTTTTTTATATTTAAGTAATTTGTCCCATTTTCATAACTTGTGAAATCTTCAAGGGTGTAAACAAAGTAAAGAAAAAAGTGGTAGTAAATACTACCTTTCTTTTTTCTTATTAAGTTGTATTTATATTTTTGTTAGTTTATATTTTTGTTAGTTTATTTCCAATTAGATAAGATTGCTAAACAGACTTGTCTAGAATATGAATGTTCATTTTCATAATCGCTTGTCTTGGTAATATCTAAGTGCCCGATTAGCTGTTGTAGTTCCACAATTCTAAACTCAGTTGGCTTACCAGTTGTGCCATTAATAAGTTTAGTAATAAACTGTAAATATTCGTCTTGTATCTCCCTCTCTTTATTAGCATCTAAATGTTCTGCTAGTCCCTTCCAATATAATTCGTCCTTGTATTCCATATTCAGCTTCTTTTGCTCTTTTGTTAGTTCCATATCTTTTAACTGATTAACTTTTACTTTTAGTTCATCAATTATGTTATTAGCAAGTCTTTTTAGCTCTCTTGGTTTCATTGTTAGTAGATCTGGATTGATAATTAGTTCATCATCTTCCTCTTCAATAATAAGAATAGGCTTAGGCTTAGCAGTAGCAGTAGCAGTAGCAACAGACATTGTTTTCTAGTAAAGTAAGTGGTGGCAGTACGCTTAAACGAAATTAATAAATTAATGGCTTTAAGCACGTAAATTATATAGTATTATATAACGTTACGGACTTACCTTTATAATATAAAAAAGTATTTCAATTTTTTATATTATAGAAAAAAGTGGTAGTAAATACTACCTTTCTTTTTTTCTTATTTAGTTGTATTTATATTTTTGTTAGTTTATTGTATTTGTATATTTATTTGTGTTTGTTAGTTTACATCTCCTCATACTCCTCCTCTTCCTCATCACTTGAAGTGTTGAAGACAATCTTGTTCTCCTCTACAGACCAACTGCCAATAATTTCTCTAGTGTCGGCGTTGTAGACAACATTGTTGCTGTCTCTCAAATAGTCGCCACCAGCTACGCCCTTCTTAACAACTTCGCCAGTAATAGTAATGCGCTGAACCTTAACAGCAACTGCTTGTGCTTGAGCTTGAGCTTGAGGTTGAGCTTGAGCCTGAGGTTGAGCTACTGCTTGAGCCTGAGCTTGTTCAGGTTGCTTCTTAGCATTCTTTTTGGCTTCAGCAGTTGCCTTAGCTAGTGCTACCTTTGCCTCCTTATCAGCGTTCTTCTTGGCTTCCTTCTCTGCCTTCTCTTCGGCCTTCTTCTCGTCAGCCAGCTTCTTCTTCTCAGCCTTTTCAATCTCTCTCTTTGCGGCCATCTCAGCCTTCTTTGTCTGACTTTCGTTATACTTGTCAACTGCTGCCTGTGCGATAGCCTCGGGAATGCCTTCGGCAACAATTGCCTCTACATCTTTTCCAATCGCAGCCAATGCCTTAGCAGTTGACTCGTGTTGCTTCTTCTGAGCGGCAGCTAAATCCTTCTCTGCCTTATCCTGCTTGCGCTTCTCTTCTCTAGCAATCTTCTCATCGGGACTCAACTTCTTGCCCTTGGTAGAACTAGTAGTCGATGAATTCTCAACAAGCGAATCGAACAAACCATCAGTGCCAGCAGTAACTTCCTTGCCACTCTTCTTAGTAGTAGGAGGCACATACTCTTCCAAATGGCAGTCGGGAATAGTGAATCCCTTCTCAGAAGCAAACGCAATTGCGTCAGACATCTCAATCTTCAGCTTGTGAAGCACCTTACCATAAGCAGTAGGCTTACGATTCTTGGAGTCGGTGTATTCAGCCCAATTAGTTTCAGCAATGCGAGCCTGAACAGTGCCACATTGAGGAGCACCTACAGAACTTTCAGAGCAAGACTTTTCGCAAGCAGTACAGAAAGCAGTTCCAGCCTTCTTCTTGGGGCACTGTGTAAAGAGACCATAATTGTAGGCAATTGCTTGGCAACAGTTAGGATCTACCATACCCATCCAAGGAAGAGGAATGACCTTCTTCTTATTAGCGCTAGATGCGTCACCTTCTGCCTTGGCCTTGCGAGCCATCTTTTTCTCCTCGAGAGTGAGAGGTGCGGTAATATCGAGAAAGGCAATTGCTTCTTCGGCATTAAAGTTATATTTTTGGGCTAATAAGTTGATGTGCTGACGTGAAACATCCTTGGCAGCGTTTTCTAGCTGCTTAACAACAAGAGCGGTAACAGAGAGAGCAGACATTGTTCTTAATTAATAAAGTAGAGCGAGTAGCGGTTAAAAGTCGTGAAAGACGGGGTTGCTTAAACGGTATCCAATTGATAGCTTTAAGCTCGTAAACGATCGTGAGATAATCTACGGACTTAGAAGTGTAAGGCAAAAAAGTATTTCAATTTTTTTTTCTTTTACTTCGTTAAAAGTAGTTTTAATAAAAAGGGGCTTAAAAAAAAAAGTATTTTTAACAAAATAGGTGAAAAAATGGCAACATTGCCAATTTTTCTATTTTGTTAGTTTGTATAATATTTAAATTAATAAAATTTGTCTCTATTTTTGTTAACTTTTGTTTTCATTTGTGTAATATTAAATTAGTATTAGTATTAAGAATGTACATTAGATAATGCCAGCATTCTGTAAATCGTAGATAACATTATCTACAAAATTATTCCAATAGTACTCAACAGCGAAAGTAAATTCGTAAATGCTCATTGTATAGTAGGCTATAACTAACAAATTTGATGAAGGGCTTAAAACACGTAAATTACACTATATAGTATATCTTACGGACTTTTAATTGTAAAATAAAAAAGTATTTCAATTTTATTATAATTAGTGTTGCCTACATACTATGTAGGAGAAAAAAGGCATAAATCGGTCACGAACCGAGCTGGTAGTAGCAAAAAAAAGACCCCTCCCTATGGGAAGGCACCAATTTTTGTTTTTGTTAGTTTAATATTTGTTAGATTAATATTTTGTTAGTTTATTTCTTTTTTAAATTATTAAAACTAGCATTGTTTCCGATATAAGGATAAGAACTTCCAGTATTGGAAGTATATTGTGCTAATGATGCGTTTCCGCCACTATTTGCTTTCGCATTAGTTTGATTATTCTTAACCTGTTGATTTAAAGAAGCCATATAGGCCTTTCTGTAATTAGGATTGTTCATTTTCTTCAAACTAACAAGTTGATAGGGTATGCTTAAAACACGTAAATTACACTATATAGCATATCTTACGGACTTTTAATTAAAGCGGAATAAAGTATTTCAATTTTATTATAATTAGTGTGCCTACACACTATGTAGGAGAAAAAGGCAGAAATGAGTACTGATCTGGGAAATGAGTAGCAAAAAAAAATAAGAAAAAAGGGTTTTGTTTTTGGCCATTTGGCCTTTTTATTCCCTTTTTTCGTTTATTGGTTGATATTTATGTATTTTTTGTACAGTCTTGATGGAGCTAGTTCATTTCGTCGTCTTTCTTAGATGGTCTCCTCCTCTTCCTCAGCAACGCTGAATAAGATCTTGTTCTCCTCTACAGACCAGGTGCCGATCTCTTGCTTGGTGTCGGCGTTGTAGACAACATTGTTGCTGTCTCTCAAATAATCTCCGCCAGGGGTGCCCTTCTTAACGACTTCGCCAGCAAGATTAATGCGCTGGACTTTAACAGCTTGGGCAGCAGCAGGGGCTTGCGCTTGAGCAACAGGGGCAGAAGCAGTAGCAACAACAGGCTTAGCAGAGGGCTTCTTGGCAGCAGCGGCAGCCTTAGCGGCCTCAATCTTGGCTTGCTTATCAGCTTCCTTTTCAGCTGCCTTCTTGGCCTTCTCTTCAGCCTTCTTCTCATCAGCAGCGGCCTTCTTAATCGCCTTCTCCTCCTCTCTCTTCTTAGCCAGCTCGGCCTTCTTCTCCTGAGTCTCGTTGTGCTTTTGGACGGCAGCCTCGGCAATCTCTTGGGGAACACCCTCAGACATAATAGCGTTAACATCGCGACCGATAGCAGCAAGTGCCTTAGCAGTGGTCTCGTATTGCTTCTTCAACGCAGTAGCGTGTTCCTTATCAGCCTTCTCCTGCTTGCGCTTCTCTTCACGAGCGAGCTTCTCCTCGGGACTCAACTTCTTGCCCTTGGAGCCAGTAGTAGAGGTAGATGAGTTCTCGACAAGTGAGTCAAAGAGCTCGCCAGTAGCGGATACTTCCTTGTCGCCCTTCTTGGGTCTGCCCTTACTATCAGTAGGGACATACTCCTCGAGATGGCAGTCGGGAATAACAAAGCCCTTCTCAGATGCGAAAGCAATAGCGTCAGCCATCGCAATCTTGAGCTTGTAAAGAACCTTGCCATAGGAAGTAGGCTTGCGACCCTTGGAGTCGGTGTATTCAGCCCAGTTATCACTGGAAATACGCTTGGAAATGGTTCCGCAAGGAGGGTCACTAGACTCGGTCTCCTTGGAGATCTTGTCGCACGCAGAGCAGAGGTTGCCAACTGCCTTCTTCTTCTGGCACTGAGTAAACAGGCCATAATTGTAGGCGATTCCTTGGCAACAGTTGCCGTCGTACAAGCCCATCCAGGGAAGAGGAATGGTCTTCTTCTTGGAGTCGGTCGAGTCGGCGTCACTGTCAGTCTTGGCCTTGCGAGCCATCTTCTTCTCTTCCATAGTCAGAGGTCTCTCGACTTCCAACCAGTGGACAGCATCGTCAGCGTCAAACGAGTAGCGTTCAGCGAGGGCGATGATGGCGTCACGAAGCACAGCCTTGATGGCGTTCTCCTGTTGCTTGGCAAACAGAGAGGTAACCGAGAAGGTAAGACCAGTGGATTCAGACATTGTTCCTGTAAGGAGAGAGCGGAGCTTAACGGACGTAAGAGTAGCGATTTAGCTTTTATAGCGTTGCTAAGGGGTTGCTTAACACAATAGGTTAAGCGCGTAAACGGTCAGGCCGGGAAGATGTGATATAATACTATGCGAAAGTATTATATCAAATCTGGGGGTGTCTATTTACGGACTTAGAACTCTTGGCCAAAAAAGTATTTCAATTTTTTTTCAAATATAGGGTTTTTTGCGGTTACTAAAAATCTCCTCACATATATGTGCGCTCGCGAGCGTATCAATTTTTTTTCTTTATTACTAATTTCTGGTTTTACTTAAAATATTGCCCTTTTTACATGTTTCAATTATTTTTCAATTAGGGGGTTTTTGTGGTTACTAAAAACTAACAAATATTAGATTTTTAGTTAGCCAAAATACACGTATAATTGAAAAAAATTGATTCTCCCGTGCGCGTAAGAGGATTTTTAGTAACTCATAATTTATTGGAAAATCAAAAAAAATTGAAATACTTTTTTCCAAGACAGCTCTAAGTCCGTAAACCCCGACCCCTGACTTTGATAATACACGACCGTTATATTATCAGAGTCCTCCGGCTAGACCGTTTACGAGCGTAACCTATTGTGTTACGCAGACCCCTCCCCTCCCTCTCCCCGCTACGATGTTATTCCAAGACGACCTCATCTGCCTCACCGATCGTCCTATCCCACTCGTCAAGCCTTCCGAAGGCTACGAGGCCGACGACAATGTGCTCAATCTAGTCACTTTTGACACCGAGCACGTATCAGACGAAGAATGGCGCGATATTTGTCGACGCAGTAGATGCTACAATCACGCAGATAGAACCAAAGGTGAATACATCTCCATTAATCGTGGAAATCAAGATGATGTCGCAGAAGAACAGAATGAGTACGACATCCCTCACCTAGACGACATCTGGGACTACACTATCCCCCAAGAGGAGTATGAAGAGTATGACAGCGAAGAGGAAGAGGAAGAGAAGGAAAGCGAAGCAGATGATTGTTCTAGTAATGCCAGTGCGAACCACGTCACAAGAGCAGAGATACACGGATGGCTAAGAGATGATGTATATATTGCTATCAGAAACGACAAATTAGACGAATTTATTGAGGTATTTAACGAGTATATTGAGAATCCCGATATTGAGGACTACTTCTATGACTATGGAGGACGCCCAGCAAGCAGTTGTTGGGAGCAAACTAACTACAAATATTGTGTATGTGACAGCGAATGGGAGGAAGTACATCGTCAATTAGAGCGAAGAAAGTGTAATTGTGTCAACGGCAAGCGATGGATTCTTTATGAGATGGCGAATGATTATGGAGCACAGAAGATTGGTAAGTATATTGCTGAGTCAGAAGGTCCATTTGAAGCTGTATATGAAGTCTGGCAAAAAGACGAAGAACAAGAATTCTATGAAGATGCTTATGATGCCCAGTATGCGATTGACGAATTAAGAGCGAAACAGGAACAAGAAGAGTGGGAGGCATTGAGGCTAGAATATGAAGAAGAAGAGCGAAGACGCAGAGAAGAAGAAGAAATACAGGCGGACTTCGAGTATTGGGAAGCTGTAGAAGAAGCAAATAGGCCTAAAACTAGAGGCGAAGAGTTAGAAGAAGAAGAAGAGATGAGAATACGTGATAGAGAAGAGAGAAGATGGAGACTTGAAAGATGGCCATAAAAATAATAAATATAACAAGAAAAAAGGAAAAAAGCACTAACAAAGGTGCAAAAAAACCCTTTTTTCTTGCATTTTTTATTTAATTAAGGCGGAACTAATTAAATAAAAAATTGAAATACTTTTTTATTGGACAGTGCTAAGTCCGTAGACATATAACCTGATTTTGAATAATACTTTCGTATAGTGTTATTCAAAATCTTTCGGCTAGACCGTTTACGCGCTTAACCTATTGTGTTAAGCAAAACTTTTCAAACTTTCAACTTCTTCTTACAGGAACAATGTCAAATAATTATTCAGTTGAGATCGATTTTGATACTCCCGAAGAGTATCTTACAATTATTGGAGAATTAGGAATGCGTCGTGTTGTTTGGCCAGAAAGTCCTGATGGGACACAGCACATAGTTAAGATATATTTCAAGACATTAAGTGAAATTATGCCGTATATTAATGGAATTTTGGGAAAGTTAGGGAGACCATTGGGACACTACGATGTTTGGGATGAGGCGAATAAATGTTGGCAGCGAAAGATTGAGCCTGACAGTGACAGCGAAGAGGAAGAGGAAGAGGAAGAGGAAGAGGAAGAGGAAAAGGAAGAGGAAGAGGAAGAGGAAGAGGAAAAGGAAGAGGAAGAGGAAAAGGAAGAGGAAGAACCAGCGGAATTTGTAGCCGCAGTGCGAAAGATGGACGAAATAGAGGTAACAATTCAGGAATTTAGGGATATGATTTCGGTGTTAAAGCAAAAGATGGATAAAATAAAACATACGGATAATAGAATTATGGGGTTACTTCAGGAATTTAGGAATGCGATTTCGGTGTTGGAGAAGAAGATTATAAGATTGGAAACTAAGCAGGAGAAAATTATTACTGATGCGCAAAATAATCGTGCCAAGAGGTATACTAACAGCGAACTTCATAGATAAATATTCATCAAAATACGTGTAAAATTAAGAAAAAAATATTTGTTAGTTAATTAGGGAATCAATGTTCCCCCTAATAAAAAAATTGAAAAACTTTTTTATTGTGGCATTCTAAGTCCGTAGATTATCACCTGATTGTTTACGTGCTTGAAGCCTATCTTTATTGATTTTCGTTCAAGCGACCCCCTTGCTACCGCTCTATAATATGTCATCGCCTACTCAATCTCGTATCAATGCGATTGCCGCAACTATTGTTAATATGCCTGCTGGTCTTCCTGCCGAATATACTGGCCTCTCTAAGGCTGACGCATTAGCATTAGCACTTTCTAAGAGTAGATTTGCTATTATCACTCCACCTGAAATTCAGTTGGTTGAGTATTATTATGAGGGCTACAATCAATCACAACTTCCACTTCGTAGTCCTAATGTCACTGAAAGAAGAAGAGAAACACGTCTTAGATCTGAAATACCATTGCCTCCTCAAGGACCTCCACCTGGTCTTAACAATTCTAATGCTAACCCTAATAAGCGCATTCGTGTCACACTCACATTGGAAATTCCACTTGATAACAATATTATTGACACTCCTCCTGCTCCCAGAACTAGTAGAAGAGGTGTACCTATTCAGCGTTCTTACCACGCCAACGAATTGTATGGCACTGGATTATATGGCTGGCAAATGATGGGCATTCCTGCTACTACTACCTCTGACTCTAACTCTAACTCTGGCATTAACCTATATGACTTCGACACCCTACAAGGAGATAATTAAATTTAACCCCTCCTTTATATAGAGAACCAAATCACCCTATGAGTGATTTACCATTTTAAAATTGAAACGAAAAATGAACTTTTAATCTAAGTCATTACAATAAGCAAATAACAACTACAATGAATTTTACTAACTTTATTCCAAGCGACATCTACCTACTTTGGGATAGTATTATCTATCCAGAATACTTTTACTTAAATGAAATATATTATGATTTGATTGGCGATTTGATGCCAGGAAGAAAAGCTGATTGGTATATCAAAATGACAAAGGAAGAACAGAAAAAATACTGTATTGAAAAGTTTGGCAAGAGACCAGAAGATGATGACAATATTGTTTGGGATAGTAAGTGGATTGAGATTGACGGAGAAAAGGCTGGATGGATTTGCTGGGAAACTTACAAAGATTACCATAAAAGAGGTAAAGTCCATCTCAAATATATAGTGTTAAAAAGTGAATATCAAGGTAAGGGATATGGTAAGCAAGTGATGTTTTGGTTTATTAATATGTGCTACGAATTAGGTAAGAGAAAAATTACATTAATATATGAAAGTAATAAAAGAGGTCTAACAAAATTTTATGAGATGTTTGGATTTAGATGTAGAGGGGGTTGGGGTATAAATTTTAGAACTCTTACCAGAGATGTAAAGAGACCAATGAAGCGAATGCCAAAGTCAAAGAAGGAATAAAATAAAAATAAAAAATTGATTTGAAAAATAAAAATATATTTATATGGTAGGGCATATAGAAAACTCCTATTTCTTACTCAAATAGATTTTCTTAGCCCAAACCAATCGCATTAGATAAATTACTGTAATTTAACTTTTGCGATTTTTTTAAATATAATAATGAACTACTATTATTATATTTGCTGTTTCAAAATACAAATAAACTAACAAATATATCAAACTAACAAAAATATCAAACTAACAAAAATATCAAACTATCAAAATACAAATAAACTAACAAATAAAGAAAAATGTGTGATTTATATGGTTACACTTTTTTCTATTAACTGTGCTACTATATAGTGTCCCATTGTGTCCCACTTTTTTCTTTTTTATGCTCTCATATATTTCACGTTCTTACTTCTATAATGCGACCATATATGCTGTGCTTATTAGAGTAAAAAAGCAGAAATGAGTGACGAAGCGATATATGACCCACTAAATAGACCCCCTATAGAATATATTATTTATTACTAATTACTATTTAAAGATAACAATCTATATTTTATGGGGGTTCTTCTTTTTTACAAAAAATTGAAATACTTTTTTATCTTACAGCTCTAAGTCCGTAGATTATCTTCTGATCGTTTACGTGCTTAAAGCTCAACATTATACTTGACCGTTTAAGCGACTACCACCTTTACTTACTACCACTACTACTACTACTTTGCTACTAATACTATGTCTTGGCCTGATCGCTCTACTCGTAACCCCAATCCCATCTACAACCCCTATGCTAGAAAATTACCTTCTATGTATGATCATACAGGCCTTCTTTCCGATGATGATAACGACTCTGACAATAACAACCAAACCTTCTCTTCATACTATCAACCCAAACCTCGCCCTTCTCGATATGGTGATGTTGACGGTTATGGTAGTGATGAATATGATGATGACAATAACGACAACGATAACAACAACTACAACAACTCTAATAATACTAACAACAACAATTCGACACCTCTTAGGCATTCTGCTCGTATTGCCAAAAAGGAACCTGTATCATATGTACAATTGAATTCTGTCGGTCGTCAATCTAATAACAATACTAACAATACTAATAACAACAATACTAATAACAACAATACTAACAACAACAATACTAATAACAACAATACTGTTACCAATTCGACGCCTCTTAGGCGTTCCGCCCGTATTGCGCGAAAGGAGCAAAAATTTGGTGTTACATCCTATGTTGGTATGGACTCTATAGAACCTGAGTGTGAAGGCGATTTTATTACTGATATATGGTATGATGACTCTTATGATTACGATTCTGACTATGAGTCGCCAGAGGAAATTAAAGCCAGAAAGGAAGCTGAATATGAGAAGAAACAAATTCTAAAGCAAATGAAAAAACAGCTTAGAGATGCTAAGAAGGCTAATGATAATATGGATATGGATATTCACCTTCAAATTGCTGAAGACATTGCTAAGCTTTCTCTTGATACTACTAAGTTATCTGATGAAGAGTACTATCAAATATTAAGAATAAAACAAGATAGCAATCTAGTACTTACATGGGATGAGTTAAACTTTGTAACTGACTATACAATTAGCCAAATGAAGCAAGAACCAAAAGCTGGTTCACTTCATAATATGGTTAGCCAAATGGATAAAATTAAGGCTAAGTTGCCACCTGCTATTCAGCAATGTGTTAGTATTCAACAGGTTGACAAAGAAATTAAAGATATGGTTGTAACAATAAATATGATTGAGAACTGGTAAATGGATTATGAAATAAACTAACAAAAATAACTAATTTAATAAAAAAACTGGTATTCCCTATTTGGATACCTTTTTTTACTTATTTTAAAAACAACATACAAAATATTATTTTTTATTTTTGCTTAAGGTTTCTACTCTTTTTTTTGTTTAATTACATACAAAATATATAAAAACTATTTTTATATATTTTTTTTAATATAAAAAATACAAAGGAGGGGTACCTTGGTTCCCATATTTTAGCAAAGCTAAAAATAAAATTGAAACCCTTTTTTATATTACTCTTCTATGTCCGTAGATTGACCTGCTATCGCAATTCGTTTACGTGCTTAAAGCTATCTTATTACTGATACCGTTTAAGCTACCTCCCTTTTACTTACTAACACTACTACTTTTGCTACTTCGCTAGAATAAAACAAATGGCTTTTCCTCCTTTTCGCTACACTATTGCTCTTTGCTTTGATGAAGAAATTCAGCATAATGCATACAACCTAATTAATTCTGCTATTTACACTTTCTTTGGAGTTAATGAAGCTCTTCAAGATAATGCCGATATGTATATTGGCGACAACTTTTCCATTGAACTCGATGAGGAAATTGGAAGTATTTTCATTCACAAATCTTACTGTCCTAAGCTTGATTGGCAAAAAATATTCTCCATTGTCACACCCATTGCCAACGCATTGAATATTGAACCTGGCGATTATGAAGTCTATGACTACAAGAAAGACAAGAATATTGATCTGCCCAAAAATATCTACGAATATGCTGACTACACTAACCCAAGTGAAAAGAAAGCGCTTGCCAAGGGACCTACTAATCAAATACCTCTCGCTAATAAGTTTCGTTACACTATTGACATTCCTCTTTGCGATTATATGGCTTACCAACGTATTGCCAATGCTATTGGCGTTCCAGATGCCTTCCCTAGACGTCGTCGAAATGAATGC
>Ga0194131_10007179_pt1 | contig 15092 bp, 10 predicted proteins | sample TA2KigO120mmetaG_FD_148631 | JGI IMG/M metagenome (GOLD analysis project Ga0194131, IMG submission 148631) | Freshwater microbial communities from Lake Tanganyika, Tanzania - TA2015053 Kigoma Offshore 120m | ecosystem: Environmental > Aquatic > Freshwater > Lake | place: Tanzania: Lake... | reverse complement strand
GGAGAAGCCTGGTCATTATTTATGCCAAAGTTATTGCGAGTATAGAGACTTTTGCTATACCCGTCAGGGAACTCCCCGGAAAGAAGCAGATGCCCTTGGAAAGCAATTAGTTCAGGTGGCAGAACCAGCCAAGAGAGAGATAGATGAGAAAGCCTAAGTTGGATACTAAAGTAGCTGAATCAATGTCGGATGATGTTATCCGACCGATTGATATAAAAATTTCGGATATTGCTCGGAATCGAGCACAGGTCTTCACAAATGGGCAAGATGGGGTAACTATAAAGTTCCACGACGCCGATAAGAAGGTCAAAATTCCACCACCATCTCATGTTAGAGTTATCCGGGAGAATAGTGAAAGCTATCGCCTTCTGTTGTTATACCTTCCGGGGGAGGCGCCAGGCATTCCCCATAGAGACGGGAGAATGATTAACACATCTTTATATGATGGTAATACGTTGATTATTCAGACTGGGATTGACGAGGCAACAAAGAAGCCTCGTGGAAGGCAATATAAGAATCTGGTTTCTACCGGTTGGTGTTATCAGAATGGGCTGACTCAAGATGACGATCAGCGCTATGAGCAGATAACTTGCCTTACCATTAGCGCCGCAGATTGGGATTTCAAGCCCATTGATCTAAAGACCCTTGGTCTTACAAAAGAGCAACTTCTACTTAAGTAAGGTTGCTCACAGTGGTTTCCAATGTGGAAACCCTACTCTTTAAAGAGTTTACAGAGGAGGTCAAATCCCTGACCTCCTTTTCTAGTAACAGAGTTACTTCATTCAATTGAGTGATTGAAACAGCGTTTTTGAGAAGTTTCTCAATCTGGTCCAATCTCTTACTCAAAGTGTTATAGGCTGTAGTAAGTTCTTCTGCAGTCATAATCTCTCCTTACAACTGGTTCCTAGCGCCAGCGAGATTTTCCTTCGCACTAATAGTGGATTGCGGTGTATTTTTTTGTGTTGTTATTGTCTTAGCTACCGCTGATGTTGCTGTAGGGATGGCTACGCGCGCTGCTGATATACCACAATATCCCAGTGTTAAGGTTGTTATATTATCAACTACCGTAGATAGGATCGAAGTGTTCCATGTCAGGCCGGCCCATAGGGCCCCCAGTCCTGGAATCAGGAGTACTGTTAGGAGGACTAACAGAAACTTCCTGCTTTTAAAGCCGTTATCTAAGAGGTAGTCTTTTATATGCATTATTCTTGAGGGGCCTCATCGGAGGTATTCTCAGCTTTGTCGACCAATTCCAGTATGATTGGTCCAGCAGGCTGCAATGGTTCAGCTGATTCGTCTAGGAACTTCTTCTTTCTTCTTGGCTTCACTGACTCTTCTGGAGCCTCCAGAGGAAGCTCTACCCGTGGTGCCTCCTCTGTTGGGGCAGGGGGAGTTAGAAGTTCATCGGGGAACGGCTCTGCCGATACCTCAATCGGTGCGAGGTCTACAACCTCGGGCAAAGCCTCTACAATAACCTCTGCCGGTGCCGGGGCGGCCTCGAAGATTGGGTCTAGAACCACGACTCCGACATCTTCCGAAGTCAGCCGTGCGACAAGCCTGTTTACCGCGCTGATACGGACTTCTTCCTTTGGGGTTTTCCCACGTCTCCACTTCTTTGTGCTCTTGACAGAACTACCTAGCTCTTGCAATTGGACTACATCTTTCATGTTACATCACCTGTACTGATATAGTGAAGTCTGAGTTGGGAACAGTCCACGCTGTTCCGCTAAACTTCTTGATTAATAAAGTTACACTACTTTTACTTGTGTTTGTTGTCGTGATACTGAATACGTCTCCGTTGGAGTCCTGAATGGTTGCCAGTGTTGTGTAGACCCCAGACTGATGCATCTCTGTGAGGAATTCAATTACTAACTCACCTGTTGCTTTGTTGTAGGTTGTGGCTCCTTGTGGAGAGTCATCGTTGAACCTGACATTGAAAGCAACAATCGCGTCTCCTCTTCCAAAGGCGCCTCCGATCGCAGTGTCACATTCAATCTTAAGCAAAGCCTTGGCTGTGTTGTCTAGGTACAGTCTGCCTATGACCGGATCTTCTAACCCACCCTGTCCGTGAGGAGCCCTTCTCAGAGGCTGGAATGCCGCAAAGGAGGCGACCAGACCGTCAGTGTCTCCGTCAACTGGAGGAAATTCGGGAGCAAACGAAGAAGAGCGGAGGAATGAAGAGGATTCCCCTGCGATCGAACCATAAACATATGACGGGTTGGCGGTATTGTCTGTGTCTTGGAATTTAAGCGTACGCGCTATCGTGCCAAAGAACTCTGCATCAAAGACAGAATCTTCAGTCGGGGTAAAGTTCAGTCCTGCTCCAGTGGTTATCGTGAGGTCGCCACTTGCAAGCAATGTTGTGTTGGCAGAGCCTGCTCCGTTCCCAAGACTCCAACAGGTAAAGTTGTCCGTGTTTTTCCCACCAGAGATTACGGCAGCCTGTATCTCATTGGCGAGCTGCCCCTCTCCAAGGCGTAGGTTCGTCCTGTTCAATGAGGTATTACAGATCAAGGATAAGCTCTTTGAAGAGTCTGAGACTCCTACGCCGCCTCTGTGAAAGTCGAGCGTAAAGATATTCGTCTCGTACCTTGACTTAAGGTTGTAAATTGCCCCATCAAGATCGCCCCCGACGTCAGCGAGGAATTGCATCTGGCCTTTTAGCAGAAGGGCGAAATCAGAGTCTGCCGGCGTCTTGAGCGTCAATGGCTCAGAGTTCGTCAGATCAATAGCTCCGTCTCCGTTGTCATACGCATCCTGCAGGGTAGTTGTCGGATTTGGGCCCGCGTCGGCAACCCTTCCGTCAAGTTCTACTAATGCGTCGATGAGGTCCATGTCGTCGATATAGTTTGTTCCGTCAAACCCTGGGTTGGTGAGTCCGTAATCTGCCTCACCGATTCCGATAAGGGTTCGGAGGTTTACATCTCTCTGGTGGAGGGAGTACTGAACAGTCTTAGTCGGCTCCCCGAAGTATCCGGTTCCAAATTGGTCACCTTGATCTAAGTCGGAGATCGTGTCTGCAGCTAACCTGCGAATCCAGTTCTTTAGATTTGTGTCGTCATAAGAACTATCTGCCAATTCTAGGGCATCGACCAAGGCTCTGAGTTTATTCATTTCTGATTGCAGAGAGACGTGGGAATCGACGACCACTTCTTTGATTGTCTTTGGGCGCTTTGCTCTGGAATTATAAAGGAACCCACTCAGAATCTGTGGGGTTGACGTCATGTCCATGAAGACCTGCGAACCGTCGTAACCATTTTCTACTGGGTTTACGTCTGTCGTGCGATCTCCAGGGCTAAGTCTCCGTCTGCCTCCCGGCAATGAATCAATTAGCGGCTGTAATGTCTCATTCCACTGAGTAACAATAGCATCTATGTCCACAAGAACTTCTTGGAACCCGGCCCTAATCTGCTCATTTGTAGAAAGGCTTTGAGGGACTATCGCTACTGGGTGTAGTTTCTTAATCATTACTTAACTCGTATTTCGTAACCATCCAAAGAGGCTGTCCTTCTTGGATTTGTTGTTTTAAAGGTCGCCTTGAGGACTAGGCCTTCTGCGTAATCTCCAGTTTTTGCTACAAGTAAGAACCTTTCTCGTGGTTCTTCTGCACCATACTGAGCCCATTTGACCATGAATCTTGGTGCAACGTTGTCGGCAATTCTCGTTAAAGAGAATATATCATAGTCCGTCTCGTCGCTAAAGAGCCCCATATCGCTTTCCGAAATTAATCTTGGGAGATATGCCGCAAACCGACTCACCCCTTTATACGGCTTGGCTCCTTGATAAGAGACAGCGTAATCCAAGCCTTCAATAAGGAGCTTGTGGTTATATGGATACAGGGGGTCAATAACTGTATACTCTGCTGTCTCTGTAACTTCGTCTGCCCCGGCATCCAGACCCTCCGCTCCGCAGATTGCCTGAGTCCCCCTGATCCGCTTTATTGACGGTTCGATTGTTAGTATTTGGCGGGCGCCCCTTAAGGAATACCAGTTCTGCTCTTGGACCCTGAAGTGATGAATCCCGGGGCTCAATGAAACACGTCCGCTTGTATCCACCCCGTCAATCTCTATCGAGCTGGGGCCGAAATCTATGACCATGCCTGCCAATGAATCCACAAGACCATATGTGATATAGTATGGTCCGTCCTGGTGCCACCCGGCCTCTAAGACCTTCCCGTCTGGCTGTACGATCGAATACAGCCTGTCCTTGAATCCAAGATTCCTCCAAACCTCTGTTCGCTCATCACCTATTTCCCTGCCTTCCAAAAGTCTATTACTAGTGTCTAGCTTGAACGGGAAGTCTTCATCCTCCTGGCTGATAACTACTTCGCTCGTGACAACCGAGGAGCCCGCTACGGATAATACCTGTGGCCCGATTAAATCCTCACGGTTGAGAGGAAGGATCGGGAAGAAGTCTGTTTGAGTGTAGCCCTCTCCTGGAATGAGGAAGGCTATCCCATACTCGATGTTTGTGCTTGGCTCAATATGCTCACATGCCTTGGCTAGTGAGACCTGGGTGAACTGTATGGCCGAACCATCTGGATTCGTTGGCATTAGTCGACCAGACACGAGTACAGACTCCTCCACAAAAACATCTTTTACACCATAGAACCCTAGATGTCTGATCCCGAATTTATAGACGAAGGTGTTCGTCTGGACATTCTCGTCATAGACATCCTTAGCGATTATCATCTTTAGATAGTTGAGATTGATGCCCTCAAACAAGTAGGTTGTCGGGCCGCTTAGTTTTCTTATCGGATCCACAACAGGAATGTCATTCCAGCTCACTCCGTCGACTGAATATTGCATTGTCAACAGTAGTGAGTTGTTCGTAATGTATGGATCGAATGCGATTTTGCTTATTGCAATACTTGTTGCGGGGGCAACTACTGCTTTGTTCAGGTTAATGACAACCTCAATAGCAGCCGAAGCAAGTGGTGCCAGACTATCTAGCCTGTAGAGCCAAGGGTGATCACCCTCTCGCAACATGTCCGTCAGGCGACTATCGTGGGTTCCCGGATTCCTTCTCAGGGCTGGATTGAGTGGCGAGACTGCGATGTCCGCATCTTCAATCTTGGACAAGTCCATTTCTGTATCCAGGTTTATGGCCTCAGTAATAAAGTAATTTCCGTGGACAACCTGAGAGGATGTATCGATGAAGGCTGTTGTTTCGCCCAGGTCGATATTGGATGTATCCTGAAAATTGTCACCTACGACTTGCAGGAGGCCTCCTGTCTGGTCCGCGACCAGAAGTAGCCTATTGGCCCTCTCAGTTAATGCCGCGACTTCCTTCTCAAGTCGCTTTAATTCCGCCTCTGTCCTTGCAGAAGTCAGACTTAGCTCTTGTTCAGTCTCCAGGGCTGTGTCGTAAAGAACGTCCAGGTCGTCCCAGATTCTACCAAAGATATCGTTGAACTTGGACGCACTAGCCCTTTCGCCAAATTCAATCGTAGGCTTATCCTGTCCTATGAGTGGAGCATTTAAGTCTTTTCCAGCAGTCCTGTCCCTTATCAATTCAGTAAGAACAACGGAAGAAGGGATAACTCCGTCCTTTAGCATCTCAATAAGAATGTGCTGTGCGATTTTCTTTAGGTATAGTTCTTCTATCATAATGACTCTAAGGTGCTGAGGCGCGGATCCACTCCTACCCCCACAATAGTAATATCCCTCAAAACAGGGGAGTAGTACCTGGCTCTGTCTGGATCTTGGATCGAGGTGCCGGGCTTATAGTCGTATCTCACAAGGAGTTTGCTTCTGTCTGGTCTGTTTCTATTGGCCTCGCCATATGAGTGAATGAAGCTTGGGGTTAAGTCTGCGACCAGATCGTTAGATATGTAATCCCTTCCTTCCTCTAACTTTCTTCCAAAACCATAGCTTATCTCCGCAGCGACATACATGAATCTAATCTCGCCTGTGGGGAATGTCATGTTGGGCGGAAGGAATATCACTCCATTCCTATAGTCCACTGAATAGAACCCTTCTAAGCTGTCCTGCTGTAGGTTGATAAATTCAGACGCGCCGTTTATAAATGAGACCTCACTCTCCAGTACGCGATGCATACCATTACCAGTCGTGTCAATGGGAAGAATACTGCCCTTCACTAGGGTAACACCATTATAGTTAAAGGGGTCCAGCCCCTCTGTCAGATAGATTGCACGATCGCCAGAGTTCTCTTCTATGGTGTAGGTGTATGTCCTAGGAGTAAATCTGTCTGACTTCACCATGATCTTGTTCTCAATCGGTAAGTACTTCCACTCAGACTCGTCAAGGACGAGTCTGTCTATGTACTTATACGTAACCGTCATCTGCTGCTGGCTATTATTTGCCGGCGAGAAATAGAGTTTATTGTTGGCCCAATCTGTACCGTAGAAGTTTCCTTCGGCTGTCACAAATTCAAATCTGCCATTCCGAAATCGATAATCATCAAAATGGATGCCGTACCGGTCGATAGTTTCGGGGAACCGGTCTGCGCCAAGGATAAACTCATAGGCAGTACCATTATTCACACTTACTATCTCTGTTATGTGATGATTTGCCGGGAACTCCACCATAACCTGATTTGGCCCCGAATGCACCTCACCAATCCTGATAGTCAGATCTCTAAATGCGATGCTGGTTGTCTCCACAATCTTATCCGACTGAGTGGACAACTCTACATAATATGGTCCCTCTCCAGAGAAGATCGCCTTCTTGTCAGCGTCTAAATAAGCGTAGATCTCTGCCCCGATTGCTGGAGGACGACCCTTCAGGCCCTCGCTATTCCCATCGCCAAAGACAAGCTGGGGTGGTGTCGATGTTTCGTCGTACAAGACTCCTGTCGTATTCGTAGCCTCGAAGCTATCTAGTATTGGCCAGCTCTCTCCATTGACGAGGATACGAAGCCTGTCCCTGCTAAATCCCGATGGGAGATAGAAAACCTGCGCCTCTTCTCTCGAGCTAACGGTCCCCAGGAATAGGGGATGCCCCAGGTCTCCCGCACAGCCCAGGCCGATTTGGATCAGCTCTAGATACGAGTCTGGCTTCGACTCTAACGATATACGGGTTGCGGGAGATGAGATGCTTGTCAGAAACTGAGCCTGCTTGATAAGGCCCTGTGGCAGCTTCTGCTCGAAACTACTGTCATCTCTCACCATCTTCCCTTTAAGGATTAACGACTGGATTGGGGTGTCGAATGTGAGCGCCTCTTTTTTGCTAAAGTCAACGTTTTCCAATGGGGCGATTGGCAGCCAGCTTGTGCCTCCGTCAACAGAGACCTCATAGCTCATTGTTATGAACTTCGGATCATATGGTGCGATATTGTTGAGCAGACCTATGGTCCTTACTGGGGTCTTGAACGCAATAGGCTTCAAGAGGAACTCTCCTTCCGGTGCGAATGGGACCTGGAAGATGTCTATCTCTTTCAGCCCAATCGCATAGCGCAGCCGGCTTCCGTTCTCGACTGCATACGGCTCAGACTGCACGAAAGTAATCTGCACCGTCTTTGCCATGACAGGAGAGAATGTGTATAGCCCCTGACCCGCATACTTTGCAGTTGCTGGGGAGAGCTGAAACGGATCTTCGTTCGAGTCCCAAGATGGTGTGCTTATGTCATCTCGGATACTTATCACCCCATCCTCTGTCTGTATCTTTATATCTTCAATGCGGACCCAAGCCTTTGTCCCGAAGTTTACAGGATCGATCCGGACTCTATTGACTATGGATGGTTCCTTTAGCGTGAACTTTAAAGCCAGTCGGAGATCGTTCCCCCGCGCATTCTGGACTCTTTCATATTCAAACCATGTGTGAGTCTGCCCGTCTATCACAGCCCCTAAGACTGCGTTTCTTGGGCGCGTCCTATCTGCATTATTCCCTACCGCCCCTGTGCTATCCTCTTGGACTATCTCTATCTTCGCTATTTCGGGCCTTGTAACGCTTCCTGTCTCAATAGGGAGCAGCAAGGCGCCCTCTTCTTCTGAGTAAGTAGCTACATTGGGAGAGTCGGGGACTCCTATCTGCTGCCCGTCACCAAATGTGTATGTGATGTACTGGTTGTTAGCTGCAACGTTTCTTGAATATAGCTTCAGCGTTGAGAGCCGCTCCCTAAGCGTCTTCAGGTTCCCGATAATGTTTGCCTCTTTAGAAGCGATTGAGTTGTAGCGGCTTAGCATTCCCTTTCTAATGGATTGGTTAATTCCATAGAGACTCCGCAAGTCTTCTTCTGCCCCAATGAAGAACCTGTTTAATGGCTCCGGATCTGCAATGGTTCCTGGAACGATCTTAACCTTCTCGGCGAGAGGCTCTACGTCTTCTGCAGAGAGGGCCGCCAAGGCCCTTCTGGCGCCTTCGCCAGCCTCGAGCTGTAGGTAGTCATCGCTGCTGGACCTAGGAGCCTCAGAAAGGATCCTAGCCTGCTCAGAGAGGATTGATGAGTTTAGGGCTGGCTTGAGCTTCTTGATCTTCATTACTTCTTACCCGACACTGAGAATGACTTCATCAATCACTGCTGTGTGCGTTTGATTCTCATCGCCCCTCATGATGATTAAGAGGTTGATCTGGGATTCGGTCGCTCTTGAACCAGAGGGCCTTTCGATGTTGATGGAGCTATCTCTGTTGTACCTAATTAGACCTGTCGCATCTGTAAACTTAACCGGTGCTATGCCCTTTGTATGAAGGGGCCTGTAGCTTGCGATGAACTCACGTTGTTCGTTAAAGCCCCCAGGGATGACCAAGGTTGTCTCCCCCACCTCTGCCGTATCGGCCTCAAGCAGTGCTTGGCTTAGATTATAGTCAAGCGGTCTATTCAACAACACCCGATCTCTGTATACCCGTAGATCATCACTATCATGGTCATCTTCGTCCAGGTGAGCGTCGACCATAAAATTTAGACTTGCCGTTGAGTCTACGCGGAGTCTAAACCGCTCAACCACTGCGTCTGTCCCGTATGGGGCTATTGGGAGGAACTTAGAAAATACAAGACTCCCATTAGGATCGTATTCTCTAAAGTGGATCCAATATTCAATAGCAGGTAGCAGGTTAGAATCAAGCTCAATGTTTTGTGCTTCAAATGTGTTAACACGTAGGTTCTCCTTTGTCACAAGTCTGATTGTTGAGATCTGTTCTGCAGTCAGTGTCTTGGTGACATAATAGCCTCTGTTCAGATAACTCAATTTGCCGGCTAAGATATTATCTAGTCCGAAGAAATATTCTGCCATCAGCTTGTCTTCGACCCTCCGAAAAGAGCTGGATGGAGTCCTCTGGGTGAAGAGGATCATGATCTTGGAGGCAAATACAGGAGTAAAGAAAATCCTTGTCTGTTCCTTTAATCTCAAGACCTCAGGCAGTTCGATCTCTCTGAATATAGACTCTTCATCTTGATAATAGAGTCCGGTAAGTTCTAAGTCGTCTGGTCCGAATGGCTGGATCTCGACAAAATTAATCTCCTTAGGAGGGCCTATCGTCAGGAGAAGATTCAGCTTGGCTCCATCGGGTAAGAGTCTTGGGGCCGATATTTTCTTGATCCAGAACGTCCCCTTCTCTCTGTCTATCAGATTGTTCAAACTACCCTCTGCAGAAGGTAGTTCTGCAGATTGTGTACTGGGCTCGATCTCTCTCGGAATAGAGAATCTTGCCGAAAGATCTCTTACGTCAGAACTTTGTTGATCTTTGATTGCTGAAAAGACTAGGGTGTTTTCACTCTTGATTGGGAGGACAAGTCCGTCGGTTGTTGCTTCAATGGCCATGTCATAGTCAGGGGAGAAGACGGTGTTCAGCTTTGGATCCTTATAGACCAGTTCTGCGACTGGGTCTGTGCGAGGGAGCCGGGAGTTTGAGTCGCGGAATTTTTCCACTAAGGCATTTGTGAAGCCAGCGGTGTTGCCTGACAGCAGTTCTACCCGATCCAATTCGGTGGCCGCTTCGCTGACGGCCTGACGTAGGCGGCCGATAACTTCATCTCTGAACAAGACTGACTGTGCTTCTGCCAAAGAAAGAAGGCTATTGCTATCGGCGAAGATGGCAAGAAGATCATCAGCTATCAGCGAAATCATCGATTCGACTAGCTCTGAGCTTCTTCTGTCATCAACGAAGAGCTCTTTCGCCTCGTAGCGCAGAGCTTCGTCGCTCTCGAGCAGGCCCCTAAGTCTTTCCTGAAAGGCATCCCGGAAGGCTTGAGTCGTGCGGATCTCTCTATTGGCCCTAGAGCGCAACAGCTCCTTCTGGATACTATCGGCCTGGAGCTTAGGGAGTTGCTGAATGAATCTGTCGAGTATACGGCCCATTTAAATTCCATTCGAAACCAAAATGTCCTGAAGACGTTCTGGAATCTCGATGAAAGCTATGTCTATCCCAAAGCAATATCTTGCCGTTTCTGAGATTTGTTTCTCCTCGGCACTCGGGGTCACAAGACTGAATGTGACGTGAATCCGCTGGTCCACGTCCACGATGCTGTCTCTGTGACCAACGTAAGAAATCGGAGAATGCTCTGCATCTCCGACCCCACTTGAGAATGAAGTCTCCAAGTCTTCTCCCGTATTATAGTGTTTGCAAACGACCGAGAGCCCTGCCTTTCCGGTTCCTGAGAGCTCAGACGGATAGTCGTCTGCCCATCGGATAATCTCTGCTGCATCGATAGGTGCGCCCTGACTCCCAGTGTATATGGTCGGGTCTACATCTAGCAGATAGAAACCCAGGACCTTTACCGGATTAATCCCCCTGCACTCGAATGTGAGTGTTACGCTTGTGGATGAAGCTGGGACCATGTTGGAGAGATCGATATATGTGATGACACGGTCGTGACTGTCACGAACGAGCCATGGAGATTCCCCAATGGCGAAGCCTGCATTTGCTAAGGATTGTCCCATTTAGTCCTCAATAATCTCCGCATTTAAATCGAATGTAAAATTTGGTGCTGATACAACACTAGCCGACAAAAGTAAGTTTATAGAGTTGCTGCGGTGAGTCAAGTCCAATGCAATTATTTCACTTGCCGGCCATTCCTGTCCGTTTTTCAATGGTGCAACATAGGCATATATCTTATCTCCTGGAGCGAACTGAATCGCTGGCGGCCCCAAGATACTCCCTATGAGTGGGACAAAGGTTGTTAGTGAATTTGGAAGGAACGGATCGACCGTAGGTGTGACATCTGCAAAGCCATAGCCGCTGTTCTTGTCCCCACTCACATAGATCCTGTACTTGTCGGCATGTGCAACTTTTGTCCAGGTGAGCACGAGTGCTGTCGTGTTTTCCACGTAAATTGCTTCTTCGATTACGGGGACGTCTGCATAATAGTTGATGATAGGAAAAGCGCCCAAGGACATATGCCTGCCAACGATTTTCTCAACATCCACTTTGGTGAAGTTGCCTCCAGCTTCTTCAAGCAGTGAGAACGGAAGGTTCACGACGAAGCTGCCGAGAAGAGGGATCGATCTCCCAGATATAGAATCATCAGAAATCCATTGTAGTTCTGGAAGATCCTCTAGGAATTTCGGCAGATTCTTCTCAATGTCCTCGGCAAGACCTCCGCCCTTCTCTCTTACGTCGATAAAGGTTAAGTCATTCACAGATGCCTCTCGATTGATGGAGACGACACCGAGAATTATGACCTTATTGTAAATAGCTTTGAATCTATCAAAAGCAGTCCCTTCTCCCGCAGCCAGATTCTCGATGAGGTCAGGATCACCTAGACGCTTATCGGACCAATGAACAATGTTATCATCGATGTCCAATATCAGATGCTGAATAGAGATACTGTACTCATCCAACTGAGATTCTGGCAGAATGTAAACGACAGCCCTTCCTGTCAGAAGAGCCCTGTTGTGAAGGGGATTCAGATTCAGTGACATGTATGTATAGTCCCGGACTTCTCTGTAGGCTCGGATAAAGACTCGGTCTGTCGGCAGGATCTCTACTGGGAAGCAGACGACCCCCTCTGACTTGTTGACCGAAAGACCTGCATCAGAGAAGCTTGATAGAGGGAATTTGATCAGGGCCCCCTGTGCCTTCCATCTTCCAAATCTATCTACCCAAAAACGCCTTGGCTCTGTTGCTGCAGATGTGTACCCATGCTTTGGCTTTAAGGTATCGTCTGTAATCAGGAACTCTATCCGGTGCTGGTCATCGACTAGTAAATTACCAAATGGGGCTAAGGCTAATCTATTGCTGACGACCTTACATTCTTGTGTGCCACTATATTGAATAGGCTCTACTGGCGTGAAGGTCTGGAAGTGGTACTCTGGGATACTATATTTCTCCCAACTTCCATCTGAAACACTGACTAGTTCTCCATCGGTGATCCGTAAATACCACGGTTCTGTTGAGCGAGCGAGTAGGGGCTTTTTTAGTTTTATTTGAGAGTTGTGATCTAGCTTCAAATAGAATGGGCCAAGGCCATCATATAAGATTCGATATCTGAACTTAGAACCGATCTGCCTTACGGTATAAAGACGCTTAGAGTTCAATGGCCAATCGAATAGGGTGCCCTCTCTGAATGCTGGGGTTGTCTCCAGCAACCCAAAGACAGGAACTCCTGCATTGGTTGTGTATCTGATGTAGTAGACACGTACTCTATTTGATGTTGGGTCTATATCAGGGGTGAGGTTGTGGTATACCGCGACTTCTGAATCCTGGACGACGACCTTGAACATGTTCGGCCCAACCGGATTCATGTCCTGATCAAATATCTCTGGGCTGAACGAGAAGCCTCCGGACAGAATATGCTTATGAAAGAGAGGCTGTGGCTCGCCTGTCGTGTCTGCAATCGTGACATCTGTGATTAATGCGTGCCGACTGTTTAAATCGAATACCTTTTCCGTAAACCTCTGAAGAAATCTAACGACGTACGAGTTTTCCATGATAGAAAACCCGCCCGGGATTTCATACAGGTCTTTAATCTGTATGTTCTTTGCTGACGTCTCCGGCATCCCGACGAATGATATGGGGACCTGGTGGGGCTGCGGTTTGCCCACGTAGACCAAATGTCTGTAATCTTCTTGGATGGAGACTTGGACGTCACAAACTCGACGTGTTGTTGTTATGTCTGTAATGCCAAAATGGATAGGTAACATATACTTCTATCTCAAGATTAAAGGGGCCACGTAGTATTAAGGTTACTTAAACCACTTATGTTACAGAGCAGCCCTAACAGTCCTGTATTTGGATCTATCCCATCTGGCTTACTAGAGAACGACATGTGATTATCCTATGAAGTTTGCGCAGAGGGACAAGCGGCATCCGTAGAAATCAAAATTGACAGCTGCGTTTCCATCATCATTATCGACCGCTAAAAACTCAACAGTATAGGTATATTCCTTAAAGTTGAATTCGTGTGATGAGTCTTCATCTAGCAATGTGAATTTGTTATAGCCATTACTAAATGCGTTAACTCTTCGGTTAGGAGATGCAAAGACTGTTTCTGTGGTCGCATCAAATACGAAGCTTCCATCATTAAACATTCTGCAACGTCTAACGTAAGCTTTGTAGAAGTTGTCGCTATTCAATCCACTGTTATCTCCAGCCTTGAAGATGAAGTCAATATTTTTCAAGATTAAACCACTTGCATCTCCCGCATTTGCGGCAGAGACTAATGGGTCAAGGTTAATAACTCGTCGTAGAACTTTTAGAAGTGTCGCTGGGGAGTTTCGTCCTTTGAGATAAGGCGGCGAGATCAACCCAACATCCAATGTCACAATAGGATTTGAACCGAAACCGCTTTCGTATGTCCATGGAGAAGGCCCATCTATATCCGTTGGAGTCGCACTATTGTCGCCTTCTACACTTTTCCAGTTCGCCACCCAACCTTCAGGACCGATCCATTTGAATAGTCTTGTATTCGAATCATGGTTTACAATTCCATTTGTGTAGACTTCACCTACTTGTAGTCTGGTCCTTGGATTCCAGATTTCAGCACTCCGCGCTAATGTCCATGTGGGAGTAGGGTCATCAAACTCAAAAGTTAGAGTCGCGGGAACTAAACTGTCAACCGTCTCAGCATCCTCAAAGCTAATCTTCCCATCAGCTAGTATAAGTGTACCTAATCGAATTCCGATACCATCAGGAGTTAGGTCAATTTCGTTAGCGTCAGATAAAGATAACACGTCGTTAATTGCAGACCAGTGGAGCTGCAAGCCAGTTGTCTCTGTCCCTAAAAATAGGTCTGGTGTGCGTAGTCGCACTGGGAAAATGCTTGCCATGTCCTTTATCACGAACTTACCAACGGGTGAATTAAATCCACCAGTATCCGTCCCGTCAAAGAGCAACCTTGGGCCCCCTGTGCTGCCGAAGTACAGACTAAATGATGCTAGTCCTAAGAAATCTTCATCAGGGTCATCTCCATCACCTGGTACTTTGTCGGACCGGGTGATTAGCAGATTTCCCATGAATGCATTGTTGTCATTCAATACATCCGAATCATTGCTGAAACCAGTTCGTAGCAGGTATTGAGGATAGTGATTATACGGAACCTTTGACTGGGTGTGCTGTCCAGGGTTGAACCTCTCGCTTATTGAGACTGCACGAACGAGATTGTCTTCTCCAGCTCCATCATGACTATGTTTTGCTATTCTGGCTCTTGTGTGAGCAATGGCGTCTGCGATCCCTACGCCAGCAAAAGCGACAATATACCTGGAGATCAGGGCCTCCTGGCCGACCTCTTGATGTGGCAATACATATCCGTCTGGAAGTTCAATACGCACATGGCGTCTATCGCCATCGTCAATAAAGAAACGGATCTGCTCCTCTGAATTCTGATTCACCAACCGCGTGATAGTTGTGCCATTTGCGATCCATAGACTACACATGCCATCTGGGATCCTTCTATTGACATCGACGAAAGCAAGATCGTAGATGTATGGGGGCACTGTATATCTTGGTGTATGATTTGCGTCAGTCCAGCGGACTGTGCCGCCTGCATCGTGTCTTAGGTCCAGCGGAATATTGTTGGAGGTGTTGAAGGGCAACGCCGGATTCATAGCCCTTCTGACATTCGGGAACTCTATCCAGTGCTGATCGTCAGCATCCCCGTAGGTGCAAAGTGTCGACAGGACACCTGCGCCCTGTCCGCCTGCTACTACAGATGCAATCTCATAAATGTTAGGAACTACATTAGCTCCTGAACTTGGA